>Ga0208198_1003791_pt1 | contig 10054 bp, 8 predicted proteins | sample AD_JPNTR2_MetaG_FD_184446 | JGI IMG/M metagenome (GOLD analysis project Ga0208198, IMG submission 184446) | Active sludge microbial communities of municipal wastewater-treating anaerobic digesters from Japan - AD_JPNTR2_MetaG (SPAdes) (version 2) | ecosystem: Engineered > Bioreactor > Anaerobic >... | reverse complement strand
AGGTGCATCCTTGGAAGTGGACAACGAAATACCAGGCATGAACAAAGGACGTATCGAGAAAGCCTTGCGCAAGGAAGGCTTTGAGACTGTTTCCTTTTTTAACATGGATGGCTCGCTGGGCTATCGTCCTGATGATAGTTTCTTCGCTGGCAAGGATGTTTCCGTTTCTAAGCTAAACAACTGGGAACTGAGAGACCTTGCCAAGCTCGATGTTGCAGAGGCCGTCAGCCGTTCCAACTCTGTTGCTTTCGACAAAGTGCTTATGTTGAGGGATGACGCTGGCAAGTGGGCGATGTTCCTGAAGCCAGAGAATGAGCCATCCTTTGCCATTTATGCTGACAAGGCAGATGTCAACCGCTTCTTCGTGACCATGAAGCAAGGTAATGAACAAGCCAGTGACCACATGCGTCTGGAGATGGCTTCCAGATACTATGCTATGGCGATGGAGAAGCCAGAGTTGAAGACAGACCTTTTCAAGAGTCAGGCTACTGCCGAGGAGTTGGCACGTATCGAGCGTGTGAACATCTTCAAGACCAAAGCCACCGACAACAAGCCGAGTGTCATTCTGTGCGTACCTACCATCGACGGCAACAGGCTTCAAGCCCGTGAGGTCAATCAACAGCAGTGGCAGCGTATGTGGCTGGCTGATGACAAACAGGACTACAAGACTCATCTTGCCGCATCCCTTTTTGCCGATGTGCTCCGTAAGGAACGTACCGATGCAGTAGCCGTTGGTACCGACAAGACTGAGCAGGAAGCACAGTCTGAAACCAAGGAGCAGACCAAGAATGTCGAAGCACATGAAGAGGAAGACAAGAAGGAGGAGCAGAAGGAAGAGCAGACGCAATCTGAGAAGAAGCAGGAAGAAGAAAAGCGTCGTAACTCTCCAGAACAAAAGGAGAAAGAGCGTAGGGAGGAAAAAGCCAAGGAAGAAGCCACCAAAGCAGAGACCAAAGCCGTAGCTGCCGTAGTCCTTTCTCCGATTATGAAGCAGTTCCTGGACTTGAAAAGCAAGCATCCAGACGCTCTTCTACTGTTCCGCACAGGTGATTTCTATGAGACTTATCAGCAAGACGCTGAAAAAGCCTCTATGATACTCGGCATCACTCTCACTAAGAGCACCAAGCAGAAAGGGCCTGATGGCAATGCTGTAAAGATGGCAGGATTCCCATACCATGCCCTTGACACTTATCTGCCAAAACTCATCCGTGCCGGAGAGCGTGTAGCCATCTGTGACCAGTTGGAAGCTCCAAAGCAGACGGCAAAGCGCGGTATCTCAGAATTGGTGTCACCTGGTGTTGCCTCAGAAAAGGAAACTAAGGCTGAACCAGAGAAGCATCAAGCCTTTCATCGATAACCTAAAAGAGTAAAAACGTGACAGCATCAAGACAAAAATATATTGAGGAACATGCAGCGGAAGCTATGGAGCAGATGCGCAGATATGGCATCCCTGCATCCATCACTCTTGCCCAAGGTATCATTGAGTCAGCAGAAGGAAAGAGTATGCTCTCCAGAACTGCCAATAACCATTTCGGTGTAAAGGGTGAGTTCAATGGTCAGTTCGTCCGTGCCGACGATGACAAGCCCAATGAGAAGTTCAAGAAGTATGATAACGTTGGACAGAGCTATGAAGACCACAGTAAAGTCCTCATGGCAGACCGCTACCAGAAATACACCAGGAACCTCTCTGCCGATGACTACAAAGGATGGGCTGCTGGCATCAAGGCAGGTGGTTATGCTACCGCCAAGAACTATGTCAGCACCATCGTTGGAGTCATTGAAGGGGCAAACCTGCAGAAATACGACCAGATGGTGATTGAACAGGCTAAGAGAGAGGGTAAGAAGATTGGCACCACAGACTACCGTAAGGGGGATGTGTCTGCCACTCCTGCCAATAGTGTTACTGCAAAGCCCACTCCCAATGGTCTTTATTCCCTTCCTTTGAAACGAGAGGAGTTCATGCTTGTGACTTCACCTTTCGGCAACCGTCGTGACCCAATGGATCACAGCAAGACGCAGTTCCATAAAGGAATTGACGTAAGCTGCAAAAACGAGGCACTGCTTGCCACAGAGAACAACGGCAAGGTGGTTGGTGTGAACCACAATGCCAACACTGGCGGCGGCAAGTCGGTTACGATTGAGTATAACCGTGAAGATGGCAGCAAGTATCAGACGACCTACATGCACATGTCGAGCATCGACGTGAAGGTTGGAGATAATGTCAATGCCGGTCAGAAGATTGGCGTATCAGGAAATACAGGCACCAGGACAACAGGGCCACATTTGCATTTTGAGGTCAAGACCATTGCCAGTGACGGCACGAAACGCAATATTGACCCAGCTGCATATATCGCAGAGATAAGCCAGAAAGGTGGATTGTCTCAACAGCTGCTTCATAACGGAAAAGACTTGTTGGCCAGCTATAAGGCTGCAAATCCTGTAGCTCAGGAAACGGTCACAGCCCAACAGCAGATTGACACGAATATGTCACCTGACGAATGGATGAAGAAAATCTTGTCTTCAGAGGACAGCGGTATGAGCATGAACCCGAATGGTGACCCAGTGATAGAGATGGCCATGACTCTTTTCACCTCACTGATGGCATTGGCAATCCAGATTGACAATAAGAGCGAGGAGGAAAAGATGCAAGCTGTCACTGATGCAGCAGCCAACAGACAGATAGACCTGACTTCTCTCCTCCCCCACATGAAAGTGTGCAATCTTATCATTTCCGATAACAGGCCACTTCTTCAGGTGGATAACGGAACGGTGAACTTCACCCATGAAATCACCAATGCTGAAATGATAAGACTCCAGCAAGCCTTGGGAAACAGCAACCTCTCAGAGGATGACAAACGTCGTGCAGTAGCCAGTGTGGTGAACGGCATTGTTGTTTCACAGCAGATGTCCCAAAACTATCAGCAAGGCGTGGATGCACAACAGAACCAGGAACAATCCATTCAAAGAAAGTAACATGAATGAAAGAATCTTCAATAAGGTATTGACCTTGCTGATAGCCGGAGCTATCATCTGCAGCATCATCTATGGACTTTATTGCCTGTTAGGTCTGATCGGAAGCATTATCTATTGTTCTGTCATGGTAGCCTTACTGTGCTGGATAGCGGAAGACATCAGACATGCAGCGACAGAAGACCAGCAACTATAACTTTTCTCTTTATATTAACTTCTAATTTTCAGCTTTTATGATTAAATGTAATGTAACAGTTTGTGGTACCATCTCACGCTCAGCGCAGATGCGTACAGGTAAGGAGGGTAAGCCCTTCATGTCATTAGGTATTAACGTGGTCATCCCTGCCAAGTCTGGCATCAACAAGACCGTAGAAATCAGCGTGGCCAAGGATGGCGGCTCTCAGGAGGAGCTTGCGAACTATCCTGTAGGCAATCGTGTCGAGGTGGTTGGCACTCTCACTTTCCACAAGAAAGGAGAAGCTTTCTATCTGAATCTCTCTGCAACAGGCATCAACACCTTCAGCGCAGGTTCTGAAGACAGCATCAAGGGTGATATCGAGTTCCGTGGCACGCTCGGCAACAAGATTGAGGAGAAGAAGGACAAGAAGGGCAATCCCTTCTGTGTATTCTCAGCCTTCAGCAGCGAGAAGAACGGCGAGAACTACGATTACACCTGGATCCGTTTCCTCCAGTTTGGCGAGAGCCGTAAGGACTGGATGCAGCCCAAGGCTGGTATCAATGCCAAGGGTGAACTCCAGATGTCTGTCTATAACGACCGTCTTGACATTGCTTGCCGTGTCAGTGAGGTGTCTAAGTGGGACAAGACAGCCAACAATCCTAACACCTAAAGCCTATGCGTAAGGATAATAAATATAACCATGCAGGGCCATCAGCCGAAGACAGAGCTTTGGAAAAGTTCGCCGAAATGATGATTGAGAAAATCTCTACTCTTCAAAGCGACTGGAAGAAGCCTTGGTTTACGGAGGGTGCCCTCACATGGCCAAAGAACCTCTCAGGCAGGGAGTACAATGGCATGAACGCCATGATGCTCATGATGCACTGCGAGAAAGAAGGCTTCAAGTTGCCTGTATTCTGTACCTTCGACCGTGTGGTTGGTCTCAACTACGGCAAGGACAAGGAAGGTGGTAAGGTGCAGCTTACCGATGCAGAGGGCAATGAACTACCCAAGGTGTCCATCAACAAAGGAAGCAAGTCCATCCCTGTATTCATCACCACCTTCACCTGTGTTGACAAGGAAACAAAGGAGAAGATTAAGTATGATGACTACAAGCGACTTTCAGAAGAGGAAAAGGCAAAATACAACGTCTATCCGAAACTGTCTGTCTATAACGTCTTCAACGTTGACCAGACGAACCTGAAGGAAGCTCGCCCGGAACTGTATCACAAGCTGGAGGAACAGAATCAGCAGGTGCGTCCACAAGTGGCAGAGGGCGAAGAGTTCTCTTTCAAGCCAGTCGACCATATGATTGAGCATAACGAGTGGATTTGTCCCATCAAGCCTATTCATGGTGACAATGCCTATTACAGCATTTCAAAGAAGGAAATCGTCATTCCTGAGAAATCACAGTTCAAGGATGGTGAGTCCTTCTATAGCAATCTCTTCCATGAGATGGCTCATTCAACAGGTGCTGAAGACCAGTTGGACAGGCTCAAACCAACCTCTTTCGGCAGTAAGGAATACAGTACTGAGGAGCTGAAGGCAGAAATGACGGCTGCGCTTGTATCTCAGCGTTATGGCATGACCAAGCATCTGAAGGAGGATTCTGCTGCCTATCTCAAAGGCTGGCTGGAGAGTCTGAAGGAGGAACCAACCTTCATCAAGACCATCCTGACGGATGTGAAGAAAGCATCACAGATGATTACCCAAAAGGTTGATGCCATTCAGCTTCAGCTGGACAAAGGTGTTCAGGAAACGAGAGACGAAAGCAACGACGTGAAGACTCCTGAGAAGAATGAACAGGAGGAAGCCAAGACAGAGGCAAAGCAGTCTGAGTCTCTGGCAGCAAAAGCACTTCCTAAACAGGAGGAGAACACCGGCTATCGGTTTCATCGCTGATCATCCTCTATAACAAAGTTGAAGGGCACTACTCATCACGAGCGGTGCCCTTCTTCATTAAAAACCATTATGACAAAATCACATATCCATCAAGAAACGCCTAAATTCTGGTTACAAGCACATAGCAGTCAAAGCCAGGCATGATTTCCTTCTTACGGTCGAAGATGCGTGAGAAATCACGTTTCTTCTCACGGAGGCACTGACGGCAAAGGAGCTCAAGCACCATGCGGAGCTTGGTAATGTTTATATCGAAAGTCTCAATATACTGTTCGATGGCCTTGTCGTTCATATTCAGTCTAAGCTCATTTCTCTCCAGAGCCTCACAGATAAAGTGAAGGCTGTCCTGTCCAATCCTCGCTTTGTAGAGGTATGGATGTGGAACACGAATGAGGTCACCGACACAAAGAGGTTCACCGTCTTTTGACAGTGGACGGCCACCAATCAGATTCTTACGCAGACGGTCTGCATTTTTCAGTAACTTGGTACACAGGATGGCAAGAGCGCGTTTAGACGCTTTCTTGTTGCCAAAGGTACGAAGATACTCATCGACGGGCATTAGCAACAGTTGCTGGGGGGTAATAGTTTCAATATCAATCATAATTGTTTGTAAATTGGTTGTTATAAAGATTCTTTAGAAAGACAGCACTACACAGGTGTTTCTGTTCGCTTCAGCAGGAGAATACTTGTCTATGCCACCTGCATAGATGGTATATACCCGACTGTCATCAACGCCTCGGTCAAGCAGCAAGCGACGTATATATTCCGCTCGCTGACGGCTCAGATTATCGTTGATGGACTCCGTACCTGTAGCACTGTCAGCAGCTCCAATCACCTTCACCTGAAGACCATGTTTGTTGGCTACTCTGGCTATCTCGTCGAGGTTCATCACCTGGTTCTTTTCGGTTAGGACATCCGTACCCAAGTGGAAAAAGAAGTAGATGGGAGCACCAATGTATTCCTGCCCGTTGAGCATAGCACTCAGATAAGCATTGTCAGTAACGCCTGAGTTGATGAAAAGGCTATCGAGTGAATAGATATCCTCAGTATCTTCCATGCCATTACGTTTCTGCATAGCTCTTGGCATCGTATTGGGATTACCGTCCCATCCTCGGTTAGCCAGACGTGCGCGAAGACTGTTCAAGCCAGAATAATCATTCTTAGGATATAGGGACTTGATTTTAGTATGTCCCTTGTCTGTCAGTCTGTCCTTGTAGAGGTCAAGCAGACCTTCTATCTCCAGAATCTTACGATACTCTGACATACACTGCTCATCCTCATGGACACGTTTCGTCAGGTATCTGTTTCGGGATGACAGGCCATTTGCATAGTCCAGCAGCCATTCGTTCTGGCTCATGTAGGGCTTTGCATCGATGATTCTTTTATGGCCAACCTTACCTATGGTCACAGACAATCCTGCTGACAGTGTAAGCATATTGTCACCGAACCGACTGGAAGAACCTATGGCATCAAAGTTCTTCATGGTAGTCATACCACTCAGCTCTGCAAGCAGATGCAGACGGTTAGTGATTCGGTATCTTGCTTCGAGACCGTAGGCAAAGGCGAATGGATGGTTAGTGCCACTTCCGTTTCCACTTGACCAGTCTGAGTTATGAACCATGCCTATGCCCAGGAATGGAATTACATCCCATCGGGATAGTCCAAGTTCATTCTGGCTAATGAAAGCGGTCAGGTTATACATGAAGTCAGCATGTATGAACTGGTACTTCATAGTGGCAAACTCTGCGTTCTTGAACTGGCAACCCTGAAACTCAATTCGGCCACCGACGGCTGGAGTGAACCATTTTCCGATACCAACCTGCACAGCTGGAGTGAGACGATCGAACAAGTCACCACAACCCACTGGCGAACCAAGGAAAGCAGATGTTCCACCCTTGACCTCCAGGAACCAGTTTCTGTCCCATCCTGAGCCTTCGCTGACGTTTCTGAGATAGGTGGGCTGCAGGGATTGCAGCATGACATCCGACGTGATGACTGGCTCCATGTAGAAAGAGTCAACTTCATTTGATTGTCCAGATGCCGAAGCAGTTAGTGCCAGGCATAACATGGACATGATTACAATCTTTTTTTTCATTCTTGTTTTACTTTTTAAGATTACTTACTTTGAGCAATGTATTGACTATAATCGAATTTTCAAGTGGCAACTTCAGCAAAGGATTATCGCTTCAGTTTACGTCCAGAACCAGAGCGCATCATCTTGGTAGCCATCATCGCACATCGACGCGCCCACTCACGATCATCATCTTTAGGGTCTCGTCCCCATCCTGAAGATGGGCCACCACCTCCTCCACCGTGACCCTTGGCAAACTCTGTCGCCTGTTCGACATATCCGGCAAATAGAAGCATGGCGCAAGCCACAATCTGGTTCCCGTGTTCAGCAACGTCCATCAGTACTGATTCGTCCAGATGAAGCTGAACGTCATCAGGCATCTGTGGGAGTCTCAATCTGAAATCACTGACCACATTCTCATAGAGTGCCTTGGTCACTTCATCACGTACCTTTTGCTGCACCGAAGTAGCCACTTGTGTAGCTTCACCTCGTAGTTCTTCTGTGCGTTCCTTGATGCTCTCAGCCTCTTTCTTCAGCTTGTCAAGTTTATCCTCTGCATCGGACAGCTTCTGTTTCTTATCTGCCAGTTTAGCATTGATGTCTGCGAGTTGTCTGTGAAGAGCAGCTATCTTGTCTTCATTGGAAAGCTTGCCATCAGCATTATCCAAAACAGCAGATGCCAGACTATCCAGTTCACTCTCAACTGATTCCTTGTCCTTTTCAAGATTGAGCACCATTGAGGTGAGACCTTTCACACGACGTTCTGCCTGTGAAATTTCCTGTTGAAGACCTGACAGCACCTTACGATGGTTCTCTATCTTGTCTTCCAGTGTGATACACTCCTCATCGAGCAAACGGCGGTACTCTTCCGTTGAGCGGTGTCGGGCTCCAGTCTCAGTGATGCTTGTGCCACGATAGAGGCCCCATTTCTCATTCACCTTGGCAAAAGCATCATGCATGGCCAGTGTCCTTGCCTTGAACTCAAACTTGTCCTTTCCTGCGAAAATCTTCTTGTAGGCGAAGTGACCATTCTCATCTATAGGCAGAAGAGTAAGATGCACATGAGGATTCATTTCGTCCAAGTGAACGACGAAAGCAGCAATGTTTTCTTCACCGTATCTGTCACTGACGAAGTAGTACATATCCTTCGCCCATTGTTCAATGTCCTTGCTACGTTTCAGGTGAGAATTATCAGCACCTTTTGCCAGGTTCACTTTCTGGTCACCGAAAGCGATTTCAAGCATCCGCTCACGGCTTCCTCCAAGGATGAAATTCACCACTGTTCGGAACCGAGGCTCTTCAAGCCCTTCATTTGGATCCTTAATACCACGAGCTGCAAGATTTGCTGCGATTCGCTCTGGGATGCTCCTGGTCTTATCGACTGGCTGTATTTTGCCTCCTTTGGTTATCTCGAAATTCAGATGCTCACGAGTCAAGTCATAGTTGCCTGTCGCCAACGCATGTTTTCGACTATTGTCAGAACGGACACGTAGATGTTCATCGCTCTGAGCTTTTGAGAATCCTTTGGAGGTTCGAAAATCAATTACCTGTTTTGCTCCATTCATACGCTTCGTATGGTTGTTTTTGTTATTATCTGTGTCCTTAGCTTGCTAATTCATCTGGACACCTCTCCCTCGTCCTTTTAGGTCGAGGGGTATTAGGCTGCCCCTCCCTATCGTAAAGTGGACAGCAGGCAAGCCTGATGCCCCGATAAGGGCAAGCCCTTCGCGCTAACGTTTCGGTCAGCCTCCGGGCTTGCTCCCGGATTACATGAAAAAAGCAAAAGACTGTTTACAGATTAAAAGCATCATTCGTTATCCTGAGAAGTAAGGGAAGAAGAAGTGTGGTTTGAGTCCGTTTGTTCGGAATCATCTTTCTGCATCTTCTTCAACTTGTAGAACAGTTCACGTAGCAGACGCATGTCCTGCTTTGAGAAGTCACAGACAAAAGCATTGTGCTTGTAAGAGTCTTCATCAGACTTATCAATGTCTGGGAAATCTTCTCCCATCAGAACAAAGTCCATATACATCAAAGCTTGCATCCATTTTGTCCATGACCATTGACCTGCACCTTTGAAAGTGGATGCAACCATCTGGACAAGAGAGTCATCGGATCGTAAGTTAAAGATGACCGAAAATTCCAGATGAGAGAAACACTCTAAGACGATTTTTGCATTATGGTCTTCTCTGTTCCAGTCAGGATCACAACAATCATCTTCATCATTCATAGTTCCGTCGTATGCTTCAAAATAAGCAGCCAGGAACTTAGGAGACAGATTGTATTCGTCCCAGTGTTGGAGAAGAAGGAAAGCGACTTCAAGCACTGTGTCGTAAGTGATGATTGGAATAGAAAGACTGGTGTGGGTACGCAATATGAAGGTATAGTCACGCCCTTGGAGTTCTCGCTTGATGACACCAAGGCTTTCCAGTCCATCGAGGAATGAGCGTACCGTGGCGCGGTGCCAATGCCAATCATTGGCAAGCTCTGAGATTGAACCTGTGAATTCGCCATGACAAAGTGGTGAAATATCTTTTGATGAGTCGCCTTTATGCGACTTGTCTTGTCCAGACATTTTGCCAATCAAATAGCAGAAGGCATCGAGTTTTGTGAATCGTTCAGTATTTTTCGAGCGAAGGAATTGGAGAAGAGCCATGTCATTCTCCATTCCATACAAAGTTACATTCTTGTTATCCATTTACAATCCTTTAGTTGTGAATACTTGTCTGACTATAGCAGACGTTGATTAAATCACCGAGTGTCCACTTTGAGTGGTGTTATAAGTAGTAGTTCCGAATAATGTCATCCTGAAATTCCTGATAGGTGGCAAACTCTGTATATATTAATCAAAAAGTACCCCACATTTCAATCGAAAAGTATACCAATCAACAACAAGAATGGATAGCATCCGTTCATAAAAAATGATAAGCATGTATACAAAA
>Ga0208198_1003786_pt1 | contig 10058 bp, 7 predicted proteins | sample AD_JPNTR2_MetaG_FD_184446 | JGI IMG/M metagenome (GOLD analysis project Ga0208198, IMG submission 184446) | Active sludge microbial communities of municipal wastewater-treating anaerobic digesters from Japan - AD_JPNTR2_MetaG (SPAdes) (version 2) | ecosystem: Engineered > Bioreactor > Anaerobic >... | reverse complement strand
CCGGAATCTACGCCGTTTTTAGTCAGCGACTGAACAGTCACGGAAGAATAATGAGTTCCAAGGCTTTCCTGATCTTGTGCGGGGTATGGATGCCGTTAGTAGTTATCACGGCAGGGTGCACGCCGGGGCCAACTTCAATGCCGACAACATCGCCGCAGGCTGAAACCTGGAACTCTCCGCCGCCGACACCACCCAGTACCTTGCCCGAATTGATCGCAGTGCTCTCAGGCTACGGCGCCGAGGCTCGTATTGGCGCTGCCAGGGCGCTCGGCGCTATGGGCCCGCCCGCCGAGGCGGCAGTGCCCGCTCTCACCAGGAATCTCTACTACAATGGCACCTCCGAGGTCCGCGAATCTGCGGCCTGGGCATTGGGCGAGATCGGGCCGGCGGCAAAGCCTGCCGTACCGATGCTGATCGTCGTGCTCTTGACCGATTCTGTACATGCTCGCAAGGCGGCAGCGATTGCCTTGGGCAAGATCAAGAATTCTGCAACGATACCTGCATTGGCACGCGGGTTATACGATGAGTATTTCGCAGTACGAATTTCCTCGGCCCAAGCAATGGCTCGAATTGCAGACCTGTCGTTTCCTGGCGCCACTCCCACTATCCTATCATTTCCTGGCGCTACTCCCCCCATTACTCGCGAGCACTACATCTACGAATTCAACGAATCAGGAGAAGCAGTCATTGTCCTTGCTGCCCGAGAGTGGTGGGAGAAGGAAGGATGGCAACAAGACTGGTCGCATTGACGCAAAAAGCGGTTCCTACAGGCATGAGATGAGATGAGATGAGATGATAGAAGCAATATTTGATTGGTGTGTCTATTTGTTGGTGCTGCTGGCGGACCAACTGGGGATGACTTATCAGGCAATTAATGTCTGGCTCTTCGTATTCATCTGGCCGGCTCTCACGCTTGTGTTGATAGGGCTGGTGGTTCTCCAGCGGCTACGGATACGCCGTCTTGTCAGAGAGATGCAGATTTTGCAGGATGCATCGAGTCCGAAGCAAAACGCAACCTGAGCTGTTGGGGGGGTGAAATTGGCGATACCCTGAAACAGCAATGACCACGGCTATCGTCCTGAGCATAATCTTGGTAGAAGACACTCTGCGCTGATCGCCGCGACTTGACCCACGACGGCGGGGTTCACCTGCACCTACACCACCGACGGCCTGCGCGTGGCGCAATCCGTGGACGGCGCTGCGACCGCGTTCACCTGGGACTGGACCGCGGGCGTCCCGGAGATGTTGAGCGACGGCGAGTCCGCGTATCTCATCGGCTACGACACACAATGAGAATCCTGATTATAGAAGATGAACGTGATTTGGCTAATGCGCTGGCGCGTGGATTACGCCAGGAAGGCTACGCTGTGGATATTGCTACGAATGGGATGGAAGGATTGGAATTAGGCGAAATATATGAGTATGACCTGGTCGTTTTAGATCTCAATTTGCCGAAATTGGACGGGTTGGAAGTGTGTCAGCGTTTTCGGAGTAATAAACCTGAGCTGCTCATTTTGATTTTGACTGCTCGCAGTCGGCTCGAAGACAGGGTAATTGGCCTTGATCAAGGGGCTGATGATTATCTGGTCAAGCCGTTTCATTTCGAGGAGTTGGCAGCGCGTATTAGGGCTTTGCTCAGGCGTGATCTCAGGGTGAGGGAGCCGATACTCGAGGTAGGGGATTTGAAACTTGACCCGGCCAGTCGCATAGCCTGGCAAAAGAAACAGCGCTTGAGTCTCACGAAGAAGGAATTTGCTATCCTGGAATACTTGATGCGTCACGCCGGAGAAGTGGTGAGCCAGGAGGAGTTGATCGAACATGTGTGGGACGAAGATGTCAACCTTTTTACCGCGAGCGTGCGCGTTCACGTCCATTCTCTACGACGTAAGCTCGGCGACAGTCCTGATTCTCCGCACTATATTGAAACCATTACCGGCAGCGGCTATCGGCTGATAGTACTGGAAGAAAGTCATCCATGAAACACAGCATATTATCGCCCTGGCAGCGCCGTTTTTTTGCGCCTCTGACATTGCGCTGGCGATTAACACTTTGGACGGCGGGGTTGTTACTTATCCTGGGCTTGGGCCTGGCGCTATTCATCAACAGCATGACGGCCATCCAGATACCACAAGTGCTCTCCGTAGAACTTGTGCCCACCTCCCAGCCCCGGTCGGATTATGCGACCGTCTCGCTCACACCTTCACCGGACACGTTGCCGCTCGTTGAAGAAACACCCGATTTGCAAACCCCCAATATACAAGAAGTTGTTATTCGCCAGATACGCCTCATATCTCTGCTCGGGATTGGACTGTTTGCTCTTGCAGGCTCAATAGGTGCATACTGGATAGCCAGGCAGTCTTTACGTCCCCTAAGCCATTTTAGCCATCTCGCACAGCAAATTCAGGCCAGAACACTTCGTCAGCGCCTGCCAACAGAGGGCGCGCCAGATGAACTGCAAGAATTAGCCATTGCCTTCAATGGAATGCTGGCACGGCTGGAAAGCGCCTTCGAGCAACAAAATCGCTTTGTCGCTGATGCGGCGCACGAACTGCGCACCCCCCTGGCAATCTTGCGCACAAACCTGGAGGTTGCCCAAAGGGACCCTGACATTACTCTCTCCGACTATAAGAAGATATCCAGCGTTTTGGAGCAGGCGTTGAGCAGATTAGAGAAGTTGATAGAAGAACTTTTGCTGTTGGCGAGGGGAGAAAAGGAGCTGCAAATTGAGCCGGTAGAGATGGAAATTCTGTTGAATGAGATCGTGCAAGAACTAGAGCCACTTGCTCAGACTCGTCAGATCCGTCTAGAGCTCAACATCATAGACCCAGCGACAGTGATGGCAGATGTCTCATTACTTGCCAGAGCCATCAGCAACTTGCTCGAAAATGGGATTCGGTATAATCACGCCGGCGGTTCTGTTACAGTGACCATGCGACACGCCACACACGGAGTAGCGGTATGTGTGGAAGACACAGGCATCGGCATCCCGGTAGAAGCGCAACCCCATATCTTTGAACGTTTTTACCGTGTTGATCCCTCGCGCTCACGAGAGCAAGGCGGCTCCGGCTTGGGATTATCTATTGCGGCGTATGTGGTTCAATTACATGGCGGGTGGCTGCAATTAACAAGAAGCATTCCTGGGATGGGGAGTCAATTTACTATGTGGCTGCCCATTTCAGTCCAGGCGTCTGAAGCACCTCAAACTTAACAGCGGCTTAACACTGTGTGTGCTATCCTGGAATTGCTTGGGTAGTCAAGTAATTCTAATTCTTAGGAGGTGCCAGATGCTAAGAAAAGTGCTCTATAGTATGGCCGTGTTGCTTCTGGTAGGCGGCATAGTAGCATGGAATCAGTTGGCTGCGGCTCAGTCTTCCTCAAATGAGGGGTGCCCGCCGGGTTATACTCGCTATGCTGTGCTCGAACCGATACAGGAAGGCGCACAAGCCTCGGAAGTAACCGACCAGGGATGTAAGCCCATTGAAGAAACAGGGGAACAAGTTTTCCTGGACCCCATTCACCCAGGAGAGGCAGGATGGGAAATTGCCCCTTATCAACCAACTGAACAGGCTAAGACGATTCAGGGACCAAGCGAAGAGACCGTTTACCGCTGCGTCGTTTTTCTTGACCCGATACAACCCGGCGAAGAGTCATCCAAGACTTCCGAGCCTGTTTGTTCAGCACAAAAAATCGATACGGTTGATGGTTACTCACTCGACTCAAGTTACCTGATCGCCAAATTCTATGGCAACACCGGCTATAGTACTCTCCTTGTAGAGTATTATGGAGTATCAGCCTGTTCTTCCACAATTAACTATGGGGTAACATCCCTTCCCAGTAACCTTAACAACAAGTTTGCTTCTGGACAGTCATACTCCAACTGCAACATCATCTACGTCTACGATTTTACCGATTATGGGGGACCCACCTACTCCTGTGGGCCGAATTGTTCGAGCTTCTATGCCCTGAACAACAATGTGAGCTCATGGCGAACTACCCAATAACAAGGGAACCCCGAAAAGTTTAGTTTTCAGGCTACCCAAGTGGCAAGTCCTGCAAGCCTGGGATGTTTGCGGGACTTGCGTTCTCCTCGGAAAATAGAGAGCCGTGAGTCGTGAGTAGAGAGTCGTCACAGTCGCCGCTCACGATTCACATTTTCATTTGCGGATGACGCCCGGTCACTCCTTCCCTCCCGCGGGTCCCGTGGACCTTAGTCCCCCGCCTTCTCCGGTACGATGGGTGACTACGACTGCCACGCGCCTATCGGAACAGCGTTCGCTCCTCGCTCCCCTGTCCCTACCCCGCCTCCCCTTTCTTCTCAACAGGACGGGCCGGAGGTTCCCTTGCCCCGTGCAGCGTTTCTCCTCTGAGGGTACACCGTCACCCCCCTCGGTGACGACACGTGGCTCTCAAGTTTCCGTATTAGCCCTCTTCGCCCTTGCCCCGCTCTCAGACCCCGGCGGTGTTCGGTGGTCTTGCCCTACCGTTCACCTGCGAATCACAAAGCTCCGTCCATTGCCATCTGGATAGTCGGCGCCACACTGAACAGTGACGAGATTTGAAAGATTATGGCCGTGAGCAATCCAGCATCCAGCATCCAGTATCCAGTTGACACAGAACAAATGTTCGATTATAATTGGGATAGATGGGGATATCAAAGCGCGTTTGGGAAAAGAGGCCACAATGAAGCAACAATCTCAGGAGCGGCAGGAACGCATCCTCCAGTTTTTGGAAGCCTTCACCCGCGAGAACGGCTATCCACCCACCGTGCGGGAAATCGGCAGGGAGCTGGGCATCGAGTCCACCTCGCTGGTGAGCTTCTACCTCACGCAGTTGGAAAAGCAGGGGCGGATCCGCCGCGATCCCGCCATCTCACGCGGCATTCGGCTCGTGTCACCCTGGACGCAGCCCGAGGCCCACCCCGCCCAGGGTGAAGTCGTCTCCATCCCCTACCTGGGAACCATCGTCGCCGGCGCCCCCATCAACGTCGAAGCGCTTTCCGGCGAGGAAACCGTCGAGATCAACCGGGCGCTCTTCGGACGCAACCTGGACGCGCTCTTCGCCCTCACCGTGAAGGGCGATTCGATGATTGACGCCCTGATTCACGATGGCGATCTGGTGATCCTCCGCCAGCAGGAGCGCGTCGAGAACGGCGAAATGGCGGCAGTCTGGCTGACCGGCCGCGAGGAAACGACGCTCAAGCGCGTCTACTACGAGGGACGCCAGGTGCGCCTGCAACCCGCCAATCCCGCCATGGGCCCCATCTACGTTCCGGCGGATGAAGTCCACATTCAGGGCAAGGTCGTCATGGTCGTGCGGCGTCTGTCCTGAGCACTAACGGCAGATAGATTTTGCGGGGCGCCACCGTCAGCCACAGGCTGCGCTCCCACGTCGCGCCCGCCCCATCCGCCAGCAGCGCATCCACACGCAACGGCGCATGGCTCAGCCAGGGCAGCACCCCCGTCGTCACGGTCGTCACCGCGCCCGGCGCGAGGGGCCCCCTCCACGCTTGCAGCTCCATCCCCCGGGTAGGAATCACCGTCGCCGTGATCGGCGCCACGCCCGGCCTGAGCCACAGCCGCAAAACGCCATCGGTCACCGGTGCGCTGCCCGTGTTCCGCAGCACGAACGAAAGCGTCGCCGGCCTGGATGCCTGCAGCGGCGGAACGGCCAGCCAGGCGCTCGTCCCCAGATCGCCGGCGCCGCTTCGCACCACCGCCGCGCGGGAGAACGCCAGCCGCAGCTCGGGCAACGCCAGGCTGATGGTAGACGTGATCGTCGCGGGCAACGGCGGTGTCAACGCCGACCAGGTATAAGTCACCGGCGCGTCTGGCGCCAGCACCCCCGACCAGCGCAGCTGCCGCGCCGCCGCATCGAAGGTCACGCCCGGCGGCAAAGTCGCCGGCAGCAGGGTGAGCGAGAGGGGCACGGTATGGCTGAAGGCGGCCTCCAGGGCCACGGGGCCATCATTGTACAGCGCGAGCGTGAAGGTGATCGGGGCGCCCGCTTGCGGCGCCGCCGGGGCCACCTCCCAACGGCTCTGACCCAGCGGCGAGAGCCAGCCCACCCCGCGCGCTACCACCCCGGCGCGGACCGAGGCCGGCAACGCCTCCAGCGGGAAAGCGTAGAACAGCGTGCGCCACGTTCCCGTCGCCACACCGCCGGCGCTCAAAGCCACCGGCTGTCCCCTCTGCCCGCGCGCCACAATCTCCGCGGGCGGCGCCGGTTCAGGCGCGTCGCTCCAGTCAGGGAAGGGATACGTCAGCGGCGCCGGCCCCCACCTTCCCGCAGCCGGATGCGCGGCGACGCCAGACGCCTGCTTAGCGCCGAAATCCACGTTGGGAAAATCCACCCCCAGCCGTTGGCCCAGCGGGCGCTGCCCTGCGTACCCCAGAAAATCCTGCGAGCTCAACAAGAGCCGTCCGCCCTGATCCAGATAGCGCAGCAGTCGCTCCTCCTCCAGCTCCGTGACGGGCGCGTACCAGTCATAGCCGGTGAACCAGACCACGACAGGGTAGCGCGCCAGAATTTCCGCCGTCACCGAATGGGCCTCTGGGGGACCGGAGATATAGGCCGCGGTGTCCCAGACGTCGTAGGGGATGCCGGCCTCCTGCAGGGCGCTGGTGTAAAAATGCTCCATGGGGAACCAGCGGTCGTCGTCCACCAACAACACCGGTGCGGCGACCTTGGTGCGCAGGGACAGCGGCAAAGGCGCCGCGCCCAACGCCGAATGCGCCGTCAACGTCACCTCGTCGGCCGCGTCCACCTCTGCCGCGACGGGAAGGGTCACCCGTACAGAAACCGTGATCGCCGTGCACGGCTCGAGCCGCACCTGCGCCGGCGTGACGGTCGTTTCCCAGGATGAAGGCGAGAGCGTCAACGTCACCGTGTCCGCTGCGCCGGCGACGCCGATGTGCCGGAGGCGCAGCGTGTGGGTGAGGACGGCGCCGGGCATGCCGATGAGCAGCGGCGAGCCGATGTCGCTTCCGTCCACGGCAGTGAAACGCAGCCCCTGCGACGGTTGCGGCGCCGCCAGCCACGTGAGCGCGCGGTCCAATGATTCAGAGCGCGCCTCTGCCGTCGCCAACCCCTCGTAGCCGAAGGCCCAGAAGAGGCCCCGGTACTCCGTGCAGAGATGAGCGCCCAACCCGGCAGCGCTGCCGTCGCCATATTCCCAGAACACCTCGGCCAGCTCGGGATCCTCCCGGGCGACCACATCCGGTGAAAGCTGGTTGTTCGCACCATCGCCGCCCGCGATGGCGGCCGCGAATCCCGCGAAGGGCCCTACCCCGCGCACCGTGCGCGAGGCCGTGTCATCGGCGACGTAACGCACGCCGAGCAGCTCCCTCAGATAGGGCTGCGGCGAGACGCTCATCCCGGCGCCGCTGTCAAAATACGCCACGTCCTGCCCGCTGAGCAGCAGACGTCCGCCGTCCTGGAGATATTTCGTGATCATCTCCCCCGCGTCCACCAGGCCAGGCGAACCGAGCGGCGCCGACCACAATGTCAGCGCGTACGGCGTGAGCAGCTCCTCGGGCAACGGCAGCCGGGTGATCGGCCACAGATCGTAGGCATAATCGAGCGCCTCGAGCGCGGCCGTCCAGTACCCGATTTTGCTGGTGTAGTACAGCGCGCCCTGATCCACGACGAGGAGGGTGGGCGCCGGCTGCAGCGAAAAATCCCGCACGCTGCCTTCCAGCGTCACCGTCACCGGCGCCGTGACGATCCGATAGCCGTTGCCACGGGCCTCGAGCGTGTAGGCCCCCGTCGGCAGACGCAAGCGGTAGGCGCCGTCGCTGCCAACCGTCGCGGTGACGGGAGTGTTCAGAGCGCGGATGGCGACCGGGCGTGTGGGGGGCGCGCCGGTAGACGTCACGCGCACCTGCCCGCGCACTTCGCCCGTCGGCAAGGCCGGCAGCCGGAAATCCACCTGCGTGACGGTATCGGTCACCACGGCTACCCCGGATTGCGATTGCGATACATGTCCAAAAGCCGTCGCCGTGAGGTTGTAGATCGCCGGGGCCAACAGCAGGTGATAGCGTCCCTGCGCGTCGGATCGCACCGTCGCCGCCGGGGAAAGCCCACCGCGCGGCGTTGCCTGCACCTGAGCGCCGCGCACCGGCGTCCCCAGCGTATCCCGCACCACGCCGGCGATCCTTCCGGGATGCAGCACCATCCACGCGGCGGAAAGCGCATCCACCCGTCCCCAGCCGCTGTCGTTGTTGGGCAGCGTGGAAGTGTAGGGCACAGCGGTCGCCGTGATCACGTAGGTGAGCAAGGGGACGGAGAGCGTCGGCGAGATGCTGCGCAGCAGCGCCCCGATGCCGGCGACGTGCGGCGTCGCCATCGAAGTGCCATTCATCGCCCTGTAGACGCCGCCGGGCGCCGCCGATACCACGTTGACCCCGGGCGCCACGACGTAAGGCTTAACTTCCCCCCACGGTGAAGGCCCCCGGCTGGAAAAGGCCGCCACTGCTTCATAGGCATCGCTCGCGCCGACGGCAAAGATCCCCGGCAGGCTCGCCGGGGCGCGGAGACTGCGCTTCGCAGGCCCTTCATTACCCGCGGCGAAGACCGTCCACACGCCGGCCGCTCGGAGCGCCGCCAGGTCGGGCGCGAACGCCTCTTCCCAGGCGTTGGTGCTCCCCCACGAACAGACTACCACATCGGGCGCCCGTTGAGGATCCCCATCAGGGGCCAGCAGCCACTGGAAGCCGGCGTGAATCTCCGAATCCTGCCCGTAACCGCTGCCGCTGAGGACTTTGACGCCGATCCAACGGGCGCCAGGGGCCACGCCGATGCCACCCTGTCCCGCTGCCGTGCCCAACGTGTGCGTGCCGTGCCCGTGATCATCGTAGGGGTACAGGCCGCCATTGACGGCGTCGAACCAGGTTTTATGGTGATCAAAAGCGCCCTGTCCCAAATTGCCGAGGTAGTTGGCGACCAGATCGGGATGCTGATAGTCCACCCCCGTGTCCATGCTGGCGATGACGGCGCCGGCCCCCGTCACCCCCAACGCATCCCACACTTCCGGCGCGCGGATCCGTTCGACGCCCCACGAGAGCGCCGTGGATTCTGCCAGGGGCGTCGGGGCGAGCTCGTCGGCGGGGTCGAGGTAGAGCCGCCGTTGATCCAGGCGGATCTCGGCGACGGCGGGTTGAAGCGCCAGCTGTCGGATCAACGCGGGGCGCGCGGTGAAGGCGATCCCATTGATGAGCCACAAATCCCGCCGCGTCCAGAGGTCGCCGGCGCGCTGCGCGCGCGACAGCAGCGGCTCCAGCGGCGCGCGGGAGACGGCCCATTGCGCCTGAAGCCCGGCAACCAGCGCGGTGCGCGCCGCAAGTGGCTCCTCGGGAAGCGACACCTGACTGAAGGACGCGGACGGCCGCAGCATCACGACGATCGCCAGCGGCAGCTCCGGCGTGTTCGCCAGCGCGCGCGCCAGCTCCGGATCGAGCACCGGCGCCTCCGCCACGGGCCGGGCGAGGGTCGGCGCGGCAGGCCAGACGACCGCAGCCGCCAACGCCAACAGCACTCCCATCCAGAGCCAGCGGTGATCCCGTCCCCGACCTCGCCTGCTGCGACCTATCATCTGACACCCCCTCTGAACCGACATGCTTGCGTCCCCAGCACTTTCATTTTAGCATCTTCAGCTCAAAAGACACCCTCAGCAAGCCGACCCCCTGTCCCCATTTGAACCACCGCGGGCGCAAGGCGCGCAGAGAACATGTTGCCAAATCATCCCAAACGCATTTCACTTGTTTGGACTGCCTTGCTGCATCAGCCCCGATCAAACTCCAGCTGCGGGCGGCGCTGGACATTGTCCCCAATTCCGCTATAATTTCTATTCAACCTTCACCCGCGCCGGCGACAGCACCGGGGTCAGATAGCCCAAGGAGACGCCATGTGCTGGTGCCCACTATCCAAAAATGAAAATGTGTGGTAACTGTTCAGCCTGGCGGCAGGGTGCCAGACGGCGATGAAGGAACCTTTGTGGCCTGTAGCTTTTGCCCCACCCCCTGCCCCCTCCCCAACGGCGCATACGCCGTTGGGGAGGGGGA
>Ga0208198_1003783_pt1 | contig 10060 bp, 9 predicted proteins | sample AD_JPNTR2_MetaG_FD_184446 | JGI IMG/M metagenome (GOLD analysis project Ga0208198, IMG submission 184446) | Active sludge microbial communities of municipal wastewater-treating anaerobic digesters from Japan - AD_JPNTR2_MetaG (SPAdes) (version 2) | ecosystem: Engineered > Bioreactor > Anaerobic >... | reverse complement strand
AATGAATGGGAACTACGCTCAGGCTACGCCTTCGCTACGTTCCCATTCAATACAAAACAAATTCAAAGAAAATGATTATATTTGAAACCAAATTTAACTTACATTACACACTTTTAGGGATACTACCTTTTAAAATCTTTGGAAATAGTATGAAACATCGAATTTTGATTTTAGTACTAATGGTAACGTTTGCTTCTTGTCGTCAACCTCATCGAGTAGAATATTTAATCAAAGCTGAAAAAGTTTACACTGTTGATAATGAATTTTGTATAACCAATGCAATTGTAGTTGACAAAGGAAAAATAGTTGCAACCGGCAATTTTGAAACATTAAAAAAACAATACAAGCCCGACAGTATTTTAGATTATTCGAACAAGTATATTTATCCCGGACTTATTGATGCACATTGCCATTTCTTTGGATATGGAGAGATGCTTGAAAATCAATGGCTTGGAGGTGCTCGTTCATGGAAAGAAGTGGTTGAACAATTGAAAAAAAATTATCAGCATCATCCTACCAACTGGATTTTGGGACGCGGATGGGACCAAAACCAATGGGATGAAAAATCGATGCCCGATCGGGAATTACTCGACCAATATTTTCCCGATGTGCCGGTTTATTTGGTTCGAGTTGATGGGCATTGTGCGGTGGTAAACAGCAAAGCTTTGCAAATGGCTAACGTCACCGAAAATACAAAAATCAACGGCGGAAAAATTGAATTGCGCGATGGTAAACCTTCGGGTTTACTCTTTGATAATGCGAAGGAATATATGCGTTCGTTTGTTCCAAAACCTTCGGATGCTGATTTAGAACGGCAATTGCTTCGGGCTCAGGCCGATTGTTATGGCGTTGGATTAACTTCGGTTACCGATGCCGGATTACCCTTTCGGAAAATCCGGTTGCTTGATTCGTTGCAACGCTCCGGAAAAATAAATATCCATGTAAATGCGATGCTTGAGCCTGAACCGGAAAATCTTCATTGGATTTTAGAAGGAAAAGAACGTTTTAACCCAAAGCTCACGGTAAAATTCATTAAACTTTATGCCGACGGTGCACTTGGTTCGCGTGGAGCTCTGCTTTTTGAACCCTATAGCGATGCTCCAAACCACACAGGCATACTGGTTACCTCTGAAGATTCGCTTCGGGTTGTATGCCGGTTGGCTGTTGAAAATCAATTTTCCGTGGCCACGCATTGCATTGGCGATCGTGCAGTGAACATAATCCTTAACATCTATTCAGAATTTCTTAAACCTGGGAATGATCTTCGGTGGAGGATTGAACACGCTCAGGTTGTGCAAACGGCAGATTTTAGACGTTTTGGCGATTTTGCCGTTATCCCGTCGATTCAGCCGACACATGCTATTAGCGATATGCAGTGGGCTGAGCGTCGATTGGGAAATAGAGTTTCCAACGCCTATGCTTATCAGCAGCTACTTCAACAAAACGGTTGGTTGGCTGCAGGTAGCGATTTCCCCATTGAATCCATAAATCCGCTCGAAGGATTTTGTGCTGCAGTATTTCGAAAAAATCGAGAAGGGAGACCTGAAAACGGGTTTCAGCCTGAAAATGCCCTATCTCGTAAAGAAGCTCTTTATGCCATGACGGTTTGGGCTGCTAAAGCCGGTTTTGATGAAGCCAATCGGGGAAGTCTTGAGGTTGGGAAGGTCGCAGATTGGGTAGTACTCAATGTTGACCTTTTACAAGCTTCACAAATTGAGATTTTAAATTCGAAGGTTTTTGCAACTTATGTTGATGGGCAGCGCGTTTTTGGAGAATAATTTTATCGACGTCGAATCATTTTAAGACCAAGCTTCTGCACAAAAGCTTGTAATTCAGGATTTTGTTTTTCAAAATCGGAAAGTGTGCTTGTCGATGAGCCTGCGCGTAATCCAACCGGTTGTTCCGATTCGGGCAAGATTATATATTCAACATTTATATCGTTGATATGTAGCATTTCTTGAAGTGTTTTGATAATTTTGGGTTTAACCGATTCTATAAGATCTTTTTGAGATTCCCCGGTTAATGTAAGTTTCAAAGTCGAATTTTCAATCGTAGGATTTGACTTCTTCAAAGCTACTTGTAATCTTTGTGATTCGAACATTGTTACCAACGTTCCCCAAATTTCCTCAAACGACTTATTCTCTTCCGAAAAGTATTCGATTTTAGTTTCCTCTACATTAATTACCTGCGGTTCAGGAGGTGCGGTAACTTCCGTTTTTGATACTACTTGTGGCTTTTCATTTTTGTCGTTAATTTCTTCGAAAATTTCTTTAATACCCGTTGTTGTTGAAGGACGTGGCGGAAGATTTTTTGTTTTTGTTGCCGGTTGTTGAGGTGGAACTACCTCACCTATTTTTTTTTTTTGTTGGAGATTATGCTGAAAAAAGCCAATATCCATCAGGGTCAGTTCTACCAAAAGTCTTTGGTTTTTACTTGCCTTGTAGTTTATTTCACAATCACGGAGCTTTTGCAATGCGTTGTAAATTAATGCGATAGTACACTTTTGCGCCTGTTGTAGATATCGGGATTCTAAGTCAGCTCCTGAGTCAACGAGTTTGACGGTTTTCGGATTTTTGCTCATCAATAAGTTCCTGAAATGCTGAGCTAAGCCGGCTACAAACGTTAATCCGTCGAATCCGCAACGTAGTATTTCGTCAAAAATCAACATTAACTCCGATGTTTGACCATCGACAATATTATCCACCACTTTGAAGTAGTATTCGCTATCGAGTATGTTAAGATTTTCGATGGTATTTTTATAGGTAAGTTTACCTTCGGTAAAGCTCACCAATTGGTCGAAAATAGAAAGGGCATCGCGCATTCCTCCTTCCGATTTTTGCGCAATAACCCGAAGGGCACTCTCTTCAAATTCAACATGTTCGCTTTGAGCTACATAGCGCAGGTGATTTACGGTGTCTTCGGTTCGGATGCGATTAAAATCAAAAACTTGGCATCGCGACAGAATCGTAGGTAATATTTTATGCTTTTCAGTAGTTGCAAGGATAAACACAGCGTGAGTCGGCGGTTCTTCCAAGGTTTTCAGGAAGGCATTAAATGCTGCCGACGATAACATATGAACTTCATCAATGATATAAACACTGTATTTTCCAAGGCGGGGCGGAATTCGAATCTGGTCAATCAGATTCCGGATGTCTTCCACAGAATTGTTGGAAGCAGCATCCAGTTCCTGAATATTATACGATCGATTGTTATTAAAAGCAATGCAGCTTTCGCATTCATTGCAAGGCTCATTGTCGTCGGTGGGCGAAAAACAGTTTATGGCTTTAGCAAAAATACGGGCACAAGTAGTTTTACCAACCCCTCGGGGACCACAAAACAAATAGGCATGGGCTAGCTGTTTATTTTTGACAGCACTTTTGAGCGTTTGCGTAATGTTAAATTGTCCGATTACCGATTTAAAGGTCTGTGGTCGGTATTTTCTGGCCGAAACCACAAAGTTCTCCATAATTTTTCGTTTTTGGCAAAGATAAAAAAATTCTTTGAGGTTTCATCATCGATAGATTGGCTTTAAAGCAAATTACGTTTTTATTGATTGGCATAAACAAAAAAAAGTTAATTTTGTTGGTAATTGAAACAACCGATAAAACTGAAGATCTATGATTATTTCAAACAAAATGCAAAAAGCTATCAATGACCAGATCAACGCTGAACTTTGGTCGGCCTACATGTACCTATCAATGAGTGCTTTCTTCGAAGCCAAAGGTTTAAAAGGCTTTGCTCGTTGGATGCGCGTGCAATTCGCAGAAGAGCAATCTCATGCAATGAAATTTTTCGATTATATTTACTCTCGGGGCGGAAAGGTTGAATTGCAGCCCATTTCTCCGGTTCCAACCGAATGGAAAGATCCGTTGGATGTCTTCACAGAAACTCTTGAACACGAGCAAAAAGTAACCACCCTTATCCATGCCTTAATGACATTGGCCATTGAAGAGAAAGATTATGCAACCCAAAGTTTCCTGCAATGGTTTATCGATGAACAAGTTGAAGAGGAAGATGTTGCAGCTCAAATTATTGATAAGCTGAAAATGATAAATAACAATCCTCAAGGGATTTACATGCTCGATAGGGAACTTGGCGCACGTTCAGGCGAATAATGTGATTTAATTTATTTTTCCCAAAGGCTGTCTTGGCGACAGCCTTTTTTAGTTTTTAAAAATCGTTTTGAGATGATTGATAATTACCGGACCTTTTTCAATGGTAAATATTCCGAGTAAGATAAGAAGAAGCCCCACAAAGGTTGAGAAGAAAATGGGTTCGGAAAGGAATATCCGAATGAAAAACAATGAAATAATAGGTGAAAGAAAGATTAGATGCGAGATTTTTTCTGCTCTTGTAGCAAGTTTCATTGCTGTTAGCCAGAGCAGAAATGTAGCACCCATTTCAAATAAACCGGTGTATATTGCGGCAAGAAGTGAACTTTTAACCGGAAGAAATAGGTTTTTTCCTAATATTAAGAGATAGATAAAAGTAGCTAATAGGCCTACAATTTGGTTGATGAACAAGAGTTTTATCGAATCAACGGTGCTCGATTTGCTCAAAATCCAGTACGATGCCCAAAGAATACTGCTGAAGAGTGCCAAGAAAACACCTAATCCGTCGAACCATTGAAAATAGAACTCGCCGCGAGTAATTACAAAAATTACACCTGTAAAACCAAGCACTAATCCTAAAATAACATTTTTTGACAGTTTTTGCTTGTAAATATAAGCTGAGAGCAACACTAAAACAATTACCCATGAATAATTAAGAGCCTGAGCTATCTGTGCCGGTAAACGGTGATAGGCTTCAAAAAGAATTAAATAGTAGGCAAAAGGATTTATCAACCCGCCCAAAATTGCTTTAATCCATTCGTTGAGTGGAATTATTTTGAACGATTTCCATTGCTGTTTTATCGTTATAATCAAGGTTAGAAAAATCACCGATGTTAAAATCACAAACAATAGAAAGTAGGAGGGGGAAAGATTTTTTAAGCCTATTTTAAAGGCAGTTGCTACAGTTGACCAAAAGAAAACGGCCGTAAAGGCCAGAATTTTTGCTTTATTGTCGTTTGTGCTTGGGTGCATTGTTCTATTGGTAAATAAATGGCCGTTGGTGAAAATCAACGGCCACAAAGTTATATAATTTCATTACTTGCCGGGACATGCTTTGATAATTCGACTATCGAGATTGTGCGAACCATACGATTTGTCGAATTGTTCACTAAATTTTCCGGCTAACATCTTAGCGGTTTTTTCATATTCGTTTTTATCGGCCCAAGCGTTTCGTGGAATTAAAATTTCATTTGGTACGTCAGGGCAGGAGAGAGGTACATTTACATGGAAATAAGGATCGGTGGTGTATTCAACATTGTCTAACTGACCATTAAGGGCTGCGTTGACCATAGCTCGGGTAAAGCGAAGTTTGATTCGTGACCCGACTCCGTATTTTCCGCCACTCCAACCGGTATTTACAAGGAAAACTTGTGCTTTGTGTTTTTTCATTTTTTCTCCCAACATTTGAGCATAAACGTTAGGCTGCGCGGGCATAAACGGGGCTCCAAAGAAACGGCTGAAGGTTACTTGCGGTTCGGTTACACCGGTTTCAGTACCTGCTAACTTTGAAGTATATCCCATTAAAAACCACAACATCGCTTGAAACTCGTCGAGTTTTGAAATAGGCGGAATCACGCCATAGGCGTCGGCTGTTAAAAACAAGATGGTTGATGGGTGCCCGCCAACCGAGGATTCTTTGATGTTGCTTAAAAATCTCAACGGATACGACGAACGACTGTTTTGCGTTAAGCGTGAATCAAAAAAGTCTGCTTTCCCGTTAGGATAAACCATAGCATTTTCCACAATGGCACCATGGTTTAGATAGTCGTCTTTATGCATCACCGCATTCCAGATCTCCGGTTCTGATTCCGGTTTTATATCGATCATTTTTGCGTAGCAACCGTTTTCAAAGTTGGCAATTCCTTTTTCCGACCATCCATGTTCATCATCGCCAAGCAGTGCACGGTTAGGATCGGCTGAAAGCGTTGTTTTTCCGGTTCCCGACAAGCCTAATAAAAGTGCCGTACGACCATCCGCGCCTTCGTTGGCTGAACAGTGAAGAGGCAGAATGCCCTCCAAAGGCAAATAATAATTCATCACTGTAAAAATCAGCTTTTTCATGCTCCCCATGTAGGCCGAACCATAAACGATTCCTATGCGACGATCGAAATCAATCACCACTGCCATATCGGAAGTTTCACCTTTCTCGGTAGTGCGCAATTTCCCTTGATAACGCACTTTGTCTAACTTATGATCGGGAAGCGACAAAAGAATAAACGGTTTTTTAGCAAAAATACTACGGTCTATATCGGATGGAACAGGACGAAACATGTTGTCGCAAAATAAGCTCGAAAGCGCCTTGTCGGTGATAGTTTTTACCGGTAAGGCATATTCCGAATCGGCACCAACAACTCGATTGAGTTCATAAATAGTGTTTGCTTTTTTTAGGGTTTCAATGGCATCTTCAAACAACATATCAAACGTTTGGGGCATCATGGGAATGTTGTTCGGAGAAGTCCAGTCTATCAGATGCTGTGTTGCCTCGTGTTTTACCAAATAAGTATCTTTTGGGCTTCGTCCAGTAGATTCAGGTGCTGCCCATGTTGCCAAGGCTCCGCATTCCATTACCAGTGCTTCGCGTTTTTCAACGCTTAAACGGATAAGTTCTTTTCGTGTAGGATCTTTTAAAATACCGGAATGATTCGTTGTAAGATTTTGGATTTGGTTAAGCATTTGTTCGGTTTGCATAGCTTGATGGTTTGATGTTATGTTTTAATGCACAAAAATAGTTACCTTTTTCGATATTTTTCAAACGTTTGCAAAAGAAAAAGCGTTCTACGTGAGTGTATCGCTATGTATAAAAAAGTTGTGTGGTAGTTTGTTTTGCTTGGTCTGGCTTGCTACAATAGAGTGGAAAAATGAATGTTTTTCTCAGCACGGTTGATAAGGTGTTCTTAAGATGGTAAAGCCGTTGATATTAGTTTGCAAAAATCAAAAATGATGCTGCTTTGCGTAATAGCATATTTTAATGTTTCTGGTACAAATGTTACGGTGCTACGCACCTAAGGTAGCCGCAGGGCGGCGAAATGTTTGTTGATGAAAGAGTATTTCTTTCTCTCTCGAGCTGCAGCGCAATGGAAAATTATGTTGTGGAGGTACAAACATTTCGGTACAAATTAACTATCACGTTCCCCCCTCATCCAGCCAAACCGCTTTGGTGTGCTGTCTATTTATTTATCAAAAATTTTATCAATTCAATATCCTTAACAAAATCAGTGTTTATTGGGAAATTTTTTCGTTCACGTTTTATCAATCCTACATCTTTAGCATAATATTCTCGTAAGGTTGCACAATTTTCCGGAGAGTTTCCTGGCCCTAAAACGCAAGCATAATCGAATTGAATCGTCACAATTACATTTCTATATTCAGTAGTTCCAATATATATAGTTGTATCAACTTTGATTGTTTTACCCGTAATCCTATGTCCTTGATCAGCACCTCCAATTATAAATTCTGCCCCTTCTGTTAAAGAAAGTAATTCCTTAAAAGCAGGGTCTCTATAACCACTTTCTTTGGCTTTGGATATAGAGTATCCATTCACATAAGCGAAAGTGTCTGGTCGATTATAAATTCCATTTAATATTAGTTTTGGCAAAATCAAAGTATCATAATCAGGTTCTGCTGTATATCCCGCAGAATTGAAAACATACATCTCATAATGGTCAGCAACTTTTAGGGTGTCGTTATTGTCATAAATCCAATATGAGCCCGGGAAAGCGGGAAAATATTCCAATGGTTTAATGGTATCATAAGCAACACTATCGTTTGTTTTTGTAGTGTTGTCTTTTTCACACGAAATCACTCCAATCATAATTAGCAGTGGAATTATCAGATAAAAAAGTTTTTCTCATGTCTGTATCAATTTTTAGGTTAAAAATAATGGTTTTAAGTTAAATATTACTGATTTCGGTACTTCGATTATGTCACCTGTCGCTAACCTTTATACGAGTTGTACGATTGATAAAGCAATGATTGCCACATGGCTCGCTGCTGACCTATTCTTTTTGTCCCGTTTTAATTGATTTATTTTAAGTCGTATTGTAAGCAAATTCTTTTATTTTCAATCCATTGTTAGTTAATCTTTCAATAGGAATCCAAGATGTCATATCATCAAGATTAAGTCTCGGATAGATACCATTAAAACTAACATAAGGAGACGCCCAATCGCCTTCAATTAATACGATTACTTCTTCCTTCTTCCATGAAATATTCGCAATGACTGCTTCTATGGAACGATAGTTCCGAATTCGCATATACGAATCAGGATCAAAAATGATAAATCCACTTGATTTTAAAGGATTTACCTGAATTGTTTTAATATTTAAAATTCCACAATGTCCAACAATATGTGTTAACTTCTGTTGATAATGTTGAAGCTTAATTCTTAAATCCGCTTTTGAATCATTATTTAGGTCAAGGTGAAAATATGCTGTTGAGTCAATGGGTGAAGGCAATGGGACACCAAATGGGGTCATAATAGTATAATATTCCCTAGTTCTAGTCATTTAAACTCTGGCTGCAAATCGGTATAGCTAATTTTATCTTTCGGTTCATGGGTATCTTTATCCCACAAAAATGCTGTAAATCCCAAGATTGTAGCCCATAAAATTAAAATTTTCATACTGTTAAAGATTTATTATCAATGCTTTAGGTGTAACTTGGGTTATTTTCAGTATCCAAAAACTTAGGCTGATAGACATTTTTTTTGTATCACGATGGTTAAGTTTTGCCATTATCTCTAAAAAGAGTCAAAATGGTTGTTAGTTTTTTGTATTTATCGTGTAAAAATTTCATTAATCAATTTTTCATAATTTTCTTGGATGTCTTTTTTGCAAAACTTGGCTTGAGAGAGGCAGTGTGGAAAAGGAGAGGATGTTTTGAAAATTTTTTAGAGACTGTAAGCATGTGTTATTTCACTTCTATAGCTTTCCATCCCCATGCATTTTTCTTTTTATTAAATGATAATATTGCTCTTCCATTAATTTTTTGCCCGTCGATTAACTTTTTTTCTTCGATAATTTTTGGTTCAATAAAGATGTCATCAATAAAACCGAAATTTTGTGGAGAAATTATTTTCAATGTTCCCTCAAAATCTTTTATTGCATCCGATTTTGTATTTGAGTCAGCTTTCTTTGCAGTCAAAATTTTGTAAAAACCCTCTTGTACGTTACCATTAAATCGAACTTTTAAAAGGTCCCCAATTTTGGGTTTAGTTATAATGTTAGAATACCTAAAAAATCCATGTTTTTGCTTGTCTTTTACAAAATTCAGTATTTCTCTTTCTTCATTCACAAATTCAACTACAATTACTTCTTCGGGAATGTCCTTAAACAATATTTCCTCAGCTTGGTTGATGTGATTTGAGTACAAATCTTGGTTGTCCTTTTTAGCTGTGGCAGATTTATACCACGCTTGATCTGTCCATTGCGCTACTTGTTTAGGCAAATTCCATTCATGCTTCTCTGTTGTTGATAAGACCTTTTGTATTTCTGTTTTTGCTTCATTATACATACTTCTTTCGATTAACATTCCGGCAAATACCTGTCTTAGTTTTACCAAATACTCTTCGGGAGTTTTTAGGCTTAAGGCTTTGCAATAGCAAGCAAACTGCGTGTTCTTATCTTCTGAGAACATTTCTGCCAACAATTTCCAAACCCAAAATTCATTTCTTTTTTGCCTTGCAAAAGGTAAAAATTCTGACATAACATTTTCATCATTTCCTAAAACTAGTAGCAGTTTTACTTTGTAATAGGGAGGATATAGGTATTCAGGATGTTTTTTGATAATAGAATCTAATTTTGGCAGAAAAGCTTTAATCTTTGGTAGTATCCCTAAAAGTGTGTAATGTAAGTTAAATTTGGTTTCAAATATAATCATTTTCTTTGAATTTGTTTTGTATTGAATGGGAACGTAGCGAAGGCGTAGCCTGAGCGTAGTTCCCATTCATT
>Ga0208198_1003782_pt1 | contig 10063 bp, 6 predicted proteins | sample AD_JPNTR2_MetaG_FD_184446 | JGI IMG/M metagenome (GOLD analysis project Ga0208198, IMG submission 184446) | Active sludge microbial communities of municipal wastewater-treating anaerobic digesters from Japan - AD_JPNTR2_MetaG (SPAdes) (version 2) | ecosystem: Engineered > Bioreactor > Anaerobic >... | reverse complement strand
GACGGGAGCGGGCGGCACTTGGATCGGGCTGGAGGTCGATCGGGATTTTTCAGTTCCTTCGCCTCGAAAGCTGCTCGGCCGATGCCTCTTGGGGGGATGTGCCATGAAGCTGAACTGGGTTGATATTCTCGTTATCTGTGCCTACCTCGCCGCAACCGTTGTCATCGGATTCGTACTGAAGAAGAAGGCCGAACGGAGTAAGAAGTCCTATCTTTTGGGAGGCAACGAGCTGCCTTGGTACCTGCTGGGACTCTCCAACGCTTCGGGAATGTTCGATATCTCGGGCACCATGTGGCTCGTGACCATCGGGTTCGTGTACGGCCTGAAAGCCATCTGGCTACCTTGGCTTTGGCCCACCTTCAATCAGATTTTCCTGATGGTCTATCTGTCGATTTGGTTGCGACGGTCGGGAGTGACGACGGGAGCCGAGTGGATCGGTACTCGGTTCGGAAAGGGCCGGGGAGCGGTGCTTTCCCAGAACGTGGTGGTGGCTTTCGCCCTGGTTAGCTGTCTCGGCTTTCTGGCTTACGGATTCGTGGGACTGGGCAAGTTTGTCATGATCTTCGTTCCCTGGGACGTGGTTTGCGGGACGTTCGGGATCTCTCCCGACATTGTGCCTCCCGAATTCGTGCCTCACGTCTACGGCATCGTGTTCACCTTCTTCGCCACCCTTTATGCCGTCCTGGGAGGGATGATGTCGATTGTCTGGGCGGACTTACTTCAATACATCATCATGACGATCGCCTCTTTGCTGGTGGGCTTCATTGCCATGAGTGCATTGGCAAGCTCGCATCTGATTGTGCCTGAAGGTTGGATGTCGCCGTGGTTCGGATGGGATTTGGGGCTGGATTGGAGCAACATCATTCCTCAGGTGAACGAGAAGATTGCTTCGGACGGTTTTACACCGTTTTCCATCTTCTTCATGATGATGTTGTTCAAAGGATTTCTGGTGAGTGCCGCCGGGCCGGCACCCAACTATGACATGCAGAAGATTCTGTCCACCCGCAGCCCGGCCGAAGGGGCAAAGATGAGCGGGTTTGTATCGGTGATTCTCAACCCGATTCGGTATTTCATGGTAACCGGGTTTGTGGTGTTGGCACTCCTCTACTACGATCGCCTGAATCTTGTTGTGGGCGACCGGATCGACTTCGAGCAGATTCTTCCTTCGGCCATGAGCGAATTCGTTCCGGTAGGTTTGTTAGGGCTCTTACTTGCCGGCTTGATGGCGGCATTCATGTCTACGTTTGCGGGTACATTGAATGCCGGGCAGGCGTATGTGGTAAATGACATTTATTTGAAGATCAAACAGGATGCTTCCAACCGACAGATCAAGTACGCAAATTGGATCGTAGGCATCGTCCTGGTTGTTATCAGTACGATTCTGGGTGTGTTTGCGCTTGATGTGAATAGCCTGTTGCAGTGGATTGTTTCGGCTTTATGGGGAGGCTACATCGCGGCCAACGTTTTGAAGTGGTACTGGTGGCGCTTTAACGGCCATGGATATTTCTTTGGAATGCTTTTCGGGCTGATTCCGGCGCTGATTTTTCCGCTGATCTTCAAGGAAACTCTTGAACTCTATTATTTCCCCATCATTTTGCTGGCCTCGGTAATCGGATGTCTGATTGGGACGTCTAAGTATCCCGCTACGGATGAAGAAACGTTGAAGAGTTTCTATCGCACGGTTCGTCCCTGGGGTTTTTGGGGACCGATTCACGACAAGGTGGTTGCGGAAGACCCTACTTTTGAGCGAAATCGGGATTTTTGGCGTGACATGTTCAACGTCGCAGTCGGGATTGTCTGGCAGACGGCGTTGGTAGCTATGGCGATCTATCTGGTGCTTCTAAACGGAAGTGGAGCGGCCGTTTCGATCGCTCTCGTGATTGTCACGACCCTGATCCTGAAAAAGACCTGGTGGGATCGGCTACCGGCCGACTAATCGTTGGAAACATGCTTCGGCCCGGTTAACAATGGGCGGTGGCGGAGATTGCCGCGATATGCGGCGGCCCGGAACAACCTCTTGGCTGGGAGAGCAGAATGAAATTCGGGTATTTTGACGACGAAAAGCGGGAATACGTTATTACCGATCCCAGGACGCCCTATCCTTGGATCAATTACTTGGGGAACCGAGATTTCTATTCTCTGATCTCCAATACGGCGGGCGGGTATTGTTTTTTTAGGGACGCCCGGCTGAGGAGAATTACCCGTTACCGGTATAACAACGTTCCTCTGGATGCCGGCGGGCGCTACTTTTACCTTCGGGAAGCAGACGGAACCTACTGGTCTCCGGGCTGGAAGCCGGTAAAGCGCCCGCTGGACGCTTACGAGTGCCGTCACGGGCTTGGTTACAGTTCAATTATGGGCGAGCACGGCGGGTTGCGGGCCGAGGTTCTATTCCTCGTGCCCCTGGACTGCCGGGCGGAGATCCACCGTCTACGAGTGACGAACCGAACGGATCGTTCGAAACGGCTGCGGATCTTTTCCGTCATCGAGTGGTGCTTATGGAACGCTCTGGATGACATGACAAACTTTCAACGAAACTTTTCCACCGGAGAAGTGGAGATCGAAGGATCCGCGCTGTATCACAAGACCGAATTCAGAGAGCGCCGCAACCACTATGCGTTTTACTGGGTCAACGTTCCTTTGGCGGGATACGACACGGATCGCGAAACGTTCTTGGGGATGTACAACGGGTTTGAGGCTCCCGATGCGGTCGTGGAAGGGACGCCTCGAAATTCCGTGGCCCACGGATGGTCTCCCATAGCCTCCCACTGCTTGGACGTGACTCTTGGGCCGGGCGAGAGAGAAGATCTCGTGTTTGTACTCGGTTACGTGGAGGTCCCTGAGGAGGAGAAGTTCGTGGCTCCCCAGGTGATCAATAAGGCGCCCGCCGAGGCGATGGTTGAGCGTTTTCAAAGTTCGGAGGCCGTCGACGCCGCCCAGGCGGAATTGCGGGCTTACTGGGACGATCTGTTGGGGCGTTACCGACTGGCCGGCGCCGACGAGAACGTCAACCGGATGGTGAACATTTGGAACCCGTACCAGTGCATGATCACCTACAACATTTCGCGTAGCGCCTCGTACTTCGAGTCGGGAATCGGGCGAGGTATCGGTTTCCGGGATTCCAATCAGGACTTGTTGGGCTTCGTCCATATGGCTCCCGATCGGGCCCGCGAGAGAATCCTTGATCTGGCGGCTACGCAACTGGAGGACGGAGGCGCCTACCACCAGTACCAGCCTCTCACCAAGCGCGGTAACAATGAGGTCGGCGGAAATTTCAACGACGATCCGTTGTGGCTGATCGCTTCGGTGGCGGGTTACTTGAAAGAAACGGGCGACTGGTCGATCTTGGACGAAGACGTTCCGTTCGACAACGACGAAACGAAAGCGGCTCCGCTGTTGGAACACTTGCGACGCTCCTTTTACCACGTTGTGAACAATCGTGGGGAGCACGGGTTGCCCTTGATCGGTCGGGCTGACTGGAACGATTGTCTCAATTTGAACTGTTTTTCCACCAACCCGGATGAGTCTTTCCAGACCACCGAAAACAAGTCCGGCGGAAAGGCCGAGTCGGTGCTGATCGCGGGGATGTTTGTCCTCTACGGGAGAGAATATGCCGAGATTTGTCGCCGTCTCGGACGGGCAGGCGAGGCGACTGAGGCGGAGGCGCACATTACCGAGATGATCCAGGCCGTCGACCGCTACGGTTGGGACGGTGAGTGGTTTCGAAGAGCTTACGACTACTTCGGGCGACCGGTGGGGAGCCGAGAGAACGAGGAAGGTAAGATTTTCATCGAATCACAGGGATTCTGCATTATGGCCGGGATCGGGCTTGAGGACGGCCGGGCGCATAAGGCCCTCGAGTCGGTGGCCCGCCACCTGGCGTTCGAATATGGGATCGTCCTTCAGCAGCCGGCCTTCAGTCGGTATTACGTCCACTTGGGAGAGATTTCCTCTTATCCTCCGGGGTATAAGGAGAACGCCGGGGTTTTCTGCCACAACAATCCTTGGATCATGATCGCCGAGACGCGGGTGGGTAACGGGGACCGAGCGTTCGATTACTACAAACGAATCTGCCCGGCTTACCTCGAAGAAATCAGTGATTTGCATCGCACGGAGCCTTACGTCTACTCCCAGATGGTTGCAGGCAAAGACGCTTGGAAGCCGGGCGAGGCCAAAAACTCCTGGCTTACGGGCACGGCCGCTTGGAACTTTGTGGCCGTTACCCAGTACATTCTGGGGATTCGGCCCGAGTATGACGGTTTGCTGGTGGATCCGTGCATTCCTCGCGACTGGTCGACATATCGCGTCACCCGTCGGTTTCGGGGGGCGTGGTTCAACATCGTGGTCGAAAATCCGGAAGGTGTTTGCCGGGGAGTCAGAGAGCTTTACGTGGACGGCCGGGCCGTTCCGGTGGGCCCCATCCCGGTTCAGCCCGCCGATACGCGCCATGACGTGCTGGTTCGTCTCGGCCGGTAGCGGCGCACTTCGACCGAGGTGCAACTGAAGTTCGCTTTGGGGGGCGGAGATACGGTTTTCGCCGATTTAGCCGGGTTACCGAACGGCGGATTTCGCGATAAACGGGAAAGCACGGGGATGTCGCGGCAACGTTTGGCGGCTTTTTCGAGTCGTGTGGTCGGCAGGATCCTTGTGATCGGCGTGGCCCGTTATGTCTTGCTTGCTTGCGATCTTCGTGAACCGTAAACGTTCGCGTTGACGGGGCCGGTAGGGGCATGTACGCTGATTGGGTGGAGCGCCTGGAAGTTTTCACGCCGAAACTGCTGGAGGGTTGCCGCCGACTCTACGCGGAGCGGCTGGTTACACTGGCGATTTTCGGCTCTTGGGCGCGGGAGGCCGCCACTCCCTGCTCGGATCTCGATTTGCTGATCGTGGCCGAGGATCTGCCGCGCGGGCGAGGTCGGCGCCTGCGTGAGTTCGAAACAGTGGAAGAAGAGACCCTTCCCGTCCGTTTCGTTTGGGGAGGCGACTATCCTGCCGTCAGCCTGTCTCCAGTGATCAAGACACCTGAGGAGGTTTTGGTGGGAAGCCCTTTGTTCCTCGACATGACCGACTGGTGCCGGTTGCTGTGGGATCGCGACGGATTCTTTGCCGAGTACCTCGCCGGTCTTCGGGAGCGAATGAAAAAATTGGGAGCGCGAAGACGGTGGGCTAAGGGTGGCTACTATTGGGAGTACAAGCCGGATCTGCAACCTGGTGAAAACATCGAGTTATGACGACCAAGCAGCTTGCGGCCGGTTATTATCGGAAGTGTCGGGATCGTATGGCGGCGTTGAGGGTGCTGGAGGAGAGGGAAGCTTGGTCCGACGTGGTCCGGGAAAGCCAGGAGATCGTCGAGTTGGCGCTGAAAGGGGTTTTGCGCGCGGTGGGTATCGATCCTCCCAAGTGGCACGATGTGGGAGGGCTGCTTTTGGAACACCGCGGGAAAGTTTCCACACTGCCTGAGGAAGAAGCGGTGTTTCTGGCCGAAGCGTCCAAGCGGTTGCGAAAGGAACGGGAATTCAGTTTTTACGGTGACGTGGATTTCATCCCGACGGAAGAATATGGTCCGGACGAAGGCCGGTATGCTTTCGAAAGCGCCCGACGGGCCACCGAGGCGCTGGGTGAAATGCTCCGTTCCTTGGAGGAGTAGCGGACGTTCCGTTTGGTGTTCGGACCGATGAGCCTGTTTCCGAGATGAGCCGATGCCCCGGCTCTAGCTTGACTGGGCAAATTGGCTAAGGATCGTTTCTATAGGCGTGAGCGGTGCAGACCTGCGGGATGCGCACCCCTGAGGTCCGGGTTTGCGGTAAAGGCGATCACGGCGGTGTGATCGCGGCTTCCTCTTCCAGCCGGCGGTCCACTTCTGAGAGCTTCCGCTTTATTTCTTGGTAGGTTTGAAGGGCCCGCTGCGAGTCCTCCATGCGACCCAGACGCCGATAGGCCTGGGCCACCTGGAAATGGAGGCTGCCGTCGCCGTCGGTCGGGAGGGCCTTCTCAAGGTGAGGCAAAGCCTTCTCCGGCCGGTCAAGCAGCATGTAGGCCCGCCCCAAGGCGGCGTGGGCGTTTAGTAGGGAAGGATCGAGTTCGACGGAACGCTCGAGAAACGGTATCGCCTCTTCGGCTCGTTGGAGATTTAGTCGGCAGTCTCCAGCTAGAAACTGAAGCGTGGGCGAGCCGGGCCGTTGCTGCAAGAGACGGTCCGCCTCTGTCAAGGCCTCTTCGTAGTGGCGGTTCAGGTACAAAGAAAAAGCCAACTCTTCTTGCAGAGTCGGGTCGTCGGGGGAGAGTTTCAAGGCCTCCTTCCAGTGCGCAACCGATTCAGAGTGACGGCCCCGACTTCGCTCCAGCTCAGCCCGAAAGCGATGCAGTTCCACCGAAGGCGGCAATTCTTCCAGCTTCCGGAATGCGTTCGCCGCCGACCGGTTGGCGCACCGGATGGCCCAAAACAGCACCGAAGGATCTTCTGATTTCGAAGCCTCCTGTAGAAGGCCGTCGCAATCGCCTTCGGCCCAGCGACAGAGGGCGGGTTCCTCCTGACAATCGGGAGGACCCAGGGCGGCCTCTCTCTGTTCTTCGGTTTCCGCCCAGTCCGGTCGATCCTTTAAGCGGTAGACGGCCGCCAGACCGGCGTGTACGCCCCGTAGGCGGGGGTCCAGCTTGAGGGCTTGTTTGAGGAAGAAAAAAGCACTCGAGAACTGCCCACGCGCCAGTCTTGCTTCCCCTATCAGTGCCAGCCAGTAGGCCGACTCCGAGGCTTCTTCGTCGAGCCGGTCAAACAACCGGGAGGCGGCCAGCTCATAAGTCTTTCCTAGGCCGTACCAGGATCGGGCGCTCTCGGGATTGCCACTGAGAGCTTGGCGATAGACGGGCAAAGCTTCGGCCCAGCGCTGCGATCGCAAAAGAGCGTCCCCGAGCATTTCCAGAGCCTCCACGCGGCTGGGGTCCAGCTTGAGGTACTCCCGCAACGGCGAAACGGCCTCCTGCGGTCTTCCTGTGTCCAGCAAGGCGGCGCCCAAAAACAGCCATGCCGGACCCAAGGAGGGATCTTGACTGACGGCCCGGCGCAAAGGTTCCACGGCGGCGCCGGGGTTGCCCCCGAGATAGTAGGCCAGCCCTAGATTCATGTGTAGGCCGGGCACATCCGGAAGTAAGTTGACAAGTCGGTCGTAATCGCGGGCCGCAGTTACGAAGTCCCCTGCCTGAAATGCTCGTTGGGCTTCACGCGCCAGGCGTTCGACTTCCTGGGGGTCGGGTGCCTGGGGAAAGGCCGGCCTCGCGTGCACTCCTTCAACCGCAAAGAGAACTGAAAAGACTCCTAGGCCCAGGCAAAACCGACCAAAACTCCAAGAGAACGATGTAGTGCAAAACATTCCATTTGCCAACATCGAGCACTCCGTCAAGATTCTCTTATCTGTTCGCGTAAAACCCGAAACCGCCGGGAGAAGGGTCGCCGTTCCCTGGTCGGACTTTTCGGGCCTCTCGCTTCGGCAGCCTCCTCTCTCGGAGAATGAAGCCGTCGCCTATCCAAAACGATCTCCCGGGCCAAGGTTGCTGTGCCCGCCCGTAACCCAAACGATTATTAACCATACCACTAGGATCGGTGGTTACGTGGAAAGATGTTTCTAAGGCCAAAGCAATCCGGAGTTGCCCGCAAAATACCCCTCCACTGAAAGATTCGATGCTTCGTTTAGCTTCCTATCTGTGCTTAGACTTTCCTCCGATCGGATCTTCCGAACCGGGCTCGACTCAATTTTTTGGATAAATCGATCTTGAAATCCAAATTGTTGGAGTTGACAGTGCGGAAAAGGGGAAAGTCTTTTCGGGGAAAACTCCTCGCGACCCTCGAGTGCCTTGTAGAACACATTGACTTCTAAGGAGATGCAGTTTGCTCTGCCTGTGGTCGTCGAACATTGAAAGAATTGGGCATGCCGATTGCGTACATTCGGCGTGGGGTGACGGTCAATGTTCAGGCTCGAAGACTGTGGACCGTCCGGCTCAAGTGAAGGCGGAGGCTTTCCTGTTGTTCGCCACTCGATCTTGTTCGTGTTGTTTGGCCGGGACGCGTGATCGGAGAGCGCGTGGGGGGAAGATGAGAGTCGGAGCATTGCCCAAGGGGGTAAACGAAGCATAGTTCAGTCAGAAGGAGGTTCTATGAAAGGAAAGTTTTCCAACCGAAGTAGCGTCTGGGCGTTGGTTCTGGTCGCTGCGGCGTGTCTGATCATGACGCCGGCGGCCGTCTATGCCCAGGCCCTCTACGGCACCATTACGGGACAGGTGCAGGATCCCACGGGAGCGGCGGTTCCCGGAGCCGACGTGACCGCCGTCAACGTGCAAACCAACTTGACCCTCACCGCCGTGACGAACGATGTGGGTAACTACACGATCCGCAACGCTCCGGTGGGGACGTACACTCTGCGGGTGAGCCTGCCGGGTTTCAAGGAGTACGTGGCGGAGAACGTCATCGTGACGGCGGGGCAAGTGACGCGGCACAACGCGAGGCTCCAGGTGGGAGAGCTGACGGAGACCATCACCGTATCCGGGGCGGCGACGCTGCTGAAGACGGATACGGCCGAGGTGTCGACCCAGCTTGAGACGGTGGAGATTGAAGCTTTGCCGCTGAACATTTATCGGAACTACCAGGCGTTGTTGAACCTGGTGCCGGGTGCCACGCCGGTGGCGTTTCAGAATGCCATTACGGACACGCCGGGTCGCGCCTTGACGACGAACATCAACGGTACGGCGCGCAACATGAACAACACCCGGATCGACGGGGCGATGAGCGTCAACATCTGGTTGCCGCACCACACGGCGTATGTGCCGCCGTCGGAGACGATCGAGGTGGTGGACGTCTCGACGAACAATTTTGATGCTGAGAAGGGGTTTGCCGGTGGGGCGGCCGTCACGGTGATCACCAAGTCGGGTACGAATGACATTCACGGTTCGGCCTGGTACTACCATGAGAACAGTGCGTTGAACGCCCGGAAGTTTTTCAATTACAACGACCTGGACGGGGACGGTGAAGCGGACAATCCGCCGGGGCGGCGTCACATTTGGGGCGGCACCATTGGTGGTCCGATCATCAAGGACAAGCTGTTCTACTTTGGCGGATTCGAGGCGACGCAGGAAGGGACGGCCCAGTTCTCCACGGCGACGTTGCCGACGGCGGACCAGCGGGCGGGGGACTTCTCGGCGTACTTGCCGATTAGTGCCGGGGGCACGTGCGACCCGACGAAGAGCACGTGCACGATCATCTACGATCCCTTGACGGGTGATGCGAACGGTTACGGGAAGGTTCCGTTTCCGGGAAACATCATTCCTTCGGACCGGCTTTCGCCGATTGCCTTGAAGATGCAGGAGCTGTTGCCCCTTCCGAACCAACCCGGTTTGGTATCGAACTACGGCAAGGGTGGTCAGCGGATCATGAACCGGTACAACACGGATGTGAAGGTGGACTGGTACCGGACGGAGAACCACCGGATCTGGGGTAAGTTCAGCTGGCTGGATGCGACGGTGGAAGGCCAGCCGTTGTTCGGGCCGGGCGGCGGCGGAGCGATCGGGGGCGGCGGTGACGGTGTCGGTGACACCGATGTGAAGGTCTACAGTGTGGGGCACAGCTGGACCATCACGCCGACCTTCCTGTTGGACGGCAATTTCGGTTTCACCGATATGGACCAGTTTGTGGACAACGCAAGTTTGACGTTGGGCAACTACGGTTTGGAGACGCTGGGCATTCCCGGGGTGAACGCGGTTCCCGGACAAGAGCGGGCCTGCATCGTCAACGGCCAGAATCTTTGCGGCGGCCTTCCCTACTTCACCGTCGGTGGTTACTCCGACTTTGGCCAGCTCGACAACTGGACTCCGACAATCAGAGACGAGAATAGCTTAACCGTTAGCAACAATTTCAGTTTGAGCAAGGGGAACCACGACATCCGTTTCGGCTACGACTTGGTCAAGCACATGCTGAATCACTGGCAGCCGGAACTCGGTTATGGTCCGCGGGGTGGGTTCTCGTTCAGCCAGAACACGACGGGCCTTCCCGGGCAGGTGGTAAGAATGCAGAACGGGT
>Ga0208198_1003763_pt1 | contig 10108 bp, 2 predicted proteins | sample AD_JPNTR2_MetaG_FD_184446 | JGI IMG/M metagenome (GOLD analysis project Ga0208198, IMG submission 184446) | Active sludge microbial communities of municipal wastewater-treating anaerobic digesters from Japan - AD_JPNTR2_MetaG (SPAdes) (version 2) | ecosystem: Engineered > Bioreactor > Anaerobic >... | reverse complement strand
CCGTCGGCAGCCGCATCAGCAAAACCTCATCCACATAGTTGCCGAACACAAACATCCGCGAATCGCTTTCCACCCCGCCGGAAACCTGCGTCCGCAGCAGGACCCGCTGGTCGTCATAATAATACCGCTCGGCCGTATTGCCCTGCGGATCGGCCTTCTCAATCCGCCGTCCAAGGGCATCATAGACATAGACGGCCAAATTCACATCCGACCCCTCATCATACACCCCGTTGGCGTTTAAATCTTTATAAATCTGCACAAGCCGGTTTTCATAGTCATAGATATACCCGTACCCCCGGTGGTCGCGAATCAGATTGCCCGCATCGTCATAGTTCACAGCCGTTCCGCAGACGGAGGTATATTGATTGACTGCCGTATTGGGTCCATAGCTGCAGGTCGTCCCCATACGGCTATCCTCCACACTGTCCCGATTGCCCAGCAGGTCATAATCAAAAGTCTCTGTTCCGGCAGTCCCCGCTTGGTATGTAGCCTGATAGAGACGATTGAGACCATCGTAGAGAAAACTATTGGCAATCGACTGGCTGGGTCTGTGTAGATATTCCTGCTGCAGAATATTGCCATTCTCATCATACGTATATTCGAAATCCACTCCGGCACCGCCGTTATTAACCGTCCTCAATCTCTCCACCCGTCCGTAGTCATCATAATGGGCAGTATGAGTCACATTGGCAACCGGATATAACCGGCTTGTAACCATTGCTCCTGCATACCCATAATCAACCAGGGTAGTGCCGGAACGTTGGATCATATCTACCTGGCCCAGCGATGTGTAACTATAGATGTATTGAGTTGAGGAAATATCGGGATAAGTAATCTTGATTGGTCTTCCAACCTGATTGCGTTCATAAGTGATTGTCTTGGCGGTATTGTCTTTGATTTGCTGTGTGGTAGACTCCAGATAGCCCAAGTCATTATAAGTAAATTCGATAGCACTGATGGCATCCTCATCGGCAAGCGTGCCTTTCTTGGCCGTAAGCATAAGGCCACGGGCATCATAAGTATAAGTTTCTACGATAGTAGGATTGGTTGGGTGATCTTGCTTCTTGAGCAGATTGCCCCGCTTATCGTATTCATAGACAGTCACAATCCCTCTTTGGTCGGTCCGCTTGGTGGGGCGTCCAGCCGCAGCAGGGTCTTGATACTCATAGGCAATCGTTTTGTTGTCCGGATAGGTAATCTGGATTACCCGGCCTGCTTTATCATAGGTATATAGGGTCTCCTGGACACCATTGGCGGGATTGTTGTCATCATCCGCAATGATTTTTTTCAGATTCCCCAGCCGGTCATACTCATAGCAAGTTATGCGGGCCAAACCTCCGGCATCCTCCGTCTTTGTAATCATTTGACCAAAGGAATCATATTCATAGGTCGTGAGATTGCCTTTCGGGTCTGTCTGGCTGACCTTATAACGGCCTTTGTACGCAAACGCCATGTGAAGATCCCCCGTTGTCGTATTCGGATTCCCATCTGGATCAGAGATGTCGGCAACCAAACGTCCATAACCGTCATATTCCATTTTGTGATAGACGGACACAGTGGGGCTTTGGCCATCTCGGTCGGCAAAGTGATACGTCGCCCGAAATGTCACTTGCCCTGCCGCATTGTAAATGACATCCTCTTCGTACCGCGGCTGCGAGGCATCACTGGGAGCAAAGCCCTTCCGAATCAATGTCGGCAATCCTCGACCGCTACCGTCGTGAGCTACATCCGACAGACTCCAAGTGCTGTCTATCACTTCACCGGTATCCCCAATACCGCGGCTATAAGTGACCATATGGGTCCCCTTATCGATATGATCATATTCTATGACTTGAATGGTAACCTGATCAACGGCGGTATCATAGCCCTCTGTATTGGCAGCATCAGCCATCAGGACACTTGTAACCATTGTGCCCAGATTGTCATATTCCATACGTCGCTGGGTAACCGAAATATCATTGTTTTCTCCAGGTGCAAGAACATCCGGTTCATCAACGGTCTGATACAATACACTTCGAATGACACGCCCCATCGAATCAAGCGTCTTGACTTCATAATTCTTTTGCGGGTTGATCATCGCAACCTGACGCCCCGCTGCATCATAGAGATACCTAATAACCCGTTCATCTGATGGATTGCTGCTCTTGGCAGGCAATTGCATTGAATCTAACAGACCGGTTGTAGGATTGTAATTGTAGGTCGTTATCAGCCCCATCGCATCCGTGACTGTCACTTGACGGCCCAAGGCATCGTATGTATAGGTCGTAATCACATCCTTCACTACATCCACGATATCGGGATTGGCACTATCGATCCCTTTTTGAACGGTCTTTTTCACACTGTTGTCCACATTATATTGAGTCAGTGTGATATTATCACGGACATTGTCAATAGGTCCATCCGGATTGACCTTTTTGCGAATTCGCCACGTACGACCAAGATGATCATACTCATAATTCGTTTCTGCTATGCAGATAGGAACTCCCGTTTCTTTATTATAGACATACTCATTCTCTTTTTCTACATTTCCACCAATATCATAGACATATTCAGTCCAATAATCCTCAGAATTGTCTTCGAGAGGATTTGTGCCGTTTTGATATTCCAAAAGATTGTTATATCCATCGTCATCCAAATTCCCATCCTCACTCACATTGGCAAGGGAGGGAATAAAATAGACCTTCTTGCCCTGGATGGCTGGATCGGTACTTTTTTCACAATACAGCCACCAAGTATACCACCAGATGGCAGGGATTTGGCCCACCGTTTTTTCATAGGCATCATACAAAGTCGGATTCAGACCTTCCTGAACATTTTCTACATAGAAATGATTGGAGTAATCCACCTCCCAGCTATCTTCGATTCCGTCACCGTCAGTATCCCAATTGCGAGGATTCAGTCCATACTGGTACTCCTGCAGATTTGCCAGACCATCCCCATCAAAATCTTCAGCCGCATCCGCTGGATTGTCAGGATCCAAACCATAGAGCAACTCCCAATCATCTTCGATTCCATCGCCATCCTGATCCGCAAGGACGTTGAATTGCCATACCGTGCCCTTGCGCACCCGCAAAGCATTCCCATGGTCGGGATCTACAATCACTTCGTCAATCCGCCAATAATAATTTTTCCCAGCCTCCAGCGGCTCTGAAATAACATAGGAAATATCGGTCTGCTGTCCTTTGTAAATCCCTGTGGTTGACACATTCGCATTCGTAACAACATCTTTATCTGTTCCCAAATAGACACGATGTTCCGGGACAGATTCACTGCTTTCTCCCGCTGTCCATCGGAGTGTTAGGGAAGATCCACTTAGGACGGATGTCAGAGGAGCAGGAATCGGTCCACTTGCCTGGCCTGGTGCGGTACGGAACTTGATGGGATTTTCTGGATTCGTCAGGCTATGCGTCAAGTCGGTATCCCAGTCCGTCCCGGCAGAATTCTGCGCCTTACACCGAAAATAGTAAGTCCTGCCGCACTCCAGTCCCCTGATTTTTACGGACTGAAACACACCGGTTTTGGGGCCTTCCGGATCAGAAACCGCGACATTTGCAGAAGGCCATGGCGTATAGGGAGGTTGCCCATTTCCATGATCCTGAACGTCATAATAAAACCACACATTGGGCGCCGAGCCTCCTGTGCTGGTCACCTCCCCTTTCAGGATGACTTCGTTAAATTCGTTGACAATCACTGGGCATCGATTTTCAACAGTGGGAGCTGTAATGGGATTAATAACCGTTATTGTCTTGTAGGCATACCCTACATATCCCGACGCACAATAAGCTTTAAGTGTAATTGTGTATTGACCAGTGACACTATAGGAACATGTAAACAACGTACCTGTCCCCCATGGGTTATTCGACCCCGGAGCAGACCAACTGTAATAGCTAATTGAACATCGATCACAATACGAGGCCGCTGTATTCGCCGTTAACGTCACATTCTGGTATTTGTAAACCGTAGTACCGGGAGATACAGTCCCGATATAGGGGTACACATGGTGGATACAGGCATTTGCCACAGAAGAAAAAAAGCAAATCGCCTCGAACATATAGAAAACCGCCCTTTTCGTCTTCATAAGATCATTCCTTCTTGTTCCCATCCTATTCGACAAGATTTTGTCTAGTGGCTCCATTCAGCGTAAACCGCTACTTCCCTTTACGAACCCTGATCCGCTGGTTCCTGTTGTTGTACTGATAAATTTCTGTTACGCCTTCTGGATCGACGTCTTTAATTAAATTGCCGTTAAGATCATAGAAAAACTTCCTTGTTGCCTTGGGATTTTCTTCGTCTGCAATCTGAACCCCTGTGATCTCCTCGATCACAAGACCTCGACCGTCCCGGTTGATCCTTTTATAGCGTCTATCTGGATAAAGAATCTTTATTACTTCACCTTGATTGTTGTATGTATATTCAGTTCGAAGAGATGTGCCGCCAGCATCGACAATAACAGTTGTTTGACGCCCGTAATCATCATATTCATATTCCTCCTGAATCCACGTAATTTCGGCCCCTTCCCCTTGAGCCTGAGCAATTACGTTGTTAAATGTAAAGGGCGAATTCATCTTTGCTGTTTTCTTCCTATGCAATTTGCCGTTCTGATAAATATAGATGACAGCGCTTACCGCACGATCAGCCAGATCGTTGTCATAGTCGGCCTCTGCAATCAGAAGTCCTGAGGTAGAATAAAATTTCCGGTGAACCTTTCCGGATGGACCCGTTGTTTTGACCAGGGCATTGTACTCGTCATACTCATAAGTCGTCTTGAGACCTTGAGCCGGATTCGCCTCGTTGTAATCCTCGATCGTTTCCTTTAGATTTCCTGCAACATCATAAATGTACTTTGTGTAGACATCATTCCCATTCGCATCATATTGCCGCTCCAGCACCAGCCTCCCTTCACTATCATAGGTATAGGTTGTCACCTGACGAACATACGATTCACCGATCCCTATATCCGTAGAAGGTTCCCATAAATTTTTAATCTGAAATTTTTCATAATCATACTGGGTAATCCCCCCGTATGCATTCGTTTCCTGCCTGACCAGAAAACGTGTATCCCCGCCATAACTATATTCTTCATATTGATACATCGCTTCCGCACCAGTTGCCCCATCCCATTGTATCTTTGTCACATTCCCGTAATTATCATAATACTTGACCAGTTTGTTGCCGTTAGGAAATACCGTGATATAGCGTAACCCGTTTATTTCATCGCGGAGGTGGTAATACCGGTAAATAGAATAAGGTCCCGTGAGCCATCCTTCAGGACTATCCTGCAACTGATGATAGTGTATTTCCTTTATTAATGCTCCGTTATCGTCAGCGAAGTAGACCTTGGCTCGATACTGAGTATTACTCACATAGTCCCTGCGAAGAAGCATATTGTCCCCGGATGTCCCGTTCGGATCGTCCGGTTCAAAATAACCGTGTTGCCACTCATTTATCTTTAAGACATTCCCTAACAAAGGATCGCCAACTGAATAGGCCGCAAGGTTCCCTTTTTCATCATACACATAACTGGCCAGGAGCGTCCCATCCATTTTCTTGATTTTGGATATCTGATTGCCCCTGAGGCCACCATACTCATACTGTCGAGGAGCCAGACATGAATCACAACCGCCTGGTGTAACCGCTCCAAGATAGAACTCCCCATCACTTCCTGAAATATACGAAAGATCCACCCATCGTCCCACGGTCGGGGGATTCGTGTATTCGCCGTACTTGCCGGCCCAGATGCGCGTTAAAGTGGACCCATTATACTCGTAAACAATATGACCATTCTTCACATTGTCTTGTTCATTTATATATTCCTCATAGGATATTTGCTCACAAAGATTTCCATTCGAATCATACCGGAAATCCAGGAGTCGACTGCCTTGGTGATTTGTTACATATTTGAGCTGGACTTTTCCCCTCGCCTTTTCCAAAAAGTCCTCCAAAGCCACCTTCTTGCTTGTCTTCAGAATCCCGGACGATGGATTCCCATGCTCAGCATATTCAGGCATCCAAGAACCTGTTCGTTCATACGCATAATGATACTTTCGATTTCCCTCCGTTAGAACTTCAAAGGCATAGGTGACTTTTGTGATGGTCTCTCCGTCCTGAGGATTAGCCGGCACCGTCGTATAGTTGATAGACACTGCCTGATAGGGATAGTGAGTAGCGCGTAGCCAGACCCCCGGTGCATTAATTTCAGGACTACCATATTCAATGTGATAGGGACCATATCGCATTCGAATGTCTGGAGAACCATACACAGAAAGAGCCCTATCCAGAGCAAGCCCGACCGAAGTGGAGGCATTCCCAACAGACAGATTATACCCTCCCTCCTCATTGCTATTGCCGCAACTGCCGCTGGAGCAGGGGCTTCCCTGAGCCCCCCTTCCGCCAGGAGCATTCCCGCTTAAGGAAAAAGAGGACGGCGAAGAGAAACACGAACACTTTCCATTAAACTCATCAGGGGTATCATCAAACTTTACCCCTACCGTTGCTGCTTCCACTATCTCTGACAATTCCTGCTTGGCCGGTAAAACACAAATGTCATCACCTTCGGTGCAATCCCCACAAGATACCCCGGAGGATTGTATCTTTTGATGGTAAATTTTTACTTTTGCGTAAAGAGCCTTTTTCAAAGTTTCACAATCACCATTAACAAGAGTTACTGTTATTGTGCCTCCCACAAGACAGGGAGAACTGTTTGCCCCATTTACGCTGAACACATTAGGGTCAAAATAAGCAGCAAAATGATGTTGATCTGAGGCGTAGGTGGTTACTTCAACATCGTGATATGTTGGTGGCAGGGGGGTGCCATCTCCGCATTCCGAAGGGTATGTACACTGATACTGTTGTTTCACAACTCTGCTTTTCGACGCTTCTTTTATTGCAACAATACCTCTTGCGGGAAATATCATTCCGCATCCAATGACGACCACATGAGGCCCCTGTTTGCCCCAGTCAATGGAGTAGGTAGAATCAGCCCATTCCAGTCCTATCGGAAAAGTACTGGGCTCACCTGAAAATTCTCTGACAGTACAGCAGCTGCATTTATTGCGAATAATATAAGGATCACAGGTTTTATATTCCTCTACACTGCCAAATTTTTTATTCCCAAATAGGTACGTTGTACTTACATTTTCCCAAGGAACGACACACGGACAGTAGTACCAATCCGCCAAACCAGAACGGCTAAAGCAAAAAAACAACATAATTAAAATAAACCCTTTTGTGGTCCAATAGATTTTTTTCATGACATCCTCACCGTTTATCCGAATAGGTTCAAACTTCAAATCACTGCGCATAGACTGCCCGAAGTAACGCAGCCGCATTAGCGGCTTTCGAATTGGGATATTCCCGATCCAATTTCCCGCAAACCTCAGCAATCTGCTGCCTCGCTTCGTTATACGAAAGAATCCCCTTTTGGCATAACTGGTCATAGCTAACTGCAATCTGATAGAGCGCATTCCACGCATGCTCAAACCTCGGCCAGTTTCGTATCAATTCTTGGTAGCACTCAGTTGCTTGCTCATACTGCCCCAGTTGTTGTCGAGCCGCCGCCGTATAATAAAGCGCATGGGCCAGATACTTTGAATCGGTTGAGTATTGGGGAATCATTTCCCAGATTTCTATGGCTCGGTTCAAATTCTCTCGCCCCTTCTGCGAATCCCCTTCGCTGCAAAGTCTTCCCCCTTGCAAATAATACTCCTCCCCAATGACAAACAAGGATCGTTCAAGAAGGTTCTCTTCCGAGAATGCCTTCAAAAGCATCCGAAGTACCTCACCCGCTTGTTCCTCCTGCCCGAGTTGGATACAGGCCTGGGCCAGTCCTGTGTAGGCCGTCAGCCGCATTGCCTGACTCGGGTTTTGATTCAAAATCTTCTCCGAAAACGCAAGCACCTCCTTTGTCCTGCCCGCCCGGCAATACTCTTGAAGCATCTCCGCCGTCTGAAGTTCCAGGCCGGGCTGGCCGGCAAAATCAGTCAGCAGTTTTTCCGCAGATTCCGTTCCGACAGCCGCGTCCGGCGAATGAGCATTCACCATCGCCAATCCTCTTCGAGCCGCCATGGTCTCCGGACTGTCCGGCCAGTCCTGCAAAATCCGCTCATAAAGAGAACAAGCCAATCCCGGAGCATTTCCGAAATAAAAAAACCGGTCCGCTGCGATCCGAACGGCGGTAGCGATCTGCTGATGCCCTCCGTACTTGGCCAAAAGGTTTTGAAGTTCCACTCGAGCTTTCGACATGTCTCCGAGTTCAATAGCCGTTAGAATCAGTCCCTGCTGAGCCCAGATTGCCTGGGAACCCTCCGGACGGCTCTCCAGAACCTGCCGATACAGCGATTGGGCCTGAAGCGGATTATGTCCCCAATAAAAATATTCATCCGCCGCTTCACGAAGCGCTAAATCGTACTGGGGATGGCCCGAATATTCTTTTTGTAGTCGCTCCAGAGACGCATCAGCAACCGCATAGTCCGCTTGACGCAGTTGGGCCATCGCCAATCCTCTCAGCGCCCAAATGGACTCTTGCGAAGCTGGACGCTGGGACAGCCATTCATAAAGCCGACCGGCGGTCTCCGGCTTGTTCGCATAAAAATACCGATCGGCTACCACTCGAACCGCCGTCTCAATTTGAGGATGCGAAAGGTACTTATTCAAAAGAGTGTCAAGATAGGTATCCGCCAAAGAAAAATCCCGTTTTTCAAGGGCCGTCATCACCAGTCCCCGCTGCGCCCAAATACCCTCGGGAGTGTTGGCAGAAGCATTCAAAACCCGCTGATAGAGGCGTTCCGCCTGCGAAATATCTTTGCCGATATAAAAACAGACATCCGCCGCCTCTCGAAGAGCCGCATCCAGGCCGGCCGCGGAAGAAAAGGTCTTGCAAAACACCTCGATCTTTTCGCTGGCGGCTGGATCTTTTCGGCAGAGGTGAAGAAAAAGAAGGACTTTTTGACAATAAAAAACATCCGCTGCTCGAAAGGGCCTTTTCGCAATATTTTCGGCAAATTCAGATGTTTTCAAGCAGAGCTCTTCCTGAACCGCAGAACCTTGTGCCCTTTGGAACGCATCCAGAACCGGCTGATAATTGCAGGTGTCAAGAGAATCCTCCAGCGTTTGCTTCCAGGTAAGCACTATGGAACTCGACTCCATCTGGGCAGAAGAAATCCCTGCAAAAAGAAAAACACAAAACCAGCCGCTCCTTATTGTCCTGCCGAGCCCCTTTGTGAAGGTTTTCATAGTAAATCTCCGCAGACCAAATTGATTGGTTTTTTCCCCGCAGAGAGCAGAGATAGAAGAAGATTCTTTCTGATTGAGAAATGGAGCACGGGCTGCCCAATCGATAGATGCAAATCAGCGCACAGCCTTTCCGCATCAGAGGAATAGGGAGAAATAATACTCTCCTTCTCCCAAAACTACTTCTGCGATTTTTCCACGTTGCCCTGAAACAACTCTCCTCAGGACTTACCTTATTTTTGCTTGCTGCCCTTTTTATCTTTCCTTTAGCATTAGAACACCTGTCCGAAAACAGTCAAGAAAATTTTTGAAAAGAAAAATATTTTTTGAAAAAATCGGTATTCTTCCGTCTTTGTTTTCAGGTATTTTTCCGACAAGAAATCACTTCGACAGAAAAATTTCAGGTGCAGGACCACCTGAACTTTATGTGGTTTCTGGAGATATCGTTGAGCGATGCAGTGCTGGATTCCAACCCAACCGACTACCTACCCCACAAAAAATCAGCCCTAAATCAGCCTCAATTCCGTACAGTTCTTGTCCGCCCCCCTAATTGCGTTAATCTGGACTGGTTTACCCTTGAAGTAGATACTCTCAAAAAGCGGTATAATACGCGCAAGAAATGCAATGGGGTGCAATGGGGTGCAATAACTGCAATAAATGCAATAAAGCCCTTGACCCCCCTACCCAGTTATATATCCTTTTGGGCAAAGGGTTTACGACTTTTACCCTGGTTTTGGAACCGAGGTAGAGCGACTTCCTGTTAACCGCTAGGTCGCAGGTTCGAGCCCTGCTCGGGGAGGTGGCGTAAGTTACGCTGAAACCAAGGTTTATGGTTACATGCCCAAGGGCATCGCGGTCGTAACTCCTTCGAAGAAAGCAG
>Ga0208198_1003757_pt1 | contig 10125 bp, 10 predicted proteins | sample AD_JPNTR2_MetaG_FD_184446 | JGI IMG/M metagenome (GOLD analysis project Ga0208198, IMG submission 184446) | Active sludge microbial communities of municipal wastewater-treating anaerobic digesters from Japan - AD_JPNTR2_MetaG (SPAdes) (version 2) | ecosystem: Engineered > Bioreactor > Anaerobic... | reverse complement strand
TTCCAAACTAAGTTTCAAAACCTCTTGGATACCTCCTTCTTTTTGGCTGATTGAATCCAAAATTTTACTAACTTGCTCTCGTGTAAAGTGTAGTTGTTCCATAGTCTTTTCTATTTTTAGTTTTTTTTCTCTAATTTAAGAACTAACTCACTTTACACACTTTTTGGGACAGTATCTTGCGAAAAGGCTAAAATTGGTGGCCGAATACCCCCGGTAAAAAAAAGAATAGAAAATGAAGTCGTTTGCCTCCGATGAGTTTTGCATTACCATCGGTTTGGTTACATAATAAGTTTGTCCCGAAAAGGGTTCAATATGTCCGGTGGAATCATTATAGCTACCCAACGTCAACTTAATTCCAAGCCCAACCGTAAAATCGGTTTGCACTCCGTTATTGTTGATATTCAGAATATTGTATCTGGGAAATAACAATAAATCGCCAATACCTTTTGAGGTAACTGTATCGCGCTTATTAAGTCCAATTTGTGTTTAGTATGCCCAATATCCGAACTCTAAGGACATAGAGAATCTTTCGGATACTCCGTAGGCAAGACAGCTATAGCAGTATAAACTGCTGTATCGATCCAGGAAATTGTCCGTTGGCGACGATCCATCCAAAAAGCGGGTAGTATTAATATACTGGAGATTTGTGTTAATTTCCAGCTGTTTATCCTGTAAAACCCCCTGTGAAGTTCCTCCTGCAATGGGGCTGCTGCTTCCACCGGCGCAGCATTACCCAAAAGCATGTGCACCAAAAAACACCAAGGAGGCAGTAATGCAGCTAATTAGTTTATTGAAAATCATATTACGGAACAATTAATCGCGCCATTTTTGAAGAGGATGACCCGTCAATGCTGATAAAATAAACGCCACTTGCAAGTCCGGCAACGGAAAATATTACCCCATCAGTGTATATCAGGGAGGGGACTATTTCGCGGATTTTGTCTCCTGCCAGATTATAGATCAACACCTTGTGGTCTGAAAGAAACGGATATTCCGTTTGTAAAAAAACGGTCTCAATAGCTGGATTTGGATAGATTCTTAGCGAAATCTCCTTCCCGGGTTCAATTCCAGTTAAGGAAACTGAAATGGCTGCTTGAATTCCGTTTTGCAGTTCGGTGATATTGACAGAATTGTTTGCATTGTAAAAAACTTTTCTTTCCGGGCCACCAATGACTACAATTTTAGGCATTCCCTCGCTTCCGTAGTGCATCATGTTAATTTGGGCATTGGAAAACCTCGTGGTATTGTGTAAATTATTCGCATTTGCCCAATTCCCAAGCGAAGTGCAATTGGTGTTGGCATAATCATCGCACAAAAACATCTTTACTTTACCGGGATATTGTGTCTGATAGCTTTGTACAAGTTTGTAGGTTGTAAGCGATGGGCCAACACAAGGACTGCAGGGCATTACCCAGCAAAGGACAATTACTTTTCCTGCATCAAGTTCAGAATATAGGTCATAGGTTGTGCCACTACAGTCTTTGCAATTGAAATTAGTAGCAGTTTGGGCTCAAACATTCAGGATTGAGAAGAATGTCAGAAAAATGAAGGTGATTCGCATAATAAGGTGTGTGTTTATCCTGAATATGGAATTGACTAAGATGAATTGATAAAGGGATAATAAGATGCAATAGTATTTATTACACCCGTGCGTATTCACAATAATCATTCCATCGATCAAAAAGTTAGTACGAGGAATTGATAGTGTAAAAAAAGAATATTCGTTTAAAATAACAACACAACTTGTCTTTGAGAACAGAATAATAAAGCAATCCGTCCAAATCGCCAACCATGTGATTTATAGTTTATTCCTTAAAAATGTAAATTTCCATCAACCCCTTTACAGAATAATCAGCCCAAAAGATCATTGGGTGATAGATTCTGTAATAGCCAACCTCGTCAAAATTATTTGGAATGGAAAGAATTGCCTGCAGCTGATCTAATCGGTTAAATAGCTCGCTATAGCTGTAAACCGCCCGATATCCGTCAACTCCCACGAAGCAGACTAAACCGGAGCGATGCCAGCTTTCATCGAGTATCGAGGTTACAGAGGAAATGGCCGATTCCAGTTCTATTCCTTGAAAAATTGGTGTATCATGATACCCCATGCCCATTCCGTAGAAGTTTGAGCGATATCGTCTGTTGTTATCCGATTGAGGAACTTGCTCAATTTCCATTTGCTTTTCGTTGCCAACAAAAACATCGACTTTGGGACTGTAAGTGGGTTTCATGCCTTTCACAATGGAATATTCCTTTTTATCGAACGACTTTACCGTAATTTTCACCGGGTTTTCCAATGTTCTGTGGTTGAAAAAATCGCTTCCGGAAACGACTTTCCACTCTTTCGAAACCGGGTATTCAACCTCTTTTTTGTAGGGCTTCACAGGGGCTGATTCGGTGGCAATAATGATTTGATGTGGCATGTTCGTGTGGAATATTTCTCCCCACGAAAAGGCCACTTTTTGACCTCTGTCATTTTCAATTATCACATAAACATCAATTTCTGGACGAAAAACCTCCGCGTTTTTCTTTTTCAAAAGAAAAGGATTCAATATATCGAACAAGGAATAACCACGATATCGGTATGCTCCAATAAAGTTCAGGCTATCAGCCCCTTTGGGGTAAGCCTCTTTTACAAATATTTCTCTTTTGTAGAATTGGTTAAGGTTGATTTTTGCTGGTTTTTCTATTTCTCCATCAACGGAAATTTCTCCCATGGACATTTCAATTCCTTCAACTCGGTGGAAAATACTGTTTCCATTTTTGTCGTATTTTTTCGATGCTCCGGTATAACCATCGGGAAGCATGTTGCATGCTGTTGCCATAAGGGCAAAAAGTAGGGTTGGGATTTTGGTTCTCATATTGTTATATTTTCGATTTAATGTTCACTTCAACTTCACTTCGACTCAGTGAACGCCTAAGTGTACGTTCCCGATTATTGAGTACACTGTGCTGAGTGCGATCGATGCAGAGCGAAATGCCCTATTGCTGAAAATCATGATCTTGTGTGTTGGAAAAGCGTTTGCCGGCGTGGGCTTTTCATGTTTTCATGTGTTTATAATTTTGAGTCAATGTACCCTTCGACTTCGCTCAAGGCACGTTTCCGGTCATTGAGCGGAGTCGAAATGACCTTTTCCGAATAATCATGTCCTTGTGTCTGTTTTTATTAGTCGTGGGCGTTTCATACTATTGTATCGTAGTGACTAACTGTACATTTAAAACTTCACACCAAGCTCCAAAACCATAAACCTTCCCGGCCCCACAGCACCTTTACTTTCGTAAATTTGTACATCGAAGAGGTTTTGAATGGAATAGGAAACGTGAAGATGATTGAAAAATTCGCGTTGCAGTTTTACATCAACCGTGAAAACGTCATTGTATTGATCGCTTAATACAATATCGTCAAAGATATTTTGATCGTTAATAAACATTTTGCCGGTATATCGACCTGTTAATCCACAATTTATATAGTTGGTTTTCAATAGGCCGCCCACTGCAAACGAATGTTTGGGTACATCGCTCAGATATTTTCCTGTCAAATCAACATTTGCGACCGCGATCGCGGGATTGTATTGTTTTATTTTTGAAATGTTGAACGCATAGCTACCAAAACAAGTCAGATAAGAGAGTGGCGATACGGTGAAATCAGTTTCGAAACCGTAAATGTCCACGTTCGAAATGTTAGAAGGAATCATTATGGGGCGATTTCCAAATCCCATGTCAATGCTGTCGCCGGTGGAAACGTAGTACAAAAAGTCGGTTCCCAGAGAATAGTAGGCACTGGCGGAAAACCGTACCCACGAAACGGGTTTGTAGTCGCCGCCAAGTTCGAAGCTATGGATATATTCGGGCTTCAAGTCAGGACGTGCCACTTTGAAACCGCCACGCACGCGCCCCGATCGGCACAAATCATCCAATACCGACGGACGAAATCCACGGCTGTACCCGCCATAAATCCGGTATGAGTCGTTTGGTTTGTATTGCATTGATAATCGGGGACTAAAGGCACCCCATGTCTGGTCAGCCAAACCGGAGAATTGGTATTGATCCATAAAAACGGTTTCCGCAGAAGGATGGTGAATCAGGAATGCACCATCGTAAAAACGCGAATGGTCGAACCGAAGGCCTCCAATTATCTTCACTTTTTCTTCCATTAACGAGAGTTCGTCTTGCAGATAAAATCCGTAAAAATCAATTTTTCCCCGGTTATCAACCTGATCGGTCGAAGTGTAATAAATGTCTGATGCATCGACTGAACCGTTGCGAACGTCAAACCCTGTTGAAAGAGTATGGTTTTTCCATACATAACTTACACCTGTAAGAAATCCGTAATCCGTTCGAAGGGAAAGCACGTCGTACCAGGTGTAATCGTCTTTTTTCCATTCATTTACCCTTTTATAGTCCTCGCGCTGGTAGAACAGCGACGCATTCCAGAACAGCAAGTTTTCTTTGCCCCGAACCGTTGCCCGCAGGCTGTAAGTGTCGTGATCGGTTGTGTTTCCGTGGGGTTGATATACTTTTTCACCTGTTTCGCGGCGGTCATCGTAAATGGAAAAATCAATTTCGGCGGAAAAACGCTCGGATTTTTGAAAACCTGCTTTTGCGTTTACGAGTTTCTCTTCGAATGTCGAATTAACAATGTATGGATTTGCAGCTCTATCGGCTTTGGATTGTGTTATGTAGCCGTCACTGGTGCGATATAAGCCTGAAGTTGACCAATAAAATCCTTTTTCGGTTTTTCCCCCCAAATAAGCTTTACCGCCGCGTGTGTTGTAGGTTCCATAATTTCCAGAAACATTTCCTACTAATAATTTCGAGGGGCGTTTACTGACTACATTAATGATTCCGCCCATGGCATTTCCGCCATACAAAGCCGATCCTGGTCCTTTAACAACCTCAATGCGCTCAATTTCGCCCGTTGAAATCAGGTTCCAGTTTACCGATCCACCATCGGATTTATTCACCGGAATTCCATCAACCAGCACCAATATCCTGGCTTGCTCTTTACCGCTTACTCCACGCATGGAAACGGTGGCTTTGTGCGAGAAAAGGCCAAACGACCGGGCAGCTTGTACACCGGGAAGAAGGGTCAGGATTTCGTCAACAGATTGATTTCCGGTTAGTTGCAATTTCTCAGGTGTAATAACTTCGACTCTTCCCGGAATATTACTGATACGATTTTCAGTACGTGTTGCAGAAACCACAATTTCGTCGAGCAATTGCGAATCTTCTTCCAATTCAATAATAATTGTTTTGGTTTGGTTTTCAGCAAGTTCTATCGTTAGTTTCGTTGTTCTATATCCTAAGTTGGTGACCATAACCTCTGTTTTGCCCGTTGAAAGATTGCTGGCCACAAATTGTCCGTTTATGTCGGTGACAAAAACCTGTTTCCCTACTTTTACATGGGCACCAATAACGGGTTTTTGTGTCAATTTTTCCCGAACTGTACCAGAAATGGTGTTCTGAGCTAATATTGTAAACCCGGTAATAATGACCAAAAAGGCTGTAAAAATTATACGTTGTGATCTCATGATGCTTTACTGTTGAACTTTAATTTCCAGTTCCATATAGCCGGTGGAAACCACATCGGCATGGAGAACGCGAACCAAACCGTATTTCCCGTCGTGCGTTTTAAAAGGAATTATACGACCCGTGTAGCAATACTTACACAATCCGCTTGTGTTGCCTGGCCTAAATGCCGAAACAAGCAAACTATCATTTTGAGCTGCAATAAATTTTGTACTATCTATCAAATCGTTGTCCGATGTATAGTAATCGTACAAAGTTGAATTTCGAACAGCCCAATTCTGAATTTGTGGATAATGACCTGTCACCGAACTGCTTCCTGAATAGGCCGGACAACAAAGTGTGGGAGACATGGTTCCACTGGTTAAATATACAAATCCCACCAAATCAATGGTTTCTTCGTTCCCTTGTACTGTTGAGGTGGAAAACACCTGTCCGTTATGTAAATCAAGAAATTGTGGAAATTCCGTGTTGTGTTGCATCCCAATTTTTATGGATGGATAATGATTTATGGGGCCATAAGCCGATCCTTCTCCCAGAAAAACCGTTCGCTGGATTTTGGCCGAATCGCGGTTGGCATTCATGACCATAAACTCCCACAATTCTGTTTCTGCACTCGATTTTATGGCATTAAACTCTTTTGAATAGCCTCCTTGCGGATTGTAGATTCCTTCATCGTGTTCAACTATGGCAGTGCTTTCTGTTCGTCGGATTATGCGCAGATTTGTAAGGGGAGCACTGCCTTCAACGGCAGTGATGCCAAATTTCAGTTTTCCACCAACGGGTACACGAGAACTATCGGCTGTGTAATCGCCATTTTTAAGAAGGATAATGGGCTTAACATTTTCTGTTTCTTTTTCGGTACAGGAGAAGAAAAGTATGTTTAACAGAATAAATAATAATAGTTTCGGATTCATAACACAGTGTTTTTCTACATATTAAAAACACACCTAATAACTATTCCTTTAAAGAAATTATTAGGTGTGCCAAAAGCTGGGAGAATCAGCAATAAAAAGGGTAAGCTTAATTTGGTTTGTATTTTTTATATTCGAATTCAACATATCCATCAGCACCCTGAGCCACTGAAATCACTTTGTAAATAACAAAAGTACTGTCAACGGTCATGAAAGCTCTTATATCATTAACTTTTAAATCTTTTGCTTTTTTAATGCCAGTTGTTTGTGTTTCGTTGAAATAGCTCCTGATTATCTCATTTCCATCGCGAATTTGGTCGAATTGGGCTATTGTAATTTCTGAAGTAGTAGCGGTAAAATGAGTTTCGTTTTTGGTTGTCCAGTTTTCAGGAGCAGTTTCGCCTGTAAAGATTTCGCGAATGTTTGAACCCGGGCCAGCCAACGAAATATTATTTCCACCGGCTTCTTCGTAGAAGCAAAGAAGGTCAATTTTAGCCTGATTTTCAAATGCTAAATCCTGATTGTACACCATATTGGTTTCAACCGAGTAGAAGGCCCCAATAGTTGCATTAGATTGTGCCCCCAATTTTACAATGTTCTTTTGAGGTACAGGATCATCATCTTTTTTACATCCGGCAAATGTTACGGCTAATGCAGTAATCACAACTGCGGCAGAAAAGAATCTTTTCATCATGGTTTTCGTTTTTTAGTTTATACTCGATGTGTATTTTTTTGCATATCGCTTACAAAGAAATAAAAAAACTTTGTGAGTACAAAAGAAACAAAAGAAAGATTTTCCAAATAGTGTTTGGTGCTTGTGAAATAGTCATTAAAACGACTCATTATCTGTTGAATAACAAATCCTAAAGCATCCGGACATCCTAAAATCTTATCGAAAATCCTCGGGTTCTCTTCGAACGCAGTTCCAATAATTACAAGGTTAGCACCAGCCTCAAAAAGCGGCATTAATTTGACAAACCGATCGTAATCTTCCACCGACAATCAAAGGGATATTTACGGCCAGCCTTACGGCTTTTTATTTATTAATTGTGTTTATCCTATGAGAATTTTCAGCGAAGCTATCCGGTTCTAAGAAAATGAATAATTTGAAACCAAATTCAACTTTCATTTCACACTTTTAGGGATACTACCCGAAATGTACGGCGCCAAAACATTTCTACAACCATCGGTATAAAATTCACCTTCGGTTGTTCCTTGCCGTTGCAAAATTGAGAAATGTTTTTTATGTTTGCAATATCTTCTAAAATTTAGTCCGAAAAATAGGGGGCTAAACCACCAAAGTCGTCGCAAAATGGAATTGTATGAGAATGGAACATTGAAGGAAACATGGCGTTATTTTGGCAGCTACGAACAACGCAAGAATCACTTAACAAACAAAACCACGCAGTTTCATTATATTACTAGTCCAGATGGACCCGTTGCAGTTTATATTACCGAAACGGGAACAACATCACAACTTTACTATATCCTGAAAGATCACCAGGGTTCTATAACCGCACTGGTAAATGCAAGTGGCACCATTGTAGAAGAATACAGTTACGATGCCTGGGGACGCATGCGTAACCCCAACGACTGGACATACAGCGACCTGCCCGCTACCCGTAAAATAAACCGCGGTTATACCTTCCACGAGCATCTTGCAAAATTCGACCTGATACACATGAATGGCCGTTTGTATGACCCCGCCATTGGCCGCTTCCTCAGCCCCGACCCCTACGTGCAAGCCCCCGGCAACGCCCAAAACTACAACCGCTATTCCTACTGCTTAAACAATCCGCTTAAATATACGGATCCGAGTGGGGAGTTGTTTTGGGTTATTCCAAATATTGGATTTAGTAGAGAGGGGGGATTAAGCCTTGGTGTTTCCGTTGTATTTGGCCTACCTGGGGGAGCTTCCATTCAAGTTGGAAGTGGATACAATTTAAAGTCAAATAGTGCTTATGCCTTTGTAGGAGCAACATTAGCAATGAACACATTAAGCGCTTCTTACTCAAAAGGTGGATTTAGTGTTGGATGCACAGCAGGCGCATCGCTACAATCTGGGCTTCCAATTAGTACAAACTTCTTAACGGTAGGGGTTAACTACAATATTTCAAACGATTATTTCAGTGGAAATGTTTCAGCATGGAATGTTGACAAATCGGGATGGACTTTTGATCCCAGTGTGTCTGCACATATTTTCCCTGAACGTAGCACGAATTTTGTCCGTGGAAAAGGATTTAGAACAAATGATGCTGTTTTGAGTAGCTTTGGTTCTGATTACAAGGCTGCTTTAAAGTTCTTTGGATTCAAGGGAACTTATGACGAAACTTCAAATTATGCAGGATATGTTGACAAGTCAGGAAATATAATTTATGGAGACTTAGCATTTAAAAGTGGATTTGATTATCTGCGATTTGTGGCATCTGAAGAATCGTTTCACCAAAGAGATATGAAATCCAAAAACTATCAAGGAATCGATTGGAACGACAGAGAATCCTTCGAAACAACAAATGCAATAAGAACTGGCGAATATAAAGCTAAAAACTATCAATATAGAAACCAAGGTTTATTCAGAAATGCATATAAAGAAAACACTATGGATCGATTAATAGCAGATATTGACAATTACGGGGTGCAGATCGGTGAGCCGCTTTTTCAAAAAAATATATATCATACTATTTTTAGAGTTCCCAGAATATGGTAAAGTTATTTATGTGCATTTTAGGGCTTGTATTTACCCATGGAATTGCTTTCGCGCAACACCTTGACAGTGTTGTTTTTTATGAGGTAGATCAACTACCCATATACAAAGGAAACCTAAGAAGTTTTATTTCTAATCAAATAAACTATCCCGAAACTGCTCTTTTAGATAGTATTGAAGGTATAGTACAGGTAACGTTTTCAATAGATACAAACGGAGTAACTAAAAATCATCGTTTATTAAAAAGTGTAAGATACGATATAGATTCTGAAGCTTTAAGGGTTGCCAAGTTGCTACAATTCGAATCGCCAGCGATGAATAATAAAAGACCTATAGAAACTACATTTTTATTACCCATAAAATTCAACATAATTGAATATCATGCTGCAAAGAAAAAGACTAAAAGTAACTTCAGAAAAAATGGAAATATCAAAAAATAATAGAACCATATTATGGTAAGAAATATTCACATTTTAATTCTGACAATAGTCACATTTTTGTTTTCCGTAATTGATTCATTTGCACAGAGCACAAAAATTGACACATCATCCATAAGTATTGTAGTGCTTTTGAACCATTACACAATCACAAAGAATGACACAGTTGAAATTACAGTAAAATTCATGAACAATCAACATTTTCCAGTTTTGATCCAATTAGGAAATAGTTTACGATTGTCATATGAATCGGGTATTTCCGACTATCTTCAATTTGTTGATAGCGATATTAAACCAAGAAAAATCGAACTTAAAGAACACGAACAATTTAGTATTAAACTAAATGTCGTTTTATTTAACTTTTTGCGATACTGTCCCAAAAAGTGTGTAAAGTGAGTTAGTTCTTAAATTAGAGAAGAGAAATTAAAAATAGAAAAGACTATGGAACAACTACACTTTACACGAGAGCAAGTTAGTAAAATTTTGGATTCAATCAGCCAAAAAGAAGGAGGTATCCAAGAGGTTTTGAAACTTAGTTTGGAAT
>Ga0208198_1003750_pt1 | contig 10141 bp, 13 predicted proteins | sample AD_JPNTR2_MetaG_FD_184446 | JGI IMG/M metagenome (GOLD analysis project Ga0208198, IMG submission 184446) | Active sludge microbial communities of municipal wastewater-treating anaerobic digesters from Japan - AD_JPNTR2_MetaG (SPAdes) (version 2) | ecosystem: Engineered > Bioreactor > Anaerobic... | reverse complement strand
CCTCGTCAGCTCCCGCGCTTCCGACTCCGCTTCCTCTGGCGTTACACCCTCACGCCTGGCTACAATCGCCCACAGCTGCTCCTTCGTGACGTTGCCCGCATGGGCTGTGTTGTGGCAGGCGATGCACAATGCCAGACAATTGCATCTAGCATCCGGGCCGCCCGAGTTGCGCGTGATGATGTGATGCACCCCGATATCGTCTGCGCTGCGACCGCATAGCTCGCAATACCCTAACCGCAATTCCTTCAGCAATGCCTTATCCTTCGTGCGCTTCGGCTTCGGCAGTCGCACAGGCTCACTCCTTATCCCAGCGTGGGCAGGCCAGCCTTCGCGCCGCCCGCCTCATCGCTGGTGTCGCAGGGTGACTAATGTGTCTGCGGGCATGAGCACGTCACCCGAATGTCATACCCTCCCGCCTGCGACAAGCGGGGAAACTGGTGGACGCGCCGGGAATCGCACCCGGCTCCGCGACGCTGCACTTCGGCCTTACGTCACGTCGATACTGCACCGCGCCCAAAAACGAATAGGCCCGGCCACGCAATCGCGGCGTGGTCGTCACAAGGACGTTTTTCCCGGGCCATCCATCACGGGCAATTTGCCCCCTCATATATGGTGCCGAAGGGCTGTTTTAGAAGTAGTTTTCAATCATCGCTGCAGGTATTTCCGCAATTTCTTATGCGCCCCGTTCAAACGATAACCAACGCTCCGCTGCTTGACTCCGAAGGTCGCCGCCGCCTGCTCCTGCGTCATGCCCCTGTATTCGCAGCACAACAGTGCCTCCCGCTGCTTCTCGGTCAAACGATGTTTAATGCACTCGCGCAATTCCCGCTTCAAGCGCCTTATGTATGCGGAGTTGTCGCCGCCCATCAGATATGCCTCATAGCTCGGATGGCTACGCTTCTTGGCCTTGATGCGCCCCCGGACGGTATATCTGTCATCCCAATCGCCACCCGGCTCATAATAGCCCTCCACTGTGCGCTTCGCCCTGGTCATGTCATCTAGCATGTCGCGCAGAATCGGCAGGTCGTGTTTGGCGGCAGCTGCTGCCTCCGGGTCATCGCTACATAGTCGCTTCTCGCTATTGGTAATCGCCTTACGGATGCTCTTGATAGTCGCGCCATACTCCTCCGGCATATCGCCGATGAACTGCTCGTGGCTTAGAAACTCCATAATATGCTCCTCCTTCGCAAAATAAAAAGGGCCAGCATAGTCCCTCGAAAGGAACTACACTGGCCCCCGTAGATACGGTTAGCACAGGATGCTATGTAGTTGGTAGGTGTCGCTACTTGCTCAGTTCTCCAGGCCCCTCAGCCCATGCGCGTCGCGCCTCACGCCAATCGTCATGTCCGTCGCAACCGCGCGCCATCCAGTAGGCAGTAGTGATTAACCACGCGGTCATTGGAGTATGCTCAGCGCAGGGGTAAACGCAGCATACCGCACTGCTCGCATATGCTTTTCGTTCATCACACAGCCTCCTTCCTCGGCCCATTCTCCTGTTTGGTAATCCGGGCATTCACCGGCCAGGCATCCTGTAGCTTGATTTCGAGGGTAGCAAACCGACAGGCGCGTGCTTGACGATACTGCTCCAGCGCCCATACCTCGTCCAGCGTCAGTTCGTAGGTCTGTCGGTCTGCCACCTGCTCCCTCCCCTAACTCAGTGATTGCCAGCGCGACTACCGGCTACCCCGCCTCCCTAAATTTGTCTTGCGCTTGTCTCCAGATTTCTCCAACATCTATCCGCTCATTGCCTTTGTCTCGCACAGCGGCTGTTATAATCTCCATGCCCTTGATCGCGGCATTGAGAACCACAGAAAGCAATTCGACTTTGTCTGCGTCCGTTGCTTTGTCCAACACCTCTGCGGTCTCGCGGAAAGACGCGCACGAATACTCGGCGAAGGTCTCTATGCTCACCAATGTCATGCGAACTTGTATCAGTTGCTTGAACAGTTCTTCGTTTACGCTCATAGCTCTGCCTCCAGCGTGATGAGGTCGCATGTGCCCATGGGTTTGCCTTGAATAAACACTTTAAATGCAGTCCCCCGCTTATCCGCAACCCGCCATATGCCACGGTCAACGGCAAGATGCGGGCAGTCGGCCTTGAGCTGATTGAACTTCTCGCGCTCCGGGCGGCGCACACCGAATATTGTCACTCCAAAACTGCCATCGAAGCGCAACTCCTCTTCTGCCGATAGAGCGCCAGCCTCGATCTTCACCGCGCCAAAACGCATATCGGCTTTGAACTCATCGATCTCTCCTGCTTGCAACCCCTCGATAATCGACTGTAAGTATCCAATCACCATCAAATGCCGATCCGTCAATTCATCCCACCTCCCGAATCTCAATCTCCGCCCTCGGCTCCCCGTACCTCTTGCTCGCCTCTAGCTGCACGATCTGCCCGTCATCCTGCCACACCATGCCGTTCAGCGCGTCCATCACGGCCTTGCAGTAATTGTCGATATCCGGCCTCACGCTCGGATATTCGCGCTTGCCCCGTTTGGGCTTGGGCAGGTAAAATGTCATTGCGACGGCTAACGGGCCTCGCAGTGGGGATGGCGGACGGTGCTGGGCCGCAATCCACTGCACCGTCTCCTCCCACTCTCGTGTTCGCTCGGGCGTGTAGCTGTGTGTCCTGCCGCCCTGAGTTACCGTTCTTGCTCTCGCCTTGGGCACCGGAGTGCCGGGAACTATGATACGCACTGCGCCGGCCTGTTCCACAGATCAATCGCCTTCTCGCGCTCTTCTGCCATCGGCCCCATGTGCCCACACGTCTTGCACTGCCCACATCACGCAGGTGCCTCGTTGCTTTTTTACCATAGCGCCCGCCGACCACATCCCGCCATCGGGGTCCATGCCAATGATCAGCACTTCCCGTGTAACCATGAGCTTGTTTACCACGTCCACCCCTCCTCACCATCCGCCACTGCCTGCTTGAGCGCAGCGAGTGCTGCTTCGGGCGAGTCACCGCGCCCCTCATACTCCGGCCACGTCAGGCAGGTGCCTCGTTTCCGTTTTATCACGGTCACCGCCTCCCAGCTGCCATAACTGATACCCATGCCGATACCCGACACTATGGCCCGCGCAGTCTCTACCATGTCCATCCCCCCTCACCCTCCGCAACTGCCTGCTTGAGCGCAGCAAGAGCGGCCTCATCGGAATCGCCGCGTGCCAGATACTCCGGCCACCAGACATAAGGGCCTCGCGCGCGCCTTACTGTGACGGTTGCGGACCAATCACCACGCGCATTGGGGTATATGCTGATGGCACCTGACAGCGCTCGTGTTGTACTCACGACGGCCTCGTTACCGGCATCACCACGTAGATAAAGCCGGGATCGCTCTCATCGAGCACCTTCACGGGATGCTTGAAGCTGGTGTATTCGATGCGCACCTCATCGCCGCCCATCACCGCCAGCGCGTCGCGCAGGTATTTCGGCCTGACGGCCACATCCAGCACACCATCGCCGCCATACTGCACGGTAAGCTCTTCTCTCGCCTCGCCCACCTCTGCCTGCGCGGCAGTGATAATCAAATCCCCTCCGTCGAGTTTGAGCGTCACGGCTGTTAAGTCGTCCTTGCACATCAGGCTCGCCCTCTGCAGCGCACCGATCAGCGCGTCCCTCTCCGCCGTGACCCATGTCGCGCAGGTGGTGGGCAGCACCGCCTGCCAATTGGGCCACTCGCCCTCGATCAGTCGCGCGATGATTCGCGTGTCGCCCGATTGCACCTGGACGTGATTGTCGCTCAGATGCAGATGCACCGCGCCCTCCAGGCGCTCAATCTCGCTCACGAATCCCACCGGCAAGAGCACGCTCAACGGCTCGCAATCAGGCGCAGGCGCTCGCCTCACGGCAAGCCTGAAGGTGTCCGTGGCCACCATCGTCAGTTCGCCGTCGGCAACCATGGTGTTGACCGCCCGGTATACCGCCCGATTGTCCGCCACGCTTGCCGCATATGCGACCTTCCTGGCGCATTCCCCGAATGCCTCGTGCGGGATGATGGCGAACTGCCCCCCTACCTCGGGCAAAGCAGGAAATTCTGCCGCGTTCATTGTCTGTAGCGAGAAATCCGTCCTATCGCTCTGAATCTTCAGGCTGTTCTCCGCCAGCGTCATGACTATCTCGCTGTGGGGAAGGCTTTTGACAATCCCCACAAACTGCTTGGCCGGGACTACCAGCTCGCCCGGCTCCTCGACAGACGCAGGCGTCCTAACTTCGATGGCCATGTCCATGTCATAGCCAGTAATCGTCAGGCCATTACCCTCTGCCCTGAGCAGCAGCCCCGCCAACACAGGTATAGCCGCCCTCCCCGATGCGGCCCTCGCCGCCTGAGTCACTGCCTGCTGTAGCGCAGGCCTGGATATTGATATTCTCACGCTATCGCCCTCCCTAAAATCATGTCATCGCGCCGCGGCCACCACGGCTCCCGGTCTATCGCCGGAGGCTCCATGCCCAGGGCCTTGTGTATCGCCTCCACCGGGCGATTGATTTCCTGGGCGATCTCTGGCGCTGAGAATCCGCGCTCGGTGAACCAATGCGTTAACTCTACGCTGTCGGGCGTTATCGAGCGCATCGGGCTGATATCAATCTCCGGCGCTTTCCGGGGCGCAGGTTTTCTCGTGCGTTTGATGATCTTGCGTGTTCTGCGCTGCTTGGCAATGCGGTATATGCTGTCGATGCTGCGCTCATAGCCCGCCTTTCTCAGCTCCTGGCGCACACCGTATGCCCCATGGTGTGGGTAGGTTGCATCGAGTATGCGTTTTTCATCATCGCTCCAGATGCTCACGAGTCACACTCCTCCATAATCGCTCTGCCTATCAACTCCGCCACCTGCGGAACAACGGCATTCCCCAGCGCTTTCAGCCTCTTCGCGCGATTCGGGCAGTTCCGAATCACCCTCGGCGGCTCCCACTCGTGTTGTGCTTGTCCCGGCCCCGTGGGCCACTCGTATGCTCTAATTGCGTCCAGCTCACGCCCCGATAGGGCCATCACCTCGTCGTATGTCATGCCTATGCCCCTTCCAGGTTGTCAAACAGAGTAACTTCGTGCCCTTCGGATAACGCGCGTTCCAAGTTGCCGCGGGCTGTCTGCCAGTAAGACGGCTTCAACTCGATACCCACGAACTGTCTTCCTGTTTTGAGCGCTACATACCCCTCGCTGCCGATACCGGCAAACGGACTCAGAATAGTCTCGCCCGGATTGCTCCATAGCCTGACGCACCTCTCGATGGTGCCCAGTTGTAACGGGCAGATATGACGCTCATCCTCCGTCTCCGTGGCCGCGGCTGCATTGAGCGTGTCAGTCTCACGTATGCCATACCAGACAGGACGCGCCCACTCGATCCACTCGTCATTCGTGATATCCGGCTGAATCGGGACAGGATTATCGCCGGGCTTACGGAATACAAGGATGTAATCCGCAAGTGCAGGTCGTAGCCATGACGCGTCTTTCCTGAGCTGGACGAACAGCAGCGCCTTGCTTTTCGTCCGTATGGCCTGTGCTTGCGGATCTTTGTCGATGCACACCTCCCCGTGATATATCCATCCATGCTGTTCAAACGTCTGAATCGTCTGCCCGCGGAAGTCCTTCAGACCGATATACCCGTCTCGGGATAGCATCGCGGGCACCTGGGCGACGTGCACGCAGCAGTTGCGCCCCGGCATAGTCACCCGCAGAAGTTCGTCGATGATGAATCCGAAGTGCCTGAAGAACTCATCTTCTGTCCTGCAATTGCCCAGATCGCGCTCTGTGGGACTGTAGGTGTATAGGCTGATAAACGGCGGCGAGAACACAGACAACCCGATACTCTCATCGTCTATCTCGCGCAGCTTCTCGGCGCTATCGCCCAGCATCATCACGTATCCGTCTCCGCGCACCGTGTCCTCGGCATACTCGAAATTGGCCTGTGTTTCGGCTATCTCTTCGCGCTCGAACTCTATCACGTTCGCCAACAACTCCTCAGCCATCTCCGCGGCCTGCGCCTCCTTCCGTAACACGTTCTCGTGGATCTCCGTTTCCATGTCCGTCAACACGATATGGGCCGTCACCGGGCGCGACTGCCCGAATCTCCAACACCTCCTAATGCACTGGTAATACTGTTCATAGGAATCTCCTAGCCCGACGAACACCATGTTCGAGCAGTTTTGAAGATTCATGCCGAATCCCGCTATTCGCGGCTTGGTAATAAGCACCCTCACGCGTCCATCCTGAAAGGCTTCGATGTCGGCCAGCTTCTTGTCGGGACTATCCGCGCCTTCCTGCAATGCCGAATCCGGCACCAGCTGCGCCAACATTCGCCCCTCATCATTCAACCCAACCCACGCTATCCACTGCTCGCCATTGCTGTTGATGATCTCCGCTGCTCTTTCCGCGCGTTCGCGCACCGTGGCCCGTCGAGCCGCTATCCTGTCGCTCAGGCCGTGTAGAGCACCCCAAAACAACTGGCCTTCGGGCGCGTTTTCCGCTCTGACGAAGTCCGCGCGAATATCCAGGTCCGGCAGGATGAATCCTTCGTCCGAATACCCCAGGTCCGAAGGCTTGCGAATCGACATGCCCCAGCTGGCGAGCCAGCGGAAGAATCCTTCGCGGGCATGGCCTTTGAGTCTCCAGCCCTTGTCATCATGCACAAAGAACGCAGCCAACATTTCAGCGCGAGTCATAATGCCCAGGAACTCCGCATGATTCGCTATCTCCGCGATATCGTTAGGCGCAGGAGTCGCCGTGCAGCACAACCTGTATGGAGTCTCGGCGAACATCTCCGTCACTCGCCGCCGCGTCTTGCCGTCCAGTCCTTTCAGGATGCTGCTTTCATCCAGCACCACGGAGGCGAAGTCGCTTGCATCGAATCGCTCCACCATCTCGTAGTTTGTTATGTTAATGCCGTCTATCAAGTCATCGCCGGAGCGTGTGTAATGAACTGCCATATCGATCTTGGCGGCTTCGCCCACCGTCTGCCGCGCTACCGACAACGGCGCGACTATCAAAGCCCTTCCGCCGATGAGCCGTGCCCATTCAAGTTGCATGAACGTTTTGCCGAGCCCGCAATCCGCGAATATGGCCGCCCGGCCCTTGCGCAGTGCCCAGCACACAATGTCCTTCTGCCAGTCAAATAGCTTCGGGTGTATCGCCTCTGCCGATACCTTTAGCCCTGATGAGGGGACTATCAGCCGCTTCGATTGCAGAAACTCCGTGTATTCCGTCACTGCCGAACACCTCCCCTACGCCATACCTCTGCTGCGCCTGCCATGTTATCCAGATTAACTCCTGATTGCCGATCTTCCCGGCCCGCCAGTCCCGCATCGCCTGTTGGCATACCTCGGCGCAGAGGACTTCACGCTGCTGGAGAGTCATATCAACACGCTCCAGTAGTCCCGCACCCTGAATTCCCGCCGAACATCGCTTACCCACTCCTCAACGATGCACTCATACACCCCGTGGGCCTTGGGCAAGCCCTGTATACCCACCGCCGCTGCCGTGTCGTGGGCAAACTCTATCTCTCGCAGGCCCTCACTCGCAGCGAGTCGTATATCCACCAGCACCGCCGTGCCGTTCAAGCCGATGGCAACCGTCATCACCAGGTCGCCGCGATAGGTCATGCTATCTGTATATGACTCGCTCGCCATCGCAACCTTGGGCGCGTATGGCCTGATAGCGCCTACGATGATTCCAGCGATGAACACGAGCGCCATCACTACTATCCACTTCATACCGGCACCTCCTTTGCAAGATTCTCGAAAGTCACGTATTCGGGATTCCATCGCAGCTCAACAGTGCCCACCGGCCCATGCCTCTGCTTGGCGATGATGCACTCGGTAATGCCTTTCCTGTCGGTCTCCGGCTTGTAATAGTCCTCGCGCCAGAGGAACATCACCACGTCCGCGTCCTGCTCGATGTTGCCCGATTCCCGAAGGTGCTGCAGCGTAGGCCGTTTATCCGATGTGCTTTCGGCGCTCCGCGAAAGCTGCGAGAGAACGATCACGGGAATGCGGAACTCCAGCGCCAGCCACTTGAAGGCTCTCGAATACTGGCCTATCTCCAGGTATCGCTGATCCGGCCTCGATTCGGAGGTGAGCAGTTGCAGGTAATCCACCACCACCAGATCGCACCTACTTTCGCGCTGGAGCTTCCTCACTGCCGCCTTGATGCGCCCAGGCGTAGGGCCGACAGGGCCAAATGTCCAGGCTTTGAGCTGCGATAACTCATGCATCGCCTTCGATATCCGCGACCACTCATCGCCGTGCACTGCTCCCTTGCGGAGCCTGTCGGCAGATACCCGCGCCGTTCTCGCATACGCCCGCTCCATCAAGCTCTCGGGGGTCATCTCCAAGGTGATAAACAGCACTCCATATCCCTGCTTGGCTGCGTGTTCGGCCACTCCTTGAGCAAATGCGCTCTTGCCCATTGATGGCCTGCCGCCCACTATGATCAGATTCCCAGGCTGCCAGCCGGTGGTGAAGCTATCGAGGTCGATTAATCCCGATGGTATCCCGGTGATGGGGTTCTTGTTCCGGCACCGCTCCTCAATCACGCTGAGTGCCGGCAGCAGCGAATCGGCATACGGTATCGGGCCTGTCCTGAGATCCCGACCTTCCAGCTCCACCGCCCCGGCCTGGAGCGTATCCACTGCAATGGGATTGCCGTCATACGCCTGCGCGATGGCTTCCTGTGCTGTAGCGATCACTCGCCGGAGTTTGCTCTTCTCCAGCACGATCTTAGCATAGCCCTCCCAGTGCGTAGAGCTGGGCACTGAGTTCCCCAACGTGCTTATGTATGCCGCGCCGCCTATGCGCTCTAGCGCCCCGGCCTTACGCAGAGCATCCGTAACGGTTACCAGGTCCACCGGCTCACTCTCGCGGCAGAGAGTTGCAATTGCGCGAAATATCTGCCTATGGCTCTCGCGGTAGAAGTCCTCGGCCGCGACTGTTTCCAGAGCTGATTCCACTATGTCTTTGTCAAGGAGCATGGAGCCCAACAGAGATTGTTCAGCCTCCAGCGATTGCGGCGGGACTCTATCCATTGGCAGCGCCCGCCTCTCCCCAGATCTCGCGTTTCAGCCGCTCTTGCTCTTCTAGGTATTTCCGGGATTCCTCCACGCCAGGGATGTAGCGGCCACTCGGCTCTGCCTGCCGCGGCTTCATTTTGGCCTGCTTCGCCTCCTGATACTGCTTCTCATCGCGCTCCCAGTCGTCGAGAGTGAGAATCCCGCGATGCACCCAGCCAGCCAGAATCTTCTCGATGTAGCTGAACTGCCGGGCGTCCTTCTCCTTGGCGATTGAGAATGCCTTGACTACCATGTCTGCGCCGAGTTTGTCGTAATACTCGCCAAGAGTCTCCGCATGGAGTCCTCCGAGTGTTCCGCCGCACCAACCGAAGTAGGCTTCCACGACCGCTCCCCATTCCTCGCGCGCGCGCGCGGTCTGTCTGTCTATTAAGGTTCTAGGTTCTAGGTTAGAAGGGATTTGTAAGGCATCCGTAAGGCATTCGTAAGGCGTTTCCGCCTTACACGTAAGGCGTTTGTAAGAATCCCAGTCCACAACGTATTTGCCTGTGCGAGGATTGCTCTTGTATGGGCTCCACTGTATCCATTCCGGCAAAGGCACATCCGGCGGCGTCGGTGTGTCGAGCTTCTGGTGTTTGTGGAAATTCCTCAGAAACAGGCACTTTTTACCCCCCGATAAGTAAGGCGTAAGCTTGCCCATACTTACAAGTGTCTTACGAAAGCCTGACAAATCACTTACTTGTAAGGACTCGTCACCAGGGAACAGCAGTATCTTCATAGCCAGCAGATCATCGTCCAGGCAGCCAGAATCATCGGCGATCTGAATCAGCCCCAGGTAGAACATGCGTCCTACGGGCGTCAGCTCCCGTATCAGATCGGTGTCTGTCCAGAATGCGCCCTTAATCTGCCGATTGTGTAGCCTCATCGCATTGCTCGCTCCTCAGTAGTTGGTGTATCACGCGGCCCCCAACGCCGCTCTCATCACCCGTATCTGCTCATCAATCGCCTTGATCCGGTAGATGCTCGCGTTGATCAACACAGGATCCGTTAACTCGTTGAAGATGGCCAGCTCGATGCTACGGCGGCGGTATAGGTCGCGCAGTTGCTCCATCACGAACGCCTCCTAGCGGCCTCGAACTCGGCCTCAT
>Ga0208198_1003749_pt1 | contig 10142 bp, 9 predicted proteins | sample AD_JPNTR2_MetaG_FD_184446 | JGI IMG/M metagenome (GOLD analysis project Ga0208198, IMG submission 184446) | Active sludge microbial communities of municipal wastewater-treating anaerobic digesters from Japan - AD_JPNTR2_MetaG (SPAdes) (version 2) | ecosystem: Engineered > Bioreactor > Anaerobic >... | reverse complement strand
AATAAAAGCAATGTATAATTCAGAAGGTAAAAAGCTATTTGAAATAGTTAGAGATACAGTAGGACACCCTTTAATTGTTTCTTACCCAGATCCAACAGAGGCAGGAGAACTATTTATTGGTGAGCAATACACTTATACCCCAGCTAATAGCCTTGATGGTAATTTAACTGAAATAAAAGAGACTATAGATTTAGACCCTCAACCAACCTATGCAACAACAACTATGGAGTATGGACCTAATGGAGACTTCTGCAATCCAACTAAGATTACAGACCCCCTTGGAACTGAAACTAATATAACTTACAATGATAACAACCAACCAATCACAATAACCACAGGTACTGGACCATATAGTGGAAGTGAAACAAAAACTATGAGTTTTAGTTATAATTCTAACAATGGCAACCTAACATCAATGACAGATTATGAAGGAAATAGAACAGCATTCTCATACAATGCAAATGGATTCCCTACTAATATTAAATCTTATGAAGGAACTGCTCAATTACTAAATGATAAAACAATTTCCTACAATGCTACGAATAAAGCAACTGGTACAGCAGATGCAGTAACTGGTCTTACCTCTTCTATAACTCGTGATAACAATGGCGTAACTACTTCTACAACAAGTGAAGGAGGGTGCTCTGATAGTGCTTCTTACTGCCTATTAGATGATTGTGCATCGAGTAAGAGAGTATATTTAGACCCAAAAGAGTTTCAACAAAACCCAGCAGCTGCTTCTCTTGTTACAGGTGGTTTTGAAGGAGCAGCAATTGACCCAGATCCTATAATTCCTCCATACGTACCACTACCAATAACTCAAACTAACACTCAAGGACATACTACAAGTTATGAATATTACAAAGATAGCTCAATAAAGAAAGTAACAGATTATCTTGGTAGAAGTACAAATTATTATAATGATTCCTTTGGTAGAACAAACCATATATTGGATTGGGATGGGACAGATACTTATATAACTTATGACCCAAACTCGAGAATAACTCAAAGAGAAATTGAAGGAATAGGAACATATTCTTATATTTATGATAATGCAGATAGATTAATTACTGTATCTGACCCAATTAAAGGAGATATAGTTTACTCTTATAATCTAAGAGGAGATTTATTAGAAGATGATAAAGGCTCTTATTCTTATGACCTATTAAGTAGAAGAGTATCTGCTTCATATACTGGTGGAGGATCTGATTCATGGACTTATAGTAGAGAGAGTTTCTTATTAGGAAAGAATGAATTTGCCTATGGAAGAGATAATATTGGTAATATGACATCTTATTCCAATTCAAGCGGGACTGCTACAATAAATTACATATCTGCTTTATCTTTACCCACAGAAATTGTAGGAAGCGGTAATCTTGGAAGTTATTCATTTAACTACGATAATAAACACTGGCTTAATAACCTTATTGATATAGGTAAAGGTTTAGGACCATTTACCTATTCCTGGAATCAAGATGGAACTCTCTCTGGAATACAATACCCTAATAATACATTACTCAATATTACTTACCATAATAGGATTCAGGATAATATTACTCTAACTAAAGACGGAAACACTTTATTCAATGCTGATGCTACATTTGATGGATATGATAGATTAACCTCTGAAGCAATTGACATTACCACTCCTAATGGAACAATAAGTGAAGATTACTCTTTCTCTTATGATACATTGAGCAGGCTTAATACACTTCACTACTCTTCAAATAATAGAACAATAACTTATGGTTATGATTTAAGCGTAGGAAATAGGCTAACAGAAGTCTCTTTCTCATATACTGAGACATATTCTATAACTTATGATGAAAAGGGAAGAATTGATTATGTAACTTATCCAAATAATCAAGGAATAGAAAATTACACTTACAATGATATAGATGGTAGAGGAAGACTATCTAATATAACTTACCCTGATGGAAAGAGCTTATCATTTAGCTGGAACAGCAGAGGAAAACTCACACAACTTACTGCAATTGAAGGTGAAATAAATACTACTTTTTCTTTCTCTTACGATGGTATGAATAGAATAAGTGGATATGCTAAAACTATAACTGAATTAGGCTCACCCCCTCAATCTGAAGTTTGGAACTTCTACTATGGTCCTACAGGTATGGATAAAGCTACAAGGAAGCAAAATGGAATACAGAATTTAACTATGGATTTCTCTACAGACTCAAATGGAAATATACTCTCAATGAGTTATAACGAGACTGGAGGTTATTCAGGAGAATTATTTGCTGTATCAGATAACTCTGGTAATATAGTTGCATGGTCTACTATATTAGGAATTAATAATTATGCTGCTATTCGTGATCCAAATAATGCATATATTGATCCAATAGAAATATATAATCCTAATGATATTAACGTTCCACTTGGTTGGAATGGAAAGAAAGGAAATAATATAACTATTCAACAGGTTGGAACTGGTAATGATTTAATCTTTAATGCAGGATGTAGTGGGGGCTTCTTAATTACAAATCCATGGGGAGCAACTGATATTACAGATTCAACAACCACCACAACTACAGATGATACAACAGATAAAGATGGAGGGGATGATGCTGAACCATGTAATGGTGGTGCATGTGCAGGGACAGCACCATGGTATAATTTTTCAATGGTTGATCGCGTGTTGGTGTCTATATGGATTCTAATTATAGAAAATGGAGAAATAGTAAAAACTACTATGTCACTTGAATGGTTTGAATATAGACTTACACAATCAGATGAGGAAAGACTTAGATCTGCTGGATTTGCTGAAGATGTGATAAAGGGTGCTGGTGAATATACAGGAAAATGTCTTGTTGAAAAGGGTGGTTCTATGGCAAGTTGCAGTCCAACAACATGTATAACTGAAAGCGGAATTAAATATTGTGGATTAGAGTGTTCTTGTAAAGTGGGTGATAATTGGACAGACGAAACACGAATATGCCCATTTGGCGATGAATCAAGATATGTTTGAGAGGAGTTGAGTAAACAATGAAAAAAACAATCATGTCAATTAAAGTTCTTATAATACTTTTATGTATTATTATCTTGACCTCCTTTTTTCTCATTAGCATTTTTCAAGATAGGGATAAGCAAATAAAAAATCTCCAGAATTATATAAATGAATTTATAAACAGATTCACTATAAGTATCTATTCCCCTTATATTGAAAAATCTGAATACGACAAACTTGATGAAGTTGCAGAATATTTAAAAGAGTACCTAATTAGCAGGGATGAAGCAGAAAAAATTGAAGTTCAATTGATTTCTGAAGACTTTTCGGAAACAGAAGAAAGCAAAACTAAGTTTTTTTATAATGGTAAAGAATCACTGCTAAAAGAACTTGAATCTAATTTTAAAATTACCAATAATGAAAAGAATGAATTTTATTTATGTGTTGCAAGTCAAGTTGAAAGAAAAGCATTGTTTAAAACAGAAAAAACAGCTGATATTTACCTTGTAAATACTTATTCATTTTTCTCACCTAATGACAGTTATTATTTAAAAGACGTAGGATTATTTTCAATCAGTGCAGAAAGGAAGTTTGGAGAACTAAAGCTTTATCTAACAAATTTTGCATCAGATTTTAATTCAATTGAATATATTCCAACAATTTCACACATAAGAATTACATGTAGAAAGACATTAATAAGTAAAAAAGTAAAGTTAATAATAGAAGCTCAGCAAATTTTTGGGTTCAGAAACAATTCCAAAATTCCAAAAAAATATGTCTTAGCAGTTGATGAAAGCTACTTACATGGTAATAAATTCGAAATTAAAGTCAACCCACTTTTAAAGAATAATATTGAGAAAAAAATGGATGAGAAAAAAACAACAATGTCAGATTTTATAATAATGAAAAATATTCCTATTTATTATATTCACAAAGAATTTTGAAAAATAATTATTTAATTTACTCGAAATTTATAAATAACATTGAACCGTAAAAGGTCAATTAATGACAATATTTGTAGAATTTATTTAAACTGAAACTGGAGGATTTACTGGTAACCTTACTTATGTTTATGATAATTATGGGAATATAATTGCGTGTAAATTAGACGATGGAGATATGGCAAAAGCAGTATTAATTAATCCTAATAATGGAGCTATTGATACAAGATATGACCCACATGATATTGATGACCCCCATTCTCCTATAGGGCAAGAGATGGATTTATGGGTATAGGACCTTTATGGGCAAATAATGATGATGGAACAGTCTACATGCAAGGGCACCTTGTAATCCCCAATCCCTGGTGTAATGTCTCCACTAATGGTACAACCACCACAACCACAGATGATACAACAGATAAAGATGGAGGGGATGATGAAGGGAATTGTGGTATGGTCATACCAGAAGAATGTAAAAAAATACTGGATGCCGAAGCTGATAATTATAAAAATGAACCAGGAGATAACTTTAACTGTAACGAAGCTCATTGGGATTATGATTTCTATATGTGTATGATGAAATATGAAAAGAATGAATACGATAAATCGCACTATGCAAAACAGGCAAGATATGCTCTACATTGTGCAATCTATGAAAGATGCAGTTGGGTAGGTAGTGAAACAAATTATATGGACTTATGGCGTAATGAAGAAATGCAAAAATGTTCAGATAAATATTCAATAAAAGAATTAGAAGAAGCATATTTGGCTGGCTTAGGCAAAACAGGTTGTGGATATGGTGTAATCAGTGGTTGTCAAGATATATTCTTTGAATAACATGAAGAAAAAACTATTACTTTTACTAATAATTTTTCTAATAATATTGTCGAATAATAAGGCTTATACGTTTACAAGAACTCAGAAATTTTGCGATGAACCTGTGCTTATAGAGATTGTAACTGCTGATTTTCTTATTGGTAGAGAAATAATTGAAGAAGCAGCAAAAGAAATAGAAGATATTAGCTTAAGAAAAATAGCTTTTATTACATATATTGAAGATAGATTTAATCCGATACAATATAAGGATGGCAATATTAGAAGTTCAGAGCTTATGAAACGTTTCAAAACCAGGGGCCTGCCGTTACTACTCATGAATGGCCAATTTTTCTTTCAAGGATATGGTGGTAATGAGGTAGATGATGGTTTAGAAGAATTAAAAACTTACTACAAAAAATTATTCTTGCAACAAACTTCAAAAATACCTTATGATGAATCATTCACTCTTAAAGAAACCGAAAATATAAGAGAAAGTGATGGATCAAATAAATTAAGAGTAAAATTAGAAGCAGTTAAAGACTTCAATGAAAAAGAGTTATCTAACACAAATATTTTAATTTTTCTTATAGCAGATCCAGTATCGAGCTGTTATTTTAAAGATGCCAATCATAGGAATGTAGCTTTTATGTATATTCCAGTTGAAGGATTTGAATATGAAGAATTCAGTGGAATAGGTACACCTATCACAAAGGTTATCGGAAAAGATTCTATATCAAGAAGAGATAAAATAAATATAACATCTAATAAATTTACAATCGATGAAAAACTAAAAGCAAACTGGAGTGTTTTAATAATCATTGAAGATGCTGAAAAAAAGCATAAACTCTTTGCACGAGAGCTGGAACTCAATGACAATTAAATCAATTTCTGGAACAAGACAATTCAGGAGAATTATTTGCTGTATCAGATAACTCTGGCAATATAGTTGCATGGTCTACTATATTAGGAATTAATAATTATGCTGCTATTCGTGATCCAAATAATGCATATATTGATCCAATAGAAATATATAAAGATGGAGGGGATGATGCAGAGCCATGTGGAGATGGAGTTGGAATGAATTGTTTCAATAGATGTTGGTCAAGAGAATGTAAATCAAGAGGACTTTCTTATGGTGATTGGTATAAAGATGCAGATGTAATAAGTGATTGGTTTGAGATCTTAGCAGGAATTGGAGAAGCTAAGGATAAACAATGGTTAATTGGAATTGTATCTGGTTTAGCAGGTACTCTTGGTGGATTTTGGGGTTCCATTGCTGGAACAGTTATAGGTCTTATTGTAGGTGAAATAACAACAGGTAAGACTCTGGATCAATTGAATAAACAATTGCGCGATTTAGAAAATGCAAATCCTTGGCTAAAAGATATTAATAAAGTTAAAGAAATGCTAGATAAATGTATAGATGAATGCAAAGGTAAAAATGGAGGATCTGGACCGGGAGATCCTAAGGGTGGTTGGTTATATGATTTAGATCCTGGGGATTTAGTCAATAATGTCAATTGTCTTTTATAAAATGTTACACTCGATAAAAAGCAGCAATAATACTAATATGATATGAAGGAAACAGTTAAATCACAGATTGAGAAATTATCAATATATGCAAAGAATTTTTTATTATTCTTATTTTTTTCTCTGTTAGGAATAATTTTTGCAATTATTGTATACAAGAAAATTGGTATAATAGCGATTTCTTCCTTTACAATTCCTGATACGATTCCTGATTATACTTATTTGGAAATGAAAATTGTTGCTTCTATTCCATTTATTGCGCTTTTATTTCTATGCTTTAGAACTTGGAAAAATGTAATTAGCTTGTTCAGAAAAAACTTTAGCAGATTTTCAACTCTTTCTTGGATCATTTCAATAATATTATTTGTCACTTATTTCTTTCTTTTTATTAACAGTTTTTATCTATTTTTTGGTCTATTTATACTCTTTGCTTTCTATCAGTCATATTTAATACTAATACTTGATTCAAGTCAGAATAAATCAATAGCTAAATTGTACACTTATTTAGGTATATTGTTACTACTCTCTCTACTGCCACTCTTCATTTATAATACCTCTTCATCTTTGGATACATTTATGGGTATGGAGTATTACGCCTCTAAAAATTTTATTTTTTCAAGTGCAATTTTAATTTTGTTGATTTTTCCATTTCATTTAAATCGTGAAACCAAATTATGGGAAAGAACTCTTTCAATTATATTAATTATAGCATTAGATGTTTATGCGGAACTATTTATTTTATTTAGAGAAGAATATTTTAAACCTGTGGAAAATCTTTATCCTATTTTAATTCTTACAGAGATAAGTGCTATTGCTATTAGCATAACTTGTATATTTTGGAAACAATCAACCACATTATTGATGTATCCCTATGAATACAGCGAATGATTTAGTCTACTTATTATTTAAAATGAACAATTTTTTAATATTTTCTACCTTCCTACTTAAGTGGTCGGAATGGATTGCTTTCGCTGACCGCTACTCAACCACCACAACCACAGATGATACAACAGATAAAGATGGAGGAGATGATAAATGCGATTATAGTGATTGCAAACCAGATGTATCAAATTGTAATGACTATGACTGGTATACTCAACAAGGAGATAATACACCAAAAACTTTTGGTGAAGAATTTATAGAAGCATATGAAGATGCTAAAGACAAAGATTGTGACCAATTAGAACAAGATTGGGAAAACAGATTTAATGATTTTACTACTCATGATTATGTTTCTCCGGGTACATATTATTATAATTTGAATCCATTTGATGATGATATGTGGCATAGTCAAGTTAAACCTCCACCAACATGCGCTACACCGGGTTGTGAAGCATCTTATAGATATAGTGCGGGGGTATTACTAATATTAGATTGCTTAATGAAAAAGAAGGGATGTAAAGCATATCCAACAAATTTTTAACCAAAATAACTTTAGTATTTTTTAATAGGGGGGAACTTCAATGAAAGGCAAAAAATTGTTAATTATACTTATAACACTCCTTTTGCTAATTCTTTCTGGTTGTGTAGATTATAATAAAATAGCTTCTGCAGAGATACTGATAAATTCACCAAATAATAAAATTCCTTTTTTTCCTATGGATATATTAGAGAACGAAAATAACATCTATGTTTTGGATAATGGAGGTGATCCATGCGCAAGTCCAATAATTCAGAGACCTGTTGTAAAAGTGTATTCATCTAACTATGTGCATTATATTTCAATTCCATTAAAAACTTTAGGTGAAACATCTTTTTATGCAGATCCAATAAAGTTAGAAGTATTTGAAGGTAAAGTTATTATTTTGACAAATGTTGCAACACACATTAAAGATATTTCCAATAAATTTGATACTATTTATATTTACTCAAAAGAGGGTAAATATGTCTCTGAAATAGAAGCAAGAGATAAGTATATAAAGTTTAGAGATATTGAAATAATTGAAGGAAATATTTTGATATTAAGCAGTTCTTTTATTGAAGGTAAAACCCCAAGTATTATCTCGATATATACCACTGAAGGCAAATTTATCAGAGATATTGAAATTAATATATTTGTTTCCTCTTTTCTTAAAATAAGTAATGATAAATTATTGTTATTAAGCAGAATAAATAATTCAAAAAATGAGATATTTACATTTGATATAAAGACTGAAAATATAAACAAACTTAAGTCTGTTAGTTTATTTATAACAGATATATGCAAATTAAATGATAGCTACTTCATATCTTATCTTGACCCAAATAAAAAATCCTTCTTAGCCATAACTGACTTAAACTTCGAAAAAACAACAAATTTAACTAACTTGAATTATCCAATTGCCAGATTAAGAATTATTAATAACGAGCTTTGGATATTACAAATAAAAGAAACATGTAATAATAATTTAATAAGTTACTTTAAATCTGAACTGAATGTATTTTATTTATCTGCTGACATTAGTTCAGTTATGAGGAAATATGATTTTAATACCAAAACATTAGTCCCTGTATTAAGCCTTTTCAATGAAAATTCTTTACAATATGTATATTTTCCTCTAAGTATAAGTGAAGTAAATAATAACACTGTCGCAATTCTTGATGGTGATTATAAAATAACTTATTTTGATAATAAGAAAACAATAAAAGATATAAAATATCTTGAAAATTTAGAATTATCCTCGAACAAAGCTTTTGAAATTGGGGATAATGGCGTAATTTATGTAGGTACATCTGATGGTTATATAAAAATTATTGGAGACAAAGAATATAAAAATATTTTAGTCCCTGGGGGTGTATGCGAAATTAATTCAAATGTAGATGGAAGATTATTCATACTCTCAGATGATAATATATTATTTGAACTCGTAAATGACGATTATCTTGAAAAGATATATTCATCAAAGAGCATCAAGACTTTCTGTGCAATTAATAATAATTTATTAATAGTTGAACCTAATCATTTATTACTTTTTGATGTTAACAACAAATTTACGATCAATAATATAAATATAAGTTTTGATTTTACAAATTGTTGGTCTGCTACTGTAATAAATCAGAAAATATTATGTGCATTAACCTGTGATAAAGATTGTGTTTCTCAATTGGTTTTATTAGAGCTTGAAACTGGGAATGTTTTAAAAACTATATTTGGAGTAAAAGGAAGTATTCTTAATACTGATGAAAATAATATTAACCCAAAAGAAATAAAATTCTTTAGACCAACTGAAATAGATTGTATTAATGATTCAATATTCATGAGTGATTTTGGTAATTCAAGAGTTTTAAGGTGTAAAATTGCAAACAAATGAAATTATTAATCGTATACTTATAGAGCAAGAGATGAATTTATTGGAATTGGAAGTTTATGGGCAGATGGAGGTGGAACAGTTTACATGCAAGGGCACATTGTAATCCCCAATCCCTGGGGCAATGTCTCCACTAATGGTACAACCACCACAACCACAGATGATACAACAGATAAAGATGGAGGGGATTGCGAAAATGGCGAAGATTGCAATAGTCTTTTAGGCCAATTTGCTGAAAATTGGACACTTGAACAGGGTTGGATAGCTGCTAAATATAGGTTCATAGCGACAGGGACAATTTACACACCAAAACTTCTTATTTCTATTGATTTATGGTATGAACTTGAAGAGCAAAAGTTTGCAACTGAATTTTTTAAAATGGTATTTGGTGAAGATTTTGAACAGGCCGTAGAAGAGATGTATGATAGAGAAATAAAGGAACATCGAGATAAATGGCGAGACGCCTGTAAAGAAATGTTTAGATTGAGATGCGAGGAAATTCCAAGAGAGTGTAGTGAAATAATGTAAACAAATACTCATCTAAAGATGTGAAGGAGTGTGATTAAATGTTTATGAAAACTCTTTTTAAGGGAAAAACAATAA
>Ga0208198_1003738_pt1 | contig 10166 bp, 6 predicted proteins | sample AD_JPNTR2_MetaG_FD_184446 | JGI IMG/M metagenome (GOLD analysis project Ga0208198, IMG submission 184446) | Active sludge microbial communities of municipal wastewater-treating anaerobic digesters from Japan - AD_JPNTR2_MetaG (SPAdes) (version 2) | ecosystem: Engineered > Bioreactor > Anaerobic >... | reverse complement strand
CTGTAAGGGTTACACCCACAGCATGACCACTGCCCTACCCGTTCGCCCCTCCCCTAACCTCCCCAATCACCTTTCCATTCTGCTTTACCCTTCGCTTGGGCTGTTTGAGGGGACGGTGGTAAGCGTAGGCCGTGGAACCGATTACCCCTTCCAGGTTTTTGGTTTCCCTAATTTCCCCGATAAGGGTTTTAGGTACATACCGGTTGAGAAACGTGGGGCAAGCTTGAATCCGCCCTACAAGGGCAAACCGGTTTACGGTATCGACCTAAGGGACTACTCGGTAAACTACTTTCTGGACCGCCGCGAGATAATTCTCGATTGGCTAATATACTCCTACAACAACTACCCTGAAAAAGATAAATTCTTCAATAACTTCTTCAACCTGCTTGCCGGAACTAGCGTGCTGCGCCAGCAAATAGAAAACGGGTTAACCCCTTCGGAAATTAGAGCCACCTGGCAGCCAGCGCTTGAGCAGTTCAAACTGCTTCGAAAAAAGTACCTGCTTTACCCCGATTTTGAATAACTTTGACACTTGATTACTGTAAAAGAATGGCAAAGAAAAATACACACTATGTGGTTTGGGAAGGGCTAAAACCTGGCATTTATGGGAGTTGGGAGGAGTGTCAAAAGCAAATAAAGGGCTTTCCGGGTGCAAAGTATAAAGGATTTCCAAGCATGCTTGCCGCACAGCGTGCTTATGAAATGGGTTACTTGGCATACAATAGCATGAACCCCGAGCAGGAAGCACTATTTAATGTTAACGAGAATACCCCAAAACCAATATACCCCTCATTGGCTGTTGATGCAGCCTGGAATACTGCTACTCTTGAAATGGAATACCAAGGGGTAGATTGTCAAACCGGCAAGCTGATTTTCCATCAAGGACCTTTCCCCGACGCCACCAATAACATAGGCGAGTTCCTTGCCATTGTCCATGGGTTAGCGCATCTGAAAAAGCTGAATAGCGAAATACCCATTTACACCGACTCCATGACTGCCATATGTTGGGTTAGGGCAAAGAAAGCACGTACCAAACTTATTCAAACGGAAAGGAATAAGAATCTCTTTGAACTACTAGAGCGGGCCGAAAAATGGTTAAGGGAAAACACATGGAAAAACCCTTTGCTTAAATGGGAAACCCAGTACTGGGGCGAAATCCCTGCCGATTTTGGCAGAAAATAAACAAAATGCCAACTACAAGTGAGTTTTGAAAGCTACATAGCAAAACGATTCCTAAGCGGTTCCGATAGCCAAAGCCTATCGAGGCCATTTATCCGTATTACCATTGCCTCGGTAGCCCTGAGCGTGGCTGTTATGATTGTGGCCATAGCCGTTATTACCGGCTTTAAAAGGGAGATTAAACAAAAGGTTGTGGGTTTTGGAAGCCATATTCAAATAACAAACTACGACAGTAACCAATCGCTTGAAACCAATCCCATACCAACAAACCTTCCGGTAATTGATGAGGTAAAAAAAGTAAAAGGGGTTAGGCATATTCAGCGCTTTGCCATTAAGGCAGGTATCATAAAGACCGACACCGATATTCAAGGAGTTGTCCTAAAGGGAATAGATTCCGATTTCGATTGGACTTTTTTCCAAAAGAACCTGGTTGATGGGGCGATTTTCAAAATTACCGACTCAACCACAACCACTGCATCGCTTATTTCCAAAACGCTGGCAAACCTTTTAAAGTTAAAGGTAGGCGATACCTACGATATGTTCTTTGTTCAAGAACCACCCCGTTATAGAAGGTTTACGGTTGCTGGTATTTACGATACCAAAATGGTTGAGTTCGATAAAATGTTTGTGCTTTGCGACATTAAGCACATCCAGAGGCTCAACGGGTGGAGCCAGAACCAGGCCACAGGATTTGAGATTTTGGTTGATGATATCGATAGGGTTGATGACCTATGGGTTGAGGTTGATGATATTGCAGGCTTTGTTTTCCTCGACGATGGCTCAAGGCTAAAGGTTCAAAGCATTATCGATAAGTACCCAAATATTTTTGACTGGTTGAACCTGCAGGATATTAACGCTGCCGTTCTAATTGTTTTAATGTTGCTAGTGGCAGCAATTAACATGATTTCGGGCTTACTCATTATTATTCTGGAAAAAACATCTACCATTGGCCTTTTGAAATCGATGGGAACATCGAACCGGAGCGTTAGAAAGATATTTTTGATACAGTCGGCGTTCATTATGATACGCGGACTTTTTATTGGAACCGCAGCGGGTTTGATACTTTGTTTTTTGCAAAAGCAGTTTGGTATAGTTAAGCTCGATGAGGCATTTTACTTCCTATCCGAAGTGCCCATCAACATAGTTTGGTGGCATGTAATTGTTTTGAATGTTTTAGCCTTTGCCGTTGGAGTGGCTATGCTGGTGGTGCCATCGATGGTAATTTCGCGGATTAGCCCCGATAAAACACTTAAATTTGAGTAGTAACTTTATCAGTAAAACCATGCAAAAGCTTCGTCTTTTACTTTTGCCCTTTTCGTTGCTTTACTGGTTTGCAGTAAAGATTCGGAACCTCCTTTTTGATATCAATGTTCTGCGCAGCTTTGAGTTCGACCTTCCAACCATTTGTGTTGGTAACTTAACCGTGGGGGGAACAGGCAAAACCCCGCATACCGATTACCTTATTAGTTTACTGAAAAACAACTATAAAACGGCACTGCTAAGCCGTGGGTATGGTCGTAAAACCAAAGGTTTCAGAATTGTTGAGCAATCGTCGCTGGCCGTTGAGGTAGGCGATGAACCCCTTCAGCTTAAGCTCAAACACCCCGATGTTGCCTGTGCCGTGCATGAGGACAGGCTAAACGGCGTGGTGGAGGTAATGGGCTCGTTCCCTGAGACCGAGGTTGTTGTTCTGGACGATGCCTTCCAACACCGTTGGATAAAAGCAGGGCTTAACATCTTAATGGTAGATTACAACCGACCGGTTTACGCCGATTTCTTTTTGCCTGCCGGGAATCTCCGCGACAGCATCTCGGAGATTAAGCGGGCCAATATTGTTATAGTGAGCAAATGTCCCGATAACCTTACAACCCATGAGCAAAAGTTAATAGCCCAAAGGATTAAAATCAAGCAAAACCAGGATATTTATTTTACCTCAGTGAGCTATGGTAAGCCAAAGGCTGTTTTTAGCAATTACGAAGACTGTAATTTTAATCCAAATGAAACCATCTTCGCCTTATCGGGAATAGCAAATCCCAAGCCATTTATCCATCAACTCGAAAAAAATTATAAATTGGTAGGAAAGAAGACCTTTGCCGACCATCATAATTTTACGGTTAAGGAAATTCTATCTATTTTTGAGGTCACCTCAAACGATGTAATGCTGGTAACCACCGAAAAGGATGCAGCTCGTATTCGTGGGCTAAACCTGCCATCGGATGTAAAAAGTAGGATTTACTACTTGCCGCTTGAGGTTTACTTTATCAATAACAACGAAAATAGGTTTAACAGTCAAATACTCAATTATGTTGGAGAAAATAAACCAAACAGTAACCTATATCAAGAGTAAGGTTACCATTGAGCCCGAAGTGGGGATTATACTTGGAACCGGTTTGGGTGGCTTAGTTCGTGAAATTGAAAATCAACAGGCATTGGAGTATAAGGATATACCTAACTTTCCTGTTTCCACTGTTGAAGGACACTCGGGTCGCTTAATATTTGGCACCCTTGGCGGTAAAAAGGTTGTAGCCATGCAGGGCCGCTTCCACTACTACGAGGGTTACGATATGAAACAGGTAACCTTCCCGGTTAGGGTGATGAAGTTCCTTGGTATTAAGTATCTTTTTGTATCAAATGCCAGCGGGGGCGTAAACCCCGACTTTGAGATTGGCGATTTGATGATAATTAACGACCATATCAACCTAATGCCCAATCCGCTCTTAGGTCCCAATATCAATGAGCTCGGACCCCGTTTCCCCGATATGCATAAACCCTACGATCACGATTTGATTGCCTTGGCCCAAAAGATTGGGGCTGAACTGGGCTTCAAATTGCAGATTGGATGCTACGTGGGAACTACCGGCCCAACCTTTGAAACACCTAAGGAATATCAGTATTTCCGTATTATTGGCGGTGACACAGTGGGCATGTCAACCGTTCCGGAGGTTATTGTTGCCCGTCACATGAATCTGCCCGTGTTTGCCATATCCATTATTACCGATTTGGGTGTTCCAGGCAAAATTGTTGAGGTATCGCACGAGGAGGTTCAAAAGGTAGGAGCCATGGCCGAACAAAAGATGACAAGAATTTTCAAGGAGATGCTCACAAGGCTATAATCCTTAATGCTATTCGCAGGGAGAGGCTACCTGTTTAGGGTGGCCTTTTTTATTAAGTTGATGGTTGATAGTTGATGGTTGATGGTTGACGGTTGTTCGTGAGTGTATTGTCATGTTGAGAGCTAGCGAAAAATCCTAATACATAGATTTTCATTGCAAATGCAAAAAATCTACCTATGATTAAAAACGGCAATAGCAGTATTCTAAAACTCTTCCTGCAAATGAAAAGGAGAGAATAGTTCAGGGGACTTTGGAGTTCAGCTGAACTAATGAGCTGGCAATTGTTTATGCCTTCATAATTCTCATAGCGGATAGGGGTTAAAAATAATGCAAGGTTTATAGGCCTAATTCACTAGATCTTGCAAATATTTTTCCGAAAACCACTTGCTATATTATTAGTAGTCAAACTGTCATTATATTAATAAGGGTCAACTAGTTAGGGCTAACGGTCGAGTGTATGTGCCGTAAGGGATTGCGTAGTAGTTTCCTGTCCACCGACACGAATGTTTGAGCGGGCTACAACGCTTGAATACTATCTGAAACCCTTATGGCATATACACTTTGTTGTGTGCTGCCCTTCTTTCATTATATCTTGTCTATCAATCATTTAGTATCTGCTTTAACGTGCGTTGGATTGGTGACTCTTTTGCAAAACTTGGCTTTAGCGTGGGGCTTATGCGGTTTTGCAAATGTGCCACCAAAAGCGTTGGCTATTTCAATGCAAATATTGTCGCAACCGTTCCAATTACAATTAGTCCGCAAATAACAAACAAAACTGTTTTTAAGAGTTTTATTTCTTTGTTTTGTTGGTCAAGTCTTTGCATTAAAATTGTTTGATTTTCGCTTTGTTTGCTCTCAATAGATTGCTTTGCTTCATTCAAAGCTGAATTAACCGCCTGAATGTCTTTGTCTATAGTTGATAGTCTTGTTGGAAAATCAACCGCTTCCAATGTCTTTACCAAACTGTCTGTTGCTTCAACAATCTTTTTGTATTGCTCTAAAAGGCGTTTTATTTCAACAAGTTTTTCCTTGTTTGTTGTGTCTATCTTGTTGCCCGTAGTTTCAAATTTTAAAACTCCCTCATTGATTTGTATTTCTGTGTTTTTCTTTAAGTCATCTACATATTGTTTATAGAGATTAAAAATTTTGTCCGTATATACAGCATAGTTTTGCTGAACTTTTTCAAGTTCAGCAATTATACTGATTGAATTTTCTTTAGCACCATCAATATAGTCAGTTACTGTTTTTAGTCGTGATAATTCTTTTTGTAGCAAACCTAGTTGCTCGTTAATCTGTTGGTCAAGCATATTCAATTATTTTTTTATCAATGTTAAATTTTGTAATCCATTCAGTGTTCAATCTAAGAAATAAGTAACTTCTTAATCCTTCAAGCTCTTCTGAAATTCTTGTATCAAAAGTATTAAACTCATTCATTAGATCGTTAAATTTTTTATTCGCTTCTGCGGCATTTAAATTTTCCTCTTTAAACATTTGAATGAAGCCTTTTGAAAAATTGTCTTTGGCTTCATTTATAAAGCTTTCAATTTTACCTCCTCTAACCTCAATAGCTAAGATTGAAAAAGCTTTTAAAATCAACAAAGAATAGTTTTCTGAATACTTAATGCTTTCATTTAAAAGTTTTGTAGTTGCACCTCTCAAATGTTTTAAGTTATTTATCTCACCTCCTGGATCATTTTTGACTTTATCTATGTATTTTTTAATAATTTCAAAGTTTCCTATGTCGCCATTTTGAGTATCCTCAGGTAAATACTGTGGCCTTGCATATTTTGAATTCATATAAAGGTCTATAAACTCCTTAAAGCCTTTTGAACCTTTATTTTCATCTAATCCTTCAATACATGCTAATTCCATTGCGTCAATTGACTTTTTTCGTAAGTCAGCAATTTGCTCATAAATAAATTTTATTAAGAACCCTAAACATTTTTGAATTTCACTCTCTCCTTTATAATTTGGAATACTTTTTATAAGTTCATTCGTCTTTTTAACACTGTTATATTGTAAAAGGTACTCCTTCAGCTTTTGAGTGTAATACCCCTGGGGCTTTTTGGTAATTGTTGCCGCAATGGTTTTTGAATTATAATCAACGGTATAATCATCAATAACCCCAATGATTGAAAGTCTGTAAATGGCTTTATATGTATCTTCTTCGTTTCGGATTCGCATAAATAGATTTTGGATAGTTGGCTTTAATTCGTCAGGAATTACAATTTTCTTTTTCAAAAACTTGTCAAACTGCTTTTCAAGATTTTCTATAAACTCCACTTTATCATTACAGAAGTTTTGAGCTTCTTTTACTATTCTTTCAGTAAACTCAAATCCATTGTCTGATAAGTATTTTGCAATTCTCTCAATAGCATCATTTGTAAATGGAATGATTACCTGAAAACTATTTTTTGAATTTGGATCATTTAGTTGTGTTTCAATTCCGTCTTTCGGATGGTCATAAACAAGCATATTTAACCAGTCAAAGAGCGTTTTATCTACTGGCTTTTCAGATAACAAAATATTTTTAGTAAAGGTCAATATCTCCTGAGCCATATTCATATGTTCAGGCGTAGCAATAAATGTGTTTAATGTATTTAGATGTATAGAACCAACATTTGGCTTCCCAAATTCAAGATTATCAATATATATTCTTTTTGTTCCCCCAATATCTTTTATTTTCAAATTGACTTCAACATTAAATTCTTCGATTATTCTATCCTCTATTGAATCAATTACCTTTCTTGAGGGAAATTTTATTTCTGTTAGTAATTCAAAAAGTAGGTTTTTCTCTTTGCGAATTCCTTTAAAATTGTTTCTATGAAAACTTAATAAAATATCTTTATCAATTGAAACATTAGTTTCTTCAATTTCATCTTTAATATCACCGTTTATTTCAACAGTCTCAATTTTATATTTAGCTTTTACTTCCTGTTTGTTGAATAAAATCAATCCTAAAGCCAATTTTCTATCACGACCACCACGACCTGCTTCCTGATAGTAGCTTTCAATTGAACTCGGATAATTGAAATGCACAACATAGCGAATATTAGGTTTGTCAATTCCCATTCCAAACGCTTTTGTCGCTACTAGTAAGTCAATTTCATTCTTTAAGAATAAATCTTGATTTAATTCATTCTGCCTTTCTAGTTCCTCTCTTATCTCCTTTTTTAATGAGCCGTCAATTCCAATAAATCTACCTACTTTAAGAATTGGAAATTGTTGAGAAATGTATGCAGCGTTATTTATTACTCCGAAAAACCAATCTTTATGCGGACAAAATATTAAACCTGAATTGCTTTCTCTGCTTTGTTGATGATAAAATGTTTCAGGATTAAAGTTTGTTAGCCGAATGTCTCTTTCTTTACCTTCTATTTCTTTAAAGTGTTTTTTAGCACTCTCTATTATTGTTTCATTGTCGGAAAACTCTTTATAATATTCGGGGATCTTTTTTAATTGTTGGATTAGTTGATATTGTTTTGCTTCGCCCAATGCTTGTTTATTTTCAAAACATAATCCGTTTTCAGGTTTAATGTTTGCCGTTATTTCGACAATTTTAAACTGAATTTCTGGACGGTCTAATTTTTCAAGTCTTACAATTGCTGTTTCTTCGGGAATACCAAGTTCTCGTTGAATATCAGAAAGTACGTCATAAGATGCAGTTGCCGTCAAAGCAAAAAATGGCAAGTGTTCTCTATCTTTTGCAATGCAGTAATTTCTTGCATTATCGCCCAAACGCAAATATGAAGTTCTAAAATCGTGCCCCCATTCTGAAACACAATGTGCCTCATCAATTACGCAATAACTGAAAAAATGATTGTTTAGTTTACTTGTTTCTAAAAGCTCTTTTCTAAACGTGTTGTCTTGTAATCTTTCAGGCGAAACAAAAGCAAAAATTGTTTGTGCTTTTTTGATTTTTTCTAATGCAATTTTTCGTTGTTTTTGATTTAGAGATGAATTGATATAAACCGCCCCGTCAATTCCGTTTTTCAAAAGCCCTTCAAACTGGTCTTTCATCAACGATTTAATCGGGTCAATGATTATTGTCATTCCCGGTTGCAACAAAGCTGTAAGTTGATAAGTCAAAGACTTACCCGAACCTGTAGGCAACAAACCAATTACACTAAGTCCCTGTATTGCTCTGTTTATGATTTCAACTTGTCCTGCTCTAAAACCTGTTTTTCTAAAAATGTTTTGAAGAAACCTTTCTAATGCTTTAACTTGCTCTTTGTCCTCAATGAAAATATTCTTTTGAGTATCCTTTTTCCCAAGCGGTTTGTAAGTAATTAAACTTGTTGTTTTAAATTCTCTATTAGTTTTAGGTGAATGCGCTGAACGAATTAATACTTTTGTGTCGGCATTGATTGTATTATTTATCTTAGTCAGTCCACTTCTTTGAAGAATGGAAATGTCAATCAATAAATCATACTTCTTGTTTTTATCAATGTTGTTTGAAGAATGAAGAATTGCGTTAACAAATCTTTCATCACTTTCAACATACACATTGATTTTGGGCAATTTTTCTGTGTTACCTTTTAGTTTTAAAAGTGAGTTTAGAAGTTCTTTAAAATCTTCTATTGCTATAATGCCACAAGGAATATCTTGTTCAACTATTGCAAAATTCCATTCTTCTGCATTGATATTTAGCTTGCCGTCAAAAAGTAAATGAAGAATTGTTTTTTGTATTCGGGCAACTGCAAAAGGAATAAGTGATAACTGCAATGCTGTTAATCCTTCATTTTCAGAATAAAGCGGATTTTCAAAGTTTTGCAAGAGTAATTTAAAGAATTGTTCCTGTTCGAATTTTTTGATTAACTCTATTTTTTCTTGTATTTTATTCCATTCTTTAGTTTTAATTCTAATCGCCTTTCCCCACTTTGCTTTTTCAGTTGCGTTGTCTCTGTCTCTGTCAATAAGATTTTGCGGGGGTCTTTCGTGTTGGGGTCCGTCTATTTCAACTACAAACCCTCTTTGCCCTTTTATCTTATATGGAAACTCGACAGAAAAATCTAAAAGTTGTTCATTAAAAATTTTAATTGTTCCATTTATGTATTTTTCAATTTCATCCTCTGTTGTAGTTGAAAACCGTAAAACATTTTCTAACTCTCTTTGTGTTTCCAATAACTGAACCCAAATAGGCGAAGCGAATTTAGGTAACTGATTATACAAAAAATCTTCTTCAAAACAACTTCCTAAGTTTTCCCAAGTATTGATTTTTTGTTTTGAGATATTATTGTCTTTCAAATTCGGGTCAATGATATGTAATGCCCGAAAGAGTTTTTGGATTAGCGTTTTATCGGCTTTTAAAATTTGTCGAATTGTTCCTATATCAAGCAATTTTTCGTCTTGCTCTGTCAAGTCAAATGCTTGCAGGATTTTGTTTTCTAACCAAAGTGTCGGTTTTGTAGGCAAACCTCTTGAAATAATGTTGTGAGCAACTGAAAGGATTTGTTCAAAGTGTGAATTGTCTTTGAGTTCAACAGTTGAGTTTACATCAATGTCAAAATAGGAAAGTTGCCTCAAAAGTCCTTTAACTTCTGTCGGCTCGTATTCCGTTTCTAATATTTCCTTTACGCAATCAAGTATATATCCTGCTTGTAACTGTGTCATCTGTCAATATTCGTTAATGTGCGGTTGGGCAAAAGCAAATGTGCTGCAACTGTGTCGGCTTGTGCGCTGGGTTGCAGCTCTTTTGATTTTGCTGAAGCGTTGGCTTGTCTATTCATTTTCTGTCCGTTTTCTGTCGGTCGTGTCGTCTTTTAGGGTTGCACACAACGTTTCTCAGCTATACGCAGGCAGGGATTTTAACCACTGAACTTCCTACGAAGAACTGAACTTCAAATTTACCACTTTCCTGTCTTACGAAGCACG
>Ga0208198_1003729_pt1 | contig 10180 bp, 17 predicted proteins | sample AD_JPNTR2_MetaG_FD_184446 | JGI IMG/M metagenome (GOLD analysis project Ga0208198, IMG submission 184446) | Active sludge microbial communities of municipal wastewater-treating anaerobic digesters from Japan - AD_JPNTR2_MetaG (SPAdes) (version 2) | ecosystem: Engineered > Bioreactor > Anaerobic... | reverse complement strand
GGAGGTAGCCTACATAGGAGCAGTTATAAAGGCGAAATATGGGATCAAGACTCCTGATGCATTACAGGTTGGATGTGCAATAAGAGCTGGATGTGATGAATTTCTCACCGCCGATACCCGATTAGGTGTAATAAAAGATATCAACGTTACGGTGATAAGACCTCCAGAGGAGGCAGTTTAACCTCCCCTGTGCCGGTCTTTAAAACGAATTATCTTAGCGTTATTCAGGCTTTTTATTTTTACTCCCCAGATTATAAATCTATAGGTATAAAGCCTGATAATACCTTACCCTGACAATTTATGGTAAATATACTATACTATGAATAGAGGTGATGACTATGGAAGGTAAAGAAGAAATGAATAAAGAAGAGAAAATACCAGAAATAGCAATTGATTCCCAGTTACAGACGGCTGATTGGCTGAAGAGAAGAAAGCCAGATGGTAGTTTTATGAGGGATGTCTGGGTAAAAGGGGGAAGGATAACAGCACAAAAGGAGTGGGAGAAGGATGGTTTTTACCTAGTGGACTATAACGAGCCTCAGCCAGGAATAGGAGAGTGGGCAATCTTTTATTACAAGATAAATGAGGATGGGAGCTATAAAGATTGGTTGGTAGTAAGCGAAAAGGGATGTGAAAAATATTATGAAGAGAAGGGAGAGAAAAGGTATGATGATGACTAGCAATATCTATTAGTATCTCCCTGATACTTATCCTTCATCCTCTAATCTCCAGAAATTCTCTAACAGAGACAATGATAAGATATGCCGTTATTACCCTCTAAAGCACATTCAAGAATACGATTATCATCGTCATTACATCTACTTCGGCACAATCTTGACAGTTTCTCCCATCTTCTGGTATCATAATCTTATTAATACTAAGTATTAAAGGAGGTCCTATGTCCAGAGTAACTCAATTAATAACTCTCTCCATACCCCCTGAGATGGATGAAAAGATCAGGGAATTAATGAAAAAAGAAAATAGGACAAGGAGTGAACTGATAAGAGAGGCTATAAGAAGATATATTGAAGAGAAAGAGTGGGAAGAGATTTACCGCTATGGAGAAAAGAAGGCTATAGAAAAGGGGATTACAGAGGATCAGGTCGAAGATATAATCGATGCAAGAAGAAAATAAACTCAGGGTAGTTATAGATACAAACGTCTTCATCTCTGGATTAAATTTTAGAGGAACTCCCAGAGAAGTTTTAGATTTAATCTGGGAGAAAAAGATCGAAGTTTATATCTCTCCTTTTATAATAGAGGAGATAGGAGATACTCTTCTTGAAGATTTTGGCTGGGATAAAGAAATGGTCGAAGAAGTTATAAAAAGGATAAAAAGAGCCACTGTAGAGGTCCATCCTGATATTACAGTCTCTGTCATTAAAGGAAAAGATAGTGACAATCGCATTTTAGAGTGTGCTGTTGAAGGTAAAGTTCAATACATTGTTTCTGGAGATAAAAGGCATCTTTTATCTTTGAAGGAGTATCAGGGGATAAGAATATTATCACCTGGAGAATTTTTAATATTATTCTATAACCTCCGTATTGTCTGATGAGCCTATCTCTAAAACGGGGTCGTCAAGAAATCAGTATAATCTCCCGGGTGTGGGGGGTAGGGATAAAGGATAGGATTTCACGTGCCACGTCTGAAATACAGAAGTTCAAAAAGACAGCTAATCATGCGAATTTATAAATCTCAGGTTGTCAAATGTTTGCCAGAATTCCGGTTATAGAGATATACCCCCACGGGGTATTGACAGATATCCCTGAATAAGTTATATTATAAGTGCCGTAGGTTTCCGAAGGGTTTCAAGACCACCGAGACCGATGGACCGAAGGTAAGTAGCTTATACTACTAGTAAGAACTTCCTGGGTAATTCCAGGTAACCCTGGATTACAGGGTAGGATTTTAAGAGTAGATAAGCGAAAACCAGAAGGGACAGAGGTTAAGGAGTCAGAAGGATTCGTTGGGAACCTGCGGCTTTTAGTTTTTATTTGATAACTTTATAAGCCTGGCTTTTTCCCTTGAAGACCTGTTCAAAAAAAGAGTTGATCTTCTAACGCCAGAGAGTATAAGCCCATCTTTGGCTCTGCTCTGGTAGCGATTAATCTGTCAGAATATATATTTTTCTTCAGTTCTTCAGTATCAATTGTTCCCTTCCAGGCTCCTGAGGTAGCCTTAAGGACTTCGAGTACATCTTCAATTTTAGATAACGGAGTAATAGTGATATTTAATTCTGTCCCCTCCTCAATGTCTAATTTCTCCAATGGTTCAATTACTCCCTTATTAAATCTTGCCCTTATAGTTTTTTCCATTCCATCATCTCCTTTCTAAATATAGAAATATTATAATTCATAATGCTTTTCACCGTCAAATGCCAGTTTCCTCAAAAATAATCTTCTACTGAGAAGATTTAATTTCGAAGAAAGATGATGCTTCCTGTTTTTATGTTATACTATTGAGGATGGATGAGATAAAGACATATCACAGACTGATATTTGGTTCCTCAGAGGACATGAAAGAGTTAGAAGATGGATGTATCCATCTTGTAGTAACTAGTCCTCCATATTTCAATGCTCCATTTGACTATCCTGACTTATTCCAGAGCTATGATTCATATCTGGAAAAGATGCAGAAGATAGCAAGGGAGATAAAAAGGGTCACTGCCAGGGGAAGAATCGTTGCCATTATCTGTGATGATATTCTTATCGACGGGGAGAAATATCCGGTCGTTGCAGACCTGACCAAAATCTATATTGATGAAGGATTTATTTACAGGGATAAAATCACCTGGATAAAGCCTGAGGGTTACATACGCATCAGTAGAAGAAGCGGAGTTATGCTTCAACACCCGTACCCTATGTATTTTTACCCTGACAATATCCAGGAGTCTATCCTTATCTTCCAGAATGGCAGATTTGACTATAAAAGTATTCCTCAAGAGGTCAGAGAGGCTTCAAGGATCGAGGTAGAAGAATATCAGAAAAATAAGTGGTACCTGACCACCTGGAATATTACAAACGTCTTACCATCAAAGAATCGCATTGAAAATGGTATTGCCGCCTTCCCAGAGGAGATCCCATATAGACTTATAAAACTGTTCTCTTATGTTGGAGAGACTGTTTTAGACCCATTTATGGGTTCAGGTACAACAAATAAGGTGGCAAGGATATTGAGAAGGAATAGCGTTGGATATGAGATTGACCTTGAACTGTGTGATGCCGTGAAGGAGAAGATAGGACTGAAGGAGAAATATCTGTTTGAAAAAGATGATGAGATAGAGATAATAATCAGAGATGATGCCAGACACTTGAGGACATACCTCCAGGAGAAGGTCAAGAATCAAAGGTCAGTAACAAGAAATGCCAAAAGAAAAACAGAGCGCATTATCAGATAGAGAAATCCTTGAGTTACTTAATATATTGGAAATTCGAGGGAGAGAGGGCTGGAGTCAAAGATGGAAAGAGCATATGGCAATTCCAGAAGCTCTGAATGTATCTTCAGACAGAGAAGAAGAGCAAGAAAGGGTATTGAGATATCTACTTTTAAGGGTTCTCATTAATCAGCAGGCAAAATTCGAGAAGGTTAGAGAAATATCTATCAGTCTATTAGAAGAGTTTGGAGATCCTCTTCTATTTAAGCCATTCGACATCTCTGAATCTGAACTCCTTAGCATCTTTAGAAAGGTAGCCGGTAATAAGGGAGCTCTTTTATACAAGGTTGGGGCATTAGGTGGTATAAAACCGGTATCTCTCTTTCTGTATCGATTTAAGGCGTACGAAGGATTTATTAGATGGCTGGATGAAAATAAACTGTCTATTAGAGATTTCATCCAGGAAGAGTTAAAAAATGGAGAACCAAAAGAGTTCTTTAATACTCTTAGAGAACATGACATTCTATCAGCAGGATGGGTTGGGAATGATCCAAAGGCTTGCAGGATGTATGTTAATTGGATACTCTTTCTTTTGAATGAGATATGGGGATTCAGGAGAGTAAAGATAGAGAAAAGTTTGATGATAGTAGATGGACACGTAGGTAAAGTCTTCTGCAGGACAGGATTAATAGATGAGGTTTTATATGAGAAACAAAGACCATATATAATCCAGGCAAGTAATATGAGATCTAAAATAGAAGAAACAGTATCTAAATTTAATTGTATCCCTTTTTATGTGGATAATGGGGCATTTTATCTTTTTGAAGAAGGCTACTGCACAGATTTGGATCCAAAGTGTGATATATGTCCTGTGGGAAGGTTCTGTAAGAGATATATAAAGTGGACAGCGTATAAGATGCATCCAGGCTAATTTTCGCATAAATAGCTGGTGAAATAAAATCTTGCTAGGCTAAGTTCATTCTATACCCTGAAGTAGACGTATTGTTTTAATTATATAAATATAGCTTAGTAATACTAAAGAGAATCGAGGTGAGACTGATGGGAAGGACAACAAAAATAGCTACTATATCTCTTCCTCTAAAGAAGGGATGACTAAAAGTGAATTGATAAGAGAAGCTTTGAGACGTTATATTGAGGAGAAAGAGCTGGAGGAATTAGTAAAATATGGGAGAGAAAAGGCTATAGAGAGAGGAATAACAGAGGATCAGATAGAGGATATAGTTGATAGTTACAGAAAGTAAGATTAAAGTAGTAATAGATACCAATATGTCCAGGAAAATACCTGTAAAATGATGCCCGGAAGGTTTACACTGGTTTCTTGACAATCCCCACAGAACGATAACAGCTGAGTCCCATATTTCCCTTTTTAATTTCTGAGATAACTCTACTATCTTAGGATAATTCTAGGGATATCAGCCTAAAAATAAATCATTTAAGTCACTCTTTTTATTTAGACTTAAATTAAGTGCCAATAACCTATTTACAATGAAGGTAAAAGCCACTATAATTAATTATAGACTTATTTAATTGTGGAGTTAAATAAGATGGCAACTTTAAAGGAAATATCAGAGAAAACAGGACTAAAATATTCTAATGCAAGACTTTATGTTAAAGCATTAGAGAAAAGGAATCTGATCTCACCCAAGAGATCAGGGAAGTCATTTGAGTTTCCTGAAGAGACTATAAATTTAATTAATAGCCTGAAAGCAATTGTTAGAGAGCAAAAGTTAGACTTAAATGAAGCGATAGATATTTTAGTGAGCGGTGAAATGAATGACCCAATATCAAGGCTATCAAAGGAAATTGAGCACTTAAGAGATGAAAATTTTCAATTAAGACAGTTAATTGAGGTGTATATAGCTAGAACGGAAGAGCTTTTAAAGCAATTACCCCCTCCAAAAGAAGAAAAGATTCCCTGGTGGAAGAAGATATTCAGGAGATAAAAGATAGAAGTATCTAAATAACTGATTGAAGAACTTCAAAAACATCTCTCTTTGCGTTAAAATATTATTGAAATAGTTTTATGGATAAGGAGTATTTTATGAAAAGTCTGGAAGAGTTAAAAGAGATAATTGACTCTCATAGAAAAGAACTTGAGGATAAATATTATGTAAAAAGTATAGCTATATTCGGCTCCTATACAAGAAATGAGCAGACTCCAGAGAGTGATGTAGACATACTGGTTGAATTTAGTAAACCTGTTGGCTTACTTTTTGTTCATCTGGCTGACTATCTGGAAGAGATCCTGGGTGTGAAAGTTGACTTAATGACTCCTGAAGCTATAAAGCCGAATCGCAGGAGATATATATTGGAAGAACTGATTTATGTCTAGAAGAGAATATAAGCTCTTTATTGAAGATATCTTAGAGTCGATAGATTTAATTGAGCAATATACTGAAGAAATGGATTTTGATAGTTTCAAAACTGATAGAAAAACCGTCGATGCAGTTGTAAGAAACCTGGAGATAATAGGAGAAGCTTCCAAGAATATCCCTGAAAACGTAAGGGTTACTAATAGTGACATTGATTGGAAAGGCATTATTGGGCTAAGAAATAGAATAATTCATGAATATTTCGGAGTAGACCTTTCTATCATATGGAATATCATTAGATTTGAACTTCCTGTATTCAAAAAGAGACTTCAAGAGATCCATAATAAGATGTCTGGCAAATGAATAATCAAGCATTTTATTTGCCCATCTACTCGGAGAATCTTATTCAGACTTCTTTATTCGTATAACATTCTTATTTTACAGCCAAAAGGTAGCTTATCACGAATAGAAGGGGGTAGAAGGTTCGTATAATGATTATTATACGAAGAAATACTTTCCACAAGGGAAGAGTGCAACCATATATAGCGCTCCAGGAAGTTTACACAGTTTATTTTACTCCCCTCAGGGGGGAGATAATTATTTATTACCTTTAGACTTTTCTTCTCCGTCCCTCTTGCGTATCGTTTCTTTTATGTCTTTTCGTGGAGTTGGCTTGTTTGTATCTGGTTTCTTCGGGGGCTGATTCTCAGGTTTTTTATCTTGCATTCTTATGTCCTCCTTACTTTTTCAGTGATAATGAAAATATAAAAAGAAGTACTCCAAACAGAATTAAAAATAGCCCTAAGACTAATAAATAAAATGTATATTTAAAGAATTTTTCTTTTTTCTCAATATATTTTTCATTCTCTTTATAAGTTTCAACAGTTGTCACAAGTAACTCATCAAGCAATTTTTGTAAGGGTTCTTTTTCTTCGTATATAATATCAGAGAGAGTTTCAGGTTTTGGAGTGATGCTATATTGGTGAATTTTTATAACACAGTAGTCTAAGATTAGAGAGATAAATAAACAAAGAATTCCAAAAAGAATAAATATAAAACCACAAAAGGCAATGTAGTTATGAAATATGGAATTTGAATATTCTGAGAGAACTAAAGTAAAACTTAGGGATATTATTACTCCCAAGAATCCAAGTAAGGTGCTTGCCTTAGAGTCTATAACGTCAATTGCTTCCCATTGTTTGTCGAAAACTCTTTTTATTTCATCGTATCCAAATTTTCTTTTTTCTATTTCATTCTCAGGTTTTTCAACATCTGAATCATTTTCATCATTCATAGATTCTCCTCTCAGAAAATCTAATCTGGAGATATTATAAATAAGAATTCTCCATTTGTCAAATTCTAGACATTCCCAGAAACTTCAAAAGACTATCCTCACCCTTTCCCCATCCTCTTTATTTTCTTTTTCCTCTGGGGTGGTGGGCGGGGTGACCGAGCGAAGCGAGGGCACGATTACCTGCCTTAGAGATGCCACGTTCCGTGTGGCAGACAGTTGTGGATCAAAATTATCATTTCAGGATATTCCTAAGACAAACTTACATTGAGAGGTTTAAATGAATATATCGTAGCCCCTAGTTTAATCTTTGAATATTTCTTCCTCAACATCCCTCTTGCCTATTTTGGCAAACATACTCAGGATGTCGGTATCTAAGATTATCATGAGATTTTTAATATCTCTTCTAACCCTCTGTTAATCTCTTCAGATGGTATGTCTGGCACTGGAATCTTGATATTTCTCTCTCTTAATAGTTCTTTGAATTCTTCTATATTTACGCCACAGATCTCTGCTGCTCTTGAGAGGGAAATTTCACCCTTTTTATATAATCCAATCGCCAGTTCCCTCTTTAAAGCAGGTTTTGACCTGAGAAGAGCACGAAGGCTATCCTCCCTGACATCTTCTTTACTATTGTATTCTCCTATCTCAATTAAAATATCTTCTAATTTATCTAACAATGATGCACCGTGATTCATCTCTTTTACACCTCATTAACAAATTTTAGAACAGTCAGGATATCTGTTCCCTCCTTAATTTATTTTATCACAGGGTCATCCGCTATCTCCCTGGAGAATATTTCTCTATGAATTCCCCTGGGGTAAGAATCTCTGGTTTATCTATTTTTAGAGTAGTGAAATCTTTGTATAATTCAAGCTGATTTCTTCTAAAACTCTTGATGGAATAGAAGAAGGGAATAAGATTGCAGATACTATTACATTTGTATCAGGCATTACCCTCATATTTATTCTTCCATAATTCTTCTCTTACTTCATCTACAAGTGCTACCACATCTTCCTCTGTTTTTAATCCGCTTTTTTCAGATTCTCCCTTCATCTTCTCCTGAATCTCTTTTATAGCAACATATCCAGCATTAAGAAGGATAATCTTACCCCCTTCTTCCACGAATAATACCTTATCCCCCTCTTTCAGGTTGAGCTTTTTTCTTATTTCTACTGGGATAGTTATCTGTCCTTTGGAAGAAACCTTAGCAATTTCCATCTTCTACCTCCTGCTTTCTTTACTTTCCTTACTTCTATAATTATATCATATTCCTCAGGACATCTCTATTCCACATACTCATCCATCAGTATCTTTATCCTCTTCAGCCTCTGTCTTATCCTTCTCCTCGATACCCCAAGGTAATCTGCTATCTCCTGGCTGGTGTAACCCTGGACCTTTAAAGAAAAGACAATCCTGTCAACTTCATTGAGGCTCTCGTAGAACTCCTGAAGCTCTGCCTTTAAGACCGGATCATACCTGTCGGCTATCTCCAGGTATCGCCTGATGTCTAAATCCAGGCTTACTTCCAGTCTTTCAGCCGTACTACCACGAGCCATTCTTTTCTGTCCGCTCTTATAAAGAGAATATCTCTCTCTTCAAGCCACTTATAGAGGCTTTTAAACCCATCTTTCCTCCCCTTTACCTCTGCTATCTTCCCCTCCACTATTAAATCTCCGCTGAAAGATCCGCCTCCCGCTCCCGATAGAGGCACACGCTCGGCCTCAAGACCAAGCTCTTTCAGTTTTTCTACCAGCTCATGCTCAAGCCGATAGCCCTTATCCCTGCTCTTCTTTCCCATACCAGGTAACCGTGTTAAAACCAAAGATTTTGTTGAACCTGAACTTTATATTCAGAAACCTTCTCAGGTCCTTTTTTGGTACCCTCTTCAGTTCTCCCAGTCTGACCACCCTGTAATCCTCCTCCAGCATCTTTATATATTCATCAAGCCTTGTAACATAGAACTCAACCCCATCGAGTTTCCCTCTTACTATCCCCCTCTCCTTTATCGCCTCTAAAACATCTTCTCTGAGATTCATCGTGCTATCTCCTCAAACTCAAGGATAAAATCTTCAAACTTATTTGTCTTTTTATCAAAGATCAGTTTAACCGTCTTTATCGGTCCGTTTCTGTTTTTTGCCACTTCAACCTCCACCTCCACCCTGTCCTCTGTCTTTTTATCTTTCCTGTAATAGTCATCACGGTAAAGGAGCAATACAACGTCAGCCTCCTGTTCTATACCACCGCTATCCCTCAGGTCGGATAGCTGGGGACGCTTGTCCTGTCTCTGCTCAACAGCCCTGTTAAGTTGTGATACAGCAATCACCGGTATATCAAATTCCCTTGCAATTGCTTTCAAATCCCTTACTATCCTTGTTACCTCCTGGACCCTGTTCTCCTCACCAAGTCTTATAAGCTGGATATAGTCAATGAAGATCGCCTTTATCTCTTTGTGTCTCCTCAGGATGCTTCTCATCTTTGCTGGAGTAATCAGTGGTGAGTCGTTTATGAATATGGGAAGGCTTGTCAGAAATGCAAGACTCTCAAGACATTTATCCCAGACCTCTTTATCTCCGTTACGAAGTTCAAATACCGGAACCATTGCATCTATTGCCAGCAGTCTTGTCGCTATACTCTCAGCATCCATCTCAAGAGAGAAGATGGCTACAGGAATATCATTTTTAGCCAGCTCAAGCATTGTGTTCAGGATCATAGCTGTTTTCCCAACACCTGGTCGGGCTGCCAGCACAACAAGCTCTCCACCCTTTAACCCTCCTATTGTCCTGTCTATCTCTTTGAATCCGCTTGCATAGCCGAGAATAATCTCCCTGTTTGATACCTTTTTCGATATCTCATTTATGTATTCTCTTATGTGTCTCAGCCACTCATCTGAGTAGTTATTCAGGTTGAAAAATAGCCTCTCTATCTCCTCGATGATCTCCTCCTGTGTCTTTGTCTTATCGTATGCTATATCCTGGATCCTGTCACAGATCCCGAGGACCTGTCTTATCGTCGATTTCTCCTTCACTATCTTTGCACAGGCTAATACCGTGGGAGTGTTTATGCAGTAGTCTGTAAGGGAGACCAACAGGCTAATCGGCTTTCCTGTCCTTTCAGATACGGTTATGATGGATATCACCTCGTTATTCTCCCACATATCTTTTATCACCTTGAATATTTCT
>Ga0208198_1003721_pt1 | contig 10194 bp, 10 predicted proteins | sample AD_JPNTR2_MetaG_FD_184446 | JGI IMG/M metagenome (GOLD analysis project Ga0208198, IMG submission 184446) | Active sludge microbial communities of municipal wastewater-treating anaerobic digesters from Japan - AD_JPNTR2_MetaG (SPAdes) (version 2) | ecosystem: Engineered > Bioreactor > Anaerobic... | reverse complement strand
ACAGCCCTGAAGCCTGCGATTGGGTGCAAGCGGAGTTTGATCGCCTCTGGCAGCATCCGCTTGCCATGCCGCTGTCTGAAGCCGTTGCCAAAGAGATGGCGCGCCTTGCGCATCGCACGGAAGTAGCGATTGGAGAGTGGAGAGAAAAGCCGGAAGCAGCCTCTGCAGTGATTGAATCGCCCGTCTATCGCGAGCAGTTCGGGCTCTGGCCGCATCAGCAGTATTTTGTGAGCCTGGCCTGGCGCGCGCATCAAGCCCATGGAGCGCGTTTCATCCTGGCTGACCAGGTCGGGCTCGGCAAAACCGTCCAGCTTGGCATGCTTGCCCAGCTCATCGCTCTTACTTCCGATGAGCCCGTGCTGGCAATTCTTCCCAAGACACTGATGGAACAATGGCAAGTAGAACTGTGGGATCTGCTGCAGGTGCCCAGTGCGCGCTGGAATGGCTCCCTCTGGATCGATGAGAAAGGCTATGAGCATCCAGCAAAGGGCTCAGAACCGCTCCTCTCCTGTCCGAGAAAGATCGGTTTGATATCACAGGGTCTTGTGATTCACAGCCCGGAATCGCTCAGCTGCCTGCTTGAGCGGGAATGGTCCTGCGTCATCGTGGACGAGGCGCATCGCGCGCGCAGGCGGAAACTCCCTGCGCCCGACGAATATGGACCTGCCATTCACCATCCAGACACCGAGTGCAACAGACTCTACGCATTCCTCTATAGGCTCGCCTCCTGTACGAAAAGCATGCTGCTCGCTACCGCGACACCGGTACAGCTCCATCCCATCGAAGCCTGGGACCTCCTTTTCATCCTTGCCCAAAACAATCCCCATGTGTTGGGAGAAATGGGCAGCTTCTGGCTCAATCCCGAACAGGCCATCCCTGTGATGTTGGGAATTCAGGAACCGCCTCATGAGCCTTCGGAAGTATGGCCCTGGGTCAAGAACCCCTTCCCGCCTTCGTGGGAAAGTCCCCATGCAAAAGCTCTGCGCGTGGACACCCATATGACGGAACAGGATGCCGTGTGCAAGGTTTCATTCCAAGAGTTGCGGCCTGCGGCACGAACCAGGGCTTCGAGCTTGTGTACGGTGTTCTTTGATCAGCATCTTCCCTTTGTGCGCAGTATTGTGCGCCGCACCAGGAACTACCTGGAGACAACGATCAACCCAGCGACACGTGAACCTTATCTTACACCGATCGGTGTCGAGCTCTATGGTGAAGAGGGGCCCATTGCGCTCAGTGGCTACATTGCTGAAGCATATAAGCAAGCCGAACAGTTTTGCCAGCTGCTTTCACGACGGATTCGCAGCGCAGGCTTTCTCAAGACGCTGCTGTTGCGGCGCATCGGCAGCTCCATTGAAGCAGGCAAGCGTACGGTAAATTCCATGCTTGCTAAAACCTTGGGACAGAGCCAAGAGGAAGAAGATCAGGAGAACATGCAGGGAGCCGACACCAGGCCGGATACCCTTTCAGAACTCTATCCGCTGACCAATGACGAGCAGGAAATCCTTGTGCGTTGCGCCAGCTTGCTTGAGACAAGCACCGAAGAGGATCCCAAGTGGAATGTAGTATTGCAGTATCTCAGGGACGAGGGCTGGGGCAAAGAAGGCTGTGTCGTGTTCTCGCAATACTACGACACGGCATATTGGGTAGCCAAAAAAATAGCCGCAAGCTTTCCCGGCCAGCCTGTAGGTCTGTACGCAGGTGCGGGAAAATCCTTGCTCCTTCAGGACGAGCTTGAGCTTAAACGAGAACGCGAGGAACTCAAGAACATGGTCAAGCGCCATGAGATCACCATCCTCGTGGGCACGGACGCTGCGAGCGAAGGCCTGAACCTCCAGACGCTTGGTACGCTCATCAATATCGACCTTCCGTGGAATCCGACCAAGCTCGAGCAGCGCAAAGGGCGCATCCAGCGTATAGGACAGAAGCGATCATCGGTTAAGATTCTCAATCTGCGATATAAGGACTCGGTGGAGGACCGGGTACATCAGGTACTGGCTGGCCGCCTGGAAGAAATCTATCGAATATTCGGTCAAATCCCCGACGTGCTGGAAAATGTCTGGATCGACATCGCTCTCGGCGAAATGGAAATGGCGCGCCAGGACCTCGACCGCTTGCCTCTTCGCAATCCCTTCGACGAACGCTACAGTAAGATTCAGAGCGTCACTGACTGGGAAACCTGCACTCAGGTGCTCAACCGCCACGAGAAGCTGGAGCTGCTGCTAAAGGGGTGGTAGCAGGGGGGCTGAGATCCAGAGGAGCTTGTCTGGCAAAGAGCATTTGTTTCATTTGACGACGGGTATACTGCCATTGCAGACTTGATACGGCATTATAACGAAACACGGCCTCACATGGCCTTGGGGTATTTGACGCCAGCAGAAGTCTGGCTACAAGTAAGTGCATACGTGGTCTGAAAAGTGGGGGAGCACTTCATGCGTACGCACGAATAAGTCGCACATCAACGTCTGTGTGTATGACAGCACCTGGGAGGCCTCCGATGCCTTTGTCCTAGACAACAGTGATGCGGAGGCTGCTTGGGCGAAGAATGATCACCTCGGCTTCCAGATTGCCTATCTCTACCAGGGCGTAGGACGCAAATATCGCCCCGACTTTCTCGTGCGGCTGACCAACTGGCATTGTACAGTGTGCAGTATAATAGGTCACCTATAAGAACACTGTAACTAATTCTTATATAATCAAATAGCGTGAAATGTGTTGTACAAAAACCTTACGCATCGTGCGGTATAATAATATTCGTTATTTGTTTGTTATTATCTTTACATATTTGGTATTATGAAGTATACTTCATGGTATAATGAACGTACGGCGATGTACCTTAAAGAATGCCAAAGGCGGCACCTTTACCTACCTCCAGCTCGTCCACAACTACCGCGTCAAGGAAACAGGAAAAACAAAAACCAATGTCCTTATGAAGCTCGGACGCGAAGACCAGATCGATCCTGCGTACGTCCGATCCATCATCACGGCATTGTCCAAGGTTATCGGTGCATCACCGTCCGAAGGTGCACCAGGATTTGAGTTCCATGCGAGTCGAGAGCTTGGAGGCCCCTGGCTTCTCGATGCACTCTGGAATCGCCTTGGGGTTGGGAAGGCACTCAAGGACCTCATCAAGGCGCGACAGTTCGATATCCCCATTGAGCGGCTTCTGTTTGCCATGGTGGCAGGAAGGATCCTTGCTCCCGGCTCGAAGCTCTCCCTGGAACACTGGGTTGCCAAGAAGGCGTATATCAATGATCTTCCCGAGGTTGAGGTGCACAACCTCTACCGGGCGATGGATCTTCTTGTGGAGTCAAGCGAAGAACTCCAGAGGCAGGTGTTCACTGCGGTCGCCAAGCATGCAAGCCTCGATCTTGATCTTATCTTCCTCGACACGACGAACACCTACTTCGAGACGGACGAGGATCCTTCCGACTCAGGGCTTTTAAAGCGTGGCCACAGCAAGGATGGAAAATCAGAACTGCCCTTGGTGTCGATTGCCTTTGCGGTGACGAAAGCAGGCATTCCCATTCGCTCGTGGGTGTTCCCCGGCAACACGAGCGACCAGACCATCGTGGCGCAGGTGAAGCAGGACCTTGGGCAATGGAATCTCGGGCACCTGGTCATGGTGCAGGATGCCGGCTTCAACAGTGCCGACAACCGAAGGATTCTCTTACGGGAATGTGGCGACTACATCATCGGCGAGAAGCTTAGAGTCGGTACGGATGGTGCTGCGGTCGAGGCACTCCACCGCAAAGGACGATTCAGGGTTCTCGAGAATGGGCTCGCGATAAAGGATGTCATCATCGACGCAGGGAAAGCGACGGAACGGCGGTTCATCATCGTCAAGAATCCGGAAGCGGAAGCACGCGACAGGCTCATCCGCGAGCAGATTGTTGAGGCTGCCACACGGAAGCTTGAAGAACTGTCGCAGTACACGGGCAAGGCACACACGAAAGCGGCCTGCGCGCTGCGATCCCATCCCGCCTATGGCAGATACATTACCCAGGATACGCACGGAGTACTTCGTATCGACACTGCGAAGATTGCCTCAGAGGCGCTGCTTGATGGCAAATTCCTTGTGTCGACCTCCAGCATGAAGATGGACGCGGCCGATGTCGTCGCAGGCTACAAGCAGCTCTGGGCGATAGAGCGGGTGTTTCGGGACATGAAGCACATTTTGGATATCCGGCCTGTCTACCACCGTCTGGACGATCGGATCCGAAGTCACATTCTCATTTGCTGGCTTGCCATGGTGCTGGTGCGGTACGCAGAAAATATGGCAAATACGTCGTGGTACCAGATTGAGACGGCGTTGGCTGATCTCACCGCAGGACTCATTGAGAGCGACAAGGTGAACCTCTGGTATTGCTCCGATATTTCCGAAGCGGCAAAGGATATTTTCACGCGTCTGAATATCGCGTTACCCAAGAAAGTTCTTTCGACGGTCGAGAGGAACGCTGCTGCGGTATAAGAGATTTTCTGTCTGCTTTTTATAATTCTATTCAGGATAGAGTATTAGCTGATTTTCCTGTACCGCGGACTGTACAACGCCAGACCAATGGCGAAATGCTCATCCTGGAGACCAAAGGCGAAGAGGATGAGCAGGATCGAGTCAAACACCGCTATCTCGAAAAGTGGGTGCAGGCGGTCAATGCTCACGGCGGCTTTGGAGCGTAGCGGAATTGCCGTCCGGTGCAGCGCCTTGTTAGCCGCTATTGTTGCCCCATGTACTTTGCGTGAGCCTTTTCACCATCGTCGGTGTTGATCAACAGGTAATCATAACCCGGGAAACCTGATGTTGATTCTGTGACAGTTATGTCAGAAGTTGGCAACCACAACATCGCATCAATCTGATCACGAGGGTCTATCTGCCAAAGAGATCCATCCTCCAAGATAATGTATGTTCCGCAATCGCGGTTCTCTATTATCCAGTGCCCGCCGCCTACACCCGCATAGACGCTACCTCCATAGCCTCTTCTTTTCGCCGTCTCCGGGGATTTGATTGAAGCAATGAGCGTCACGAGGAGTCCTTCGACATGAGCCCGCAGTGCTTCCTTTTCGGTCTCACTGAGCTTGTGCAGTCCCATTTGGCGTTGCTGGGACTTGGGGAAGAGCTGCTCAAAGGAGAAAAGTTGATTTCCAGACTGAGCGAGACACACGCTGATACCGGCGATGCCTAGGGCGGCAAATATGACAATCGATAATTTCTTCATCTTGAAACTCCGGCTAACATTTGCTTAACCTGCAATCTTCACTGGCGTGATTCCTGCATCATTATTTCAGCAGGAATCATGACAGGACAGATTGTCAGGTTGAAGCATTTGTTCGGCGATTTATTATCTAATGTTCTTCCTTTTCAATTTCGCGAGAATTATTGATTGCCAATTAGGCTATTTACTTCCGTTGATCCCTCTAGCAAACAAAATTCAAGAATTTTTCCGGTACTCTTTCCGATATATTCCTTCATCGCTGTCAACATATACGGTATCACTAAGCGAATATCAATGCTTGAACCGGTACTTACCGCACTAGTGACCCAAATTTGTTTTTCTTCTTTTGTTGCTAAATATTTTTGGAGATCATATGCAGTCATCTTAATATAGCGTGTATAAGTTCCATATTGGGGTGTATAAGTAGTTATCGAATTTCCTGTGACCATATTGCCGCTAACAAATGCGCTATTAGCTATTCCGTAGTCAAGCAGTATGACTAATGAAGCCTTGTTTCCGTTTTCAATATATCTATATCCTTTTTCTCCCATAATTTTAATGACATAGGATTTAACCTCATCGAAAAGTAGCTGATTCTCTGCGACAGCATTTGATGGCCAAAGTTGGTAAGTTTTTTCCGCAATACTTGCATCATTGCCAAAGCCATTCACCTCGATGAAGAAACGCCTAGTTGTTACACATGAAGTAAGTGTTATTGTAATACAAATAGCGAAAACCATTTTTCGCAGCATATTAGCCTCCCCGCATTATGCTAAATATCTACTCCTGAATCTGACTTAATCCTTCCCACTGTCTATTCATCTTTAGGCTTGTCTTTTCGTGGCATTTCGGACAAAAGAATTCAAAATTGGTATTGCAGGATCATAACCTAGATATTAAATATCAACCTGCTCTTTGCATTTTGAACAGAGAATCCAGAAGTAATCAACGCGTTTTTCACCATAAATGTTCAGCATTTCCTTCCTCATTTAAACAATGTTAGTAGAAATAATAGTTCGCATATTCCTTACGTAATTCATTGTACTACTCATTGCGTATAGTGGGCCCTTGTGTCAAGACCACCTATAGAGCTTTTTAAAGTGGATCCTATGCCCTTCATGCTGCTTTTTCCTGTTCCCCAACGGAGAACTTGCTTGCATAGATGCTGTCGGGTGTCACATAGCCCAGAGACTGGTGGAACCGTTCCGAGTTGTAGAAGTGCACATAGCGGGAGATGCCTTCTCTGAGCTCTTTAAGGTCGTTATAGTCCTTGAGATATATGTCTTCATACTTAAGTGTCCTCCAGAATCGTTCAATGTAGATGTTATCCAAAGCCCTGTTCTTGGCATCCATGCTGATCTGAATGCCGTAGTGCTCCAAAACTCCAAGAAAGCCTTCAGACGTGAACTGGCTGCCTTGGTCAGTATTGAAGATTGCGGGAATGCCAAAACGGGCAATCGCTTCCTCCAATGCCGATATGCAGAAAGGTGCGTCCATCGTGTTTGAGATACTCCACGAGAGAATCTTGCGCGAATACAAATCGATGATCATCACGAGATACACGTACCCGTGCTCGAGCTTGACATACGTGATATCGGCTGCCCAGACCTGATTCGGAAGCCATATGGCCTTGTCGTTCAATAGATAGGGGTATTTCTTCGCTCCTTGCTTCGGTTTCGACAGATTCTTTCCAGGATAGAGCGCCTTTAATCCCGCACGGTGCATGATCCGTCGCACCTGCTTTCGCGTCGCTCCCAGATGCTGCACGGCATAGGCGATCTTGCGATAGCCATAGAAAGGTCGTTCACGCAAGACCGCAAGGATTTCCATGAGGAGCGCAAGCTCGCGATCTTCTTGTCCCTGATCGGACTTGGGCTCGTAATAGTAGGTGCCGCGCGATATCCCCAGAAGCGCGCATTGCCGGCGAATGGATAGTTCAGGATGCTCAGGCTCTACCATTTCGGTTCGGTCCCGTACAGTTGTTTGAATTTTTTTTTAAGAAATTCATTCTCAACCTGCAGCTGCCCGATCTGGCGATAGAGCTCTTCTTCTTTGCGTGCCGTTTCTTCTTTGTCGTGCTCCTTCCCTTCTTTTTCAAAGAGCACCGCAGCATGCTCTTGAAGCTGCTTTTTCCACAGCGCCACGAGATTCGGATGCACCTGATAGAGCATCGCAATCTCCTGAATCGTCTTTTCTCCCTTGACCGCTTCCAAGGCAACCTTGGCCTTGAATTCCTTGTCGTACCGTTTGCGCATAGCGAATCCTATGCCTCCTTGCGCTTCTTTCGCAAGAAGGGATTCGGATCCACTGTATTTCGCCTTAAAAGTGGCTCAGTTTTCGGGGCTCATTATACAAGTCGACTGGAAAGAATTCGGGAAACAGACCGTTGATGGCATAGAGACAAAGTTATACGCCTTCGTGATGGTTTTAGGGTATTCGAGAAAGGCCTTCGTGCGATTCACGACGCGAATGGATCAGGCTACCCTGCTCGCCTGCCACAATCTTGCTTTTGAATACTTTGGCGGAGTCCCCCATGAAATCCTCTACGACAATATGCGAACTGCCTTCACTTGGGACGAAGAAGGGGTTTTCAAGCCTACGCTGCGACTTCTGGCATTGGCAATCCACTACGGTTTCTCGCCGAAACGCTGTCGTGTCAGGAGACCAGAAACCAAGGGCAAGGTTGAACGCACGATCGGCTACCTCGGCAATAATTTCTGGCCACGCATGGACGGCGTTGTGTTGTCGCTTGAAACACTCAATACCGATGTCATGTCCTGGCTTTTTGACATCGACGGGAAATCGCTTTCTGACTTCAATGAAAGCCGTTCAGAGCGCTTTGCGCGGGAGAAGTCGTTCCTGAAAAGCCTTCCCGCAACAGAGTTCGATGCACGACGCGAGATTCCTCTGTGCGTGAATAGAGAATCCATGATCACCTACGAGACGAATCGCTATTCAGTACCGCCAGAATTCATAGGGCAACTTCTTACCCTGAAAGTGGATCCCTTGAGCCGAGAGGCAGAGATCTTTGGTCCGCGAGGCTCGTTGCGGCGATTCTCCTTGAAACTCTCAGGGGCTCGCGAAAGGGTGTTTTTCCCTGAAGATCATGAACTCGTGCAACGCCGTTGGGCTCATGATCGTCTAGCAATTGCCCAACGACGAGTTCCTCGACGGCGCCTTAACATAACCAAGCAAATTGACGTTGAGGTGCGCTCACCTGCTGCCTACGCCATCTTCGCTGACGAGCCCGAAGCAAGGATCACCCTATGAGTGACGCCAGCCTTGCCGTTGAAAGCGTTCGCGGCCGCATGGAAGAACTCGGCCTCTCGTTCATGGCTGCAGGCATTGAGAGCTTCTTGGGAAATCCTCGCCAAGCCGACGAATCGCTCCTGGATTCAATCCGTGACCTTGTTGACCTTGAATATGTCGCCAGGAAAGAACGGACCGCAAAAACACGGCTTAAACTCTCAGGGATGCCGCAAGCCAAACGCCTTGAAGATTTTGATCTCTCCTGGCTCAAAGGCGGCCTTCCCGGTGCCCGATTCGAAGATCTTAAGAGTCTTTCCTTCATTGAACGCAAAGAGAATATTATCTTCCTTGGCCCTTCTGGTGTGGGAAAAACGCACCTCATGTTAGGTCTTGGCCACCGCGCCTGCATGTCCGGCTATTCTGCCTACTACATAAGTTGCAGGGATGCCATAGAACGGCTTCTGAAAGCCCGCGAACAAAATCGCCTCAGGCGAGTACTGACCTGGTTCAAGAAACCGCATGTCCTCTTGCTTGATGAGGTTGGCCATGAGCCCTTGAGCCCTGAACAGGCGCATGTTTTCTTCCAGCTTGTGAATACCCGCTATGAAACAGGCTCGATTGTGCTTACGTCGAACAGGCCTTTCTCCAAATGGGCCGAGATAATGTCGGACGAAGCGGTGGCTACGGCAATGCTTGATCGACTATTACACCATGCTCAAATTTTCAGCTTGAAGGCTGAGTCATACCGAATGAAAGAGCGATTACGGATCGGAACCGTTGGTTTCGACTAATCATTAAGGACGGGAAACCGGCAATTTCTCGTCGGCTGAACTGACCCCCTATGAGTGGACACGAAGGGGGTGTAGTATGAAGTACCGAAAAACTGAGAGAGGGAGTATGAAATATCCTCTGGAACTCAAGCAGAAGGTACTCAAGGATTATTTCGAAGGGAACGATGGCATACGAGGCTTGGAGCGTACCTATGGGGTATCACACCAGCTCATTCTCTCCTGGATCAAAACATGTCAAAAGCCTCCGTCTCGTATGCGACAAGGCAAGGTCCTGAAAGAAGCTGCCCTGCATCTTAACGATCCACCAGTATTTGCAGATCCGAACAAGGAGCTTGCATATCTGCGAGCTGAGAATGCATACTTGCGCGAGCTGCTCGCGCTGAGCGGAGTTCGCAAGAATGGGCGTAAAAAAAAAGCTTTAAGGCTATCGAGCGGCTCAGCACACGAGGCTACTCCGTGAAACTGCTCTGCACTATCGCTCAGGTATCCAGAAGCGGCTACTACCAATACCTGCAAGCTGCTCAGAAACCCAAGAGGGACGCTCTGCTGGCCCAGAAGATCCGACAAGTCCAGGAAGAAGTAGGCTACAGCTACGGTGCCAAGAGAATGGCGCATGCGCTTTCCAAACAAACCCAGGAGCCGATCAACCATAAACGGATTGCCAGAATTATGCGGGAGTACCTGGTGGGGGCACAGATTCGTCTCCGACGTCATCCTGCATACTGGTATCGGCAACGCCACACCGAACGGCTGTCTGATCGTCAGTGTGCGCCGAATATCCTTAACAGGGATTTTCTTGCTTCCTATCCGCGTAAGAAACTGGTCACCGATGTCACATGGATTACCTGTGCTGATGGTACGCTCTACCTGAGCGCCGTCATGGACCTGTTCAATCGCCAGATCGTGAGCTATTGCCTGAGCCGCCGGAATACCACGGCAACTGCATT
>Ga0208198_1003718_pt1 | contig 10207 bp, 6 predicted proteins | sample AD_JPNTR2_MetaG_FD_184446 | JGI IMG/M metagenome (GOLD analysis project Ga0208198, IMG submission 184446) | Active sludge microbial communities of municipal wastewater-treating anaerobic digesters from Japan - AD_JPNTR2_MetaG (SPAdes) (version 2) | ecosystem: Engineered > Bioreactor > Anaerobic >... | reverse complement strand
TTTATCCCCTTTGGCAGTGAATGGGTAGTTCTATCCCCTTCAGCAGATGGCAACAGGTCCATGCGAATTATTGATATCGAAGAATTTAGCCAGCATCACTTTTTAAGCTTTAATCGACATAAGCCCCAGGAGTACACCTATGCGATACCCTTTTATGTATCCTCTCATCAATATATATTTCTAAATAAGCCCCCTAACCCCATGCTTGCTCTGCATCTTGCATCAATCGGGGATAATTGGGAGGTGTACCTGAATGGCAAGCTTCTTCGCAGTGAGATCCATAGGGATGTGAACGGAACTATAGTTCAGCATAGAAATTATCGTGATGTTCTTATTCCCTTTTCTGCAACCTTGCTTCGTAATGGACCCAATAATGTAGTTTTCAGAATTATCGGAGACCCTGCAAGCCCGCTGGTTGGACTCAATTCATCCGCCCCCTACAGGATCGGCCCCTACACATATTTAAAATCTAAAGTGAATGATCTAGTTGATGTTACATTGAGCCTCATCTATATATTTATTGGTATATATATAATATTAAATAATTTAACAAAATATGCATATATATATAATCAGCTCTTTGGGCTTTTTTCAATTGTTCTAGGACTTTATTTTTTCACCCGGACTTCCTCGATTTACTATCTTATTTCCGATTCTGAAATACTTTTCTCTCTCGAGATTACCAGCCTTTTCCTTATCTTACCTGTAGTTACTTCTTTTTTAAGTGCCCTATCAGCCGTAACAAAGACACAGAGAAAAGTAAATTACTGTATATATGGTATATACAGCATCCTCATCATTGCAGAGCTACTATTCCATCCCGCAGTTATTTATGATCTCACTAATATCTGGGCAATCATCAGCATAATCACCCTTATGTATGACTATATTTATCTTGTAATCTGGAAGTTCTTTCTTGCCCTGCAATCCAGGCTCAGGAATTCATATTCATCCTTTACCTACAGAGATGTGCTCAAAGAAATAAAAGAAACCCTCCTATACACCCCGATTGGGAACATATTAATCGGTATCACCCTGCTGGTTATTACCAGCGTTATTGATACCTATGGCAGCATAGTTTTGAAAAGAAACCTTGTTACAAGCCGTTACAGCCTGATTATTTTTTTGGTTGGCGGTTTCTTGGTGATTGCCCGAAACTTTTTAAATCTTTTTAATCAATTGAATACAGCAAACAATGCATTAGAATCCCAGCTATCCATGCTTAGAAACTTTACAAAGCAGGCTGATCACAGCCAAAAGATTTATCTGGGCATTTTTAATAACACAGAAGAGCCGATTATTATTACCGACACACAGCTAGTGGTACAGGAATACAACAGGGCCGCTGAAAACCTGTTTGGGCAAGGAATTGACGAAGGCAAAAGCCTGCTTAAGGTACTTCAATATATATCTGAATCGAACAAAAGCATCACCGATGAACTATCAGACCTTAAAAACAAAGTATTGCTTACTGGCAAGTCTGTCCAATATACCATTAATAAGACCAATATAATGCTCTTAGAACCGCTTACAAATAATGATTTGCCATGGATCCAGGTCCGATTCACTAAAACTAATCCAGTATACCACAATGGGAGCTTCGTTTGGGGAAAAGGGACCTATTCACTTGATAATTCCATGGCAGCAGCGGATGCTATAAGTCTCCGAATTACCTCATGCATGGGACATGCTTTGGGAAATGAAACGTCACAGCTTGTTCATGCTGCAATTCGTGAGATGATATGCAATGCAATAGAATATGGAAATCTTGAAATATCTCCTCAAGAAAAGACCGAGGCACTTCAACTTCATAAATATGATGAACTGCTAAATAAAAGGAAAGAGCTGTCAATATTTAAGGATCGAAGGGTAATCGTGAAATATATCGTAACCCCTCGCAAAGCACTCATAAAAATCACCGACGAGGGAAAAGGATTTGATTACAAAACAATACTAAATAAAGCCAAAAATCCAGACCAGGATTTTCTTACACAACATCAGGGTTTATTTTTAGCACTGGCAGCCTTTGACCGGGTCGTTTATAATGATACCGGAAACCAGGTGTTCCTGGAAAAAAATACATCAGGTTAAGGATGTCTGTCATGTATAATAAGTTTTTAACAAAGCTGTTTCTGTTTCTAATACTAGCACTGTTTTCAGGGAAAGGCTCCCTTAAAGCTGCACCTGGTATTCCTCAACAATCTGACTTTTATATTGATCTAAATAAACTGCCTGTATACGTGCATATCGGGTTTTCAGAGCAGCTTATCTCCAAAATACCGGATGGTACAGACACAAGCTGGCAAGTGGTCCCCCCCTCACCTAAAGGGCCTCGCTTGGTACGGTATATGGAACTTAAAGGAATACCTGTACATAAGTTTTTTGATATAAACACCTATAAACCGGTAGAAACGACCTATAGCATCCCCTTTACGATGAATCGGACAGCAATTAAGAATCTTGTACCCGGTCTTTTTTTAGCTTCCATTGGGGATAACTGGGAAATATACCTGAACGGAAAACTTTTAAGGTCCGAACTGCACCTCACAAATGACGGCTTTATCGCATCCCACAGAAGCTACCGGGATGTATCTATACCTATCAATTCAGACTTCTTTGTAGATGGGCAAAACATCCTGGCATTTAGAATTATAGGCGATCCCACGGACACACCGGTCGGATTCTTTTTCTCCCAGCCCTATGTTCTTACTGATTATCAGATCATAGAGGCTTTTAATAAGGATGTGTGGAACTTTGCCCTTTGTGCCATCTATATTTTCATCGGATTCTATCATGTGGTCCTATTCTTATTCAGAAGACAGGACCGGTACAATCTTTTTTATGGGCTTTTTTCAATAGATCTGGGGCTTTATTTTTTTGCCAGGATTCATACTGTATATTCGATCATCCCAGACTCGCTCGCATTAATGCGGATAGAGTTCATAACCCTTTATATGGTAATGCCTTCCATCAGCGCTTTTATAGATGCCTTAAGCATCAATAAAACAAGATGGGGAACCAGGATAATGGCCCTTTATTGTGGGTTATTATCCTTAGGGACCATGTTTGCATCCTTGGCATTTGCCCATGACTTGTTAAAAATCTGGCAATACAGTGCCCTAGTGATGATTGTATATATTTTTGGATATACGATAGTGTGGGGCCTCATATCAACTTCCTATCGCCGCTGGAAACGGGCGGTTCTAACTCAAAACAAGGCGAGTTTTGGCAAACAACTTGCACAGGATATATTAACAACTCCCCTTGGGAATGTCTCCATTGGTGCATTTATCCTGTTTTTAACCGCCATCTATGATCTTCTGGATTCCCTCTATTTCCTTACCGATATTGGACTTTCCCGTTATGGACTTTTTATTTTCACCATAGGAAGCGCTTTAGTCCTGGCAAACCGCTACGGCTTTTTATTTAAACAGATAAACATTGCTAATGCGAATCTGGAAGAACGGATCAACGATTTAAGTGTAGCAAAGGCTAGAGCGGAACAGAATGAACGTAAATACCGCAGCCTTTTTAACGGCACAAAGGACCCTATTACATTACTGGACAAAGAATTACGTTTTAAAGAATGTAATGCAGCAGCCATAGATTATTTTAATCTTGAAGGGGTGGATCTCACCTACACAAGCGAAAAGACTCCAAAAATTCAGGATCTACTCTATGAGGATCAGCGGGAACATATTTCATTAACAGAACGGTTTGAGGAGATAAAAGAAAGGCTTATTCATTCAAAACAGCCTGTCGAGGTTCAGGCCCAAATGCGATCTCCCCTGGGAGAATTTAAGTCCTGTACACTGAGGATGGAAAGCATCAGAACCACCGATGAAATGGAAATACTACTCAGGGTAATTCCCGATAACAAGGATGAACTGGCACAGGCCTTTATAGAGGGACGGGAACATTTCCATATAGAAAACACCCTGACCGCAGCAGATGAAATGAGCCGTCATATTTGTGCTAACCTTGGGAAATATATGCCCCAGGAAGACGCCAACTTTGCCATGGTCTGTGTTCGCGAAATTATCGTTAACGCCATCGAACATGGCAATCTGGAAATAACCTTTGAGGAAAAGACTAAAGCCCAGCGGGAACGTCGGTACTTTGAGTTTTTACAGGAACGAAAGGAAGCTCCCCAGTATAAGGACCGCCGAGTGAATGTGGAGTACTCAATTACTCCGCAAAGGGCACTTTTTAGAATCACCGACCAGGGAAAAGGCTTTGATCACCGGACCTTCTTAAAAAAAGCAGCTAACCCGAGCCCCGAATTGCTAGAACATGGCCGGGGTCTTTTCATGACCCTGGCAGCCTTTGACCGGGTTGTGTATAACGATAAGGGAAATCAGGTTACCCTGGAGAAACGCTTTACCACACAGGCTTAGATGCGGCTTTTATGAGAACACCTAATCCTTTACACTCCGAGCGTGAGGGCAACCAGGGGTATGGTGATGATGCAGAACAGGGTAGAAATAAAGACCAGTGAACTGGCGCTTTCTGCATCAGCCCCATATACTTCAGCCAGAATGCTGGTATTTGCAGCCACCGGCATGGCGGTAACCAGGGTGGGCAGTATGAAAAACAACCCGCGGAATCCAGCACTATAAAGGAGAACACCCACCGCTGCGGGGAGCACTAATAGTCGAACTAGTGTTGTCCCATAGCGCTGCCAGGTACCAAGAACCGAACGGAGGGGCATCTTACCTAGAATCGCTCCAATAACTATCATGGAAAGGGGGGAAGTGATATCCCCCGTCATTTTTAATGTCTGATAGAGGGGGCCAGGTAATTTCACCGAACCAAGAAACAGGAGGAACCCCAGAAGAGTGGCAATAACACTGGGATTGATAAAGGTTTTCCAGCTTAAAAGCAGGGGCCGCTCCCCCTCCCGGGCTATCAGCCAGGCTCCGATGGAGAAGGCTAAAAAGTTAAAGGGGATATTATAAATAGCTAAATAAAAGAGTGCCTTCTGCTCCAGAATAGCCTCTACCACCGGGTAGCCCATGAATCCCACATTGGAAAATATAAGCGCATACCGGTGTACTCCCCGTTCTTTCCGGGAAAGGGGTACAATAAAAGGATAAAGCCCTGCAAGCAGAAATGAAAACCCATATATCACAAAAGATAGCCCCAGGGTAAGCCCCGCTTCCCCCAGAAGCTCCCTGCTGAAGGGCCGCTGCAGGGAAACCAATATTAACGCTGGAAGCGATATATTAAGTACGAAGGATGAAAAATGACCTATGGCTCCATCATGTATGGCCCTTAATTTTCGGGCTCCGTATCCGATAGCAATTAAGAAAAAGAGAACCAATACCTGATTAATTACATTCATGACAGGGCTAGTATACCCGAATCATCCATCAACTTCTATCCCAATAGCGGAAGAAAAAGCCCGTTAGACCCATGAGGGCCTTCATCTTTTTCACCATGCCCCGGACACCCACTACATGCAGGATAGCAAGCAATCCTTCAAACACCTGCCGCGAGTAGGGATGCCACCAGAGATTTTTCTTTGCACCGGGCAGTATATCCTTTATTATAACCTGGCTTTGGAGCATCTCCCGGAAGCCCGCTTCGCCATGGGTACGCCCCAGCCCTGAGGCACCAAACCCACCCCAGGGAGTCTCCGCAAGACCATGGGACATAAGGTGATCATTTATCATCACCGCACCAGCTCGGAGCCGCTGCGCTATCGCATAGCCCCGCTTAATATCACTGGTCCAGACCGACCCGGTAAGTCCATAGATAGAATTATTGACCAGAGCAATGGCTTCATCATCACCAGACACGGGCACCACAGCCATCACAGGGCCAAAAACTTCCTCCCCCATAATGGGCATATCGGGCTTTACATCGTTCAGGATAAGGGCCGGGAAATCGAGTCCCGGACCATCCATATCACCAGAGGGGCTGCGGGCAGCAATCCGGGCACCCGCATCCAGACAGGCCTGGACCTGACGGCGAACCTCCTCCTTCTGCTGGCGGCTAGTCATACACCCCATGTCACAGTCCCACTGGGGCTCATCACCGATAAAAGACGGGCCAACTCTCAGAGCCTGCACTCTGCGTGTCAGAATTGCAAGGAATTCATCGTATACAGATTGATGAACGAAGAGACGCTGTGCTCCGCCGCAGGATTGTCCCGCATTAGCCAGACCCGCCCACACAAGCCCTGCAGCAGCCCGTTCCAGGTCCGCATCGGCGCGGATTATGGCCGCATCGGCCCCGCCAAGTTCTAACACCAGGGGCAGAAGCCGCGGGGCAGCCAGGGCCATGAGTTCCCTCCCAACCGCGGTAGAACCGGTAAAAAAGAGCTTATCAACCCCGCCTGAAATCATCGCAGGCCCCGCTTCTTTACCGGGAATCTCTATGTAGTGAAAGAGCCCCTCTGGCAGAGGAAGGGACTCAAAGGCAGCAGCCAGAACCCGGCCTACCTGGAGTGTATTGCTGGCCACCTTCAGAATGACGGCGTTTCCAGCCAGAAGGGCCATGACCACCTCAGAAAAGGGTATCGCAAAGGGATAATTCCAGGGAGAAATGATGCCCACCACCCCATAGGGCTGGTAGACCAGAGAACTGCGCTTATTGGCTAATAGAACACTCCCACCTTTTATAGGCCGGGGATGCATAAACTTTTTCCCCAGACGGCAATAGTAGCGTACCCCCAGGGCTGCCGGAACAACTTCGGTCGCCAGGGCATCGACCATGGTTTTGCCATTTTCCCGGCTTATGATAGCCGCTATTTCTTCCCCATGTTCAGCCAGATAGGGCACCAGGAGCTCTATACTGCGGACCCGGTCTTTCCAGCTTTGTTTAGCCCAAACCTGCTGGGCTGACCGGGCAGCGTTTATTTTTTCCTGCATTGTAATGTGCATTAACCCCATAGTTCAGTGATCACCGCTTCATAGATATCATCACTGGATTTGAGCAGTTCATCAAGCTGGTTCTGCGACAGGGGTTGTTCTATTTGTATATTAGCGCAGGCGCCCTGGGCTCCGGCAAAGATGATGTTTTCCATCCGCTGGACATTAATGTTGTTATCCCTGATAACCCGGAGTATATTCGCCAGCACACCCACCTTATCCTTATGCCGCACCGAAAGCTGGTACCGGGCGGGAGTTTTTTCCATCACATTAACGCAGTTAGGTACCACCCCATTCTGCAGATAGTCCCGTACAATGCGAACCGTTTCTTCAGCTACCGCGTTCTGGGCCTGATCGGTACTGGCTCCGATGTGATGGGTACCATATACCTGAGGCAGGGCAGCCAGCGGTGTCTGGAAAGGCCCCGATTGTTCAGGTTCCTTGGGGAATACATCGGTGGCTACCTTGAGCTTTTTCGTTTTAATCGCTTCAATAAGCGCTTCTTCATCTACCAATTCGGCCCGGCTTGTATTGATGAACAATGAACCATCTCTCATGGCCCCCAGGACCTCCGCGTTGATAACCCCCTTCAGTTCCGGTGCGAGGGCAAGGTGGATGCTTACTATATCAGCATTACGGACCGCATCGATGATGCTGGGGGCATACTGCGCACCGAGGGCCTCTGCTCCCTCCGGAGTCAGAGACCGGCTGTAGGCAACCACATGGAGCCCAAACGCCTTAGCACGAAGGATGACTTCCTTACCGATATTCCCGGTACCGATGACCGCCAGAGTGCGGCCATAGAGGCCCTTCGCTTTAGAATATTCTTTCTTATTCCAGGTGCCCTGACGCAGATCGAATACATTGTCAGGAATGCGCCGGTCAAGGGATAGCATTAAACCCATGGCGAGTTCCGCCACCGCAATCGCATTTTTGCCGGGACAATTGGACACATAGATACTCCGTTCAGAAGCGGCAGCCACATCTATGGTGTTATACCCTGCTCCGGAACGGATGATGAGGCTTAAATCGGATGCGGCTTCGATCATCGCCCGGTTTACCTTGGTAGAGCGGACAATAAGTATCCGGGGGTTAATATCTTTGAGCAAAGCAGGATGTTCTGCTTCTCCTACTCCGGTCTTAACAATTACAGAACAACCCAGGTCCTGCAGTTTTGTTACGACCCAATCTGGAAGAGTATCGAGCAATAAAACCTTGTTGGTCATAGTCACTCCTTTACCTCCATAGTAGGGTCATTGTGATGTTTTGTCAAAAAAAAGAGCGGGGACGATCTTCCCCGCTCTTCATCAGCTGATTCTTAGAATGACTTCGCTAACCTAGAAGGTGCTTGAGCACGAAGAGAATTCCCACAATCCAGGTGACTATGGTGATATCCTTAAACTTCCCGGTCAGGGCTTTTAAGAAGATATAGGACAAAATACCAAATACGAGGCCTTCTGCAATACTATAGGTAAGGGGCATCATGATAATGGTGAGGAAGGCAGGAATAGCCTCGGTAAAATCTGTAAGATCAATGTCCTTAACCGGAGCCATCATGAAGAGCCCCACGAGAATCAGGGCTGGAGCGGTGGCTGCGCTGGGTACAAGGAGGAAGAGGGGAGAGAGGAACAGGGCAAGGAGGAAAAGTAGTCCAGTAACAAGGGATGTAAGACCGGTCCGGCCGCCTTCAGCAACACCGGAAGCGCTTTCTATATAACTGGTAACGGTGCTGGTACCCAGGGTTGCCCCAACTACAGTACCAATTGCATCGGATAGCAGGGCCTGTTTAACCCGGGGAATCTCACCCTTTTCATTAATCAACTTAGCCTGGGTTGTTATACCTACCAAAGTTCCGATGGTGTCAAAAATATCAACAAAGAGGAAGGTAAAGAACACAATAAAGAAGTCGAAGGTAAATACCTTATCAAACTGGAACTGAAGGAAAAGGGGAGCAGCAGGCATACTGATTGGGTTCCAGTTCTGTGGAACCGAGGTAACCCCAAAGGGAATACCAATGATGGTAGTTCCAAGGATACCGATAAGCAGGGCACCCTTAACCCGGAATGCTAATAAAACACCACTCAGTATAAGGCCGATGAGGGCAACCAGGGCAGGCCCCTTGCTGATAGAGCCAAGGGCGACGATGGTGGCATCATTCTTTACAATGATACCCGCATTCTGCATACCGATAAAGGCGATGAATAGGCCAATACCTACTGCAACGGCCTTTTTAATATTGGTCGGGATAGATTTTACAATCGCTTCCCGGACATTAAAGAGGGACAGAATGATAAACAGAATCCCTTCCAGGAAAACCGCGGTCAGCGCCAGCTGCCAGCTATAGCCCATACCAAGGACTACAGAAAAGGCAAAGAAGGCATTAAGACCCATACCAGGCGCAAGGGCCACGGGCAGGTTCGCCAGCAGGGCCATACAGACCGTTGCAATAGCCGAAGCTAAAGCCGTGGCGGTAAAGACGCCTCCCGCAGGCATACCGGTGGCACTTAAAATTCCTGGATTGACCGCTAAAATATAGGCCATGGTCATAAAGGTGGTTATACCAGCCATCACTTCGGTTCGGACTGTGGTACCGTGAGCTTTTAGTTTAAAAAACTGTTCCACTTTTCGCCTCCATAATTAATTGGACGGGCAATAGACCCGGCCATTTTAACGAACAGCATACGATAAATTTGAACAATCGGCAATGCACAAAAACATTTTGAGCACAGTTTTGCACCTTTGCACCTGAACAATCGTCTCCAGATAGCTTTTCTAAAGGTGGCCCATACGGAATTGTTTGACAAGTCAAAAAAACAGGTTGACAATAAAGATATGAAACCCCAGAGCATGAAAGCAACTCTCGAGCGGATTGCCGGGGAATGGCTCAAGAAACAGAGCATCTACGATATACCAGCAGAAACCATTCACCGTGTGATTGAATTGGAACTGTCATCACCGGGGGTATCGGTTCATGGAGTACCGGTACCTATTCCTCTGGGCCCTGCAGCGGGTCCCCACACTCAGCTGACCGGTAATCTGATTGCCGCATGGGCCTGCGGCAGCCGGGTCTTCGAGCTCAAAACTGTTCAAAAAATGGACAGCCTCGAGCTAGATAAACCCTGCATTGATGCCCTGGATGAGGGCTATAATGTGGAATGGTCCACCGAGCTCAGCCTCGAACAGGCCCGCCAGGAATACCTTAAGGCATGGATACTTCTCAGGATATTGGGGGCTCTGCTTTCAGAAAAGCCGGGCAATTTCATCTTTAACATGTCCCTGGGATATACCCTCGAAGGCATACAAACACCGAAAATGGATACCTTTATAGAGGG
>Ga0208198_1003715_pt1 | contig 10212 bp, 4 predicted proteins | sample AD_JPNTR2_MetaG_FD_184446 | JGI IMG/M metagenome (GOLD analysis project Ga0208198, IMG submission 184446) | Active sludge microbial communities of municipal wastewater-treating anaerobic digesters from Japan - AD_JPNTR2_MetaG (SPAdes) (version 2) | ecosystem: Engineered > Bioreactor > Anaerobic >... | reverse complement strand
AGAAAACTAAAAGGGGTCAATATGCTCCGGAATTTTACCGGTTTATGGCCATTTTTTTACCAAATGACCTTTATTAAACGGTGATTTTTTGCCCGGTTTTTGGGGTCAGCATGCTCCGGCATATCCAGTTACTACCGATTAGTAGAAAGCTATCGGAACGCCCAAGACCGGGTTTGCCACCGTACTATATTGAATGTCGGGTACTTAGATTGTCTAACCCCTGAACAACTGAACCAAATTCGGAAATCTTGACCCAAAAGAAGAAAATTGTTGCAATCTACCTTTCGTAATACTACCAACTGGGCGGAAGACAGGAAGTCTTCAACCGGTTGTTGCCGAGATTATGCCCATTTCTGTTTATTGGTGAAAGAAAATTGCACTTAGGGTCTCTTGCAAGTGTTAAGAAGCTAAGCCACAAAAAACTAATGGAACACTCTTTCCGGACGCAATTTGAAATTTTTCAGTTGAACTAAACTTTTGATTTAGTGTGCTTAATGAAAGGTTCCATTACTCGGTTATAATAGCCATGCATGTAAGCGATGGCCATCCCATAGTTTGTAACTGGAATCCCGGCATTGATGTAAGGTTGAATTCGTGAGTGGAGTTGTTTTCGGGTTATCATACAGCCTCCACATTGCACAACTAAGGCATAATCGTTCATGGAGCGTTCAACAGGTGAAAGCCCTGCAATAATGTCAAATTGTAAATTCTTTCCGGTATATTTTCGCATCCAGTTAGGAATTTTGAATCGTCCTATATCCTCGCAATTAACGTGGTGAGAGCAGGATTCCAAAATCAAAATACGGTCGCCGTCTTTTAATTCATCGATATAGGGTGTACCATTGATAAAGGCTTCAAAATTACCTTTAAAACGTGCCATTACAATGCTGTAGCCTGTTAGTGGGATGTCTTCAGGCACTAATGTGTCGGCACGATAAAAAAGCTGTGAGTCTGTAATGGCTAGTTTGGGTTTAACACCCGTATTCTTAAGGAAAGTGTGAATTTGCTCCGGTTGAACTACAATAGACACAGCATAATTATCGAGCATATCCCGTAATACCTGAACCTGAGGAAGAATAAGTCTTCCCGCAGGAGCTTCGGAGTCAATTGGCATAATAAGCATAACAATATCATCTTTGCCTATTATATCGCCTAAAAGAGTGGGAGTGGAGTATGCCGTTTCCGGAATCGCTTTTTTTATAGCCTCAATAACGTTTGGGAGTTGCTCGGGAATTTTATTGCTAAAAAGCAAAACATCTTGATGTGTTGATTCCTTAATTTTGTTAAGCAAGGTTGGATCCGGTTTCGAAATATCGGTTTTAGTGTAAATCAGCAAAAAGGGGATATCGTTTTGCTTGAAGAGCGTAATAAGATTTTCTTCAGTAGCTCCGAACCTGTTTTCTGTGAAAAGAACAAGTGCTAAATCGATTTGTTGAATGACACGAAGAGATCGCTGAATTCTTTTCTCACCCAATTCTCCTTCATCGTCGATTCCTGCCGTATCAATTACAACTACCGGGGCAAAATCAAGGATTTCTACCGTACGTTTTACCGGGTCTGTAGTTGTTCCGGCAACTTCCGATACAATGGCTATATCTTGTCCGGTAATTGTATTTATGAACGATGATTTCCCTACGTTTCGTCTTCCAAAAATTCCTATTTGTGGTTTTAAATCTCGTGTGGAGATGTTTGCCATTTCAAGCTTTTTTGTAGGTTTTGCGATTTACGACAAAATATGCCATTGATCCGGATATCAACAATAGCAGCCCACCATTGATTGGTATAGGATCTCCTTCACCGCCACCTCCCGGGTCAAATGGATCTTTTGGGTTATCTTTATACCTTGGCTTATCTGTTTCCGAAAGGGTTTCGCGTGCAATTTTTTTTCTTTTACCAAAATCGCTTTGCCCCAATAGGTTCGTGGAGATAACGCTAAATATCATTAATAATATGAAGGCATAATTTTTCATTAAACTCTTGATTAACCTAAGGTATTAAAACTTTCTTTGTGATCAATCGTTTGGAATTCAGAATTGTTACAACAAACATACCACTTTTTTGATTCATATCAATGACTATTGTTTCATAAGCCCCAACAGTTCCATTTTCAATCATCCTTCCTGAAATGTCTGTCACGATAATGCTGTTATTAATGTTTTGATTATTAGTAACATAAATCTTGTTGTCTCGAACCAAAATAAAGGCATCGTTGTTTGTTAATGATTCGTTAATGTTTAGAGTGGTCGATTTTTGTTTTATTCTTAAGATATAATCTCCTGATTCAACTTCTGTATGTGAAAACAGAAGGTCTTCTTTCTTTGAAAATGGATTGTAGAGGGAATATGAGTAGTCGTTTTGAATATTCTCTTCGGTGATCGTTACCGCCTGTTTTGTTGTTCTGGAACCAATTGTTACCGGAATATCTATGGTTTCACCGGCGGCGAGTCTATTGAGTAATTTTTCATTGAGCGCTACAACTGCTAAGTTAGGATATGTCTCAGTGTTTGTTTTTGCGTAAATGTATGGTTTTTCTTGCATTTCTTCCGGGAATAATTTGATAGCACTGAATCGGCAATCGTATGTAATTTTTTCCGGGGCTTCAGGATGGAAGAATATAACCAGTTCATCCATATTTTTATCGTTGGTGGCATTGAATCGTATTAGTGGCCATTGGGGACTTGTTTGATTTTTGTAAAACGATTGGCTACTGTGCACTCGCACGTCGTTTGTCGTTGAGAGGGTTGTATTTTGTTGCGCTATAATGTAATACCCATTTCCTGCCGGGACAATACCATCAAACGACGCGGGACTTGCTACGTTTGTTTGGTAATTATAGGTGTAGTAGGTTTGCGACTGAGTGTGATAAACGTAGATGGTTGGGTCAATGTAGTTTCTTGTCCAACCATTCGGAGATTTCCAATCAATGGCGGAAGGATATGGATTTCCAATGATATTGAGTCCCGGATATGATCCGCTTCCACTGTTGGTTACGGCAATAGATTTGAGTCCGTTATTAAAATTCCCCGTAAAAACTGTGGTGTCGCGATTATATTGTTTAATAGAATATCCTCTCATAACTTGGAGAGAACTGGAGCTATTAAGTTGAGTCCACGATTGGGTAGTTTCATTCCATTGGTTTACATAATGTCCGGTGAATTGCTTGATATCGCTATTGTTGGTTGGTGTCGAGGCAAAATGCCAGTAGTTGTTACTTCCTGTGTGACGCACAAATTTTGAAGTTTGCCCCACGGAAACAGTTCCTGTACCTTCCACCAGTAACGAGCCTGAACCTGCTGATGTTCCTTGAATCACAAAATTTTCGACAACAGACAACGTAACTCCGTTTGAAACAGTAAGTTCGGCTTGTGGTGCTATCGTTATGTTTTTTACTGAAACGCTTGAATTGATGATAGGATAATTTTGACTTGATACAATAGGAATATGAACACTATGTTGATTCGTTGGAGCCATTGGAGGATTCCAGTTATTAGCGTTGCTCCAATCGGTTGATGTCTGACCGGTCCAAGTAAGGTTTGTGGATGTACTTACGCTATTAGGGTTGTTTGTGGCAGTTTGGAGATTGTATATTTCGTTCCCTGCAGTTCCATTGTAAGCGAATACTCTGAAATAGTAGGTGTTGTTGGCTTGTAAATTGGTAACTACAACACTATTGCCCGAACTGTTGTAAACAACTTGCTCTCCGGCATTATTCCATGAATCATCGGTAGTGTATGTGGTGTTATTACTGGGATTAGTGAAAGAATTCGTTGAATTCATAACTACAATTCGATAATCTCCATCACCTTTAGTCCATGAAACAGTAACTTGATTTGTAAAAAGGTTGGAGAATGAAATTTGATAATCTTGCGTTGATGGTGCAGAAATAGTTGTTAACGATGTTGGATTGTTTGTGGCTGATTGAGTATTGTATAAAGCTCTTCCTGATTCAGGATTGTTGAGTTCATACAGACGGAACCAATAGGTTTGATTTGAGGATAGACCACTTATAGTTGCTGAATTGCCATTTCCGTTATACACAACTTGTTCTCCGGCATTTTGCCATGTTGAGTTGGCTGTGGGATACGAGCCTAAGGTTGGGGCTGTAAAATTGTTGGTGGTATTCATTTTTAGAACTCGCCCATTTCCGTTACCGCTTGTCCAAGCAATGGTTGCCGTCCCTCCGGAAAAATCCTGTAAAACTATATTAGAAGCTTGTGATGTTGGAGCCAACCGGAAGGTTATAGAACTAACATTCCCGGAGGTATAATAATTATTGGTTGCTGTGATAAATCCTACGCGGTTTATTGGGATTATAGTCAAAGAATAGGTAGAATCTTGGAGCAATCCTGTTCTTGTAAAAGTTGTTGAGGAGATTTCTTGCCTCATATCTCCCGCCGTTTGGCCTGTTATTCCAACACCATCAACCACTTGTTCAGGATTAATAGGTGTCCCTCCTTTTAAGAATGTGCCGTAATGCGTTGCATTGCTTGCTGCATTGTATGATACTGTTACAGAGTTTGTGTTTGCGCCGGTAATGGAAATAAAGCCAACATGACTGGTTGGTTCGGTGGCTAATGTGTAGAAATTGGATTCGGTTGAATAAATGGTGTCGTTCGATCCGGAGTTATCATAAACAACGTAGGCCAAGTATCTGTATCGTGTACCGGCAGAAAGACCGGTGAGAGTTACCGTATCCTGTGCAACTATCCGACCACTGTTGACAAAAATGTTGGACGATGGACTTTGGCTAAATAACCGATAAGCAAGGCCTTGTTGTAAAATAGTGTAACCTCCATTGTCAACATCAAAGGCTATAGTGGCCTGTGTTACATTCCTTGATATCGGAACATAAATTACAGCACTCGGTTGTCCAAGGGTAGGCAGGAATGATAAACCAAGTAAAATCGACAGGATGAAATATGGAATTTTAGACATGATATTTGTGTATTGTTGGTTCATGATTTGTTTGTTTTATTCTACGCATTTAGTGATAAAAGGTTTATCAATTTTGATGAACTTATACATTTTGAAGACTAAAATCTGAACTGACAAAGGTATAAAATTCATCTGGGATTGTCTATCAACTTGGTAAACAAAAAAACTATCATAATTGTTTGATTTGCAAAACACTGATCTTTTTGAGTTTTTAATAAAACTTTTATAAACGTCTGTTTTTTGTTGACAGACAGCTATCTTTTCAATTACAATTGATGTTATCTTTGATTATCGTACATTAAAAAAATATGATTATGAAACGGTTTCTATTTTTATGGGTATCTCTCGTCGCGTTATTTATCACGAATGTAAGGATGGGAACAGCGCAAGTGACTGATTCTATTTTTCTTTTTAAGATCACGCAATACATTTGTCCGCGTGCTGTCAATGGGCCTAAAGGCTTGGAATTGTATTACGATTTATTGTACACGTCATCTGAAACAGCCGTTAACTTCTCAACAAATCCATTAAAGATCAGACAAATTGGCCAAGGGCCAACCGGTATTGATACAACGGAGTACCTCATTAATGTGAATCGTACATTAACTCCCAATCCCATCGACGATATGATTCATGGAGTCCTTGTTTTGGGGTCGGCCAATATTCGATCGTATCTTCTGGCAAATGGGTTAACTCAGATTGATGATCCAATCACCGACGTTATGTTTGTTGATGTTAACTTCTCCTTCGATGGGAACGATTATCTTGAGGTTTTGTTCGATGCCTCAGGAACAGGGATTTATCAGATCGTAGATGTTTTCGGAGACAACATGAACCTTCCTCCGGATGCGTGGACCGGTATCGACAGCTACGGTAATATGGTTAGTACTAAAGGGCAGAATTTAGAATATACCGCTGCAATAATCGGCGATTTAACTGATGAAAAATGGACTGACCCATCGTTGCGCTATCAAACAGTGGCAAAGAATGACCGTCTTTATGGTTTTGGAATATTAGATCCCTATTCATATAACCCAACACCTCCGATTCTGGACAATCAACCGCCGGTCGTAACATCAAATCCGGCCAACAACTCTGTGAATATTCCCGAGAACGTAATTCCATCTTTTACTTTCAACGAACCAATCTTCCACACCGATGGAAGCCAAATAACCAATCAATCCTCGGCGACCTTAGTCAGTATGTGGTCTATTGTTCCTACGACTTTCACAACCACAATTAACCATTCTGCCAACCCGGTTCTCACCGTTACTCCATCCGGTTCGCTAGATTACGACACCGAGTACTATTTGCAGCTAAATCCGGTAGAGGATACTGTTGGTTTTGCAACTACAACTAAAACAATAAAGTTTAAAACCATTGCCAATGGATCTCCTGATCTGACTCCTCCTGTGGCATCATTTAATCCTGTTGATGGAGATATTCAAATACCGTTGGGAGTTAACCCGGTGATTACGTTTAATGAACCGGTAAAAAAGGCTAATGGTGCAATCCTCACTAACGACAACTTAGCCAGTGTGATCTCCTTTACTCAAAACGGGCAGCCTGTCAATTTCACGGCAACCATTAACGAAACTAAAACCCAAATTACCATTATCCCTACCAATCCATTATCGCCCGATCTATGGTACTCAATATCCATTTCATCATTAAAGGATGCAGCTGGAAATCAAAGCGCTGTTCAAACCTCAACGTTTAAAACCGTCGATTTGATACCTCCTGTACTATCCTTCAATCCAATCAACGGTTCCACAGGCGTTTCACAAATGATTACCGTTACCATTACTTCCAATGAACCTCTATATACTTTAGGTTTAACGCCTTTAACCAATGCCGACCTCCCGCAGCTTATTCAGTTTGTTGATCAGAATAACTCCCCGGTTCCTTTCACGGCTACCATCGACAATAACCGCACATTGATTAGCATTGTTAATCAAAATCTTTTAGCTCACAGTACAACCTACATAATAACAATTTCCCCTGTGGCCGATTCTCTGGGTAATCAGACTTCCCCTCAAAGCAGTTCATTTACTACTATCTTGCCGCCACAAGTTACCTTCTATCCGGCGGATGAGACTTATGGCGTTAATTTGGATGTTGTCCCCACCATTTCTTTTGAACGTCCTGTGCGAAAAACAAACGGATCTCCTATAACCAACGACGATCTAAGCTCCTTAGTTTCATTTTATGATGAAGAAATGAATTCTGTGCCATTTACCGCTTCAATTAATTCGGGCAAAACTCAAATAACAATCACTCCAACCAACCTTTTATCCATTAATTCGGTTTACACAATTTATATCAATTCGGTTGAAGATGTATTCGGTAATGAAACTACTCGTCAAAAGGCTTCATTTATTACCGAGGGTGAAAAGATAATGGTAAATTTTGATACAGCAGCATTTTGGCATGCAGAACCAGGAAAAAATCTTGACAACGACTATGCTCACCACTATTATTATGACACGAATGTGAACGCAATATTCAGAGGACATTATGTTGCACGTTCCGGATCACTTCCACCTCAGTTCCATATTGGGAACTATTCCTTCATTACTGACGATGGTAGCCCATCAACAAGGGTTAGAGCAATTATCCCGTCAGGAGGGGTTGCTAGTTTCAAATTTAAAGTGCGATATGTTGAGGCTACCGATAATCTCCTTTACAAGGTTCGTTACTCCACAAACCAAGGTGCTTCGTGGACAGATTTGGAACCGCTAATCGGTCCGGATTTTCTTGTTTCCAATCAATGGTTCTCGTGGTATGGCGTGGTTCATAGTCTTGCAGACTCGATAATGATTGACATTATGAATATTTCAATGCCTCTCCGAAGAATTGCTATCGATGATTTTGAGTGGGCACCCATTCATGATTTTACTACAACTTACCCGATATCAATCTATCCCGTGCAGGGTGGAACAGCAAACATCACCGCCAATCCGGGGAATCAGGCATATTTCAAACAAAAGGTAACAATTAATGTTTCCAATATTGAACAAGGTAAGGCTGTTCGTAATATTCTTGTTTACGACAATGCTTTTACTCCTATTTTTACAGATACCATTGCCGAAAACAGTCAGTACTCTTTCCGAATGCCTAAATCTCAAGCCAATGTTGTCTTAACTCTAGGATTGGCAGTAAATACCCAGGTTATCGGAGGAACAGCTGTTGTTACCACCAATAAAAAGGTTGCAATAGCCGGCGATAGTATTTTTGTTAACATTACCAACATTCCGGCAACACGTCGTTTCGCTGCGATAGAAGTTAGGGATATTAATAATACTCTTGTTACAACTACAGAATTATCTCAAGGTGCTCATTACGCATTCGTGATGCCTGACAATGGGGTAACTGTCAGTGTGATTTTAGAGCCGATTTTCACAATCACCATATTACCTCCAATTGGTGGAAATGCGCAGGTTACTACCGATAAAAGCGTTGCCGCACAAAATGAGTCGGTTACAATCAATATTGCCAATGTCCAAATCGGAAAACGAGTGAATCAGGTGGAGGTTACCAAGACCGATAACCAATCTGTGGCTGTTCAAACACTCATCGATGGCCAGCAATACTCTTTTGTAATGCCCAACGATCATGTTTCAGTCCAAGCCTTCCTAGTCGATGTGCTTTACACCTTAACAACTCAGGTTAATCCAATTGGAAGCGGTACTGTAACAGGTGCAGGAGAATATACCTACGGTTCTCAGGTTACACTAACTGCCACACCCAATGAGGGTTACAGCTTTGTATCGTGGACCAATGCACAGAACGAAACGGTCAGCACCCAGCCGGAATACAGTTTCACTATGCCGGCGGAGAACATAACCCTGACCGCCAACTTCAGTGCTAACAACTACACCGTAACAGCCCAGGTTAATCCGGTGGGAAGCGGCACAGTAACGGGAGCAGGAGTATATGCCTACGGTTCGCAGGTTACACTAACTGCCACACCCAATGAGGGGTACAGCTTTGTATCGTGGACCAATGCACAGAACGAAACGGTCAGCACTCAGCCGGAATACAGTTTCACCATGCCGGCGGAGAACATAACCCTGACCGCCAACTTCAGTGCTAACAACTACACCGTAACAGCCCAGATTAATCCGGTGGGAAGCGGCACAGTAACAGGAGCAGGAGTATATGCCTACGGTTCTCAGGTTACACTAACTGCCACACCCAATGAGGGCTACAGCTTTGTATCGTGGACCAATGCACAGAACGAAACGGTCAACACCCAGCCGGAATACAGTTTCACCATGCCGGCATCCAATATCGCTTTAACAGCTAATTTCCAGTTGATTTTCTACGATGTCAATTTCCATGTCACTCATAATAGTAATCCATTGAGTGGTGTTGAGATTATTGTCGAAGGATACAATCCGATATATACCAATCAAAATGGAGATGCACAGATTAGCCTGCCCAATGGAAATTATACTTATACTGCTTCTCTTTCAGGGTATAACAACATGAGCGGTGAGTTTACAATTCAAAATTCCGGACTTACCATAAATCTTTTTCTCAATTCAGTTATTAGCAGCCATAACTCAGGGGCAATAAAATTATATCCAAACCCGGTGAAGAATTCCTTAATCCTGGATCGTGATAATATCAACCCTGTTGTTGTCAAAATAATATCGCCTGCCGGAATTGAGATGAAACAATATCATTGGGATTCAAACCGTATTGAAATTGATTGCCAAAACTATCCTACCGGCATCTATCTCTTACAGATTAGCGATGGCACCTTGATTACATTTATGAAAAACTAAGTAAATCTTGCTTGATAATTGGGAGGTCTCAAAAAAGAGCCTCCCTTTTTTTATATATCTAGAAGGTTAATGAACTTATTTGCCCGGCCGTTATTCGAGTCATTTATGATTTTATTTCTAATCCAAGCCAGGTGTGTCCTTTCTTTTGAAAAATATTCAACCCCTGTGCGTTTTGCATTGCATATTTGGTAATACTGATATATTTAATTGGTGTGTGCTCGGGGCTTAAAGGGGCATAGTTTATCCGATTGTTGCATCCTTCTCCTCGTTAAATAAAAGATGCATCCATGGTGCCGCACTCAAAGGTTTGGTTTTCAACTTGCTTTGCAATAAAGATCAATCTATAGTTTTATTAATCCCAAAATTGTCATTAGCCAGAATTTCTAATGGCGGTCATTAGAAAAATATGAGCTGAAGTTGTTGATATTATTGGGAAATTTATCTTATAAGATGTTTATAAACACGCCATATTTGTGTAAGAAAA
>Ga0208198_1003712_pt1 | contig 10218 bp, 12 predicted proteins | sample AD_JPNTR2_MetaG_FD_184446 | JGI IMG/M metagenome (GOLD analysis project Ga0208198, IMG submission 184446) | Active sludge microbial communities of municipal wastewater-treating anaerobic digesters from Japan - AD_JPNTR2_MetaG (SPAdes) (version 2) | ecosystem: Engineered > Bioreactor > Anaerobic... | reverse complement strand
TATTTCCCCGATGAGATCGCTTCCAGTACTGCGTCGGTAATTTCTGCACATTTCATCCAGGGACGCTGTTCAAAGGGTAGTACATCGCTGGTAATTTCGACATAATCTTCCAGCTTCTCATCGAATTTTCCGGTCCGGTTTCCGTTAAAGAAATAGGTTACATGACCGTATTTCTGGGTTTCCGAGATGGCCAGGGTTCGAACACCGCTGGCTGCAAGGTATTCTCCCATGGTTCTGTCGATTGCCGGGGGACTTACCAGGTACCGCTTGGGAACATGCATATCCCCGTCATATTCCATCATGCCCGCATAGACAACCTTTGGCCTGCGGATCCGGTCGAATTTATCAAAATCGTCCTGTTCAAAGGCTGCGGTCATTTCTAATGCCCGGTCACCCCGGAAATTAAAGTAAATAACCGAGTCTCCGTCTTCTATAGTTCCAACAGGTTTGCCCTGCTCAGCAATGACAAATTCCTTCAGGTCCTGATCGATAATTCCAGGGATCTCTTTGCGGTAGGTTTCCACCGCTTCCCTGGCGGAGCTGAATTGCCGTCCCATGCCGAGTACGTGGGTTTTCCAGCCCCGTTCAACCATGGACCAGTCGGCACCGTAGCGATCCATGGTAATCCACATGCGGCCTCCGCCTGAGGCAATGCGGGCGTTGAAGCTGCCATCATTCAATCCCTTAAGGAAGGCCTCAAAGGGATCCACATAGTCCAGCGCACTGGTTTCGCCCACATCCCGTCCATCGAATAACACATGGATTCGGACCTTCTTAACCCCTTCATCTTTTGCTTTTTGAATCATAGCCTTTAGGTGGTCAATATGACTGTGCACGTTTCCGTCGGAAAAGAGGCCGATAAAATGAAGGGCTCCGCCGGAGGCCTTAACATTGTCAATTACCTCCCGCCAGGCCTTGCCCTGGAACATGGCTCCTGTTTCGATGGACTTGGATACCAGGGCTGCACCCTGGGAAAATACCCGGCCGCAGCCAATCGCATTATGACCAACTTCACTGTTGCCCATATCCTCATCTGAAGGGAGCCCTACTGCCTTACCGTGGGCTTTTAAGCGGGTATGGGGGCTCTTTGCTTTTATAGCCTCCAGATTGTACATTTTGGAATCGGCGACCGCATCGCCTTCCTTATATTTACCGTATCCGACCCCGTCCATTATAACGAGGACCACCGGACCGCGCCGGCCCTTCCAGGCCGGATTTTTTTTGAGGGCTTCCACCATGGGGAACTCCTTTGTTAACGATTATAAGGTGACAATTGCAAAAATACGTTACTTTTGCAAGAACCTTTATCAATAATACTAAAAAAACTTGACAATACCAACTGGGACCCCGGATACTTTGGGTATGAAGCTTCTCGTATTTATCGTTAATGATGAAAACTATTTGGAAGAAATTTTAGAAGCCTATGTCGAAGCAGGAATATCCCGGGCCACAATTCTTGATTCTGAAGGAATGGGCCGGTTTCTTTCCTACGAGGTTCCCCTTTTTGCCGGTTTTAAGGATTTTATGAAGGGAAATAAGCCCTATAACAAAACTATCCTTTCAGTTATCGAAGATGAGGCTCTATTAGATCAGCTTGTACCGCTTGTAGAAAAGACAATTGGTTCTTTGGAACAGCCAGGTACTGGGCTCATGTTTACCCTCCCTGTCGATTGGGCCTATGGAATATCAAAAATTTGTAAAGAGGAGTAGTTTTTATGGTAGATTTTTCCGGAATCCTTGATGTTTCGTGTATTGCAATAGATGTGGAAGCAGCCAGCAGGGATGATGTTATAAGAAAAGCGATAGAGCTATTAGAAAAGTCGGGTAAAATCAGCCAGGGCGATTCGATGTATCATGATATCATGGCAAGAGAACAGCTGGCTTCTACTGCAATCGGAGAAGGGATTGCAGTACCCCATGCATTAAGTGATGCCATGCAGAGTACCGTGATGGCGGTGTTACGATTAAAAACTCCGATAGACTATAATGCCCCCGACGGAAAACCGGTGGATCTATTTTTTATTATGGCGGGCCCTAAAAATGACACCGCCTATCATCTAAAGCTTTTATCTAGGTTAGCCCGGCTTCTTCATGATTCCCATTTTCGAGAACGGGCCAGAACTGCATCGAATGTGGAAGCACTGGCGGCTTTGCTTTTAGAAAAGGAATAAATAGTGTTTTCTAAGACACAGCGCCGTTGGAACCTGATACGATATGGCCTTACTGTTCTCTTTCTTTTTATCTGTTGGATCCTCTTTTCTGCAACTCTGGACATTCCTTATTTAATAATTGGCCTGGCGGGCTCAATTATAATAGCCGGTGCGGCGTACAATGTGTTTATCGAAGAATATGAAGCGGGGAAACGGTCTGTTATACCTCGGATTGTTCCATTACTTTTTTATTTTCCCCTGCTCATCTGGGCTCTCTATAGTGCAAGTTATAGAATGCTCGGTGCAATAGTTACCGGCAGAATACATCCTGGGATCGTTCACTTTAAAAGTACTCTGAGATCAGATCTTGCCCGGGTAGTATTGGCCCATTCCATTACCTTTAGTCCAGGAACTATTACAATGGATCTGGATGAGGATCAGTATGTGATCCATTGGATGTTTGTAAGCACAAAACATGCAAAACAGGCAGGTAATGAAATAAAGGGAAGATTAGAACATCAATTACGGAAAATCTGGATATGAAGGCTCTGATTTTTAATGCTACCAGTTGGATCTTTATCGCCTGTATCGGCGTGGCAATCATCCGGCTGATCCTTGGTCCCCGAGGAGCGGATCGGCTTACCGCCTTGGCGGTTATTTCATCGCTTATTTTAGCATTGCTTGTATTATATGGAACACAGGAAGGCCGGCTGCTCTACCTCGATGTGGCATTACTCTATGATGTATTCGGGTTTCTTGGAATATTAGGTATTGCACGCTTTTTCCGGGAAAAAGAAAGGGATGATCGGAGGTTCTAATGGGGAATTTGCTTGATATCATCTCTCTTATTTTAGCAGTATTAGCCAGTATATTTGCCATTGCTGGAACCCTCAGCTTATTCCGTTTTCCCGATTGCTATACCCGTTTGCAGGCTTCTTCATTAGCCAGTTCTACCGCTCCGTTTACCATTTTTCTTCTCAGCCTCGTTAATGCAGCGGATGTGGCTTCAGCATTCAGAATTCTCCTGCTTATGTTATTTTTTCTCGTTTCTTCGCCGACTAGTACCCATATTATTAGCCGTTATGCCTGGTTTTCTGGCATAACTCCATGGACAAAGCCTGGTAAGCTCCTATGATCACGATCCTGCTCCTATTGATTGTAATCGGCTCTGCCTATGCACTTTTTTCTCGAGATCTTTTACATAGTACCATAGCACTTTCTATGACCAGTGTTGTTTCGGCCCTCATCTTTTATCTTTTACATGCCCCCGATGTGGCAATTACAGAGGCCGCGGTAGGGGCAGGTCTGTCTACGGTTATTTTTATCTGGATTATCAAGCATACAAAACGGAGTGACCCATGACAAAGCTGATGGGCATAGTCAGTTTAATATTACTCTCAGCGGTCTTAGGCCCCATCATTATTACCGAACATCCCTGGTCTCAGAATGCCCGGGACTTTCTGCTGCATAATGGATATAGAGATACGGGTGCAAGTAATTTAGTTTCAGCCATTTATTTAGGCTACCGGGCCTACGATACCATTGGAGAAACTATTGTACTATTAGCAGCAGTTACCGGAGCCGTTTTTCTCATAAAGGGTTTCGGATCTTCGCATCAAGCCCCTGTTCCCTCGTATAAAAGAGGAGCTATCAGAACTAATATTATAAGCATGACTACCGGTAAGCTGGCTCCGGTGGTTATGCTTTTTGGCTGGTATGTGATGTTTTTTGGGCACCAATCTCCAGGCGGCGGATTCCAGGGCGGGGTAGTGCTTGCATCGGGTATGTTATTCATCGCCCTCGGAAGGGAACATCACAAAAGAGATTCTCAATTAACAAAGAAAAGGCTCCATCGTATCGAGGTGTTATCCCTATGGCTTATACTGCTGCTTGTCTGCATTCCCCTCACGTTAGGGGCTGCTATACTAGAGAATCCCCTTACAAAAATCGGAGATTCTATACCCAGGGTGATCTATATCATCGGATTTAATATGGCAATCGGGCTAAAGGTTGGTTCAGGCCTTTCTATTCTGGGTTTACTCATGATGGATATGCAACATGATGATTAACAGAATACTTTTACTTTGTCTCTTTCTGCTTGGTTTTTATGGCCTAATGGTGCTAAAAAATCTGGTTAAAAAAGTATTTGCCCTGTCAATCCAGAACTCAGCGGTCATTCTGCTCTTTATTGTAGAGGGAAGTCGTATTGGAGATCATGCCCCGATTCTTTCAGAAGACCAGGTCCGATATGTGGATCCCATACCTCAGGCCCTTATGTTGACCGCCATAGTAGTCGGAATTTGTGTGACTGCCCTTGCTTTAGCCCTTGTGTACCGGTTGTACCAGAAGTACGAAAGCCTGAATGTAGAAGAGATTCAGAGGAAAGCAAATAATGAATAGCGAGAATCTAATAGTGATTCAAATTGTATTACCCCTCTCAGGTGCGGCCCTCTGTTTTGTTTCTAAATTGTTAAAAAGCCAGACTCTTCAACGGCTTATAGATTGGTTTGCTGCTTTTTTGGGGTTGTTTGTACCTCTGGGCCTTTTATTTTTTCTCTATCCTGCGGTCAGTCAACATCCTATTCAATTTTATGTTGGTAATCAGCATCCTCTTATCGGAATTGAACTACGTTTTGATGGGGTGAGCGGAATTGAACTACGTTTTGATGGGGTGAGCTGGTTATTGAATGTAATGGGTTTTATTACCGCCGCCACGTCCTGGCTATACTCCCGGACAGCAGGACCTCATACACCAGAATTTTCTGCCCTTTTCCTTATTCAAACCTTTGCATTAACTGCCACTGCATCCTCAGCAGATTTATTTAATCTTTTTGTCTGTTTTGAAATTCTTGGTATTGCTTCCTATGCCCTTACTGCATTTTCCGGCAAAGGTCGTGCATTTATGGCTGCCTTTAGCTATATGGCAGTGAGTTCTACAGCTATGGCTATTTTTCTCATCGGAGTTTTTGGTATCTACCGTATTACTGGTGCCCTCTCCTATGATGGTATAGCCCGATATATAACTAGGATAACTACCGAAGCCCAGATTGTTGGGCTCGGTCTTTCTCTTGTTTGTATCGTCATTGCCACCGCAGTTCGGGTTGCCATCTTGCCGGTCTATGGCTGGCTTCCGGAAGCCCATGCAACGGCTCCTCATGCAATTTCTGCGGTGCTTTCCGGTGTTCTCATCAAGGTTCCTCTCTTTGCTCTGGGGCGCTTCTTATTTCTGCTCATGTCCAATGTATCAGCTATAGATATTGTTTTTAAGGAAATTCTGGATGTATTAAAACTATCGGGGACCCTCACAGCTCTGGTAGCGGTGATATTTGCCCTTTCTCAGAGAGACGTAAAACGGTTATTAGCCTATCACTCTATAAGTCAGATTGGATATGTGGTCAGCGCCTGGGCTATTGCAAGTCCTATGGCAATAGCTGCAGCCTGGATGCATGCCTTTTATCATGCCCTTTTTAAAGGGCTCCTGTTCCTTAGTGTTGGGACGGTTATCGATGCATCTGGTTCAAAGGATGTGTATACCATTCGAGGAGCTTATAAAGTAGGTCTTATACCAACAATTGCTTTTTTTGTTGGAGCCCTTTCCATATCAGCCTTCCCGCCATTTAATGGCTTTGCCAGCAAAGCTGCAATTTTCTATCTGCACAAGGGCTCCTGGGAATATATCATCCTTAGTATCGCTTCTGTTGGTACGATTGCTTCTATGATTAAATTGAGTCGAATGTTTATACCAGAAGGAAAATCCGCTAAAGCAAGGCCGGAGTATAACCCCAATATATTGGTACTTAAACCTGTTACCGGATTTTGGCTTAAGGTTTCGCTTGTAATTTTTGCTTTAGCTTGTGTTATGGGTGGACTCTTCTCTAAGGAGATGGGAAGGCTTGCAGGATTGCTCGTGGGAACCGAGACAAATCCTGTGCCAACCCATCTTTTTACACTGAATTCAATAAAAGGAACATTGTCGCTTCTAGCTCAAGGAGTCCTATTATATCTTTTTGTAATAAGTCTTCCAGGGAAATATATCACCCATAAAATTGAAACCCGGCAGCCCAGCTTCGCCGGACTGCTTTTTGCTTTTTCACTGGGTATTGGTCTCCTGGGGACTCTGGTATTGCTCCGTCATTAAGGCTGTATTAAAACCTGATATCCACCAGGGTAATATCATCCGCAAGGTGGGATTCCCCAATCCAGCGGTTTACCTCTTCATCAAGCTTTTGTGATACCTCTGAAAGTGGCGTTTTGTGAACATCCCGCAGGAGTTCTATCGTTTTTTCTTCCCCATACCGTTCGCCGAAGGGGTCTGTCATATCGGTAAGCCCATCAGAATATGCGGTTAAACGCATCCCCTTTATAATAGGAAGTGAAATCGGCGCTTCATTAACAAGTTTTTCTTCTATTCCCAGAGGAGGAAGATTTGGCCGGGCAATCTTGCAGGATATTTTCTTTTCCTCCTCCTGGGGAATAAAGGCAAGCACTGGTGAAAATCCGCAGTTATGTACTTCTACCATATTAGTGTCAAAATCAATATAGAACAGGACCGCAGCCACAAAGACATCGTCGGGGTTTACTTCTTTTATCATGGCATTGAGGAGCCCCGTAGTTTTTCGCGGATCCCCTTCATAGGAAAACAGCTTAAAGGCTGCAAAAAAAGCTCCTAAGGCTGTGGTGGCCAGAGAGCCGGATATATTTTTTCCTGCCACATCAAAGCAGGCAACCATATAACGGTTTGGTCCAATGCGGGCCGCTCGATAAAAATCTCCCCCCACTTCGTGGGCCATCCGGTTGTAAAAGAGAATCTTATAACGCGGATCCTCAGGGATCGGTTTGCTCAGTAGATACTGTTGAATCTCTCCAGCCCGTCTCAAGTCCTGGGCGCGGATTTCATTCAAGTGTTCCAGCATTTGCCGCAGGTTCACTATCCCCAGGTAGCTTCGATGGTGTTGCACGATATACCACCCCGGGTCATCTTCCTGGGTTTCTTTAAGTCCCTCGGCAACGATACGGTCTACAAAGTCGGTGGCTTCCACCGTTTTTAGGGCAGGGATAACATAGGCATCCAGATCCTTTTGCCAGAATCGTTTCCAGGTGGATTCGACTATTTCCTCGAGCACATGCCGGGGGACTACCCCCAGGACAGCCCCATCCCGTTCTATAGGAAGTACCTTAAGTTCTGGCCGATCCTTCAGCAGTTCCAGCGCCCAGCCTGCCTCAGAACCTGCACTCAAGGGTTCTACACAGTCGGCAATATAGCCTACCTGCAGGGGCGAAAAAAGTCTCCCGATATCACGGGCCTTTGTAGTCATCTTCATCCTCCACTTTAGGTTTACTATCGAAGCATTATACTATATAAATTATAAAAAGGGGGTAGTATGAATATTTTTTCGAAAATCGCCCATTTCATTTCTGATATAACAAATCAGCTGAAAAAAACCTCTAAAACCATATTGGCTTCCTTACGGCGTACGAAGTATCCCCTCTCCGAGCGAATCCTTTCCGATGCCCTGCAATTAAGTAGTCTTCCTTCTCCCACTGAACGGGAGGAAACCCGTGTTACATTTATTGTGGAACGACTTGCAAGTCTGGGAATCCCTTCATCAATAGATGAATCGGGGCATCTTATTGCAAGGCTCCATTCTCAGGATACAGAGAACGAAAAGCCAATACTCTTAGTCTCTGCCCTTCCAAGTGAGCATTGGCATCCCACAGGCAGCCTGGGGCGGCTTGATACAGAAAAAGCCTATGGATTTGGACTTGCAGATGCCATTGGCCCTGCAACGCTGCTTGCGATTGCAGAGGCTATACAAACAGGAAATCTTCACCTTAAAAGGGACCTGCTTTTACTCTTTACTATTACTTCTCCGGGGAAGGTTCCTCTTGAACTCTTTAATACCTTGCTTAATGGGGCTGATACTGTTCCGGAAGTTGTTTTCTCCATCCGAGGTTTGTCCCTCGGGGTGCTTAATACCTCCTATAAGGGAACCTATCATATCAGGGTAGATATAACCCTGGATGACTCAGAAGAAGGCGATTCCAGAACATCCGCAGTAGATGCAATTACCCAGCTTGCACAAAGTCTTTCTATGGTTCAATGGGATGAAAAGGGAGAAACTACATCAATAGTCCTTGAGATAGCAAGAAATGCTGCTATAGCTACTGCAGAAAAAACCGCAGCCCAGTACAAAACAAAGTCTAGGATCGATGTGGTAAGCTATATACCCGTTGGAAATCCAGAAATAAATCATAAGCTCAGTAAAATGGTAACTTCTATTATGAAGGACCTGCATATAAAAATTAAAGAGAAACCCGCTGTATCGGCGGTTTCCTATTTTACTACTAAAAATGTACCTGCCCTGGTCATCGGGATGTCCCGAGGACATATTGGGCTCGACTATGACGAGATAGAAATTGAAAGCCTTGAATTGGGGAGAAAATTATTGTTTACCCTGCTTGAAAAATCTGATAAAGAAGGGGTCCTTTAATGCCGCAGATAGATTCCTTGTTACAGAGAACCTGGCACCATTCCCGGTTTGCAGATATCGGACGCCTCGTAGATTTAAAGATGAAGAAGAACATTAAAATATCTCTAGCCTTTCCTACATTAAATGAAGAAGCTACCATTGGTAAGGAGATCCTTGTAATTCGAACCGAATTAATGGATAGGTATCCTCTTTTAGATGAAATTGTGGTTATCGATTCTTCCTCCCAGGATAATACCCGGGCCATTGCGGAACGTTATGGTGCAAAGGTATATCAGTCAAAGAATATTCTCCCCGCCTATGGCTCCTACCGGGGAAAGGGGGAAAACCTCTGGAAAAGTCTCTATGTGCTCCAGGGTGATATTGTGGTGTGGGTTGATGCGGATATCGCAAATATATCTCCAAAATTTGTGTATGCCCTGGTGGGGCCCCTCCTGGAAGATGACTCAATTGGTTATGTTAAAGCTTTTTATGAACGGCCTATTCGCAGCAGCGGTGAACTTAAACCTTCCGGCGGCGGCCGGGTCACGGAAATACTGGTTCGACCCCTCTTTTCCCTTTTTTACCCCGAATTGGCTGCCCTCATTCAACCCCTGTCCGGTGAATATGCAGGCAGAAGAAGTCTACTGGAAAAACTGCCCTTTTCTGTAGGGTATGGGGTAGAGCTGGGCCATCTATTGGATATTTACCACCATTTTGGAATTGAAAGTCTTGCCCAGGTAGATCTGGATATCCGAATTCACCGTAATCAGACAACCCAGGCTTTAGGAAAAATGGCCTATGGAATACTGAATACCTTCTTTAAACGTGCTGGAGAATACGGTGATGCTCAGCTGTTAAAAACCCTTGGAGCCTGCCATATCAGTCTGGAAAGCCAGGAAACGGATCACCGAATTATAGAAACCGAAATCCCCAGCATTGAACGGCATGCCATGATTACCATCCCTGAATACCGGGAGCGCTTTGCTGCACCCCCGGCATCCGGGACTACCGATACTCCTCCCAGGCCTTAATCTCAAGCCCCTTTTCTTCTTTGTATACCAGCGAATCGATAAACTGGCGGGCCACCTTTATGTTGGTAAAGAGGGGTATATCAAAGTCGACCGCTAAACGGCGAATCAGGTAGTCATTTCTCAGTTCCGTTTGCCGATTATTCTTAGGTATATTGATGACCATATCCACCGCTCTGGACTTTATCATGGTAGCTATGTTGGGCTCCTTGGATTCCAGGGGCCAGTTCAGGGCCGTAGCCTTTACCCCGTTCGACTCAAGAAATTTCACCGTCCCCCGGGAACCAAATAATTCATATCCCATCTCTACGAGCTTTCTGGCTGAATCAAGGAAGTCCACCTTATCCTCTATGGGGCCCGTGGAAAGGAGGATTCTTTTCTTTGGGATACGGTAGCCGACGGAGAGCATGGCTTTTAGGAAGGCGTCATCCAGATCGGTGCCGATACAGCCTACTTCGCCAGTACTGGCCATTTCTACGCCGGTGACCGGGTCGGCTCCATGCAGCCGGGAGAAACTGAACTGGGCCGCCTTTACTCCAACCCATTCCAGATCCAGAGCCGAAGCGGGGG
>Ga0208198_1003684_pt1 | contig 10266 bp, 10 predicted proteins | sample AD_JPNTR2_MetaG_FD_184446 | JGI IMG/M metagenome (GOLD analysis project Ga0208198, IMG submission 184446) | Active sludge microbial communities of municipal wastewater-treating anaerobic digesters from Japan - AD_JPNTR2_MetaG (SPAdes) (version 2) | ecosystem: Engineered > Bioreactor > Anaerobic... | reverse complement strand
ACACTATCATCCTGGAATACTGGAACTGATTGAATATATACATCAAAGCAAAAACTACCGCTATCGCATATATATCACACTTAACAATCTGACTCGCCAACTTAGACGCCTTTCCTACTTTCTGCCAAGAATACTTTCCAGCCAATATCCCCACTCCAATCCAAATCCCCGTAAACGCAAACAAAGAACGCCACCACTGAAAATCTGCCAGTATCCTCCTCGTTCCCTCCTTAATCTTAGCCGCAAAAAGAAAGGCTATAACCACGAGAAGGATGTCTAAAAGAAGGAAAAGAAAAGTAGAATGATTTTTTTTCATTTATGAATTTATATATTGTGATTTTATAATAATAACTTAAAAACAGATATAGTACTCATAATAATTAAGAAACTATATTGTAATATAATTAATATATTATAATATTTTTGCTTTTGAAATTGTGCTGCAGATTCAGCACCTAATACTAAGGTACAAAAAGCGGTCATAAATTGCCATCTATGCTCTACATAATTTATTATTACCAGGCTAACACCTAACCATACAGAAAGTGTTGTAAGTAATAAAAGTAAATTATCTCTGTTTTTCTTAAAACACCATTTCTCTAATAATCGTAAGTAATTTAAAAAAGAAAGAAAGAAAAATCCAATACTTACTAATAGAATATAGGGCACTCTAAAACATACATTAACTACGAAATTGTCAATCATAAATTTTGGATCAATCTTGAACTTTTCTTTTAAACCATGAGGTAAACTATTTTCCCCATAAATTCTTTTATATTCATCCACTTCTTCCCAAGTTGGCCTCTTATATGCAAATATTGAGCCGCTGTTATATCTTTTAACTCTTGTTAACCAATTCATCTCTTCCCAATTATGTTCATTCCCACCTTTATGTTCAAAATTTATCTCCCCATTTTCAAGTAAACTTGGAATTTGGGGTATCAATGCTATCAAAACTATTATAAGAACATAAATAACAGCACGACCAAAATTCTTCCAAAAGGGAGATTTTAAAATAGCAAATAAAAATATCCATGCCAAATAACCTCCCATAATTATTATTGAAAAAGACCTTACCCACAACATCATTCCCGAAAACAATGAAGCAATTATTAAATCTTTTAATAACAAACTATTATTATACTTTAGCAAAAAATACATAGAACTTAATGCTAATAAAATCATTAAGGGATCATTTATACCCGCAAAAAACATTCCACCAGTTTTAGTGCAAATTAGCAAAAAAATGCTGGTTAATAATGCTAATTTAATCATATCTTTATTAGATATAATTATTTTTATTATAAGCCACATTAAATAGATAGTGATAGGTAATATCAAAACATTAATAATTCTTAAAGATAATAAGTCTGTTTTTGTTATAAATGAGAATAAATAAGACAGTAATATATAAAGATGAGAAATGCCCGAACTAAATGATTTCCATAAACCATCATTACGAAATCTATTTAATTCCATTAAATAATAACTTTCATCACCAATTGGGTTAGAATTATTAAAAATTTGTATTATTTGTGATATATATATAATTATAAAAAGGAATATTAAAATATATTGACTATATTTAATAATTTTCTCTATTTTATCCATATTTCATCCTTAATTTATTGCATTTATAGCTTCTAACACTTGATTAAAAACTCTATTATTAAGCTCAAAATATAATGGTAATCTTAATAAACACTCTGAATAATAATCAGATTGAGGGCATTTAATATCTTTAGCCCTTTCCTTATAAAACTTAGATTTATGTAAGCTTTGATAATGAATAACGGATTGTATATTATTTTCTTTTAAGCTTCTTATAATTTTATCTCTATAATCTTCATTATTGGCTACTATGTAATACATATGTGCATTATTGGTTGCATATTCTGGAATAAAAGGAAGACGTATATTAGCTTTATAAGCGATAGTTTCAAGAGTTTCATTATATCGTGTCCACATAGCTAATCTTTTAGCTTGAATTTCAGCCAGATGTTCAAGTTGTGCCCATAAAAATCCCGCTATCATATCTGACGGTAAAAAAGAGGAACCAATATCCACCCATCCGTATTTATCTATCTCTCCTCTAAAAAATGCCTGTCTATTAGTCCCTTTTTCCCATATTATTTCGCTTCTTTCAATAAACCTGTCATCATTAACTACTAACATCCCTCCTTCACCTGAGGTAATATTTTTGGTTTCGTGGAATGAAAAACATCCAAGATGTCCAATACCACCTAAGGGTTTACCTTTATAATAACTATCAATAGCTTGAGCAGCATCTTCTATAACAAACAAATTATATTTTTCTGCTATAGACATTATTTTATCCATATCACAAGCCACTCCTGCATAATGAACAGGAACAATAGCTTTAGTTTTATCTGTAATTAAATCTTCAATTTTATTTTCATCTATCCCTGGATGGTCTATCCTGCTATCACAAAAAACAGGTTTAGCCCCTTTTAAAACAAAAGCATTGGCAGTTGAAACAAAAGTATAAGAAGGCAAAATTATCTCATCTCCAGGTTTAGTATCTATCAAAATCGCTGCCATTTCTAAGGCATCGGTACAAGATGTAGTCAATAGACATTTTTTAAACCCATAGCGTTCCTGAAAAAAGTTCTGACATTTTTTTGTATAATATCCATTGCCAGATATATGACCTCTATTGATAGCATCCCTGATATATATCAATTCATTACCAGTGGAGTAAGGTTTATTAAAGGGTATTTTTAACATCGTAATCCGTAATATTTGTATTATCTATACTCAAATTTGTATTTGCCGCTTTATGCTTTACATCTAATAATAAAGGTAAAGCTAATATTGCAATGATAATTGTATTGACATATACTAATAAAGATAAAGTAACTGCTTGTTCTGAGGAAACACCAAACATTCCAAGTAACCATATTAGAGATAATTCTCTAACTCCGACTCCACCAATACTAATTGGAAGAGCGGTTATCAGCCACATTATAGATACAGAGAATATAATATTAAGAAAATTAATATTCAGCTCAAGGTATAAGCTAAATATATAATAAGTTAAGAAAGATATAAGATGGATTGGAATACAGAGCATCAATGAATAAATCACTTGTTTCGGATTTTTTTGATAAAAAGATAATGCATTTTGCCAGGAAGAAAAAACTTTTTTTTCTACTTTTTTTGCTACAGGAATAATAGATAATAACTTTTCTAATGTATCTATAAATTTTCTATTAATTATTAAAAATATAAAACCTCCTGATAAGAAAAATAAAAGTAATAATTGAATCCAATTAATATTTAACTTTGTATGTATAAATAACATAGAAATCAGACCAAAAAACATTATTGATAATAAACCCACTGTGCGATCTACAAAAACAGCTATTACATCATTCAATTTATTTTTCTCTCTCTCACTAACAGCATAAATGGTTTTTATTATATCGCCTCCTAATGCTCCAGGCATTATTAGATTGAATAAATGAGAAAGCATCGTTAGTTTGAAATAGGTCCATTTTGAAAGTCTTTCATTGTTTAAAGGATGTAATGTTGCCCAACGTAAACCACTTAACCAACTTCTAAACAGAGCTAAAAAAACTGTAATAATATATATATAAGGTTTAATCGTAGCTAATTCTTTAAAAACAAGGGAAAAATCTATTGTTTTTATTAGAATCACTATACTTATTATAAGAACGAATATATTGATAATTAATTTAATATGTTTTTTATTATTGCTACTCAATTTATTATATTACTTTATTTAATAATATTTAAGTATGATATTTCCTTGAAGTTTTTTTACTTTTTAGAAAATAAATTACTTTTATTATCTCTTTATTTAGTGGCAATTCCCCTATTCTATATAATAAAGTCATGCACTAAGCTTAATATCGCTAACTGTGCAAATAGTAAAATAATAATATTCTCATTCACTATTCAATAATAATTTTAATTTTTTCTAATATTTTTTCAATTTTATCTTCTGCCTCTTTTGCATTTACACCTTTAACTAATATATGACCTAATCTATTAGTTTTATTTAAAAATTTACACACTTTATCACCTTCTCGGTAGTCCAGAGAAAAATCAATTAAATTTGGGTCATTTAAATTATCAAATTCAATTTTCTTAATTACACCATTCTTGGGTGATATTAGCAATCTGCTAGCATTTGGAGTAGGTGATTTAAATTTAAAATCTACAAATTCACCTAACGCAACTTTAATTATATTTTCGTAATGATTAAAACCATAGTACAAAGAGACTGATTCAGGTAAGCAGGGACCACCTCCTGCTCTTGCTCCAATTTCAATTATATATGCATTGTTATTATAAATCATTATATCCACATTTACAGGACAATTATCTATTCCAAGTGCATATATACCACTTCTAACTTGAAGATCTATATTATTTTTTATCATTTGATCTGCTTCAAAGGGAACTGATTGACCAATCGGAACGGGGGAATTCGTTTCAATAATAATTTTATTATGTGGCAATACGAAGTTGATTTCTCCATTTTGGATAAATGCTTCCGCACCTATTTCTTTCCCTGAAAGAAATTCTTCAACTAATATATACGGACAGTTTGAATAAAATAGACTTTCTTGAAATGCTTCTTCAATCATTAAAGGATCCTTTATATGAATTATCCCTCTATTACCCGAACTATCTACAGTTTTAAATATAATATTTCCTCCTAACTCATAAAATGCTTTTTTTGCTTCTGTAACATTGTTCACTTTAAATCCATAAGGTGTATTAACATTATTATACCGAAAAGCTTTTTTCATTTCATACTTGTTATTTGCCATAAGTGCACTTGAATAAGATATACCACTTAGACCAAGAGTATCATTTACAAGCCCTATACTCTTTATTCCAACATCGCTTCCTGAAGTACAAATACCGTCTATTTTATGTTTTTCAGCTGCCTTTAGAACTTTCTTTTGATCTCTAATATCTATATATTCAATTTCATCAGCATATTTGAACCCAGGATAATTACCTGGATAACTAACTACAATAGTATATATGCCCATTTTCTTTGCTTGTTTAATTAGAGGAAGCTGATAAATACCAGCTCCTAAAATCATTATTTTTTTCATATTATGATATTATAATAACACATCTCTTTCAACATAAACAGGCATTTTTTTGGCTTCTATTAAAATACGAATCAGATATTCTCCTATTATACCCAATGTAAAAAGTATAAAACCTGAAAAGAAAGTTATAGTAACAATCAGTGATGTCCAGCCTTGAACTGTAATCCCTTTCATAAAATAACGTATAATAAAATATATTGTTAATAATATACTAATAAATGATATTATTATTCCAATTAAACTGATCAATTTTAATGGTAATGTAGAATTACTTATAATAATTGAAAGAAAGTCTTTTATCAGTCGGAAAAGATGATATCCACTTCTCCCATAAACTCTTTCCTGATGCTCTACATCAATTGTCATAACTTTATTAGTATAATATAATATTAAATTCCCAATACGTGGATATTGAATATCAACTTTAGATATTTTATTTGCCAAATCTCCTCTTATAATTCTAAAGCTCGTCACTTTTATTTGGGAATCTCTTTTATCTATAATTTTACCAAGTTTGTGAATAATATTAGAACCTAAATTACGGTACCAATTATGATGCTTTATTATATAATTACCAAACACAACATCTATTTCAGGATTTTCATTTATTGCTTTGATTAATTTAGGTATTTCTTCTGGGGGATGTTGAAGATCATCATCCATCATTATCACAAAATCGCCTTGAAAATATTGTAAACCACATAGTAAAGCTGCATGTTGCCCAAAATTTCTTGCCAAATTGATTATTTTAACCCTTGAATCAAGATTATGTAATTCTTTCATAATTTGCCAGGAATTATCTCTGGATGAATCATTCACCAAAATAAGTTCAAATTCTTCTTTCAGCATTTCTTCAAAAACCTTTTTGATTCGTTCATATAATTCAATAAGAGTATGTTCAGAGTTATATACTGGGATTATTATGCTACATAACGACATATGATTATATCTATTACGAAAAACTTTTTAAAATCTTTAAGTATTTTGGATATAAATCCAATCTATACTTATTGAATTCTGATTTTAACATTGATATTAAATAGAAATCTATAAATTTTTCTCCATCCCACCAGTCCTCTCTTAAAATTCCATCAACCTTATAACCTAATTTTTTGTCAAAATTTAGAATTTTCTGTTCTGATAATCTTACTTTCGCATATACTTTATTTAAATTTAAGTTATCAAAAGCAAATTTCATCCTCGTTAAAAATACATCGAAAGTTAAAAAACGATAGTCTTCTAAGATTATAGTTCTACCACTTTCGGCTTTTCGAGAACGATTGTCAATATCGAATAAGGCTGCCGTACCTATTCTTTTATTGCTTTTAATGTCTCTTACTACCCAATAAAAATCATTATCTTTTTGATAATAATTTTTTAACCAGCTTAAATGCTCTTCAGGAGACAACGATTTTCCAGAAAGTGCATTTAAATTTTGATTTGTCCGTAGACTAATAATAAAATCAGTATCATCTTCTGTAAGTTCGGTCAAATAACAACATATACCAAATAAATCTGGCACTTTATTTTGCACAATATCCTCCATCAACAATTAGATTTGTTCCAGTTATCCATCGTGATTCATCAGATAGTAAAAATATGCAAGCATAAGCAACATCTTCTGGTTTTCCAATGCCTAAGGGATGTTTATCAATAACTGACTGCTTTGCCTCATCACTTAATTTTTCTAAAAACATCTGAGACATTTTAGTTTCACATACAGCAGGGGATATCGTGTTCACTCTTATTTTTCTAGAAGCATATTCCAAGGCAATGCTTTGCGCCCCTCTAATTAAAGCTGCCTTACTGCTTGAATAAGCAATTTTAGCAGCTTCTGCTTTTATTCCAGCAACAGAAGATATGTATATAATACTACCTCCATCAGAACATATATTCTTCTGCTTTACTATCTGTTTTGTCAATTCAAATGCAGCCCAAACATTCACCGAAAATAATTTATCATATTGAGCGACAGACATCATTTTTAAGGGAAGAACGATTTCAGTACCTGCAGAATGAATAAAACCATTAATCTTACCTCTTTCTCTTACAATATAATCAATCATACCCTCTAGTTCTTCATATTTGGTTATATCCTGACAAACTGATAAGTGATGACCTGGTATCATTAAAGACAATGTGTTAGATAATTCCATTTCATTTCTACCTATCAATATTACTTTTGCACCCATTTTGCTACACACTATAGCGCAAGCTCTGCCAATTCCTGATGAAGCACCTGTGATAATAATTATTTTATTTGTTAATTCAAACATATCATTTCCTATATTTCGATTAATTCAGAAATGTATGGATTACTAAGTTTTAGTAAACCGGTTGCCCAAGATAATCCAACTCCAAAGCCAGTCATCAAAATCGTTATTTTATTATTATACATAATATTATATAATTCTGATACAATATTTAAAGGTATTGAAACGGAACTCGTATTGCCAAATTTATCAAGAGAATAAGGTACTTTATCTAAAGGAATACCAATCTTTTTAGCTATATGATCAATAATAAATTTATTAGCTTGATGAAAAAGAAATATGTCAATATCATTAATTGTCTTACAAGATTCATTTAAAACTTTTATAATATCTTGAGGAACTTCTTGAATTGCAAAACTAAAAACACTGCTTCCATCCATAATACCTTGTTCATCTGATCTAATACTACCATCATCAAATACTTTCTCTTTAACTGATTCATGAGAACTGGGATAACGATAACCACCCGCTGGAATCATAATAAATTGATACCCCGAACCATCTGAATTTAACGAAAATATGCTTTCTCCAGCTTCTTTATTTCTTTCTATAAGAGTGGCAGCACCTGCATCTCCGAATAGTAGACCAGTACTTTTATCCTTAAATGAATAAACTTTTGTTCGTGTTTCACCATTCAATAATAATACCTTACGAATAGTATTATGGGTACATAAAGAAAAAGCCAAGCTTAATCCATATACATAACCGGAACAGCCAAGATTTATATCAAAAGCTGCACAGGTTTTAGGCAATCCTAGTCTATCTTGAAGGATAATACTTGTAGCTGGCATTCTGTAATCTGCCGTTTGAGAAATAAATATTAAGACATCTATAGTATTAATATCAATTACCATTTCTTTTAACAATTGCTTAGCAGCAAAATAACATAAATCTGAAGCACAAATATTAGATGATGCAACTCTCCGCTCTTTGATCCCTGTCTTTTTAACAATTGACTTTAATTCTTCTTCTGTAAAAAAATCGTTAGGTACTAAATTATTGTATTTTTCTTTAGGCACTGCTGCAGAAATTCCAGAAATACCTATGTTGGAATATTTTAAAATTGCCATAATTATTTTTCTAAGTAATTAGCCAAATCTTCAATTGTTCTAATTTTCTGAAAATCCTCACGGGGTATAATCAAATGGTAATCTTCATCAATTTTCGCGATTAAAGACAGATATGCTAATGAATCCCATTCAGGATATTCACGAAACTCATCTTCGGGATTTATGGTCCCATGATTTCTTTCTAAAATTTCTTCTAATATTGAAATAATTTTGTCTATCATTTATACCTCCTGCTCTAAAAGCTTTAATAAATATTCTCCGTAACCACTTTTGCGGATAGGTTCTGCAATTTTACAAAGTTGTTCCTCATTAATAAATCCTTTACGATAAGCAATTTCTTCAATACAACTAATTTTGAGACCCTGACGATTTTGAATAACTTCCACAAATTGAGAAGCTTGCATCAAAGAATCAAAGGTACCTGTATCCAGCCAGGCTGTACCGCGTCCAAAAACCATTACTTTAAGTTTCCCCTGTTCAAGATATATCTTATTAACATCTGTTATTTCATATTCACCTCTATCAGAAGGTGTTATAGATTTAGCAATATCAATAACGCTATTATCATAAAAATAAAGACCAGGCACTGCATAATTAGATTTTGGATTTTTAGGTTTCTCTTCTAAGCTAATCGCTTTCATATGGCTATCAAATTCAACTACTCCATAACGCTCTGGATCGAGAACAGGGTAAGCTGTAATAATGGCACCTTCAGGATTTACACATTTCTGTAATTTACTCTGAAGCTCAGCACCATAAAATATATTATCGCCTAAAATTAAACAAACACTATCAGAATCGATAAACTCTTCTCCTATTACAAAAGCTTGAGCAAGTCCATTTGGAGTTTTTTGCACTTTATACTCAAAATGCATTCCTAATTGCGAACCATCACCTAACAGTTTTTGAAAACAAGAATTATCTTCAGGAGTAGTAATAATTAGCAGTTCTCTAATCCCAGCAAGCATTAAAATAGAAAGAGGATAATATATCATAGGTTTATCATAAATTGGTAATAGCTGCTTACTTATAGCTATAGTTAAAGGATGTAAACGGGTTCCTGACCCACCAGCCAGAATTATTCCTTTCATAACCAACCTTCTGCGATTATAATAATATATGCCATCATCTATTTTAATATGATTATATAGTCAATTAAAAAAATATAATTGAAGAGAGAATATTATTATTCATTAATCTGCAATAGAATAACATAGTAAGAATCTAAATTTTTACATATCTTTTAGAAAAAATACTCACTGCATTTACTCCAGTACTTCTGAATAAGTCATTAGAGTTGCTCTCGCAAAATCCCGATTCTCCCTTCTAAACCTAAAGGTATAATATATTCCACCAAAAACAAATAACTCCAGAACTACACTCCCTAAAATCGTCCCCAACAATATCATCCTGGAATACTGAAACTGATTGAATATATACATCAACCCAAATACAACCGCTATCGCATATAAATCACACTTAACAATCTGACTTGCCAACTTAGACGTTTTTCCCACTTTCTGCAAAGAATACTTTCCTCCTAATATGCCCACTCCAATCCATATCCCCGTAAACGCAAACAAAGAACGCCACTACTGAAAATCTTCCAGTATCCTTCTAGTCCCCTCTTTAACCTTTACAGCATAAAGAAAGGCTATAACCACGAGAAGGATGTCTAAAAGAAGGAAAAGAAAAAGATTACTTGATTTTTTCACTTTATTAAATTATCATTAATTATTATATTAGAATAAGAGTATATTTGTCTAATAACCATTATAACCAATAATAATAGTATAGATTGAACTG
>Ga0208198_1003677_pt1 | contig 10275 bp, 10 predicted proteins | sample AD_JPNTR2_MetaG_FD_184446 | JGI IMG/M metagenome (GOLD analysis project Ga0208198, IMG submission 184446) | Active sludge microbial communities of municipal wastewater-treating anaerobic digesters from Japan - AD_JPNTR2_MetaG (SPAdes) (version 2) | ecosystem: Engineered > Bioreactor > Anaerobic... | reverse complement strand
TGATTTATTAATGTTTTGTTATCACTTACATTATAACATTTTTGGAGACTACATACTATATTTTTTTGTATCTATCTATTGAATTTTCAAGATGCACACGCAGTTTATTAACTGCGAAGTTTGAGTAAATCATCTTTTGCCCAACCATGAAGTACTTCAATGACATCTCTATCTCCACTTTCTTCTGCATAATCAGCACTAATATAAACTCTTTTGCACATATTAACCTCCGTTTTCACTTAATTGTTTATTTTCTCTTAAATATATATATTCTCTCACTCCATCGGCTTAATCATACCTTCAACAAGGTCAATCTCTTCCTGTGTAAATCCATACTTCTTATAAAGTTGTTGGTCAATATCAGCTACTGATGCAGTCCAATCAATATCAGATTTTACTGTAAAATCTTGCATAGGGACAAAACCATATACAATTTGAGTAACATTTTGAGAGGATTTCAACATTTGAACGAGGAAACGTAGAAATTTTGTAGCCATATACTTTGACAAATTGATAGCTTCAATCTCAGTGTCAAAGCATCCAATAGGTATAAGCGAATCTGTGCAAGCGGTGAAAGGTTTACCGACATATGCTTTTCCAATAACCTTAAAATCATTCTTTGGATTTCCTGCTGATTTAGAAATAAAAATCTTATATTTTTTAAAGATTTCTGTATTCTTTATTACCTTATCCTTACTTATATATCTAATGGTATCGCCTTTACATCTTAATTCACAGGCACCAACAAATTTTTCTGCTGAAGAAATGCTACTAAGAACTTGTTCCTTGCCAATAATACCAAATGCATTACGACCAGTAGTAATCTGCGTAAGAGGAATAAATTTATCATTTCTGACTTTATTTAACAATTCAAGAGTTTGAGTATCAGAAAGAATTACATCAAGACCATCTTCAAAAAGATTTCGAGATATGGTTTTGATATGCGTTTTGTCAACAGAAACAAAATCAACCATTCCAGAATAACCTTTAACATGAAGAAAATACTGTATCCCACCTTTAATTTCAACATTTGAAAAGATATAACCATCATCTTTATAGTAAAACATTTTACTTATATGATTGTTATTGCGTATATATTCACGTAACTTAACAAAAGATTTATCTTGTGCATCTCCTGTAAACCATCTAGCGGGTGTAATCAGTGAAACATATTTTGAGTTTATTTGCATTGCAGTCATAATGAAATGAGGAAATAACTGCTTACCCAATGAATTATTTTTTGTTTCTGAACTTATATTTTCCTGATATGGAGGATTTCCTACAATAGCATCAAATGTCATTTTTTCACCCTTTCTATCCCAATAACTCGGCTTAAGCACTTTATCCACAAATTGCTTTTGCTTATGCTGCATTGTATTAATAAGGTCATCAAAATAATGTGCATTAACAGGGATTTTTTTAAATCCAACAAGCGTACGTTTTGTGATGAACTTCGCCATCGGTGTTTTGCACACGACAAAGATATTCTCTCTTACAGTTTCCGCCCATAATTCGTTCTGCTTTTCAATCGTTAATTCATCTTCTGTAAATTCTGCACATCTTGCGCGGAAGATACTGTATACAACGTACAGTGGATAAAGACCGGTTTTGGAATTGATTTCAAGAATATGTGCATTCTGATTGCTAAAGGTATCGGCAGTTATTTTTCCTCGATCAACAAAACGTGGCTCTTCCAGCATTGGTGCATTAACAGGCGGATTTTTTGCTTAGGAATACGAGAATTCACAAGAACTGTATGAACATCATGGTCACGGAATACAACTACAGTTCCTTTTTTTATGTCTGTACGAACAGCAAGTTCAGTATGTAATAACTCATAAGAAATAGCTGCAGTATTTGTGTACTGGTCAATTCTCTTTTTTGCTGCAGCATTGAGCAACTTACAATTTGGAGGCAGTTTATCGATTGTTTCATCGCATTTTAAAGTAGCATCGCCTATTTTCAATAAACCTTTATGTGCCTCGTCGTTTATTCTGAAAATATAGATAAGTTTGTAGGAAAAAGCATTTACAAATCGGTCACTCATAATATAATTCATCCTCTCTTAATTAGTGATTTAAACTCAACATAGCATTTATTTGTCCAATCTCTTATGATACATGGTACTGACTCTTTTGCTGTATTATTTTCTTCCTCAAAATTAAAAAGTGTCAACTGTTCGAACGGCTCTTCGTGTTCTATTTCACTATACGGAGCAGTGTATGTTATACCATCCATCTGCCAGATGTTCCATGAAATAATGTATGCTATTTTCCATAACTCATCAGATGTTGGTTGTCGATTAAATTTATACTGCATATTATCAACGAAGGTATAAAGAAGATTTTCTCGTGCAAGAAGTAAATTATCGCCTTGAAATTCATAAGCATATATACTTTGATATGCTTTTTTTGCCCATTTCATCCAATCATCTTCATTATCGCAATTCTCATTTACAACACGTAATTTGCGATCAAGTAAACCTATTCGTTTATTTACATCTGTAATCATTTTTCCAGAGACCGTGTCGTATCTGCTTACAAGATAAGGAGCCTCTCCGCAGGTGATTTCTAATCGTTTTGACCTTACATAATCTTGCCAGGTTTTACCTGGGAATAAAATTTTCCCTTTATTTGTTTTCCACTTTTTCCCTTCAGCGATATTAAAAACATCTGGTCGACCAAACCATTGTTCATCTACTAAATTGTTTTGTTGGTTGCATACCCATGAAGGTGTAAAGACCTCTGCCTTATCACGAGTTCGGCTATTCTGTTCAGATTTTGCTTTTGTTACACGAGGACGGATAACAGTGGATAATGCACCCGTTATTAAATCAGGAGTAATTTCACATTCCGGTGAATATAAATCTCCATACTGTTCCATATAATCTGTAGTAGCCCATACAATTCTTTTCTTTGTAGATCGATCAGTCAAAAGTAAATCAAGTAGATTTTTTCCTAATTGATTAATAGAATCCTCATTGATATCAATTACCATATAATTAACTCCTTGCCAAAAGTTCAAAATCATTATGCGCTTTTAGCTTTCTATTTTGTTAGGTGTGTTAATGGATACAGATTTCAGATAGACCACTTGTATCTATATTGTATCACATAACGACAAAAAAGTCAATTTCTGTGAGATAAATTTTATGCAATATTCAGATAAAATTGACACGTATCTCCGGCACAGCGGTTCATATCATCTCTTCCAAAAATCTCTGTCATATTCCTGCGGATATAATTCATACCCCTGTTCTATCAAAAGATCGCATTTGATAGCAACATAGGCTTCGTTTGTGCCGAGCGCCTTAGCGCACTGTTGCTTGGTATATCCGTAGTTGTAGATAAGGTCGAGAAGTTCTTTATCATCAATACGCATAGCGGCACCGAAAATATTAGCCTCCCGTTCCGTTTGACTCGTCATGTCATAAAGCGAGAATTCCAAAAGTCCCTGTTTGCCTTTAGCGAGTGCCTTGTGATACATCACGTGGCCGAGTTCATGGCACAGGGCATTTTTTTCATCCTCTTCACAAAGTTTATCACATAGAAATATGAAGTGGTTTCGCTTGATATATCTGTAACAGGCCGCCAGCTTATTTGATCCCAAAGGCGCTATATTGATTCCCATAGCATCAGCTATTTCGAAGGGGTCACGTGTATTATATTTTCTGACAAGTCGTTCAACGTCTTTTGCTATTTGCAGCTTTCCCCTCATATTTAGTCTCCTTCGATATTCATTTCATCATTGTCTAGAGCATATACCTCATCTAACATTTTCTGCAATGCGTCATTGAATGTAGGAACCACAAAACCGTATTCGCTTCTTTCAAGCTGAGTAATGTGGGTGCTCTCAGTTTTTGCATCAAATTGATACATCCAAACATCATCTACATTGAGAAGATCTTTTTTTGAATAGCCAAACTTCTGCATAAGAGTTATTTGATTAGATCTATCCATCGCACCTAGCTTTAGCATGTTATTGATATGCTGAAGAATGGTATCGCTGTGTGTAGTAATCCACACAGGAATATCACTGTTCATCAATCGAATGATCACCTGCGCCATCTTCTTTTGAAGCGCAGGATGTAAATGAGCTTCCGGTTCTTCAATGATTAAAGAATTGAATTTGATATCTGATTTTAATGTTAATAGGATGGGGGAAATTTCTGAAATGACAGAAGAAGTCACATGCAGAGGAAGATCCGCCTTGCTATCAAGAGGACGATATTTGATTACTGGAACATAATCATTTTGAGCGTTTAAGGCACCTTTAGTCATATTTGTTTCAATAAACTCAATAATAGACTTAATATCATTCTTTCTAGTTTGTTTGGAGCTATCAAATTGTGTGATGAGTTGTAAAAAATCAATATAAGGTTGTGTTAAAACTCCTTCATTCTCTTCGGAATAAACTGAAAAAGTAGTCTGTAATGAACTAGATAATAGCTGAGGATAGGTTAGCATAAAACCTGTCCTGGATGCGGGAAAATAAATTGGCTCACCATAACGTTTTCTACTACTTCTGGGAGAAAGCATAGGAGCCGCCAAACCGTCCATTAGGATATTCCAGCAAATATACGAATTCATTCTTAAGAGATCCGTTTTTGTATATTCATTAAGCATAGGAAACTGAATATGATTCGCTCTTGCTGAATACCTTGCACCGGCTGGAACCCATGCAAGATTCACTTTTCTCGTACGCGTAAGATTTTTAATTATGATACGTTCAGCATTTACTTCAAAATTAAATATATTTTTAAGCAAATCCTGCTTTTTTGATGCCAAAATTTCGTTGAACCAAGCAAGATATAATTCGGCAGTTTCGTCTGTGATTTCAACGTTTTTTCCAAGATTGCTCTTCAACCATTGCGCGCATTCTTTGTATTTCTTGCTTTCGGAAGGGTTTGTTGGAAATAGATACTTTCCAAGATTCAAGATTCCCCAAAGCAAGCTCATCATATAGCTTTTTCCCGAGTTGTTATCTCCAACAAAACAAATTAATGGAGATAAGCGAATATCAGCGCTTTTTATTTTGGCAAAGTTTTCAACATGTAGTGTCCATGAACAATTCATCTTCACTCTTATCGCCCCCCTTATTACATAACAATACATAGTATGACCGCTTAAAAGACAAATATACTTTATTATAACACACTTTCATTTCAAAATCAAGATACGCCAGCCAATTGAATTAAAACAATTTGTTGATTTGTCAATGATATGAGACAAATTAAATCAAAAAACTTGACCTGGATTAAGGAAAGCCTTGATGTAGTTAGAAGGCGACATCCAGTTAAGCGGGCGCAGGGCATTGAGCATCCTCTGTGCACCGTCAGACAAATGCAACTGATATGTGTGGTTATTTACGGTGTGATTAAACAGGATTTCAATATACTCGTCATTTATTGTCGTTTAAGCAAAACTCCTCATTGATTTTTATTATTATTAGAGCCATTATCGATAATAGCATTAAATAATCGGCTTTTTGCGTGCTTTCATCAATTGTATTTGTCCCATGTGCATACTTGTTTCGCAAATCCAATCCGTTACTAAACTCAGCTTTATTTAACATATAGTTTAAATAATTCGTTTCAGCTTTAGTAAATAGAGAACTCTCAATAACCATTTCTCCTACTTCTACTAATTGGTTTATTACGGGCATTAATTTTGGCCAATAGTAACAACATATCACCTCTTTATTGTACAAACGAGATAACAAGAGGGTTCTAGCGCAATTTAGTGTAATAATGCCGTTTTTATCTTCTTTTATTGTTCCTCGAGATATTAACCACTCAAACTTCGCACATCAAAAATAACTGTGGATCTTAAAAATTCAATCTGTGTTATAATTTTTGACATAGTATGTAATCTCCTTTGTGATTTATTAATGTTTTGTTATCACTTACATTATAACATTTTTGGAGACTACATACTATATTTTTTTGTATCTATCTATTGAATTTTCAAGATGCACACGCAGTTTATTAACTGCGAAGTTTGAGGTCTTTACTTAAAAATCTCATATTACACCTCTTTCAGCAAACCAAAGAAGAAAACAGAATTACTGTCCACGTTGAGCGAACGAGTCTGATAATTTCTTGCTATCTTGTAGAAAGCTCTATACTCATCAGTTGAGAAGTATCCTCTTTGTGTTTCGTTTATTGTATATCCGTCTTTCAGCGTTAAAATCGCAACAGAACCGTTGACAAGTACATACGGGGGTTTCTTGATTAGTCGTGGCTTATATGTCATGTTAGGCGTTAGATACACATTGTCGGTTTCGTAATATGCGTACACGCTCAACTGTCTTGCATTATCTGCTGAGATATAAGAATCATAACCCTCTATATTTACGATTTGTGTACCTGAATCGTTGATATTCCTTGATTTAACAACTCTTATATCGCCTTGGGCAGAAAGTAGCTTATTCGTAATCTGGCGATCTCTGAACACTGTGAATACATCAAAAGTGAGCCTTTTTGCTATCTTATCAAAAAAATCATTTCTATAGATAAGCCAGTATGGAAAGGCAGGATCAGTGATATAGCTTTGTTTCTGAATTATCGTAACTTGTTCTGTCATGGAGTGAATTGTAGTTTTAGCGGCTGATTCGAGCGTATTTATATTAACGCACACAGTTTCAATCAATACACCCTTAAATCCATTTTCCCCAAAATCAATAATGGAGTCAATGTGTTTGCGTTCTAATATTTCTCTTGTTTTTCTGAACTCAGGTGTATTAAGCAGGAATTTAGGAACAATCAGGGAAACATAGTCGCTTATCTGAACGGCTTTCTCCAAAAAGAATGAAAAAGTATTCGTGGTATCCGAATTTACGGCTTGCGCTCTATACAGCTTTAATGATTTATTATTTGAGCCTAATTTGTTGAAAGGAGGATTTCCTATTACCAAATCATAACGCTCATTGAATTTATGAAGCAGAAAATCATCAGTGATAAAGTTGATAGTCACATTAGCAGGAAGCCTGAACTTGCTGATAATATATTTCAAAACCGAAATGACATCAGGATCTATATCCACTACATCTATGATGATTGATTTGACAGCAGCATACTTTTTGATGATAAAAGGGACAAAATTTCCTGTTCCGACAGAGGGTTCAAGAATACGAACGACATCTTTATCAATATCGGGCAGATACTTCATGATTTCGTTGAGAATAGACTTATCCGTAAAAAAAGCGGCATTATGTTCACGCTTTGCATTAGCATACTCAACTACTTTTGAGATAGATGATATACCAACTGTATCAAAATTAGCAGATATGTAGCTTATGACACTATCGAGTGTGCCTAAGTCTGTTGTATCTATCAGTTTCTTGACCTCTGCATCACTAAGATGCTGTCTGCTAAAAAAAAAGCTATCTTTTCAGCGATACTATCAAAAATGGCAGTAGGCACAGCTTCGCCTAAGCATTGCCTGATTTTGATCTCCTCTTTCTTTAAGAAAGCCCTTTTCTTCTCAATAGAGAGAGAGTTGAGAGTTTGCTCAGGAATATTCGTCCACTTGAAAGAGCTTGGTATTGTCATCATCATCATAAGTTCTCTGATACTGAAAACTCTATCGTCGCTTGGGTGTATAGTGTTCTGGCTTGCGAGCTGATCGTTCCTTGTATGGATACATAGACCGACCTTATCCCAGTACTGCCTGCGGTATTTATCCCCATTTTTTCGTATGTTTACAACAATCTCGCCATCTACGACTTTATGGGGAACTTTGCTTATATCAGACTGATCGAATGCAGACTCGCCCTCTTTCAAGTCGGTAATCCAACTACGCATATGCTCTGGGTATACTCTGAATGCGTGGTATATGTCAGTTGTACTTATTTCTCCAAACTCTCGCAGAGCTGGCAAGTTACCGATAACTTCTCTTAAAGTTTTTTCCTCTTGATAATCAGGGAACAACTCAAATGGAGAGATAAAGTCAGATAAATCCTTTCTAACACCAATTACCACAGTTCTTGAACGGCTTGAACACGCACCGTAATTCTTAAAATTGATTACCTGTGAGTAAGTAGCATATTTATCACCTAAATGAGCCTCTATTGCTTCAGAAATAGGCTTTTCTACTCTGTCAGTGTCGGTACATATAGTTTTCATGAAAGCAGGAACATTCTCGAATATGAAAAATAAGGGGCTAATTTCTTCAATTATTTTAATGGATTCAATAACAAGGGAGTTCCTAACAATCTCGTTTTCAGCCTTTTTATGATTGGCGACGGACATTCCTTGACAGGGAGGGGTGGCAACAACAACAGTAACATTGTTGATTTTTTCGTGTTTTCTCCAACGTTCTACTTCTCCCAACAAGTGCTGCTTGACGCTTTCCTCAGTAATATCCCCACAAATATAACCTGTTTCATATTTGCATTTTTCGTTGAACTTTTGGACATTGATACGGCGCTCAACAATTTCATTGGTAGCAATGCACTCAAATCCGCGCATCTTAAAGCCGTAACACCCAACACCTGCACTGCTGAATAGACTAATATAGGTTAATCTATCATCGTTAATTCTTTTCATTTTGAAACACCATTCGCTTTCTGTGTTAATTCTCAAGCGTCAATCAGCTTGAGGGCATTATACTTCATCTTATTATCTCAAACTTCGCACATCAAAAATAACTGTGGATCTTAAAAATTCAATAGTATTGTCCGCATAAGCGTAATCTTCATCATGAGCCGTGCAGCTCACAGTGTAGTCACGGTCAGTATCGCCATCCCAAGTGACTTTCAGGCAGGAAACAGATATTGTCGATACATTTAGGTTATCCGCTGTCAGCTCGATCGGTTCAGGTTCGGAAGATACTCCTGAAAACTCCATAATAAAGCCCATTACAAGGCTCAGTGCTTTCCTCTGAAATTCAGGATCGAACATCGTTATCACGCTCCTTTTCCGATTTCAGGAGCGTTGTAGTCAGCAGGTACGGCACTCCGATCAGAAGTGCAAGCACCGCTGTCACCACCAGTAACACAGGGATATACTCCGTCAGAGCCATATAGTCTATCACGTTTCTTCTCCTCTTTCTCTTTGGCTTTCATTTCCTTGACGAAAGCACGGTATTTCGCTGTATATTCATAGGACTTGCCGAAGATATTGACCGCTGCCTTATACAGCATTGGCTCATGTTCCTCGATGATCGCAAGCTCCTCAGTGATGTGCTTGCTGAAAGGACAGCCGACACAGCCCGTTCTCCGCAGTCCATACTCCGTATAGCATCGGGAGTGTGTCACACCGAACATCTGCTCATAGTCCTTTTTATCGCCGTCCGTATACCAAAAAATCGGACGGAAGGTATTGCACCCCTTAGACTTGCACTCGGAGAAACAGGTCTTGAAAGCTGCGGAACGGATACCGCCCTCAGCCTGCCGAATACCCGTAATGTCAAGATCGGCATCGTGTTCCTTGACGATACGCTTTGCTGGTTTCTTCTTCGCAAACTCACAGCACTTATTGGAAATGGGGAAATCAGGCGGATTCGCCATGATGAACTCTTTGAGGAATCGGTTACGATAAATCGAAAAACGACTTATCTTCTGAATACCGTCCTTGTCAGAGTAACGCTCACCGCACCACCATCGCAGAGCCGTCTTGCACCGAGGATATTTCTGCAACAGCACTTCAAGAGGTTCGTCCTCCCACTGAAAACCATGAGCCTGCAAACGCATCATCTGTTCGGAAACATATTTCGACAGGAAAGGAACACCATACTGTTTCACACAGGTCGGGATAGGCTTATCGGGCTTGACACGCTCAATGGTGATACCGTATTTCTGTTCAAGGAAGTCAAGATGCTCCTTAGTGGCGGTGTATTCAAGTCCAGTATCTATCCAGTAATACTTGACTTTGCCGTCCTCATCGACCTTGTGTATCAGGTCAAGAACAATATCACTGTCACTTCCTCCGCTGATACTGCACACGGGCGAATATGACTGCATCATAATACGCTGTGCTTTGCAAAAAGCAGTATAAATGGTGTGGTTGTTGTTATCGGCGCACTTGTTCAGGATAAACTCATCTTTATAAGGTTTGTAGATGGGTTTTACTTTCGTACCATACTCCAAAGAGATGTTATACGCACTTATTTCCAAGCCCTCTTTCTGGAGGCGCTTTGTTATTTCCTTAAGTAAAATATTTGCCATGTTAATCACCAATCGTTGCCTTGCACTTCGTATTCAGCACATAGAGATAGTACCTTGCACGAGTGATAGCAACATATTCCTTTCTATTACTCAAACTTCGCACATCAA
>Ga0208198_1003674_pt1 | contig 10282 bp, 6 predicted proteins | sample AD_JPNTR2_MetaG_FD_184446 | JGI IMG/M metagenome (GOLD analysis project Ga0208198, IMG submission 184446) | Active sludge microbial communities of municipal wastewater-treating anaerobic digesters from Japan - AD_JPNTR2_MetaG (SPAdes) (version 2) | ecosystem: Engineered > Bioreactor > Anaerobic >... | reverse complement strand
CCCTGAAATTTCTTCAAGAATTTGAATCTTTTTGGTGTCTATTTTTACTTCCATTTTTAAATCGTGTTGTGTCGGTTTCGTCTTTTAAAATGCACCACAACGTCTTATTTACGCAATAAATATACAGCATTCGTAAATACAAAATTTAAAACACGCATAAACCACTTTTAAGTTTTTGCTTATTATTGAAATGGTAAAAAGCATGATATCAATAGCATAGGTTATTCAAAAAAATTACATTTACGAATAGGTATTGACCTTCCTTAATTGTGAGGTTGGAATGTCATTTCACATTCATTTTCTGAATCAGCTATTTCAGCAAAATCTCATTCCTTCTTTTTCTTTCTCTACCAGCTTACTATTTTTTAAATAATTTCACAAATATACACAACAATTTTATTCATTCAAAACAAAGAATCAAAAATTAATCTGTATTTGCCGGTTCACATTTTACATGTACTTTCCCCAAAAGGCAAGAGTAACATAATTTCACGTACCAGACCTGCGAACCGGAACAATAAGAAGAAAAACAGAACTTCCATTTTTCACAAAATACTTTTTTACTTAGTACATGACAAAAAAATTGTAGAAACATTTATATTTATTATTTTCATATCACTGCCGTACGAAAGTTTTTAAAAATGTTGTTTTTGAAAATTCATATATTTGTATTTCAGCTCATTATGAAAATAATTCAGCTTGAACACAGAATTTATCTTGGTTAAATAGCGTTTTGTCGGGTAGTTTTTCTACTTTATGTACCCTCCCGTTAATACTGCACAAATACTCGAATGACAAATAATGAAGTAAACATATCCGTACTTTCTCACAAAAGTTGCTGAAACCCGTTTTTTTTTGCAATATACTCTTCGGATTAGCTCCAAAAGCAGGAAAACTATCATAGCCACATATATTTGCGACTTTACAGCATTTTCGCTTGTACCAACAAATGTTTTGATTTGCAGATTCTGTTTCATCAATTTGAAAAATATCTCGATATCCCAACGTTTCTTGTAAAGGTCGGCAATTGTTATTGCTTGCCAATCTATTTGATTGGTAATAAGGTGAATCACCTTATTCTCATCTTCTTTGTATACGGTTACCAATCTGAATATCTGACCCTCAAGTCCGGCTTTCATTGCATCCTTGCTTGTGAACTTTATCAGTTCATCTTTCAATATATTTTGATCTCTTTCATCAGGTAAATCCAACTCCTCGATACTTTCATATAGTATGTTGCTTTTCAGACGCGTTACAAAGATATTTCCCGCATCTATTCGTTTTTTAAACAACTCAAAATCAAAATAGGCTCTGTCTTCCACTACAATTGTCCCTTTTGGGAAAATTTGACTGATTAACCCCTTGCTGTCATGTAACTTGGCGTCAGTGATATTTATATAATCCGGCAGTCCCAGTGCGTCGTCCCAAACTGTATGAATTTTTAAACCGCCTTTAGCTGTTCGGAACTTTGCCCAGTCAAAAAGATTCAAACACAAGCTCACAGTAGAACTGTCAATCAGTTTTATGGTTTTGTTTTTTACTTCTTCAATTACTGTTCTTTCCCGTTTGTCAGTCAATGTGCGTCCATAATGCTTAATCAGCTGGTAATAAATGTCTTCAAATACCCGATAATCTCTATTCTTGTTGCCATCGCTCATTGTTGATTTAACCGGATTCTGCTTTAATCCCAAATCAATCATAAAGGTGCTACTGATTGATAATCCGCAACTTATGTCTGACAAAGTATAGCATTTACCAAGCTGTCCGAAACTTAATGCCACCAATTGGTCGTATGTCTTGTATTTATGGCAACCTTTGTCGCTTTGATATTTTTGTATAGAATTACGAAGTATAGATCTTGGAATTAAGTCTAAAATTTGTCGGATAACCGGTTTTTTGTTATTTTTACTGCGCCTGTGGAGTTTCATTATTTCTGTATGTTTTGTTTCACTACAAAAATATGAAATTCTCAGGCATTTTTAATTTCCAAAAGTTTCGGATAGTAGTGGAAAATTATAAAAACATAGCTCCCTAGGAGCGAACATTTTCTATACCATCATTTATATGTTCGTCCCTACGGGACTTTTTTTGGTGTTTGTTTCTATTCCTACCAAAAGGTTGTCCCTACGGGACTTAATAGCTCCGTAGGAGCGGTCTTATGGTAACAGCTTACTTCCAATTTTTATACATAGCTCCGTAGGAGCGAACTTATCTTCAACCATCATTCATATGTTCGTCCCTACGGGACTTGTGGTATTTTTATTGTTCTTTTTTCTACCAAATGGTTGTCCCTACGGGACTTGAAAGCTCCGTAGGAGCGGTCTTATGGTTGAGAAATAGAAAATTATAAAAACATAGCTCCGTAGGAGCGAACTTATCTTCAATCATCGTTTATATGTTCGTCCCTACGGGACTTTATTTTGGTGTTTGTTTCTGCATTTTCTACCAAAAGGCAGTCCCTACGGGACATTTTTTGTTTGTTGTTTTTTACCAAAAGGTTGTACCTGGGGAACTTAAAAGCTCCATAGGAGCGGTCTTATGGTAATAATTCACTTCCATTTTTTTCATAGCTCCGTAGGAGCGACCTTTACAAACTCAATCATAAAACTCAAAAACATATTCATCTTTATACTCTACCGCGAATTTCTTCAACATATCCATATATTCCTCTCTAAATGTTTTCCTGTAATGATGTTCTTCTTGTTTCAAAATATAGTCTATTACCTTATCTCGCTGTGAACGTGAATATGAAAAAGCCCCATATCCTTCCTGCCATTGGAACTTTCCAAGAACCAATTTATTATCATTTATCCATTTCGATGAAGTTGCCTTTAACATCCTCATTAAATCAGATATTTTTAAATCGGGTTTTAATTCGAAAAACACATGAACATGGTCTTTCCAACCACCGATTGCCAAAGGGAATACATTGTCATTTTTCAAAATGCCATACATATATTTATGCAGGTCATTTCGGAAAGTATTCGTGATTATATTTTCTCTGCCCTTCACTGCAAAAACACAATGAATATTTATTTGAGAGTAGGTATTAGCCATTTATGCAACAAATTTATTGAGTGATATTTCATTGACTGTAAAAGTTTTTAAAGGGTCGTGCCTTGTGCTATCGTATTCAACATCATAACCGCCTCTACCACCGCCTTCAGTTGAAGTTCCTTTTAGAGGTAACCTTAAAACTTCATCGTAATTGAATTTTTCCTCAAAATACTCGCACTTTGCAAAGAGGTCGTTCGTCTTTTTGAAGTAAGGTTTTTAAATTATCTAATAGATTAGTTTGCATTTTACATCTCCGTTTTAATATCAAGCACAGCATTGCGTATAACGTCTTTTTACGCAACAAATATACAACTTTCGTAAATATAATAAAATAATTTTTAATAATTGCGAAAAGCATTTTTTTGCTTATTTCATCGTCTTTTGGAATTTGCAATCCAAAAGTTTGTTATCTGCGGATTTTAAATCTGCTATTAATCAAAAAAAGAATTATAAATTTTTTGTGAGAGAAATTGAATTTAACGTCCCCAGCATAAAAGAAGTTTTTGCGATGCAAAAATTTGGGTGAGTGCCGACAGGCACGAACTTTTAATGCTATGCTGTACGATATTTGGCAAACAATTCATTACTTTTCAAAGATTATTTCCTCTCTTCGGTTTAGAAATATAGTTTTTACCAGATGTCCTTGCTCGTCATATTTCAAGCGGATTATGGCAAATCCAAATTTATTTTCCTTCAACTGCTCATCAGTGCCAAAATATCTTTCCTCTACCTTGTTCCCTTGCTCGTCATATTTCCAGCGGACTATGGCAAATTCCCAATCTTTATTTTCCTTCAACTTCTCATCAGTGCCAAAAAATCTTTCCTCTACCACATTCCCTTGCTCGTCATATTTGTAGCGGATTATGGCAACTCCCAAATCTTTATCCTCCTTCAACTGTTCATCAGTGCCAAAATATCTTACCTCTACCCTGTTCCCTTGCTCATCATATTTATAGCGGATTATAGCAACTCCCAAATCTTTATCCTCCTTCAACTGCTCATCGGTGCCAAAATATCTTACCTCTACCCCGTTCCCTTGCTTGTCATATTTGTAGCGGATTATGGCAACTCCACAATCTTTATCCTCCTTCAACTGTTCATCAGTGCCAAAAAATCTTTCCTCTACCACATTCCCTTGCTCGTCATATTTCCAGCGGATTATTGCAGCTCCCCAATGGTTATCTTCCTTCAACTGTTCATCGGTGCCAAAAAATCTTTCCTCTACCACATTCCCTTGCTCGTCATATTTCCGGCGGATTATGGCAAATCCCCAATCTTTATTTTCCTTCAACTGCTCATCAGAGCCAAAATATCTTTCCTCTACTTTGTTCCCTTGCTCGTCATATTTGTAACGGATTATGGCAATATTATTTTTTCCTTCAAGTAATTGTCCATCTTTCCCATGATTTGACTGCTCAATCGTATTTCCTTTTTTATCGTATTTCCATATCAATTCATAAAATCCATTAACATCTATAATTCTATCACCTTTTTTGTCAATTCTAATGGATTTTATTCTTCGCCCTTTTTCATCAAGCGTTAGTAAGTACTGGGCAACACCGTCTTTATCTTCAACCAATTTCCCTTCTTCATCATAATTGAAAATTGATATTGGATAACCAGATTCATTCAATTTTAAACGGATAGAATATACGCTGTCGGAACTAACCGTTGGCTTACCTTTGGCATCTTGATAAATTCTTTTTTCATATCCCTCCGAATGCTCAATTATAATTCGTGCTACACCAAAATAGGAATCATTCTGTAGTTTGCCACCTTTCAGGTATTCAACCTTTGCAAGTTTGCCTTTTTCATTGTAAATAAAATGATAGCAATTAATTTTGCTTGCCATATTATCCTTAACTGGGTACCTCCCTATTATTTCATATTTGCTACCAATATTAACTTTCCGATAATAGTTTGCAGGTTTCTTAGTGCAACCATCTATTAAAAGCAATACTACAATCAGAACAGACAAGACCTGAATATTTTTCCCCATAATACTTCCTCCTTTCGTTGCCATATGGCGTATAACGACCGAGGCTATGGGCATTGGCGGTTTGCGGGAGCGTTCGCTGTCGTGGAACGACAAAGTGAATGCGGGAGCAAAACCGCCGGAATGCACGTCAGCCAGCCAATGAACATAGGCGTGTGTTAGGCGGTCGGTGTTTGTTCTGTATAGTTTGTTTCCGTTGATTTTAAGTCGTTTTTTACTTCTTTTGAATAATTATCGATTCAGACAATTGTTTATCCTTGACTCTGATAATGTATGTTCCCGCAGGTAGTGAAGATAGATTATAATTGTCTTTGTATTCGGATTTATACCTTACCGAACCTATCAAATCAAAAACAGACACAGTAACACTGCTAATGTCGAAAACCGAATTTAATTTTATATTCAATATATCTCCTACGGGATTAGGAAAGATTTCAAAGTTTGAGGTTTGAACATTTTTTATATCATAATATATTTGAGAGGAAGTAAACGAATTTTTAGTTGTCCAATTGCCAAATTCACCATTACATTTAGCGCGTATATAAAAATCGTAATTCAGACCTCCAAGATTTGGCAAAATGTTTACATAACTATTGTCTGTTTGTATTAAATTACCTTCGCCTTGTTTAAAATCTTTCAATCCATATTCCAGTTCATAAGAATCTGCAAGATCATTCCATTCTATTACAATTGCACCATCTCCACAATAACAAGTTGTCCATACTTCTGAACTTTTTACTCCTGAAATTTCAGTATTGCATGGTAATGTTTTAAAAGTATGTTCTATGAACCATACTGAGTCAGTTGAGGCTGTTCCGTAGCTCCTGATAAAAAGGGAGTATTCAGTATCTTCCTCTAAACCGTCCAGATCGGCAATGTTTAGTATCGGATTTTGCGTTTGACCTTTACCTCTTTCAAATCCTTTGGGACCATATTCTATTTTGTATGATCGGGAGGCGTAACCTGGTACAATTCTTGACCAATTAACACGAGCTGACTTGTTAGTTATATGTTCAAAAGCAACATCGAATGCTTCGCTACCTGCATAGTGAAAAACATTGGTTGTTGCGAATGAACTCTTCCCGGACCAATCACCATAAACGCCACCACATTTTCCTCGTATATAAAAGTCATATTCTGTATTTGATTGTAGATTTGCATTGCCAATCGAAAATCCGTTATAATAATTGGACATAATAGTTCCACTTCCTCTTTCAAATCCTTTCGGACCATATTCTAATTCGAATGAATTTGCCAATGCATCAAACGAAATATGTACATCAATTAAATCTTTAATATTAATACCATTTGCATACTGCATTATGGTTTTGATATTTGATATTGAATTGTTGCAACTAAGAGTTTTAAAATTATATTCCTCAAACCATACTGAAGAATCCGCAGGAACCGTTTCCTTCCTGATAAAAAAAGAGTATTCAGTTCCCGGAATCAGATTATTGATTATATTTCCTGCCCAAGCAGTTAAACCAATAACACCTTTACCTCTTTCAAATCCTTTGGGACCATATTCACAATAATATAATGTATAGTCGTGAGTGGTATCTTTTTCAGAAGTTCCATCAGCTCTTTGCCAAGACAATACAACTGAATTGAGAGATAAACTTTCAATTTTTATGATATAGGTTTTGTCTTGAGAATAGATACCTATACAGAAAATTAAAAACAGCAGGGAAAGTAAAATTTTTTTCATATGGCTATTATTTTAATTATAAACCAGTTTTTTAAATTTCAAATAAGACATTCAAGGGTTTTGTTCGAAAACTCACAGTCGAGATTTTTTTTTACACTGCCGCCTAACTTGTTTATAGGCGCTACATTATTTCTCTCTATTTCCATTTTTGGGTGTATCGGCGATATAAAATAGTGTGCTATTTTTAATAACAACTTTATCAAATTCTTATAAATCACCAAACGGCGATTTTATTTTCTGTAAACTTTTTTGTGATACGCGTGCGTATATGTTTTTTTATGAAACAAAAGTTTATTTCACAAATTTACAGAACAATTTTATAATTCAAAACAAATCACTAAAATATTTATAAGTTATCAATTGATTGATATATTGGAAAGTAAAAAAGGAAAACATTCGCTTATTGTACACCCCAACACCTGCCGATAAAACTATGAATCCCTATCCTTTTTATTCCGTATAAAATTCAATATCTTCGCCTCTGGCTCGGGCTGCTTTGACTTCTTGCTGCAGGTTCTCGGGCAATATATCCAATGGCACAATCATACCATTAACCATAACCATATTGTTGAACGGATTGGAGTCTGTCATGCTTTTTGTAGAAAATTCCGGATCATAATATTGCAAGCGGAACATCTCTTTTATTTCGCGAGCTTTGCTGGATACCGTTGAATTTTTCGTTCCAAAGTATTGATTGATTTCATCCGTTGACAGGTAAGGTTCAAACGACTTGTCGAACAGAAAATTGATGGAACCGATGGCCTGAATCACGGCGGCTGCCCAAATTTCGAGTTTTCCTCTTTGAAAGGGGACATCTCTTTTTCGTCCCATTTTCTTAATCAGTTTTTCGCAGAGTTGTGCGTACACGCCATTTAATTTTTTCGAACAAAATGCTTTCGTCATTTCCAGCAATTGCTGCTCTTTTTGTTTAATTTCTTCTTTAGAAGTCATAATGTCGATTTTGAATGGGTGTTTTTTGAACTTTTTCTATGTTGTCAATAATTTTTTTTTAAGGTGGCTTGCAAATCTTTTTTTTCCGGCGGATCCCCAAAAAAGAGATCATACAATGCATTATCGTTGAGTTTCATTATTTGATAAGATAATTTTTTTGCCTTTTCAAGGTACTCGGTTTCATTTTTGCATTCATAAGACAGTAAGCCATATCGCAAAGTTAAATTTTCAGTCAGTTTTTCTGCTTCTCCTAAAATAGCCCAATAGGCTTCTCCCGATAAATCATCTGTATCCATAAAAAAGATTTATTTTACTCGTTAAAACTATTTATACACGCTTTTTTTCAAAAAATATTAGCTTATGAGAACTAAAATACATTTAATTTTCAAACAAAAATAAAGTATTTTTCTTAGTACATGACACAAAAATTGTAGAAACATTTATGTTTTTTATTTTCAGATATTTAATAACGGGACTTTGTTCTAAACTTCATGTTCTTTTTTATTGTTTTCAGCGAGACGTTGCATGCAAAGTTTCTACAAGAAAAATGGACGTTTGTTGGCTAAAATCTTCTACACCCGCTCCTCCGTCGCTCAAACAGAGAAGATTTTTTAACGCCAACTTCACTGATTTTTCGGTTCACCAGTGAAGGTCAACCCGAGAACTTGACTTATATGTACTGTTTTACAGATAATAAATGTCTCAATTTTAGTCATATACTAAAGCCCAGATTACAAAAGACTACACGATTACTTATATGCTCGTACTTGAATTAAATATCCTACAGTCACAATAAACGGAACTTCGTGGATGACTAAAAACATGAATGTAGGTCTGTTCAAAACACCAAGCAACAAAATAACAGCATTGTGGAAAAAACCTGCTACAATAACGATTCAACAAACTGTATCGTTTATGGTGGACTTTATACATTCGACGAAGTAATGATGTACGACTGTTTGTCCAATCAGGGAATTTGTCCTGAATGCTGGCATGTAGCTACAAAAGAGACTGGGAAGAGCTCTTCAAATTGTACGACAACCCGGACATGATGCAACAACTTAAAGTTGACAAAAATCATTTTTCCGAGGGGGTAAAAATAATGCTACGGGTTTTAGTGCACTTTCAGCCGGATTGGCTTACGATAATGTGCTTGGGCGTAAAGGCGACTGGGCGATATTCTGGGCGTCAAATTCCTCAGGAGAACATTATGCATGGAGTGTTGAAATGGATAATTTTTATCCGGTTTTGAGTGGAAATTCCCATTTGATGTTGACAAATACGTATCTGAAAAAATGCTTTTTCAGTTCGTTGCGTAAAGAGTAAGAAATAATTTTCAAAAGTCTTATCTCATCTGCTAAATGGCTCTTTGTCCTTGAACCATCCTTTAGTGCCTATTATAAGCTTCTATAGAAAAAAGACTGAAATTCGCAGAGGAAATATACAGTAATCAGACCCGAAAATTATGATACTAAAACAACAAAAAGCAACACAAATAAATAAAAAAAATAGTCGTAAAAGTATCATGATATGTGAAAAAAAAATAGTTTTTTAAAAAACAAATGACTTATTTTTGTATCAGAAATCTTACAATACAAAAAAATGAAAAAAATTGCATTATTCACACTTCTATGCTTAAGCATCAATTTGTTTAGTGAAGTCATCACATGGCAAGGTCCGGTTGGTTTTTCATCTACCAAATACTACGAGGTAAAAGTAAATGGAATCCCTGTTCCCGTTTACGATACGCCAATTGCATCATACGCCATATTCGATTTTACTGGAAAAGTTGATGTTGAAGTAAGCACCATGTTTGATGTTCGTTGGGTGGATATTCGACCTCTCCGCACACAAATTAAACCCCATTACACGAGTGATAACTCCTTTCGATTCAACCTGGATAAGCCACAAAATCTTAGCCTTGAGCTAAACGGGCGTATTCGTCAGCAACCATTATTTATTTTTGCAGGAAAGCCCGAAACAGATATCCCTTCAAAGTCAGATCCGAATGTAATATGGTTCGAAGGTGGAAAACTCTATAAAAATGTAAATCTTGAATTGAACGATAATCAAACCGTTTATATCGAAGGGGGCGCTGTGGTACAGGGTATTATTATTGCCAATGGCAAAAAAAATATTAAAATTTGCGGCAAAGGAATTTTAGATGGAACATATAATCGCCAAACCGCCGGAAACGACAATCGTTTTATAAAGTTAGTCGATTGTGAAAATATTGATATTAACGATATAACTCTCCACAACGGAACTACCTGGCAAGTACATCTGCGGCATTGTAACAATAGTCGAATCAATGGAATACGTATCGTGAGTGAAAACGGTGGCGACGACGGGATGGATATCGTGCGCTGTACAAATGTAGTAATTGACGGCGTATTTGCACATACTAAAGACGATTGTATTGCCATAAAATCGCATGGTGATTATCCGTCAGATCGTATTACTGATAATATTTTAGTGAAAAACTGTGTATTTTGGAACTCTATCTGGGGAAATGCCATTGAAATAGGTTTTGAGTTGTATTCCGATGAAGTTAAAAATATCCGTTT
>Ga0208198_1003670_pt1 | contig 10289 bp, 11 predicted proteins | sample AD_JPNTR2_MetaG_FD_184446 | JGI IMG/M metagenome (GOLD analysis project Ga0208198, IMG submission 184446) | Active sludge microbial communities of municipal wastewater-treating anaerobic digesters from Japan - AD_JPNTR2_MetaG (SPAdes) (version 2) | ecosystem: Engineered > Bioreactor > Anaerobic... | reverse complement strand
CCGCCGCCCGTAGGACTTCGCGCAGGGATATGGGCCAGTAGAGGTTGACGAGTTCCGCCTCTGTGGACGTGTCTGTATCGAGATCCGTCAGGCTCATCCCTGCAAGGTGGCGAAGGGCGATATTGGCAATATTAGTTTTAGTAAGGGCCGAATACCCCGAACTGCTCATGATTGAAGCCCTCCTTCAAAAAAAGAAGGGGGCGAATGAACGCCCCCTGTGTTGTTATGCCCCTGCTCCGTAGTCCTCTGTAGCCAGTACGGTGCTGACGCTGTATGCCCTGCCGTCAAGTGTGGCGGCGCAGACATAGAACGCGGTCTTTGCAGAGTCTGTTATCTCAAGGGTGTATACCCCCGTGGCAAGAGGTTGTACCAGGAGTGCCTTCTTAGCCGTGAAAGTAGCAAAGTCCGTACCCGATGCGCTCTTTGCCTTAACCGTGCCCGATGCGGAAGTCCCAGTAAGCCCAACACCCGTAGCACTGTCGGAGAGCCACACCATGAACGGACGTGCCCCGTCAACGGTTGCCCCTGCCGCGTCCTTCAGGGTGATGGCAACCTCGCAGACATTCTCCGCCCCCGCCGTAGCCGCAAAGGTGAAGGATGCAACGATGTCGTCGAGTTCATTAAGTTCAGCAGCGGTTGCCGTTACTGCCGTGCCCGCGCCGGAACCAAGTTTCAGCCCGCCGTCGGCAATGACAATGGTGTTGATGTTCTTGTTGGTGCCCACCACGACAGCCTTTGAAGCGGCTACAGTTCCGGCGGTTACGCCGTCAACGAACCCTATCTCGGTATCGCTGATGGTGTTGAGTTTGTCGTAGACCTGTTTAAGGGTCTCCCTGGTGCGTGCGCCAGTTCCCTTATACTGTGTTACCATCCTATTTCACCTCCCGCAGGCATAAGGGCCTAGTCGGAAGCCGCAGAAGCGTACAGGGTGACTACCCCGTAGTCCTCACCGTCGAAGACGGCCTTCTTGAAACCGTGGATGAGGCCAGTTGCGAAGCCCACCTGGTTCTCGTAGTCGAAGGTCTTCTCACGCCAGAAGGGTTCCTTGCCTATTGCCCAAACACCCGCGCCGGCACCAAGCAGGAGGTTCCTCGCAATGTACGCAGAACTGGAACCGTCATTAGTGCGGTAGACGTTCTCATGCTCATAGATGATCACGCCGTCCCACATGCCCTCGGCACCGCTGAAGATGGGGTTGTCAACGCCACGGACATTCGCCAGTTGCTGTGCGTCTATCCAGTCGGCATCGCGGCGGAGGTCTCTCATGCAGTAGGGATGCACGACAAGCACGTAATGCTCCTTGCCGTTGACCCTGATGGGGCGCACCCTCGGAGATGCGAGTTTCGCAAGACGCTTTGCCTCGGAGATATAGCCGGTGGACAGCTTGTCTGTGGTATCAAGGGTAGCCACCGAAGAGTGGTCAACAGAACACCATATCTTCCTGTTGGTCGAAGGGGACGAGGCAAGGTCTTCGAACATCTTCTCGTCAAGGTACTCCGCAAGCCATATCTTGAGTTTTTCCTTGGCATCGGAACGCATGTCGTAGCACGCCTGCTGTTCCGCAAGGGCACCGGCGATACGGACGGCGTTGCGTATCTGATCGAGTTGCACGTCCATCGCGTAGGTACTTATCGCTTCCTCGTAACCCTCAAGGGTGCTGTCACCGGAAATACCGGAGCCGGAGAGTTTCACCGACAGGCCGATGTGTATTGTGTCGCCCTTGTCCTTCTTGAGGTCAACCTTTTTAACAATGATGGAGTTATCGGACTCACCGATAAACCCGTGTTTTACAAAGAACTGCTCATCCTGGGCATCGACCCAGAGTTTCTTCGCCCATGCTTCACGTACAAGATTTGCATTCGGGGAAGTGGTAGCCATTGTTATCACTCCTTATTCGTTTTGACGGCTACCGCTTTTGCTGAAGGTCAGAACTTGCCTCGAAGCAGTCGTGACTGCTCCTCCTTAGTGAGGTCTGTCCAGCGCATCTCCTTGGACTGTATCTTCGCCATCTTCGCCTCAAGTGAGATGTCGTCGGTTCCGCTGCCTCCCTGCACCATTCCTGACCTAGGCATGTTGGCGATAGCCTGTATTTTGTCCTGCGTCCTGTCGGCAACAGGCGGTTGCACCTGCTCCTTGGGTTTCATGGCATCAAGACGGAACGAAAGGGTATAGGCGTACTCGGCGGGGTTGGGACTCATGAGTATGTCCATCGCATAGGACGGGTCGCCCTGTTTCGCACGGGCTGAGGCATACTCGAATATGTGCTTGGTGCGCTCGTCATAGTCGGAATACTTCTCCCGTGCCTTCTTCTCGCTTTCCGATGCGATCTTCTGCATCTGCCCCAACATTTGCCTCTGCTGTTCCACCTGCTGACGCTCCTGCAGAATAGGCTCTATCAGGGGCTTCACGTAGTTCAGAACGGCATCCCTCAAGGGGTCGGGTTCAGGCTCCGGCTTCGGTGCCTGTTCCTGTCGGTTCTTCTGTGCCGTCTCAAGGAGTTGCTTCTGCATCTCCATGAACTGCTTCTGAAGTTCCTCGTTCTGCCTGCGTATCGCCTCTATCTGTGTTTCGTACTGCTTCGCCTTTTCAGACTCGGACTTGCGCTTGGTGCGCTCTTCCCTGAGTGCCGCATATGGAACGGTCTTCCCGCTGTAGTCCTCGCCATCGGCGGTATTCCCGTCGTCATCCTGTCTTGGTTGCCCGCCCTCCGCTTCGGCCTCGCCAGCAGAGGGGGTGCCTTCATCGTCGGGTGCGTCCTTTGCCTCGTCGTCAACGGGTTTCACGCCGTGTTCGTCCATGAAGGAATCAAGTTCCTCTTCGCCCATGAGGGGCATATCCTTCACAAGTTCCTCCACGCCCTCGTCGTACTTCCGTCTGTTCTTCTTGCTCATTTTTTACGTCCTCCTTTTAGACGCTCGCCCCTAGCGTGGGCGGCACGGTAGCCCTTGTCGCAGGCTTCGCGAATCCATGAAAAAGGACACCCCTTTTCAGGAGTGCCCCTCATGTCATTTGGTCATATTCCCAACGGGTTCTGCGCCTGACTGTTCGCCATCTGCGCCCCCGTGGGGAGTTTCGGGGGAGAACCCCCCTGCTGCGGCGGTCCCTGCTGTGCCTGAACCATCCTTGCCTTAAGGTCTTCTTTAAAAGGCCAGTCGGAGAAGTCTACTATCAGGTCGGGCGGTATCGGGACTCCCGCACCCGCCGCCTCAAGCAACTGTGCGAACTGCTTCTCCCTCTGGGTAGTACTCATCGGGGCCTCGGTTATCACGATGTCGAACTCCATCTTTGAAAGATCGTGAAGAAGGCCAGTCACATTCCCGAAGGGGTCTGTCTGGGGCTGATTCAGAGTCACAAAGTCGTCCCCGCCGTTGTCCGAAACTATCCGTACCGTCTTTGCGTCGGTGTAATACTGCGGGATAAGTCCGGGCTTGCCCAACTTGCCCCACAACTGCTTCATCAGCATCAGTTTCGCTATGCGGAGGTTATCGAATATCCTTACTATGGACGTTATCGCCTGCCGGTTGCGTATCTCAAGGGCACGCCCTGAAACATTGGATGCAAGGGGCTGTGCCAGAAACGCCTCGTTTATGCCGGATATCTCCCGCATGTCAGACTTGGCGATGTCTTCGTACTTGATGATGCCCATAGGTACGCCATCATTGCCGAACTGTTCAAGACCGTGCCCGCCGGTGACGTTGTACTCTATGAGTATTCCGGGGGTAGACCCTTTCTCGTTCAGGAGCCTCTTGTTGCGCTCGTCAAGAGCGCCCTTCGGGGCTTTCCATCCCCTGTTCGCCATCGAATTGATGATGTGCAGTGCCTGTGACCTTCTCTTGTTAGTCTCCAACTGCGGGTCTATGAGGTCTGAAACAAGCCCGTCGGGACCTTCTTTCCCCTCTTCCCCTGTCGCATAGGCGGGTACTGGGATATAGGGGAACATCTTGTGCTTGTAGGGGGAATCCACGTCCTCAAGCAACAGACCCCCTATCCATGAACTGACCCTTATGTCCCAGAGGGGTATCCTCGCCGTGCCTACAGCCTGACCTTTCAGTTCTTCAGGAATGACATCATCTGGTATCGCCGTCTTGTCGGGCATGATATGGACTTTCCGCACGTAGTGTTCCTTGTACCACGTCTCGAAAAGCCGCACCTTCTTGGTCGCCTTGTCGTAGAAAAGCCCGTCCTGGTGCGTGACCTCGTCCTCTTCGAGGCTGTCGTACCGGCTCATGATGGCATCGATGTCATCCTTGAACTCAGGGTAGACCTCCTTGAGGCTTTTCCTCGTGACCCACTTTGCGACGTGTACGTGTTCCGCATCCCGCCAGAAGGGGTCTTTCGATTCCCTGTCGGGGTACACGTCCAGTGGCGATATGCGCTTTATCCGTATGTCGGCATCAAGGGTCTCGAAGTCCCATTCGACACCGACATGGAAAACACCCCTCCCGCAGATGAGGGAGTCAAGGAACACCCTGCCCTCCTCATACTCGAACACCGTATCGTCGAGAACATACTTGGTAACGCCGTAGGCGATCTTGGCATCCTCAAGGTCGGTTTTCGTCCTCGGCTTGAACTGCGGTTCATAGGGGTTCATCCTCTGGAAGCCCGCAACCACGTTGACCGTGGGGCGTATCTTGTTTATGGTGATGTGGGGGCGACCCTCCGCTTCCAGCCGGGACAGGGTGGTCTCATCCCACTGCTTGCCGGACTCGAACCTGTAGCACGATTTCGCCTTGACCCGCCAGTCCCGCTGAAAGTCATGGTCGCCCACAAAGGCTTCCTTGTGCTGTTCAAGGAGTTCGTACTCGTCAGCCAATCATCCTCACCTCACATCGCCATAAAGTTGTTCCCCATGTCGGGGGGTTCGTCGTCCCATGCATCCCTCGGTCGCCCCGGTACATCCATCTCCGAAGCCCAGGGTCTGCTCATGCACGCGTATCTGACCGAGTCGTAGGCGTGATCCTCCGCACGGGTGTCCACGTCCTCCGGCCTGTTCCTGTCCGCAGGAAGCACCGGGATGGTGCGTATGCTGTGGACGCAGGTGTCGAAGAACGCTATTCCGGGGTTGTCCTTGTCCCAGCCACGGAGCCTCTTGTGAAACTGGTGCTTGCCTGACATCCGGTTGTTGTCGGCCATCATCCAGGGTATGCCCGCCTGCATGAACTCCTCGCCTATGGACGGGCCGGTGCCTCCACGCTCGCCCCATATCGAGGGGTCTGCCGTGTTGTACTCGAACTCCCCGTCATCCTTCGAAAGTCCCAGCACCCGACCGGCTACCTCCGATGCGGTCTCGCGGGTGCCGATGTTCGGCTTGCCGCCCCAGCCGTACAACTCCCTGTAGCAGTACATCTTCCCGTCGAAATCGACAGCCCACCAGTTAACGCAGTAAGGCGTGGCGAACCCCCAGTCCATAGACCGGAACCTCATCCAGCCTTTGGGTATCTCAAAGGGCTTGACCACATGCACCGAAGGAGTCCATTCGCTGAAAACCTGCCCTGCGAATGCGTCCCAGTCACCTTCCCTCAACTGCCGGTACGTGACCTCGTCGCCGCTGGTCAGCTGCCACAGTGAGTTCAGGTATTCCTCACGGTCGATGTGGGGATTGTCGTCAACCTTGGCGGGAACAAATATCCTCCCCGCTTCCGTTCCTTCGGGGGTCAGGAATCTCGCTTTCACCCACGCATGCCCTATATCCCCGGGGTTGGAGGCCGCGCGCATTCGAAGCGGGACCTTCATGTCGGCAGGTTTCCTCAGCCTTGAGAAGAGATACAGGTAGGACGCTTCATCGAACTGCGTCAGTTCGTCGAAGCCTATGAACTGGAACTCCGCGGACTTGTAGCGGTACTTGTCCGTCTCCGTCGCAAGGTACCCGAAGGTCAGCGAACTCCCCGCCGGGAAGTGCCACGTCTTGTTCTTGTCGTCCCACTTCGCTTCAGAACCGTGAAGCCAGTCACGCCCCCTGTCCATCAAAGCACCCGGCAACGCAAGGTCGGGGTAAGACTTCCTCAGCAGCAACGCTGCATAACCCTTGACATGGACATACTGCAAGGCCGCCATGAGTAAGGCGTCTGAGTTGTGGGTGGGAACCATGCTTCGCCCCGCAAGGAACATTCCGTCCATCGCCGCCACGTTGATACACTTGACGGGGATGCTTTCAACCGGTTCACAGGAAACTACGTAGCGGAACCTTGTGGTACGCCTGTGGCCGTTGACCTTTTGTCTCGCCAGTTTTCTTGCAAGTTTGAAGACGGGTACATTCGCAGACCATTTGATCCTGTACTTCGCCCCGCAGTCTTTCCCGTTCACCGTCGCCCTTCCCTCGCTGACAACGGCCTTCATGCCGAGGCTGTGTATCAGTTCAAGGACTCCATCAGCAAGGCGGGGATTCGTTGTCGTGAACTCCACCGCTCCCGATTCACAGGCATGGCCATCGGTGTCCATAAGCCCCCGTAAAAGTTCAAGCCTCTGGCACTCAGAGGCCCGCAAGTATCCCTGTGGTATATGCTTGTTCTTCAAGAGACCGGCTTCCCTTAACTTCGGGGAGAACCCCACTGTCCCGTAGTCATATCTCCCGGAACGCTTGTTGACCTCGTAACCGAAAGACCTGAACGATTCAGCTATCTCTTCATCAGCCGTGGTGAACGCACCGCTCGCGGAAGTCCCGCCACCAAGCCAGACCCCCAACAGGTACGGTTCTATTGGAAGGTCTGCGTCAGGCAACCTTAGTCCGTCATGGACAGGTACCGCATGATTCCTCCTGCCTCTAACTGTGACCGTCTCGCTTATCTCCCTTGTTCTACGGACCGTTCCTTGCGGTGCTTCCTTTGTGGGCGGGGGGTTGTTTTTGTTCAGTTCCATCAGCATGGTTGTGAAAAGTAGGGACTTATTTCCCGAAGCCCTGCTCACCCTACGTTCACGCCGCCTCGCCCGCCAACCGTCATCCCGCCTCGTGAGCGCATTCATCTCGGAAGCGTCGAAGGTCAACCATCCGTGACTCCCATCAGCGACCATCTCAGACCCATCATCAAAAACCACCCTGTAGCACGGCCTGTCGTTTCTCACCTCAGACTCGGCACGCACCCTGACCGGGGTGCCGTCCATCCCGAACACGAAGTCACCAGGGTGAATGTCACCCATCCGCTTCCACCCGTCAGGAGTGGGAATAGGCAGTTCGACATCAAGAGCCTTCCCGCCCCCGGCTGCTCCTCCATAAAACGCCTCAAGACCGTCGCACATAAGGAACCTCGCCTGCTGAGAAGTGGGTTCATGGGGGATGTATGGGTTCTCAAGGATCGTTACGGCGAACACCGCAAGTTTCCTTGCCTGCTCCTCCGTCAACGTTTCCATCCCGCAGGGGGTTTTACCGGCCCGTACCACCGACCCTCCATCTCCATAACCGGCGACTTCTGCAAACGCCCGTACTCATGCTCATGCCAGCAGGTCCCCAGCAAAGGCACCCTATCGTGAGGGACGTACATGACCAGTACAGGCTCATCAAACCTGGCCTTCCACTGACCGCCTACACACCCCACAAACCAGTACCAACCCTCCACAGACGGGTACCTGTCCCCCCACCTGTGAGGCGGGAACGGCTTCTTCATCACCTCACCCATGACAACCTCCCCCTTTCACGGCATAAAAAAAGGCGGTCAACAAGACCACCCATACTTGACTTATAATACTTATCAGGTGTAGTATTCTTAAAAGATCCTAATGCGGGGTAATTGATACTTGATGTGATGCAGGAATGCTGATTAGTACTGACTTGTGTGTGTAGATATGTATTTATACCGCGCAACCCCCCGCCATGAAGTACCTGACTTGAAGGTGTACCCCCTGCGCCTGACCTATACTGACATTACCCCTCACAACAGCCTCTGGAATACTCAACGCAACATAAGGTATCTTATAAGACACCTATGTATACAGATTAACTCTCTGTGGTATCAGCGTCTATGTAATCTCTCCTCTCGGTGATAGCCTCCAGGTATCTAGATATCCTGTCGTCTACTGTGGCATGATGTATCTGCCTGTCCTCGGTTATCTTGGTCGGAGATCCCGTCATGGTCTGGTACAACTTGGTCAACTTGTCAACCTGATCAGTCAGCTTGGACAACCACTCGTGAGGCTTGCTCTCTCCTTGGCCCTGCGCAAGAGCTCTGTTAATCTCCCGGAGTGTCCTGTCGATGGTCTTATTGAGGTCAAGCACCCTCTTGGGGTGCTCTTGCTCCTCAGAGTGTCTATGTACCAGCCTCCTCCACCTATACACCGTCGCTACAGGCACCTTATATACCGTAGATGCCTCCACAACGGTATTGTTATCAGCGTATGCAAGTATCTCCCGCCTTAGCTCCGGCGGGTATTGCTGTCTATTGCGGTACTCTGGATTAGCCATATATCCTCCTGTTGTTATCAGTTGTTATCATTAGTGTTGTCACACAATCACAACACTATATCTAGCAGTATCAATGTTATAATCACCAGCCCCCACCCCCGGCCTTATACGGTGATTGCTCCCACAACCCCTTACCCGTAAAGCCCATCAATGTGCCTTAGCTCTCCCAATCCCTCCATTCCGCCACCATTCCGCCAGGTGTAAACATACCAGCCGGAGTAGATCTAAGCCGGCAAAGCGCATCAAAAAAGCCCGCAAGGTGTTAACCTCACGGGGCTGAATCGGTCTCAAGACGCACTTGTGCCATCGTAAGCAAGTATACCACGGAAAGGGTAATATTTGGTCAACTTCGTTCCATGAGTGCAAAAGATGAGTCTTAAGTCCTATTACAGGCGCTAATATCGGCGAATAAATGGGCCTATAGTCCTATTGCAATATGGCTAGTAGGGTGTATCTTGGTATCAGGCGATAAGGCAAAAAACAAAAACTTTGGAGGTGTTAAGGATGAATAAGGGAAAAGCAATCGTTGAGCATATCAAAAAAACTCCCGGTCTTACTAATCCAGCAATCGCGGCCAGCACTGTTAATTGCTCCATCTCCTACGCGATGGATCGCTCGGAATACCTCGAAGAGAACTATGAGACGCTAGAAGAGGCAATCGAGGCGAAGGCAACTGAAATAGCATATGCCGCAGCGAAGAAGTACATGGAGGAACACGACCCTGATTGCTCGTGGCGGGAAGCTTTCACCAGGACAGGCAACCAGAAATATTTCGAACTTTGTTTCAACTAGTTAGAGCATAGCACCACAAATAAGGAGGGGTTAGAGATGGCACGGAAGCCGGAGTATTGCACCAACAGCGGGGTTGAGAGTTGCAACGAGTGTAGCATGGTTAACTACAGGAGGGATTGTCACAATAATCCTATAGCCAAGGACGACCCGGATTACTCATGGCTCGGCAATGTTAAGAGCGACGCGGCAGAGGATATCCGCAAGGGCAACGCACTCAAGTCTATCACTATTGTCTCAAGGGCAGTCAACGAGGCAATAGCACGCCGAGCAGAGACATTGTGTCGAGAGAGAGGCATCACGATGTTGGATCGTTGCGATGGGGACTGGGTAGGCGAGTTTGCCGAGACAGACAATGTTATGAGGACACTCCACGAGATCAAGCAGGCGATACGGGACGCAAGACAGGCTGTGTAATTAGCAGGTTAATCCTGCTCTGATGGGGTTGACAGTGATTAACATGACCGCCGAAGAGGGCAAGAAAGTTGTGCGGGGAATCATGGACAGTGCGGAAAGGATATCAGCGATAAAGGGAATCAGCGAAGTTATTGACCGCCTTGAAGCATGGGCCGATACAGCCGGGATCATTTACCGTGAGAACGGCGACGAAGGGCAAAAGAATCAATACATCAATTACACCAACCAAGCCATTAAACTAAAACATGCACTCGAAGTGATACAGCGTAGTTAACTCCCACCAGGGCCGGCCAGTCACGGCTAGCCGGTCTTACGAGGTAGTTAACACAAATATAGGAGGTGGCAGAGGTGGACATGGGAAATATCAAGGCCCGGGACATTGTAAGAGCGCATAAAGGCAGAGTAGTGACCACAATAGGATGTTTTAAGCGGTATTATCCCGTAGCAGAGGGCAAGGATGCGAGAGAGGTTGCACGGGCTATTAGAGATGAAATAGCACCACAGGTTGACGGGATGCACCTATATACCCCGGATACAGTGATGAAATGCGGTTGGATAGTTGAAGACGCAATAAACAAGGCGCGTAAGTATGGGGAACTGTGGTAAACCATGAAGAGGGTGGGGTTAAACTGCAATTGTGTGACGAACAAGGGAATCTGTTAGCCCATGGGGAGATTATAAAAATTAACCT
>Ga0208198_1003668_pt1 | contig 10293 bp, 10 predicted proteins | sample AD_JPNTR2_MetaG_FD_184446 | JGI IMG/M metagenome (GOLD analysis project Ga0208198, IMG submission 184446) | Active sludge microbial communities of municipal wastewater-treating anaerobic digesters from Japan - AD_JPNTR2_MetaG (SPAdes) (version 2) | ecosystem: Engineered > Bioreactor > Anaerobic... | reverse complement strand
GCTGGACCTTGGCCTTGGGGAACTCTTCTCGGAAAACCGTCTCGAGTCCTGGCAATCCATCCATCATCCCAAGAGTTACCCTTCCTCCGTCCAATCCTCTGGATTTCAAATCCTTGAAGAACTCAAGCCAGGACGTAGCCGACTCCTTGTCCCCGGATTGGAGGTTCAGCACCAGTTTCTGCCCCGTTTCCGTGACACCGATCGCTACCAGGACAGGTACGATCTCAACACTTCTGCCCATGCGCATATGGATGTGGACGCCGTCAATAAACAGATATTTTACCAGCTACCGGGACAAATCACGCCGTAACCGTCTGATGAACTCATCTTGGCATTTGTTTCAAAGTTGATTAAGGTGCGGCAGTCGGTCAGAGATAACGGCCGGCGGCGGTACGATCTTTGACAATCTTATAAGCAGCGGTGCCGGATTGGAGTGCAAGGGGTGATCGGGAGGACACCCGGATATGCCTGCAAGTCAGGGCCGGGTCTTCGGGATCAACGGCGATCGTCTTTGGGCAGTGGTCGCCACTGGTCGGGCAGGAGTTCCCGGAGCCTGCTGACAGGGTGGCTCATGATTCGCCGGAGGAGGTCGTCGAAGTATTCCCAGGGGTTGACGTTACAGTCCTTGCAGGATTTGATGAGACTCATGAACAGAGCCGCCGCCCGGCCGCCCCGTTCGCTGCCCACGAAGAGCCAGTTCTTTCTTCCCAGTGCGACGGGCCGCATGGCATTTTCCGCCAGGTTGTTGTCGGGACGGAGCCTGCCGTCTTCGAGATAGCGATGCAGTGCCTTTTTCTGATTGAGGGCGTAATCGATGGCCTTCCGGAGGGGTTCCGAAGGGATCGTCTTGGCCCTCAGCTCTTCGATTTTCGCGAATATCCCGTCAAGGATTGGCGTCGCATGTTCCTGGCGGTAGCGTTGCCGCTCTTCGGGTGTCACGCTGGCGCAGGGGGTCTCCACCTCATGATAAAGGCGGGCAATGCGGGATAAAATCTCTGTCGCCTCTCCGGGGCGGGAAGATACCGCTTCATCGAACTTCCGTCGGGCATGGGCCCAGCAGCCCACCTCGATGATGCCCGGCTTCCAGAACAGCTCATCGTAGCCGCTGTAGGCGTCGGCATGGACATACCCTTGATAATTATCAAGAAATTCAAGAGGTCGCCTCTTGCTACGATCAATGGAGAAGTCATAGACGGTCAGCGGCGGACCCACTCCTCCCCGGACGTAGACCCACATCCGGGCCTTCTTCACCTTCCCGTTGCCCTTGTCCTGCAGGGGAGTGACGGTATCGTCGGTAAAGATGACATCGCTCTCACCGAGAGCGCCCCGGAGTACCTGTTCCATGATCTGAATCCCTTCGTAGGTCTGCATGAGCCAACTGGATTGGGTCGCCCGGGGAATCGTCACCCCTTCCCGCTCGAAGATGCCGTCCTGACGATAGAGGGGCATATGGTCGGCGAACTTGCTCACGATGATGTAGGCCAGGAGTCCCGCATCGGCTTTGCATTTGGCAATGGGATGATCGGGCATGGGCGCGGAGACGACCCCGGCGCCTTCCGGCATTCCGTATTGGGGACGCTTATAGACGTTGACCACCAGTTTCCCCGGCCGGTATTCCAGCTTTTCCGAGACTTCCACCCCGATAACTTTCAAGGGTTCCCCTGTTTCGGGGTTGATCTTCTCCTCTTCGGGGACATCCAGCAGGATCTCCACCCGTTCGAGGTGCTCGGGAATGGGAACGCGACCATGGTGGGTACGGGTGGCGGCTGTTTTCCGGATTGATGTTTCCAACGGCGCTTCGGGGGATGCATCCTTACGGTTTTGCTCGATAGCCTCGATGACAATGTTGTCGAACATCAACTGGTTGGGATTCAGCTGTTCGGATTTACGGCCGTATAAGCGCCGGAGCATCTGTTCCATCTGGTGCTGGAGAATGCTCAACTGGCGCTGAGTGGAGATGAGCTTTTCCGTGAGCTTCTGGATATGGGCGTCCTTCTGCGCGGTAAGTTCGGCAATCAGAGCGTCTTTCTCGGCGAGAAGCTCGTTGGCCTGGGCGAGTGTCATTATCATGGGTAATCTGATAGCACATAATTAGAAATAAGTCAAGCTTTATTTCTCCGTTTGGTATCTTTTCCCCACTTTTTTCGGCACGATTCCCTCCAGAAGCATGGCCAGATCACGACGCTCGATGCAGCCGCCGGCAGGATACCGGGAAGGGAGAACAAAACTGCCCCGCTCCAGGCGTTTGTACCACAGGGCCAGACCGTCGCGATCCCAGTAAAGCATCTTCACCATGCTGCGGCGACGATTGACAAAGACGAAAAGGGAGCCGGACAGGGGGTCTGCCCCCAGCTCCGTGCGAATGATGCCGCAGAGTCCGTCAAAGGATTTCCGCATATCGCAAGAGCCACGATACAAGTAGATGCGCGTTGCCGAGGTCAGGCCGAACATCGATCGCGGAGGGTCTCGACCACGGCCCGGAGGGTGAAGGGATCAAAGCCCCGCTCCACTTTGATGAAAAGATTCTCCCCGACCTGGATGCAAATGCCGGAAGAAGACCCCGCAGCTCTACCGGAAACAACTTCCAGAAAACCATGGGTGGTTGGTTGCCCCTCATTGAACCTGCGGCGCCAGAAATAAAAACGTCCCCGGTGGATGTGTTCCTCCCGGCAATACGCCGCCGCGCTCCGTCCGCTTGCCGCCTGCTTGTCGATGATCCCACGCCAATGGGCGATTCGTTCCTCCGTCGTCATTCCTTGCCTCCCAACTGTGAAAATTTTCCACCGTCGAAAGGCTTAACCCAAAAACAACCCCCTGAAAAGATGAGTTCATCTGACGCTTACATTGTAACAAATGTCATGGCTATTTTTTTCATGGTTAGTTTTCTCCTTCCGTTTCTTATTTGTTTTTAGCTTTGTATACAGCATATGCCGTGCCAACCGATCTGGCAGGAGCTTATAATGCTGATATTAAATGCTTATTTGCGGGAAGACTGATCGAGAATATTTTTGGCTTTTTCAGATAACCAGAAATATGGATAAAGAATATCCAGGTTAAGTGTTCAATTGGATAAAATGTATGCGATGAGTTTGGAGATGACCTTTACCGGCGCGCGCTGGCCGTTGATGTCGGTATTTTAATCTTCTTGAAAAACGACATTGAACCATTTGGCGGTTGTATCAGCAATGAACTTGGTTTCTACTCCACGCTTGTTTTCCGGGTATCCTAAAGTTGCCAAGCCATCTTCAATTCTTTTTGAAACGGAATCCAGGACAAAATATTCCTGTGGAGGAAAATTCATTTGCTGCACCATCTGATTATCCAGGAAAAAAGCCGATGAATCATAAGCGGCGCAGTATTCAAACTTCTTCCTGTTCTTGGTCTTGAGGGCGTTTTTGTAACAGCTACTTACCTGAGATCGCATCAAGCTCATGCCGCTTTCCTTGTAGTTCTTCTTGAAATCCCGGACAGCTTTTTCAATATTGTCGTCATGATCCCAACAATACGCTTGTCCTGAAAAGATAAGGCTGGCAGCAACTACGCTTATGAATATGAGGTTGACCTTTCTTATCATGTCCTGACTACTCGACAGTCCTCAATCATTTACTATATGCCAGAAATCGATCTCTGGGCGGCTTTTCAACTATTCACAACAATCATTGTCACGACTACGGTGCCGTAGTCACGGTCTGCCATCATCGATAAACAGAGCACCGCTTTTGGTTATATATTCTTTATGATCCTCTTTTGGTGCTTCTGTCTTTTTCTTTGTTTCGGACTTTGTTGGTCCTTATCTGGCCACGCATTTATCCATGGTCAGTTTTAGATCTTTCAATTTCTTAATGTCCTCAGAGTTCTTGATTGTATACTTGATCTTTAGTGGAAAACCTTCTGCTGGAATGATCTTGGATTTCTTGATGGCTGCATTTTCCCACTTATTGTCGATATTGACTTCTTCTTCATTCCACACCTGCTTGAAAACTTTGGGGAAAAGTGTCAGTAATCCTTTAGCAAATACCATAGAATCGTAGACAACTATTAAATTGTCTCTGTATTCTCGGCATTTATCAACCGGCTCTCCATCAACCATTATCTGGGCTTTAACGCCATCGATATGTGATATTTTAACATCTTCTGGAATGTAGTATTTGGAGTTTACTAGACGTCCGAATTCAATTCGATATTTACCACCGATGGTGTAAGTTTCGTTTGATTTCTCGTTTTCTGACAGGTTCTTTAAAATCTCGTTATAGACTCTGCTGTAGAAAGGATTTTCAGTAACACGCACATTCAGAATAACATCAACCTTAGTGGCACCGATATGCTTGATCTTATAGCCTTCATAAACAACGCCATATTTCTCATGCACTGGACGACTTGCCAATATACGCACCATTTCAGTTAGTTTTTTGATCTGGTCCTGCCGCTGAGTGACATTGTTGTAATCGGTCAGAACATCCTCGTAAGTAACTAGTTGGACATTATCTCTCAGGACACTTACAATCTTATCTTCTGAGAGTTTGACATCTAATGTGACCAGAATTAGGTCATCAATCTTTGATGTCTTGATAATGCGATACTTTTTTACATAGCCAAGTGAGGCGGCCACGATCTGGTCTTTCTGAACTTGATAGTTTTCAACATCTGTCACCCCATAGACTAAGCTACCAGTGTACATTTCAACTGCTTCTCGTAGACCACTATTGATGGCTTCTTCTTTTGTTATTCCTGATCCTGTTACGATGACAGCCCAAGAGTTTGCCGCTATCAGAAGAACGATGATGACCATTGCGAAGATCTTTTTCATTGCCTGAACCTTGCTGAATTTACCAATTATAATCTAATCAACTATTATAACCGACCAATTTAATAGGTACCAACCGATGATCAATGCGGCAATCACAGCTATAGCTATAAGAATTCTATTAATAGTCATTGAATGATCCTCCGATTTCCCTCTTAATGACGATTGATATATAGGATACATGAACCCAAACAGAATGTAAAGATATTTTATTTAATATAATCAAGTAGATGAAACAAATTTCATATGGAAATAAACAATTTCTATATGAAAATTTGTACCGGCAAGAGCTGGCCGGTGAAATATTTTCAGGACAGAAAATTATTTTTTACGCTTTTCTTGTTTTCATATTCGCCTATCCATCTTGTAAAGCTAGCTATATCAACCACATTGACATGATTTTTGATATTCGATTCCTCTTCATATGGAAATTGTTATTTACATATGAAATAGCTTATATCTGCTTGATATTATTGCATATTTGTCTTGACAAGCGGCATAGCAAGGTTTAACATATCAATCACAGAGAGGAAAAAATAATGCCGATTATCTCGAAGGAAGACAAAAATTTTATTGCTGGTTTTGGCGCTCTTCATGATCCTTGACTGTAAAATATAACTTTTTACGCTCCGTGTTGATCTTCGGCCCGGATGTTGTGAAATACATGGGAAGACCGTTCTGGCTTATCATGCCATAACGGTTAACGCTTTGTTGAAGTAAGAAGAGATATGGATGCCTTAAGACTTTACATCGACGATGACAATAACGATCTCTGGATTTTCTTTTCAGATGATTACTCTTCTCATATCGGAGGGCCATTTCTCTACTGCTTCGACAGCCGTACCCTCAAATTCAAGCGGGATGTTAAGCTTTACAACGACAAGGGAACTCCTGTCACCAGTCCTCATGATCCGTTGTTTGTTACCCGCGATCAACAAGGAAACTTCGTTCTGGCTACCGACCTGGCCTACCTGACGAAGGTGGACGCCCAAGGTAAGCGCATCTATCGAAAACGACTGATGCGGCATGATTGCAGATGGACATCACGCAACACAAAGCGCAAGAAGTTCTATTTTATCAGAGACATAAAAAAACATGGTGATTATCGGGACCGTCTGGATTACCGGAAGAAAAATATCCACAGTCTTTACCTGATGTCTATGGCCTATTCGGTGTCCCGCGATCTGCTCTTTTTCGGCCAGGGCTGCCACTGCTGCAGCAAAGACATTCTCGTTTGCAATGGACTGGGCGAGTATCTTTATCATTTCAGATCGCCCGTGGGGCCGGAAGATATGGCCGCCCGCGACGGTCTTTTGTATCTGGCCGACAATTTTCACGCTCTGATCCATGTTTTCACCTACGAGGGCAAGTGGCTGCGTTCTCTGGACGTTTTGCTGAAAAACAGAATTCAGGGGGTGATTGAACCTGAAATCGACATGTTCCAACAGCAATGGAACACCGACGGTCTTCTCCACGCGGAAGACGAAGACCAGGTCGCTTCTCTTTGCGTCATCGGCGAAGACAAACTGGCAGTCGGTCTGGCGAAGGGGCTGATCCGAATTCTGGACCAGGAAGGAAATCACCTTTTTGATATTCAGCCGCCTGCTCCCGGATTTTATCCCAAAAGCATGGTCGCCGATGCGTCGGAAAATCTATTCGTCTATTATACAGGCGACAGTTGCTTCAGCAAGCCCAGGGGCCTCTATCGCTATGGCGCAAACGGGAAGGTCAAAGGGCCTCTTTTTGGCGGAGTCCTCGGCATCTTCAAGCCCGAGCAAAAAGCACTGGAAAAGAAGATCGCCGAAGATCGCGCCGACGCCTGCGATTATTTCGATCTGGCAGACATCCTGATCCGGCGAAAGAAGCCTTTGCGGGAAGCCATCGGCCTTCTGGAAAAGTCCCTGGAGCTGAACCCCGACCTCTGGATTGCCCTGGCCTATCTGGGATTGTCCCTGAAGGAACTGGGCGAAACCGAGAAAGCCGTCAACTGCATGGAAAGAGCCATGGAGCACATGGGCTGCAGCAACATGGCCACCGCGTTGATGGAATACTATTACCGGAAACACGATCAGGAAAAGGTCTGGCAATACTTTCAGCGGATGGAAGATCTGGAAGAAGATGTTGATGTTGAATTTTACAGCGAAGAACTGACCAATGGCCAGATCGAGGAGTTTTTGGGCGCGCTGGTGAAACGCAACAACAGCAACAATCTGGTAAGCAACTGAGGTGACCATGCAGCCATCGATTGAATGCAAACCCCATCAAAGACGCTGGCGGGATTGGGCTGTTGACCGGAATCTGGAAGACGGCTGGCTGACAAGCCTGAACGATCTGGAAGCGCTCGATCTCGTCAGCATCTGCGAGGGGCATCTTGACGCACGGCCAAACTCCGTCAAGAGAAGACCCTGCATCATCCTGAGACCGAAAAAAGCTTACATGATGCCGCTTACCGTCGGCTGGTATGATCTGAAAAAGGCGCTGGCCGCAGAGATCAAGAGAATCTGGCAGGATGCTGAAACGATCGTTGAATTTGAGATCCAGCACCGGCTTGTCCAAAATGGCGATGATCCGGATGATATCGAAGACATCATTATCAGGATTACATCAAAACGGAAAAGAGATACGGTGATTTTACCGGAATGGGTCGTCCATTGGTACCATCTTTCGCTAATCAGGATTAAAGATTTTGACAGGTTTTTGAAAACCCTGATCATCATCAAGGAAGAGCAGCGGAGAGAATCACCATGATTCAGGTGAGGGGAATTTGGAAAGGTGTTCAGCAATAATGACGATCTTCCTACTGGCCATACTCTTAATCATCCTGAACATTCTGGACGTGACCACCACCAACAGGATTTTGCGCGACGGAGGCTATGAAGCCAATCCTCTGGTAAGATTTCTGATGTGCATCCATCTTTTTATCCCGGCAAAAATCCTGATGGTTGTTTTTATCGTATTCTTGATGGTCACATCAAACGAGAGCACGGGCATCGATGTGGGAATTTTGTGTTGTGGAATCTATTTTTTTATTGTATCACCGATTTTCGCGGAGCGATTTGATATAAGATTTTCGTCGGCCGCTCACAGACCTGATCGCATATAACGCAATAATAAAAGTAAGTTACGGTTGTGCATCGTTGCCATGACTTGAAAAATCCTTATATCAGATGACGGTTTGCTAAGGATTTTGCCATTGTTATAATTGAAAATTCCGGGAACCGCAAGCTCATTCATTTTGCCTTTATGATCGCTGAACATGCTATAATTACAAGCAAAACGACTTTCATGTCTCGACAGGCTGTTATCGGCAAGTCTTTAGCCTTTTTGTATTTTAACAAAATATTACTTGACATCTTAACCGTCATTCTGTATAAGATATTCATGCGCGACGCCAACTATTTTATCAACCCGGTCCACGAGTGGCAGAAACGATACGAAGCCCTCCGGGCCTCCTTCGTGGATCGACTGCCCGCAGAAGCCGTGGCACAGCGATTCGGATATAGCATCGCTTATATTCACCTGTTGAGGCATCAGTTCAAATCCGGCAAGTTGGATTTCTCCGAGCCGGTCCCTGAGGGCGGCACCGGTCGATACCGGGTCTCTGCCGAAACCCGCCGCAAGATCCGTTCTTGGCGGGAGAAGGAACTCTCGGCGGGGGAGATAGCGCAATTGCTTTCCGAGGACGGAGTTGATATCTCGGTGCGGACGGTAGAACGAGTATTGGCGGAAGAGGGTTTCCCCAAGCTTCCCCGGCGCACCCGTCTGAAGATCGGTCTGACCGTCAAGGGAGCGGAGACACCCAAACGATCGGAATACGTTTCTATTGCGCAAATGGACGGGCAGCATCTTCCCTGCGAGTCGGCGGGCGTCTTTCTTTTTGCCCCGTTTCTGGAAAGTTTTGATGTCCCCGAACTTGTTCGTACTGCGGGACTTCCCGGCACCAAGGTCATCCCGGCGGTGAGCTATTTCCTGTCTTTTCTGGCCCTGAAGCTCATTGGTACGGAGCGGTATGGCCACATGGGGGATCATGCTTTTGATCCCGGGTTGGGATTGTTTGCCGGCCTCAACTTCCTGCCCAAGTGCACGGCCATGTCCACCTACTCCTATTCCCTTGATGAGGTTCACATCCTGAAGCTCCAGCAGGCTTTCGTGAAGAAGGCCGCCGGTTTGGGCCTGTATGACGGAAGCGTTGTCAATCTGGACTTCCACACCATCCCCCATTACGGGGATGAATCGGTTCTCCAGGAGCATTGGGCCGGCGCCAGAGGCAAGCGGATGAAGGGGGCCCTGACCCTTTTCGCCCAAGACGCTTCCTCCAAGCTGGTGCTCTACACAGCCGCCGATCTCATGAAGGAAGAGGCCAATGAACAGGTCGTCAACGTGTTGTCCTTCTGGAAGAGCATCCGCAAGGGTGTTGCTTCCACCTTCGTTTTCGATTCCAAGTTTACCACCTACGAACATCTGTCGGTGCTGAATCGCATGGGTGTTAAGTTTATCACCCTTCGGCGGCGGGGGAAAAAGCTGATTGAAAATCTGGATGAACTCAGTCCTTGGGAAAAGATCCACATTCCCCACGACAAACGGAAATACCCCAATCCCTTTGTCCATCAATCCTTCATCTATCTCAGTGGTTACGAGGGACAACTCCGGCAGATCATCCTTAGAGGCAACGGCCATGAACGACCGGCGTTCCTGATCACCAACGATCTTACAACCCCGGTGGAACTCATCGTCAGCGACTATGCCCGCAGATGGCGTGTGGAGAATGTCATCTCCGAGGCGGTCAAGTTTTTTAACCTCAACGCCCTGTCTTCCCCCATCCTGGTTAAGGTGCACTTTGATGTCTTGATGACCATGATCGCCGACACCCTCTACAGCATGCTGGCCAAGAAGCTCCGGGGCTTCGAGCAGTGCGATGCCCAGACTATCTACCGCCATTTTATCCGGGGAAAGGCGGTCGTCCACATCCAAAGCGGAATGGTGCAGGTTTCCTATCCCCGCCGGGCACACAACCCCATCCTCAGGGGAGTACCCTGGCAACGTCTGCCGCAGTCTCTCTCCTGGCTCGGCGGCCTGAAACTGAACCTTGATTTCCAATGATGACAGTTTCAAAACCTTATACCAAAATGACGGTTAAACCGTCCGCGAAAATCGGTGTTGACAAGTTCCGTTAATGGTGATAATATTAATATCACTAGTGTCCCAACGTTTGTAAAAAATGAATATTTATTGTCCTAAGTATTTGATTATTCATAGTCTGATTTTTGAAAAAATTTGAAATCGATAAATCAAAATAACTCTGAAAACCCTTGCTATTTAGGGATTTCAGAGGGTGTTCCTCAATAACGTTGGGACACCAGTGTATTAATATATTAAATCGGTTTATCTTCATCAGATTATTCTTGAATTACCGTTACCGTCATGACCGTTGCTGCAGAAGCCACTGTTTATATGAAAATATTCACAACGCATTGTTTTTTTGACATGTT
>Ga0208198_1003655_pt1 | contig 10306 bp, 16 predicted proteins | sample AD_JPNTR2_MetaG_FD_184446 | JGI IMG/M metagenome (GOLD analysis project Ga0208198, IMG submission 184446) | Active sludge microbial communities of municipal wastewater-treating anaerobic digesters from Japan - AD_JPNTR2_MetaG (SPAdes) (version 2) | ecosystem: Engineered > Bioreactor > Anaerobic... | reverse complement strand
GAAGAAGATACTTCGTTTATTGTTCTATCTATTTCATTTACAATTCCTGCGTTAAAACCTTGTATCAATTCTGCACCAATTCTCTGCATAATTACTGAAGGAGATGAAATTCCGAATATTCCTTTAAACCAATCTATTATACTTTTGCCAAATCCTTCAATTTTATCTTTTATCCATCCGAACATAGATTTAATACCATTCCATAAACCCTCTACTAATTTCTTACCAAGATTTGTTATCCAAGATATCATAGGTTCTAAAACACCATAAAAAATATCTTTAATATTTTGCCAAGCTTCTTGCCAATTCAAAGAAAAAACATTAACTATAAAATTAATTAATTTTTCAAAAACAAAAATTATTCCTGCAATAACAGTTCCTATCGCTTGAAAAACATCTCCAACTACTTTTCCAAAATTTACAATTGCTTTTCCACCTGGGCCATTTAACCAATCAACAAATGTAATTAAAGCATCTAAAACTTTGTTTAAAACAGGTCCAGCTAAATCAAAAAATTTTAAACTTAATTCTGAAATTTTATTTTGTAGTAATTTTATAGTACCTTGTGTAGTGTTAGTTTGAGTATTATACATATCTTGTGCTACAGTTGTTCCAGTTATTGCTTTTGTTAAATTTTCATATTCATCATAACCTTGAATTAATTGTAACATTAAAGGACCTGAACGAACTCCAAAAACTTCAACTGCCTCTGCCGCAGTTAATTGTGTATTCGTAAATTGTTTAACAATTTGATCAAAAGCAAGCATTTTACCAGTTGAATCTGTAGTAGTTATATTATATTTTGCCAAAATTTCTTGAGCTGAAGAAGTTGGATTTAATAATTGAACCATAGCCATTCTTAAAGAAGTTCCTGCCATAGAAGCATCAATACCCTTGTTATATAAAATTCCTAACATTGCTGAAGTTTGTTCAACAGAAAGTCCAAATTGAGATGCTATAGGACCTACATAAGAAAAAGAAGTTGATAATTTATCTATCTCTGCTTGTGATTTTGCTATTGTAGCAGCAAATACATTTGCTATTCTATCTGCATCTTTTGCTTGAAGCCCAAATTGATTTACAACTCCAACAACTGTTTCTGTTGTAAATGCTAAATCTGCTTGCGTTGCTCCTGCTAACATTAGTGTTCCATTTAAAGCTTCTGTAGTTTGTTGTGCATTCCAACCCGCAGAAGCAAGATAATACATAGCGTCTGCAACTTGTTTTGCTGAAAATGTAGTAGTTTCACCCCATTGTCTTGCAATACCAGATAATTGATTAAACTCTTCTTGAGAGCCTCCTAATACAGAAACTACATTTGCCATAGATTGTTCAAAAGCAATTCCAACATCAGTAGCTTTTTTAGCAAGTGTGACAGCTCCTGCTGTCAAGGCTGCAAAACTAATACCACCAATAATCTTACCCAATCCACCCAATTTATTTTGTGCTTTTGTTACACCCTGTTCTAATCCTGCAGTATTAGCGGTCATTTTTACTACAAGTTCACCAATATTCATTTTTTACTCCTTACTTTTTTCCACACTTTATCTAAAAATTCATTATTTCTCTTTTCTCTTGCATAATTAGGGTCAGTATCAATTCTCCAATTTTCAAATATAATATATGCTCTTCTAAAATCCAATTTCCAAAATTCCTCCTCTGAAAATCCAAATTTAATTCTATATAAATAATACAACCAGCCCCAATCTATTCTGGAGCTGGTTCTTCCACTTTTTTTGGTTTTACCTTCGGTAAAGCATTTTCAAAAGCCTTTGATAAAGCATCGGCGTATTTTTCTATATCAGGAAGTTTTAAATCTTTTCCCAATATTATAGGTGAAGCATATATTTTTCTAAATTCTGGATTAAAACTACAACCTTGCCAAAGTAAATATCTAATCGTTTTTAATTTTACTATATTATCTTTTGCAAATGCTTTTTCAAAACTTCCATAATAATCTTCTATATCAGAGAGAGAATTGAAATCGTATTTTATTTCCCACTTTTCATTTTTAATTTCAACAAATACTTTTTCAGGTTTTAATTCATTCATATTATGTTATTGATGTAGTTTTTTCATAAAGCTTAATATCCATTATTTTATCTAAATTATTAGGGTCAGGAATTGCAGTTGCTGTAAAAGAAACTTGCCAATAATCATTATCTTTAAATTCTATATTCCAAGAATCTATTTTACATTTATAAATTATTATATGAGCATCAGTAGGACTTAATCCTAAACCAACTTCATCAACAATATCAGTTGTTCTCCCTTCAAATTTAAAATAAGGATGAGAAGTTGATTTAACAGATAAAGTTGCAGTTTGGCTTGGAGTTGAACCCGCATCGGCTACAGTCTCACCTAACAAAGCACCAAGAACATCAAGAGAAAGTACTGCGTGATTAAATTCTAATTTTGATTTTAATGTTTTTGAATAATAAGATTTTATAACACAATCACCTTTAGCTTCTGCATTTACAACATCTGCACTCACTTTAACTTCTGCTATCCCTTCAACATCTTTAGATGTTCCTCCTGAAGGAGTTACTTTTGCATCTGTAATATTTGTTAAATAAATTACATGCTTAAGAGCCATTATTTAACCTCCTTTTTGTTATCTTTTTTTCTAAAATTTTTTCCACTTTTTCAACATTTTCTATCTCTTCAATTTTATCTATCTCTTTTATCTCTTCAATTTTATCTGATTCTATATCTTTTTCTGTCTCTTCATTTTTTTCTGCCTCTTTTGTCTCTTCAACTAAACCCAAAAACATTTTAGGATTTTGAGCCATCAATTTCAAACCTAAATGTAAAGGAAGTTCTATTAATCCATTTTCAACTTCATATACCTTTCCGTTTATTGTTAAAGAATTAATTATTTCACCATCTTTATTATTAATTTTAAATTTTTTAATAGGTTCATTTTTAATTAAATCTTTATCTTTTATCATATTATTTCCTAAATACTTACAACTGCAACTGTAACATTAGTAACAGCATCATAAGTTATTTGGACATCTCCAGATGAATCATTAAACCTTACTGTCGGAAAAGGACCTATCCATTTTTCTGCTCCTGCTGCAACTGTAACTTCAACATCGTGTTGAAAACCTTGGTCACAATATGCTGGAGAATCAATAGTAACTTTTATAGGACTTGCACTTGCATTTTTAACTATCAAAAAGGTTTTACCATTGTTTATAAAATAATTTCCTGCCGCATTAGCATCTGCATAAGTTGGTGGGGTTAACCCACTTGTTGTTATTGTACTAACAGTTAATTCTGTTGCTGGCATTATAACCTCCTATGTTTTAGACTAAAATTTATTACAAACCTATGATAATTTACTTCATCTTTTCCAAGATAAGCAATATCACTTGAAGCTTGTATATAAGCCTTGTTTTTTTCTAATAAAATACATTTATTGTGTAAAAGTTTTTTGATATTATTTATTTTTGTTAATCCATTATAATATGAATAATTTCTTACCATAATTTGATAAGTAGTATTATCGTGTGCAAAATCTGTTCTTGGCGGAAATCCTCCAGTTGTATAAACTACAATACAATTTGTTGCTGTCTCTGGAAAAGAATCAATAAAAATATCAGTTCCTTTTGTGCCGTATCCAGCACTTTCTAAATATGTTGCTATTTCATCTATTATCATACCTTTGACTTATCCCCTATATAATTAATATATGCTTTCAAATTTCTTTTAAAAGGGTCTTCAAGATATTTCGCTTTACCACCTCTTGGATGGCTAAAATCTAATCTCTCGTGTTGAACAATAGCATAATTACTTGCTTCACCGCCAAAACCTATTTCGTAACCATTACTTATTTTTCTGACAAATCCACTTCTCCTTAATGTTCCAGTTTTTATAGGTGCTTCACTTTTAGCATCAGAAAGTAAATCATCAGCACAATCTTGTATTGCTCTCATAGATACATTCTTAATTTTTGATAAAGCATTATTTAAATTTAACATACAAATTTCTAATCCTTCAATTCTTAAATCTTCACTCATTTTTCACCTTCAATTCTGTGTGGTGAAATCCTACATAATCTTTTGGTTTATTTATTTCAACTACAATATAATTTTTATTGTCAATTTGAATTCTATCATCAATATTAACATTTACATCTCCGTCTAAATATATTGTTAAAGGAGAAATCTGAATCACACCTTGATCATAATATTTTGTTGCTTTTACCAATACTCTACAATTATATGTTTTACCTGCGCCATAAATTATTTCACCATAAACATTTGAAGTTGATTTTGGATAAATTGTGCAAGTGTTGATTAACATTCCTTTCATACTACAATCCTACCTGTTTTTCTTAAGAAAAATCTTAAAAAAGGTTTCGCTTGCGGACATACTAAAGCATCCATATTTTCAATTCCACCTCTGGTAGGTAAGGTTTTTGAATAAGAATAATCACCAATATTTTCAGATATAAATCTATCTCCACCTTCAAGTATAAAATCTTTTCCTTTTTTAATTATCCATTCAGTTTGAATACAAGTTGCGATTTTGATATTAACTGGAATATATGTATAATAAATACCATCTTTTGAAATAAAATCTACATCTCTTGGGAATTTTGACCTCTGTTCTATTAAATAAATACTTGTATTGTCAATAGCACTTGTAAAAGGAACATCTACTGATAAAGTATGAGTTGCTCCATTCCAATCTGTAATATATCTCTCCTCGCCAGCATTTTTACCTTCAAGGATTCTCACCCAACAGCGATTAAAAAATTTATCAACAAAATTTGATAGAGTTGAATCTTTTAAAGTTGTAGTTGTTCCTGATTCTGCTTTTCCATAAACTTTGCTTGGGAAAAACTTATTCTGCCAACCTGCATATTCATCTATTATTTTTTCAGATATAGAAATATATTTTGCTATGTCATCATCAGTTAAACTTCCATAATAATAATTTGCTTTATACTCATTAATTGTTACATATCTATAATCTGAATTAGCCATTTATTTTTTCTCTTTAGATTCTTTTGGTTTCTCTTCTTTAGGTTTTTCAAATAAAAATCTGTAATTTGCAGGTAAATGTTTAACTGGGTCTTCACCATTTAATTTCACAAGTTCAAAACCTTTTAAAAGATAAGAATAAATAGATATAGTTTCTGGAACTTCAATTATATTGTTGTCTTTTGTTTTCATTGTTTTTCTTAAACCATTTGTTAGAACTGTTAATGCATAAGCAAGTTCCTTATCCATATTTTCCTCCTTTTAATAAAGGGGACATAAAAGTCCCCTTTTATGGATATCCTAAATAATATTCAATCACTAAAACGGCGTTCGTAAGAGCCTTACCATTACCTGAATCTGCTTTTTTAAATTCTAATACATCACCAGCACTTATCTTATCATTTGAATTTGTTAATTCATAAGGAACATTTGCTGTTATAGCTACATCTTTACTCGATTTTGACGCTACTGTATTAGTAGAATTCATTACTGAAATTGTAGTATAATCAGTGTCACTTTTAGTAACTCCTGCGTCATCTAAAATATAAATTCTTTTTATTTTCCAAGTTTCATCTGTTGAAACTATTGGTAATTGCACACTTGTTGCTGCAGCTATAGTTCCAATATTATAAATTAATATATGAACTGGATTAAAAGATGAACTTGCCATTATACACCGTCCGCTGTTATTTTAACTCCATATTCATCAACTATTTCACAAAATCCATATAGAGCTGTTGCCATAAATTCTGTTGCTCTTAATGATATATCTCTTTCTTTTTCAATTTTCATTAACCATTTATAAGCAAAACCAAAAGCTTCTTTTGAGAAAGCTGCACATATATGGTCGCCAGAAACATCATTCGCTATCTGTCTTGATATATAAATTGGGACTCCTTCAAAATCTGAAACAAAATACATATCCATTAATTTATCCTTATATATTTCGCCAACATTAGCAGGTGCACCAGAAGTTGCGTGAATTGCAGTTTTTAAATTATACCAAACTGTTGGAGATAAAACTATAAACCAAGGATATGGAGCAGAAGCATTATCAAGTTTATATAATGCCTCTTCTAAAACTGCCAATGTTATATCAGTATTAGTTGTTCCTACATAATTAGTTGTAAGTCCAGCAAAAAGTGATATGAAATCATATTCAATTTTTTGTGCGATAGCGTTTCTCGCATAATCACTTATAGCATCTACAATATCTTCACTTGAAGAGTATTCTGCTAAATCTGTTAAAATAAACTTTTTACCAACCTCACTTATAGTTGCTGCTCCTTTATTAGTTGTCATAGGAAAGTTTGTAGTATAATCATTTCCTTCTGCTAATGCTTCTGCTTTTGTAGATGCAGGAAAATATGGGAAATCTACTACCTTTCCAGGTCCAGTTTGTTTTTTGACCCTGACTAAATCCTCTATATCAAAAGTTTGAACTAATTTTCTTGTTGCTTCAGCTATAATTGTTGGCATTAAATCATCAATTTCACTTGTGGTTGTTTCATTAGCCATTTAAAGCCTCCTTATTTAAATTGTTTTTTTGCATATTCTGGAAAATATTTTTTTAACCACGCCTTATACAATTCAGGTTGTTCCACTGGGTCAGGCGGGTTTTTTCTATCACCGATATTTTCAGTCTCGGCTGGACTGGTTGGAGACCCTATTTTCTTAACTTCTTTAAAATCTTCTTGATATTGTTTCAGAACATCTTCTATTTCCTTTTCAAGAATTTCATCATCTTCAGTATATTCAATCATTCTTAAATATGCTTTTGGTAATGAAATTTTCTTTTTTTCTATCAACTCTCTTTTTTTAAATTCAAAATCTAATCTTCTTTTTTCATTATTTAAATCTTCAAGTTCTTTTTTTGTTTTTTCATATAAAGTCTTAAATTGTTCTGTCTCTTCAAGTTTCTTTTTTTCCATATCTTCTTTTTCTTTTAGAAGTTTTTTTAATTGTTTTTCTTTTTCATTTCTCTCTTCAATTACTTCTTTAAATCTTGAATAAGGAATAGAATGTTCTGTCTCCTCAATTTTTACTTCTTGCGAAGTTTCATTTTGCTCTACTTCTTTTTTTTCCTCTTCCATAACTTCCTCCGTTTAACGCTCGTCAGCGAAGTTTTTTAAGTGTTTTCGCAAGTGTTAATCTTCTCTTTAAAGTTTTTTCACTTGCTTTTAATTTTTTCTTTTTATCTAAAGTTTTTAATTTCTTATTAATTTTTGAAATAGGAATTGTTTTACCTTCTTTTACTTTTAATTGTTTTCTTAAAGCTCCCTTATGTTTTATTGCTTTTTGAATCCATTTTTCAGCCATTATTTTTTACCTCTTTTTTTATTCTTTTTTGCTTTTGAAAGTGCAATAGCAATAGCTTGATTTCTCGGTCTACCTTCTCTAATCAACATTCTGATATTTTGACTTATAACTTTTTGACTTTTTCCTTTTTTAAGAGGCATTTCTTATCTCCTTATATCCTTCATCACTTGCTTTATCTAAATTATCTATAAGTTCATCTCTGTAATTATATTTATATTCCTGCAATTCTGGAACATAAGGTGAAAAAGTGCAAATACAATTTGGGTGAAAAACTCCACTTCCTTCAACTTCATCAAGAGTTCCTTCTGCAATTTCTGGGTCATAATCCATTGTTATACTTACAACCTTACCTTGCCAAGGCGCACAAAAAGGACATTCTGTATCGTGAGGATTAATAACAACATATTGTCTACCATTATCAATACAATAATTTATCATAGTGTCATTAGCAAGTTTCATAGTTTTTGTTCTTAATACCATCTCTGTATATGTATCTAAAGACCATCTTTTTCCACCTTTATCTATTATTGCGTTAACCCCAATGTTTTCAATTTTTTTTTCAAGAATTTTTTTACTTTCTGTCAATGTAATTCCTTTTATTTTACCTTGGATTATAATTTCTTTTGCACTTTCTTGAATAATTCTTTTAGCGCTATAATCAACATATCTTAAACCTCTCGCTATATCGTAGTATGTCTCTTCCATTGCTAACCTGACTGTCTCTAAATGTATTCCTGTAAATGTATATGCTTTCATAGGAGCTTCAATATATTTAAAATAATCTTGAGCAGTTTTTATAGTTGCATCCCAATATTTAGGGTAAACGTGACTTATCCAAATTTTTGTTGAACTATCTAAATTAATTAAAACTCTCCCTACTTCTTGAAGTCTTGAATTTAAAACTGCCCTATTATAACTTGTCAATTCTGTGTCTCGTAAAATGTCTAAAATATTTCTAAATTCTTTTTTGAATAAATTAACTAAAGGATCATTAAATTTCAAGTTTGCTTAATCCTATTGGTGGAGATTGTGCTAAAGTCTCTTGCTTAATTTTTTCATATTCACTATTAGCTATTTCATCATCACAATTATCAATTCTTTTTATTGCACTCACAATTGAAGTTGTTCCTGAAGAGATTCTATTTGCTTCATCTATTATTTTTTCACTATAATCATCAGGAATTCCATCAGACCATTTTATTGATATAGGAAAAGGTTCAACACCTTCCATTTGAAGAGCAAGGTTAATTATTTTTTTTATACCTTCATCATAGAATATCCTTTTTCTACCTATTTTTGCAAGTGTTCGTAAAAGTCTATATTTTAATGCTCTTCCTGATTCAGGAATTCCTCTTTTATCTAATCCCGTTAAACTTGGTGATATTTCTGCCATCATATGTAAAGTGTCTATGAGTAAATCAATTTCTTTAAAAGCACTATCAATATTTCCATTCCAAGTTAAGTATTGAGGTGCTAAATCTCCCTGTCCTATTTCAAATACTTCAGCATCACCTTTTCTCAATTCTCCATTTTCATCAAGAGTTCCAGTCGGAACAATTAAAGTTGGATCAGAATGTTTATCTAAAATCATACTAATTCTTGAAAGTCTATTATTTATTTCATCTTGCACAGGTTCAATATCATAATAATCACTTATACCCCAAAATGAATCATTGGTTCTGAAATTTGGTATATGCACTATTAGAAAATCATCTATTCCTGTTTTTTGTTCCTCTTCTAATTCAGGATAAAAAAAGTGAATATCAATTTGCTCTTTTAACTTTCCTTTCTTAAGAGAAAAAAGTTTATTTCTTATCAATCCTTTTTCGTGCTCTTCAACTCTGACATAATCATTATCATTATAATGTTTTATCCAAGCAATAGAATATTTTATAGGTTCCAAAATATTATCTTCATCTAAATCTACAAAAACAATTTCTGGTCTGACAGGTTCTATTATTATTCTCTCATTATATCTTATTTTCCAAAAACTATCGCCTTTATAAGCATTACTTATAGAATCAAAAAGAAGATTAGAATTTAACTTATTCATCTCTACTATTTCATCTATTTTTTTCTGATTTTCCCCTGTTATTTTAATCGGTTCACCAAAAAGTAAATCGCCTGAAAGTTTAGCAATAATTCCACAAAAATTTGCAGCAATATAAGTTATAACTGATTTACCTTCTAATCTTTTCTGAACATCAGCAAAAACATCTCCGTGATTTCCTCTAAAAAGTTCTCTATATTTTATATAATTTTGTATTCGTATTTCATCTTCAACAGGTGGAAAATATTCTCCAACTTCCATTCTCACCTCCTATAAACCAGATGGTTTTTTGTTAAATGTTCTCACCCTTGATATATTTGAATAAGTATATACAGCATATCTCAAAGCATCCATTGCGTGGTCATTGAACTTGACTGGTTCCTCTAAAACATTTCCATTTCTATCTTCTTTATACTTATAACCTTGAATTTCTTTAATTGTATTTATACACCTTTCGTTTATATGTATTTTTTTTGTTTTTAAAAAATTGATTCCAAGATTAACATCTTTTTTTGCATCCATAACTCTTAAACCAGCTTGAAAAAAAGATTTATTTCTATCAGGTTCGTGCTCACAATATATTATCGGATTAACTTGCCATTCCTTATTCTTTTCTTTTATTAAATCAATTATCTCTGGAGTTGTTAATTGAGTTCTATAAATCTCATCAAAAACATAAATCTCATCATCCTTTATGCCAATTAGTAAATATGCCGTTGGATTGTTATAACCAAAATCAATCCCTGCAATTATATCTTCATATTCTTTATCTTCTTTAAAAGTATCCCATTTTGTATAAATCTGACCTTTCAAAGTCCCCCATTCGCCAAGACAATAAACATTATAAAGATATTCATCTTTTTCTTTTAAATCCTCTAATACTTTTTTGTATTCACTATCTAAAAACTTGTTATCTTTATAAGTGAATTTCCCTTTGTAAATA
>Ga0208198_1003644_pt1 | contig 10340 bp, 8 predicted proteins | sample AD_JPNTR2_MetaG_FD_184446 | JGI IMG/M metagenome (GOLD analysis project Ga0208198, IMG submission 184446) | Active sludge microbial communities of municipal wastewater-treating anaerobic digesters from Japan - AD_JPNTR2_MetaG (SPAdes) (version 2) | ecosystem: Engineered > Bioreactor > Anaerobic >... | reverse complement strand
GTAGCTTTCAATTCCGGGGGCGCCCATTGCCTGAAGCACGGCATGACCAGCAACCATGTGCTGGGTTTGAAGGCCGTACTTGCCGACGGAGAAGTGGTCGAACTCGGTGGCCGCACGCTGGAAAACGCCGGCCCGGACCTGACCGGTCTTTTTGTCGGCTCCGAGGGCCTCTTCGGAATCGCGTTGGAAATCACTCTGCGCCTCGTTCGCCGACCGGAGCGATACCAGACGCTCCTGGCCAGTTTCTCCTCTTTGGCGGTCGCCGGTGAGGTCGTCAGTCGGATAGTTGCTGCGGGATTTCTGCCAGGTGCCATCGAAATCATGGATCGCCTCGCTATCCAGGCGGCCGAATCAGCGGTAGCCGCCGGATATCCTCGTGACGCGGAGGCGGTGCTGATCGTCGAGCTGGAAGGCGAGAGCTTGGAAGTCGAATCCGAGTTCAAACGGTTGAAAGACCTGGTCAGAAGATCGGGTGCCGTGGAGATCTGGGTGGCGCACGACGAAGAAGAGCGTGCCCGTATCTGGAAGGGCCGAAAGAGCGCTTTCTCGGCAGCCGGCCGGTTAAGCCCTGACTTCATTGTGCAGGACGGAGTTGTGCCGCGCAGCCGGCTTGGTGAGGCGCTTTCCCGAATTCAAGCTCTCAGTGCCGAATTCGGAATTCGCGTGGCAAATGTATTCCATGCCGGTGATGGCAACCTGCACCCGTTGATCTTGTTCGATGGCCGCGAGCCGGACGCACTCCAGAGAGCCGAACGCCTCGCGGCACGTATCCTCGCAATGTGCATTGAGCTGGGAGGCTCAATAACCGGCGAACACGGCGTTGGAATGGAGAAACGGGAATATCTCGGGAAGATGTTCCAAGAGCCAGACATGCAGTTGATGTGCGAGTTGCGCCGGGCCATGGACCCCGCTCAGCTCGCCAATCGCGGCAAAATGCTTTTGTATGCCACGGCCGACACCGTTCCGAGCGACGAGCCAGCGGCTGCTCGGCCAGCCGCGACTTCTTCAACAATCAAGGTTCGTACTATGGATGAGCTACAGGCGCTTATCCGAGAGCTGACCAACCCTGTTGTTCTTCGCGGGGCGGGAACCAAGCCGGCTCTTTCCGCGGTTTGCGAGGGTGCCTGTACGCTGGATCTTTCGGTCTCTGCGGTATCATCGAATACGAGCCGAGCGAGTTTACCATCACGGCGCTTGCCGGTACTCCAGTCGCCGTACTAGAGAGTGTGCTGGAGCAAAACGGTCAGTTCCTTCCTTTCGACCCGGTACTGACCACCGCGGGGGCAACTGTCGGAGGAACCGTGGCGGCGGCGGGTCGCGGACCTTCCAGTCTTCGTTATGGAGGAGTACGTGATTTCCTGATCGGCGTCCGATTCGTCGACGGGCGGGGACGGCTGATTCGCGGTGGTGGAAAAGTCGTGAAGAATGCGGCCGGTTTTGATTTCCCGAAATTAATGGTCGGCAGTGAAGGAACTCTTGGCGTCCTCACGGAGCTGACATTCAAGGTGTTTCCCCGGCCCGAGAGCTACGTCAGCCTGTCCGTCGCTACTTCCGGTTTGGATGATGCGTTAAATCTCATCTCGGAGCTTTCCGCATCGGGAGTCGAATTCGAAGCGATCGATCTTGTTCCACCTGGCACAGTGCTGCTCCGCTTAGGCGGGAGGTCTGCAGCCGTTCGCCAGAAGGCGGATCGGGTTGTATCAGGGCTGAGAAGAAAAGCGCTCGAAGTGGACGATGCGCTTTGGCAGGAGGCTCGGGAGTTTGGCTGGCTGCCGGCGTCGGCGCCACTTTTGAAGGTCCCGACGACCCCAGGCATTATTCCGCAACTCGAGAAATCTGCTTCGATCGCTGCCTGCCCCCGGCGGTACAGCCTGGCCGGCAATGTCTGCTGGCTTGGTTCTATTGAGAATCAAACGGGAATTGCTGCAACACCGTATTTTGGTCCCCGTCGGTCTGTAGCACGCAGCGGCGGCGCAGCAGGGTTCGGCCGCCGGGTTAAGGCGGTGCTCGATCCGAGCGGCAAATTCGTTTCGGCGGGTGATTGATGGGTGCCGCCGTTATTTTCGGCTGAAGGTGCACATGCTCCATCAGATCGATATCCGCAAGTACGGACCGCAGGCCGAGAACATGGCCGAACAGGTTAAGACCTGCGTGCATTGTGGGTTCTGTCTTCCAGCCTGCCCTACCTATAGAGTGCTCGGAGAGGAGATGGATTCGCCGCGCGGCCGAATTGTCCTGATGAAAGGAGTGCTGGAGGAATCGATTGCCGCCCAAGAGGCTCTTCCGTACCTGGACAGCTGCCTGGGATGCCTCGCTTGCGTACCTGCCTGCCCTTCCGGCGTCCGCTACCAGGAACTGATCACGCCCTTTCGGGCGCTCCCTGGAGTACGGGCATCACGGTCGGTGGGAGACCGCCTGCGTCTCTGGCTTGCCGAAATGGTTCTGCCGTACCCGAAGCGCTTTTACGCTGCCACGGCCCTCGGAATTTGCCTGAAAGGCATGGCGAACTTTGCTCCAGGCTCAATCTCCTCCCTCCTCACGCTCCTCCCCGATCGGCTGCCTAAGAAGAGAGAACTGCCCGAGACCCAGCCTGCCGTTGGGAAACGCCGGGCCAGGGTAGCACTGCTCATCGGCTGCGTGCAGGAAGTGCTCAACCCGGAGATTACCGATGCCTGTCTCGAGGTCCTCTCACGAAACGGCGTAGAAGTGGTCATTCCGCGGAATCAAAGCTGTTGCGGCGCCCTTTCCCTCCATTCCGGCGCGGCGGTTCAAGCGCGTGCGCTCGCGGGAAACAACCTGGGTGCTTTCCCTCGCGATATCGATTGCATCATAACGACCGCTGCCGGCTGCGGATCGGGAATGAAAGAATACCCGCTGCTTTTCAAAGGGCAGGCCGAAGAAGAGCGGGCGCGCGAATTCTCAAGCCGGGTCCGTGATGTCGCGGTCTTCCTCGACGATCTCGGTCTAGCCGACGCGCCTCCCGCCTTATCGCGCCCCTGGCGGGTGGCGTACCATGACGCTTGCCATTTGCTTCATGCCCAGGGAATCCGGGAGGCGCCTCGTCGACTATTGCGGTCAATACCGAACCTGGATTTGTTGGACCCGCCTGATTCGGAAACCTGTTGCGGATCAGCCGGAACCTATAATCTGCAGCAACCCGTCATGGCTGGTCAGTTGGGCGAACAGAAAGCCCGGAACATACTCGCGACCGGCGCCGAGGCGTTGGCTGCCGGCAACATCGGATGCCTGGTTCAAATACGGGCGCATCTTGCGGCGCTCGGCCATCCTCTTCCCGTCTACCATCCGGTGCAGATCCTTGCCCTGGCCTATTGTTCCTCTTAGTTCCACAGCTATACTTAGAACCAATTCCATTTCTAAAGGAGAGTTACCCCTTGCCTGACTTGAGACTCATGGCTGTTCTTGCCCACCCCGACGACGAATCGCTCGGCGTGGGTGGCACGCTTGCAAAGTATGCCGCCGAGGGCGTGGAGACTTATCTCTTGTGTGCGACCCGCGGTGAACGTGGACGTTTCGGGAACGCCGAAGTTCGGCCGGCCCCGGAAGTCGTCGGCCGCGTCAGGGAAGCCGAACTCCGCGCCGCAGCCCGCGAGCTTAACCTTAAAGAAGTTCACTTTCTCGATTACATCGACAAGGACCTCGACAAGGCTGATCCCGGAGAAGCCATCGGTCGAATTGTGGCCCACCTGCGTCGCGTAAAGCCCCAGGTTGTTGTGACCTTTGCGCCGGATGGGGGTTACGGTCATCCGGATCATATCGCTATCTCACAATTCACCGCCGCCGCAATCGTCGCTGCCGCAGATGACGAATACCGAACCTCCAAGTTCTATTACATGGCTTGGACGCAGGGAAAGTGGGCGGCATACCAGCAGGCCTTTCGCGACCTCAAAGTCACCGTGGACGGGCTGGACCGGCGTGCGACACCCTGGCCTGACTGGTCGATAACAACCCGGATCGATACTACGGCTTACTGGCAGCAGGTGTGGCGCGCAGTGAGTTGTCATAAGACGCAGATGGCGCTCTTTGAAAAACTGGGGCACTTGAACGAGGAGCATCACCGTGGCCTATGGGGTTCGCAAGAGTTCTATCGTGTCTTCAGCTTGGTCAACAGTGGACGTGAGGTTGAAACGGATCTCTTTGAGGGCCTGCGTCAGTCGGCTGGGGCACAGAAGAATGGAGATCACATCACCAGCCTCTCGCGATAAACATTAAGTCGCTCACAAATACGAAAATGAAAACGACTGTTAAACCTGACTTGACCGAGGATCTGCGCAATCGGCGCGCTCCGCTTGACCTTCCGCCAGATCAGTTCCGCGAGCTGGGGCACAGGCTGGTAGACCAGATCGCCGACTTCCTGGGCTCGCTTCGATCCCGAAAAGTCACGCCCGGCGAAGCGGTTCAAACCGTACGAGAACTGATCGACTTCGATCGTTCGCTTCCAGGGCAGGGCAGTGACCCGGCTGCGGATCTGGAATGGATTGCCGAACTCCTTTTCGATCACTCCCTGCATAACGGCCATCCACGCTTTTGGGGCTACGTCACATCGTCGGCAGCCCCAATTGGCGCCCTTGCGGACTTTCTGGCGTCCGCGGTTAACCCGAACGCCGGCGGCTGGAAGCTTTCACCGCTTGCCACCGAGATTGAGGTCCAGACAATCTGCTGGATCGCTCAGTTTATCGGCTATCCCGACGATTGCGGTGGCCTGCTGGTGAGCGGCGGGAACATGGCCAATTTTGTAGGATTCCTGGTTGGTCGCCGCGCCAAGACAGACTGGGATGTGCGAAAGGCTGGGATGTTTTCCGGAACACCGTTGCGCGTCTACGCCTCTCAAGAGACGCACACGTGGATCCAGAAAGCGGCTGACTTGTTCGGTTTTGGAACAGATGCTATCGCCTGGGTGCCGACAGATGATCGCCAGCGAATGGACACGGGCCGGCTTCGATCCATGATCCAGGAGGATCGTCAAAACGGCGTGCGGCCGCTGATGGTTGTAGGGACGGCCGGTACAGTAGGCACTGGGGCGATCGATCCATTGAACGAGCTGGCAGACATTTGCGCGGAGCAGGACCTCTGGTTCCATGTTGACGGCGCCTACGGGGCTTTTGCTGCGGCGTTGCCGGACGCTTCGGCTGATTTGCGCGCTCTAAGTCGGGCCGATTCAGTAGCTATGGATCCCCACAAGTGGCTTTATGCTCCGCTTGAAGCCGGATGCGTGCTGGTGCGGCGTCGGGAGCTTCTGCGTGAAAGCTTTTCCTATCATCCGCCTTATTATCACTTCGATCCGGAGTTAACCAATTACTTCGACTTTGGTCCGCAGAACTCGCGCGGTTTCCGTGCCCTTAAAGTCTGGCTGGCCCTGCGACAGGCAGGAAGGGAAGCGTACGAGCGGATGATAGCCCAAGACATCAGGCTGGCTGGTGAGTTATATCGCATCCTGCCGAATTACCCGGAACTTGAGCGTTTAACGCACGGTCTGAGCATTGTCACATTCCGCTACATTCCTCCCGATCTTCGTCCGCATTGCGGGACGCCGGAAGTAGATCAATACCTTGACGACCTGAACCGTAAAATCCTGGACCAAGTGGAGGCTGGCGGCGAGGCGTTTCTTTCAAACGCCGTCATCAATGGACGCTTCGCGCTTCGTCTATGTATCGTAAACTTCCGCACTTCGCTCGAAGACATCGAGTCTTTGCCCCCGCTAATCGTGCGCCTGGGGCGCGAAGTCGACGGGGATCGAGCGTATCGAAACCCGCCGGACTTATGAAGCGCTGCTCGTACTTCATAGGTTCGGACTCGGGTCATTGTGCCATATTTAATTAGAGCCGCCTGGACAATAAATCAGTCTTGTGCGCGCAGTTGCCAAATCCCGACACCTGGATAGCACCTCGGCATCGGGCAGGTCGTGAGACAATAGAAGGAGGTCCTCCATCCTGAAAGGAGTTCAATGAGATCCTGCATTTTGCTTCTGATAGTCATGGCCTGGAACTCGGGAGCTTTTTCGCAGGAGACTCCAGCTGGCCGCTTGGATATCGGCGCTACCGTGGAGGCGATCACAGGGCTCAAGGTCAGCCGCCAGGACCGCCAGGTAAAAATCTCAGTCCCACAAACGGATCTGCAGGTCCTCCTGGACGGCTGGTCCATTACCCCGCCGATGGGTCTCTCATCATGGGCAGCCTTCGCACCGACCGCCCAGGGGGCGGTCGTGATGGGCGATTTCGTCGTGAGAGAGAACGAAATCGCGCCGGCTGAAAAGCTGCTCCTCGAGAAGGGACTGACGGTTTCCGGTCTTCACAACCACTTCGTGCGTGAAGAGCCGCGAGTGATGTTCATGCACATTCACGGCGAGGGCCGCATCGACTCCCTCGCCGAAGGCGTCAAGGCGCTTATCGACGGGATCCGAGAGCTGCGAGGTTCGACCCCTGCCGGCTCAAACTCACCGACGGTATCAAGTTCTCTCCCCACGGCAGAAATTGAGCGGGTGATTGGGCATCGCGGAGAGCAAAATGCCGGAGTGCTGCGCTTCGTCATCGGTCGCCCAGATGTGAAACTGGATTCGCATGGCGTAGAAGTCACCAGCTTCATGGGATTCAATACCTGGGCCGCTTTTCAGGGCACAGCCGACCGGGCAGCCGTAGCCGGCGACTTTGCGATGATGGAAAGCGAAGTAGAACCAGTAATTAGTGCTCTGATTCGGAACGACATCGAGGTTGTAGCAGTCCACAATCATATGGTCCATGAAAAACCCCGCATCTTCTTCCTTCATTATTGGGGCGTCGGACCCGCGACGAAGCTTGCGGTCGGCCTGCGAGACGCGCTCGCCAAGACCGGGAACGGGGCGACCAGGCAGCCATCGCATTAGTGTTGAAGAAGTCCGTTTGTAGTTCCGTCAACGCCGCAATGAAAATGGTGGCATCCGCATCCCTGCCTGAGCGCCTTAGCGCCGCCGCCTTGCTCAATTCAGCCCGCGCCCGGGGTTGGTTCCAATGAACACACGGTAGCTATCGAACGGAACGGGTTTGTCACATTGGATGTTGACCAAGCCCGCATCCTTCAGCTGGCTGGTAAAGGCTGGCACCTCGGGCAAGGGCCCCGCGCCTGCCGTCATGGCGGCCCACAAACGCATGTAACTTGAGAAGACGCCGCCTCCGGGACAAGCTGAGGAAATCGCGATTCGACCACCGGGTGTGAGGCAGGAGACAAGTTGCCGCAGAAAAGCAACTCGTTCAGTCTCCGGAAAGTAGTAGATATTGTTATGGAGAGTGATCAGGTCAAATTTCTCCTTGAATTCCAGAGTTCTGACGTCCGCTTGAACGATTTTCACCCTTTCGGATAAACCGTGAGCGTCGGTCTGTGCCCGCAGAGACTCGGCAACCTGGGGCTGAACTTCAACTCCGATCGCCTTCAGTTCCGGATTGCGTCGCAAAGCGCGGAACAAGTAGACGCCCGAGCCGCACCCGATTTCGAGCAGTGTGAAGGGACCGGACGTCGGGACAAGGGAGTCGGTGACCTCGTTCAAGACCGGTTCGCAGACGCGCGAAGATCGAGCGATAACGCTGCCGAAGGCGTTCGTGAGGGCAGCGAGACGCTCGCGAGCGAGCTCGTCCCCCGGTGCCGCCTCGAGATATGGAACATGGAGTCCCACAACCTCCTGAGTCATCGCGAGAAACGGGTCAAGCTGGCGTCGTGCCAGGGCCTTCGACAGGCTGCCGCTCAAGTGGTACTTGCCCCCCGCCAAGCGGATCTCACCCACGTTGATCCCGACCTCCAGGAAAGCTGTAAGCGCCTCGGCCTTTGCCGGATCAGTTCCTTGTTTTGCCAGGATCTCAGACAGCGCGCACGGACCCGAGGCGAGCAGATCCAGCAGCCCCAGCCGCGCGGCTGTAGACAGAAAGCAAAGACGATACACTTCACGCGCGGATCGGGATAATCGCATCAAGGGGAGAATCTGGCCGCTTCTGATCCAGTTTACGTAGCTCGAAAATCTCATCTTGCTTACTCCTTCGGTGAAGAGCGCTTCAGCAGGCCGGTTTCCCACTGTTCTAGAAATCCTGCGAGCCTCGAACACATCTCTTCTACATCGACCACCGGTTGACCCAACCCGTTCACCAACTCGACGAAATATGCTGAGAAGTAAGTCCTGGCCGCCGTTTCGCTGTTCACTCCGGCGTCGTACCTGCCTGCCTCCTTGTCCGCCTCAACGATTGAGGCGGCCCAGCTGACGAACTGCTCGATCGGCTGAATCAGCTCATTACGGAGGTCTCCTTTTACAAAGATTGACTCCTTGACGAGGATCCGAGAGAGAGCCGGCTGCTTACTGTAATGTGAATAGAGACACCTTGCGACGTGGAGCAGCTTTGCGGGGGCGGGACCATCGGCCGGCATACTTGTCATACCCTCTTCAAGAGCGAGTTGGACTTCATCATTGAGAGCGGCCACCAATAGTGAGGCTTTATCCGGAAAGTGTACGAAGATTGTCCCTTCGGCCACCCCTGCGGCGGCAGCGAGTTCCCTGGTGGACACGTCGGCAGATCCCCTCTGGGTAAAAAGCTGCTTGGCGGCGGCGAGAATCAGGCGCCGGGTCTCTTCGGACGCCTTCTTTCGGCGTGAGGCAGGTTTCCGCTCAGACATGCCGCCAATTGTACCACACTCACTAACTGAGTATGCTCATTATTTTTGGTTGCCTTCGTGCTGCAGGCGTACGAGAACAGGGTTTATGATGGCTTATGGCACTTAGTATCATGAAAGCGGCGACATTCCTCGGCGTGGTCCTCGGGTTGGTTCTACCTGGCCTTGCCCAGATCGACCAGGGGGATTTTCCACCCGCCTGGCTTGGCGATCTTACACCCATCCAAGATGAGTTCCGCGTCCGACCGGATAGACCCCGCCTATACCTCAATCGCGAGGATCTTCCGCTGATTCGCTCGCGGGCTGCCTCCAGTCACCAAGAGGCCTGGCAGAGCCTGAAGAACATCATCGATTTCAGTCGCCTGGAAAATCCCTGGTACGATGTTCATTCCGTCTACTCGGGTACGAATGGGAATGGAGCTGTCCGCTCTAATCGTTTGACCGACCGAATCCTCGCTCACGCCTTTTCCTACTTGATAACCGGAGACGCATCGGACGCGAGGCAGGCAATCACGGCGGCTCTTGAGCTTTCGGCTGACACGAGCGGCGACGATCTCGCGAACGCGTACCGGGTCTGGCCGGAGTCGATCGCGTTCGACTAGTGCTACGACCAACTACGGGAAGATGAGCGGCGAACGCTCCTTCAAAACGTTCTTGCCCAACTGAAAATCGTCGACGCGGAGGTGCCACTGGAGAGGAGTACCCTGCACATGGGGCACCTCGTCAATCACCTGGCCGATGCCTATCTTCCGGCCGGCATCGCTTTCTACGACCTCGCACCTGACATCTTTGAACGCGCTGTCAAGGTCGCCCGCCTGGAGATCACCGCAAAGAACGTTTTCTACCGCTTCGGGCTTTCTTCTCAGGGGAATTCCTACGGTGTGACCCATTACCATGGCGACATCCGGATGCTGACGATGCTGCGGAAAGCAACCGGGGTAGACCTCTTCGCACGTTTCCCTTTTTATCGGGATGTCGGTTACTACTGGGTTTACACGCGCCGTCCGGACGGCCAATTTCTGCGTTTGGGGGATGAATGGATGGACTCCCTCAATCTGCCGGTCTGGGATGCGCCCGCACCTTGGGGACCACCTTGGCTGATGGAATCACTGGCTTATGCGGCCGGCGCGTACCGCGATCCCTACCTCACCGCCGAATATCTTAAGATCAGAAACCTCAATCACACTTGGGTGGCAATCACGGACATTCTCTGGCGTGATCCGCAAGTGGCTCCGAAGGCCCCGGACGACTTGCCCCCGGTTCGTTATCTCGACGGCGCAGCCGGGACACTCCTGTTCCGCACGGGTTGGGGTTCGGATGATGTCGTTGGTCTATTCAAGGCTATGCCGCTGTACGTCAAAAACCACGACCACCTGGACCGTCTGAGTTTCCAGATTTATTGCCGAGGAGCGCTGGCGATCGATTCCGGGATCTACGAGGGAGTGAATTCCGGCTACGGATCTCCTCACTGGCTGAACTACCTTCAGCGCACCATAGCACACAACTCGCTTCTCCTCCGGGACCCGACTGAAGAGGTTCTCTATCGAGGAAGCAAGGTCGTCGCAGACGGCGGGCAAAGGTTTCCTGGAGCCGGGAACGATCCGATCTCTCTGGCCGACCTGAGAGATCCAATCTGGCATGTTGCACGCGTTTTGTCCCATGGTGAGGAGAGCCACGGCCGCTATGCTTTCGTGGTT
>Ga0208198_1003643_pt1 | contig 10342 bp, 8 predicted proteins | sample AD_JPNTR2_MetaG_FD_184446 | JGI IMG/M metagenome (GOLD analysis project Ga0208198, IMG submission 184446) | Active sludge microbial communities of municipal wastewater-treating anaerobic digesters from Japan - AD_JPNTR2_MetaG (SPAdes) (version 2) | ecosystem: Engineered > Bioreactor > Anaerobic >... | reverse complement strand
CAGAAACTGCTTGGAGTTGGTGGCTAGGGTATATGGTCTCGTGGTTGAAAACCCACAAGGATGAGCGCGACGGAGCGTTAGATCTGTAAGTTTGAGCACTTTGCAGGGACATGCCTTATAGGGCCATAATGCGCTGGGGAGACGCAACGGGCTGTGCAGGAAGAGCAAGCAAGTCACGCAGAGAATATCTGATGACAAGTCTCGACGAGTTCCTGCACGGTCCTCGGGGCCATTCGCGTGCACTGGGGGTTACCGGGCGCGTCACTTCCGTCGTTTTGTGTACGGTATGAAGAAGTCGCAAATGTCGGCAGATATGATAAAATCAAGATGTGCACGGCAGTAAGCCGAATGGATGTGGGGCGTGCTCGGTGATTCACAGGGCTGGGCGTTCCCTGCAAGTGTGGGGGTGTACCGATGTCTGATTTGCGGGAGGCGGCGCTGATTGCGGTCAGGGACTGCATGGGCGCAAGGTCTGGCGAGGATGTGTTGGTGATCATGGACAAGGGTACGCGTACAGTGGGAATGGCGCTTTTTGAGGCCGCTGTATCCCTTGGGTGCGAAGCTATGGTTGTGGAGATAATACCGCGCAAGATGAACGGTGAGGAGCCTCCCGAGCCGGTAGGCGAGATGATGAAGCACGTTGATATCGTGCTTGCTCCCACCAGCAAGTCCATTACTCACACAGTGGCCAGGGGAAATGCGTGCAAGGCAGGTGCCAGAGTCGCTACTTTGCCGGGCATTACCGAGGACTGTATGACTCGTGCGCTCGTGGCTGACTATGATGAGGTGGCCAAGAGGGCTGAAAAATATGCCCGGATATTGACGGATGGCAAGATAGTTCGTATAACCAATGCTGATGGAACCGATATATCAATGTCGCTGGAAGGCAGAGTTGGGATGGCTGATACCGGCATCTATCGAGACCCCGGACAATCAGGTAACCTTCCAGCTGGCGAGGCCTTCATCGCTCCGGTTGAGGGAACGGCAAATGGAGTATTCGTGGCGGATGGGGCCATGGCGGGGCCGGAGTTTGCAGGCACGAAGATCAGAATAACTGTGGCTAATGGGTATGCTACGAGCATTGAAGGCGGAGAGGCTGCCAGGACCATAGAGAAGATGATAAGCCCGCTGGGGATGCCGGCGCGGAATATTGCGGAACTTGGGATAGGCGTAAATGACCGTGCGAAGATAACAGGCCAGGTTTTGGAGGACGAAAAAGTCATGGGCACAATCCACATTGCTCTGGGCGACAACTCCAATTTCGGAGGAAATGTGAGAGTCGCAAGCCACCTGGATGGGATAGTTGTGGCGCCCACGGTGGAAGTGGATGGTGTAGTCATAATGGATTCCGGGAAGTTTACCCACTGAAGGACTCGAGCGAACACTCTATGCCGCTCGTTTGCCGATGGGCGGAAATGCGGAGGGGATGCAGGTGAGAAAGGTCATCCATAAGATCCCGAGGCAGATTCGAGTTGCAGGATTCAGTGGCGACAGGAAGCGGCGTCCACCCGATTTTACAGACAGCGATGTTGTAGATGCGATTCTGACTGAGGTTGAATGGGAGGAGGAAGGATTGCCCGACACGCGGCTGGACGGGTGGTGGTCCGATGCGTGGTCTCAGCCGGCTGGAAAACCTGAAGACCGTTGACTTGCGGCTTTCCTATCTTATGGGGAGCCGGAGCATTCAGGATTCTGTGCCAATGGTTGCTCAGGCCCGGATGGAGCTTTGGCGGAGGCAGCCAAGCTGAGCAAGGCACTAACTGACTCATCGGGCTGATGTGGCAGGAGAAGGGGTGGGGACTTCCGCCCTTTTGCGGGTGGGGGTTCCCGCCTATTCGCATGTTTTTTGGCTAGGGGGTGGTTGTGTGGGGGAGTTCGTTCATCTTCATCTTCATACTCAGTACTCCCTCCTGTGATTGGATGGCGCTTGTAGACCGGACGAACTTGCCAGCAGGATTTCGGAGTTGGGAATGGATTCATGTGCAATAACTGATCATGGATGCCTGTACGGGCTCGTGGATTTCTATCGGGCTTGTAATCAGCAAGGGGTGAAGCCGATTCTTGGCTGTGAGGTCTATGTGGCCAATCGCACCTTGCATGACAGAACCCCGCATATAGATGACAATCCTTATCATCTGGTGCTCCTGGCAGAGAACGATGTGGGCTACTCAAACCTGCTGAAGCTGTCTTCCCTCGGATACACCGAAGGCTTCTACTACAAGCCACGGGTGGATAAGAAAGCCCTGGCTGAACATTCAGAAGGCCTGATTGCCCTTTCAGCTTGTCTGTCGGGCGAAGTCCCGTCATACGTGGCGCAAGGGAGGATTGATGAAGCAGAGGCGGTTGCAAGGCAGTATCTAGAGATATTCGGGCGCGATTCATTCTTCCTGGAGATCCAGTCTAATGGGATGCGCGTTCAGGATTTAGTCAATCGTCAGTTAGTGCAATTGGGCAGGAAGTTGGGCGTGCCGGTTGTAGCCACCAATGACGTGCACTATTTGCGGCGTGAGGACGCTACAGCCCATGATGTGCTCCTTTGCATACAGACCGGCTCAGTAGTGGATGACCCGTCGCGCATGAGGTTTCCGACTGACCAATTCTATCTCAAAGCCGCGGAGGAGATGTACAGGGAGTTTGCAGAGATCCCTGAGGCATGCGCGATGACAGCGCGCATAGCAGAACGCTGCAATGTTGAGTTGGATTTTGATACGTTGCACATGCCTGAGTTCGAGGCCCCCCCGGGGCAGACTCTCGACAGTTACTTGAGGAGACTGTGCGAGGAGGGAGCGATAAGGCGTTTCGGCGCCATATCCCGCGAGGTTCGGGAGAGGCTCGACTACGAATTGGGGATAATCGAGCGCATGGGCTACTCGGGCTATTTCTTGATTGTGTGGGACTTCATACGCTATGCCAAGAGCCAAGGCATATATGTAGGACCGGGCAGAGGTTCAGCTCCGGGCAGCCTGGCAGCTTACTGCCTGGGGATTACAGATGTGGATCCCTTGGCATACAACCTCCTTTTTGAGAGGTTTCTCAATCCTGAACGGGTGACAATGCCCGATATTGACGTAGACTTTTGCTATGAACGTCGCGGAGAAGTCATTGATTACGTGGCAGGGAAATACGGTTCTGACAAGGTGGCCCAGATTATAACTTTCGGGACTATGGCGGCGCGCGCCGCCATCAGGGACGTTGGTCGGGCCCTCAAGTTCAGCTACGCAGAGGTTGACCGCATTGCCAAACTCGTTCCTGCCGAGCTCAACATGACGATTGATCGGGCACTTGAAGTCTCGCCGGAGCTTGCTGCTGCAGTGGGAGAAAGCGAACGCAATCGAACGTTGATAGAGATTGCCCGCGCTGTGGAGGGTCTGCCACGCCACCCTTCGGTTCATGCAGCAGGGGTTGTTATCTCAAAAGATCCGCTCACAGATCATGTTCCGCTATATAAATCCGCTGACGGCGTTCTGACGACGCAGTATCCCATGGAGGACCTTGAACGCCTTGGCATAGTCAAGATGGATTTTCTCGGGCTGCGAACACTCACGGTGATCGGGAATACCGTGGAAATTGTTAAGCACACCCGCAATGAGGACGTGGACATCGAGAGTATTCCCCTCGATGATCCTATGGTTTATGAGATGCTGAGGAACGCGGAATCGGAAGGCGTGTTCCAGCTGGAAAGCAGCTTGTTTCAGAACATGCTTCGAGAGGTGAAGCCTACGAAATTCGAGGACCTCGTCGCCATTGTTGCCTTGGGCCGTCCGGGTCCAATGGTGATGACCGGGGATTTCGTCCGCGGCAAGCATTGCCATGACACGGTCAAGTATCCCCACCCGGCACTGGAGAAAATACTCGAGCCCACATACGGTGTGATGCTCTATCAGGAACAGGTTATGCAGGCAGCGAGTGAGCTTGCCGGGTTCAGCCTCGGGGAAGCCGACATGCTCAGGCGCGCCATGGGCAAGAAGAAGCCAGAGGTTATTGCGGGTTTGCGGGACAGATTCATGGAAGGGGCTTTAGGACGGGGCGTGTCGGAACGCGCGGCACAGGAGGTTTTCTCACTGATTGAAAGATTTGCGGGATACGGTTTCAACAAATCTCATAGTGCTGCATATGCCCTAATATCCTACAGAACCGCCTATTTGAGGTGTCACTACTTTCCCGAATTCATGGCCTCTACACTAACTAGTGTGATGGGGTCGTCGGAACGCGTGGCCATGTATATAGACGTGTGCAGAGCCGCAGGTGTGGACGTGCTTCCGCCTGATGTGAATGAGAGCTTTAAGGGATTTACTGTCTCGGGCAATACGATACGGTTCGGCCTTGGTGCTATCAAGAATGTGGGCGAGGGCGCCGCTGAATCTATCATATCTGCCAGAAAGAGCGGCGGTCCGTTTGTGTCATTTGTGGACTTCTGCAACAGGGTTGATATGACGGCAGTCAACAGAAAGGCTCTGGAGAGCCTGATAAGATGTGGCGCATTCAGCGAATTCGGAAAGAGGCGCGCCCTTCTTGCCATTATGGACCAGGTATGTGACCAGAGTGCGGTTCGCCAGCGCCATCAAGAGTCAGGGCAGGCGTCCTTCTTCGACCTGTTTGAAGAGCCTTCCGGTTTTGGCACTGCCGACATTCCCCTGCCGGATGTACCTGATTTCAGTGAATCACAGATACTGGCAATGGAGAAGGAATTGCTTGGCCTCTATATCTCAGGTCATCCGTTGGCTTCGGTTGCAGAGGCCATCCGCAAAGTGGCCACCATGTCAGTTCGCGATCTGTCAAAGGCGGAGGACGGCGCGTATTCGACGCTTGCCGGGGTGATCATCGGACGAAAGCAGATAATTACGCGGACAGGGCAGCCCATGGCTTTTGTGCAGATAGAAGACTTGACTGGCCAAGTGGAGGTAGTGGTTTTTCCCAGAACTTATCAGGAATGCGCAGATATTCTTGCCCGCGATGCCATCGTCGTGGTAAAAGGCCGTGTGGACGTCAAAGAGGAAGGAATCAAGATTTTGGCCGATTCCATCACCGAACTTCCGAAAATACTCGCCAACGCCTGAAATCTTTGATACCATACTTGGATGGGAGCGGTTGCGCTGGGCAGGACTGCATGACAACAGGCTACATGCCGGACTGTGAGAAGGAATCGCTGAAGATGGATAGAAGAACGGACATACTAAAGCGGAAGATTCAGCGAGGGGGATTAAACGTGATGTGGACGGTAGTGCATATCGCGCCTAATAGGCCAGAGGCGGAACTCGTGAAGAATATGCTTGAAGGAGAAGGCTTGTTGGTGATGTTGAGGCCGATTGGAGTCCCCCATATGGGCGATTCGGCGAACGTGGAAGTGATGGTTCCAGAAACTGAAGCTGAAGAGGCCTGTGCTATTCTGGACGCTTCCGATAGACTACTTTGATGACAGTGGGCGGGGACGATTGGGGGAATTATCATGAGACGCATTGCAGTGCTGACCAGTGGAGGCGACGCGCCCGGCATGAATCCATGCATTCGTGCTGTTGTGCGAAAATCACTCTATCACGGGCTTGAAGTGGTCGGTGTCAGACGCGGCTTTCACGGACTGGTCACAGGCGACTTCATGGAAATGAAATCACGGATGGTAGGGGATATACTGCAACGCGGTGGGACTATTCTGAAATCAGCTCGTTCGGAAGAATTCAAGACTGAAGAGGGTCGCGCCAAGGCGCTCTTGCAGATAAGGACGTGCGAGATCGACGCAGTTGTTGGAATCGGCGGTGACGGCACCTTCAAGGGTTTGCATTTGCTCTCTGAAATGGGCGTTCCAACAGTGGGCATTCCAGCTACTATCGACAACGATGTCGGATCAACTGAATACGCCATCGGGTTTGATACGGCATGCAACACTGTTCTGGATGCGATAAACAAGATACGCGACACGGCGACTTCACATGAACGCACATATGTAATAGAAGTCATGGGAAGGGACTCAGGCCATATTGCCTTGGCGACTGGGCTTGCCGGGGGTGCGGAGAGTATTCTTATTCCAGAGATCGAATACGACATACAGCAAGTGTGCACAAGGATAATGGACGGCGCCCGCCAGGGGAAAAGCCACAGCATAGTGATTGTGGCAGAAGGGGCCGGGGGCGAACCCCCCGTCTCAACCGGCGGAGCTTTTCAAGAGGGCGCTGCATACAGGATCGGACACCAGATTGCCAACATAACGGGGTTTGAGACCAGAATCATCGTGCTTGGACATATTCAGCGGGGCGGTGCTCCATCGGTGCGTGACCGCATACTGGCCACGATGTTTGGCGCCAAGGCGGTGGACTTGCTTTTGGCGGGTGAGGACAATGCAGTTGTTGGCATGTGCGCAAACCAGGTTCGTGCGATTCCCTTTGATGAAGCCCTGGCAATGAAGCGCCCGATCAACATGGATTATTATGAGTTGGCCAATATCCTTTCGAATTTGTGATGACACGCGGGTGCGCAACGTGGCATGATTGGTGCTGAGTATAGGTTGTAGTATACGTTATCAACAATAAAGGTACAATAGAGCCTGAAATGGCGGAAATCAGTTGGGGAGGGCATGAAGTGAAGGCAACAGGCATAGTTAGGCGCATCGATGACCTCGGGCGGGTTGTAATACCGAAGGAAATACGAAGAACGCTGAGGATCCGCGAGGGCGATCCACTTGAGATATTTACTGATCGTGACGGGGAAGTCATTCTGAAGAAGTACTCTCCCATGACCGACTTGAGTTTCTTTGCACAGGAGTACGCTGATTCTCTCTATGATGCCACGGGCTGCATTGCGGTGATTGCAGATGAGCACGAGGTCGTAGCGGTGAGTGGAGCTCCGAAGAAGCTCTTCTTCGAGAAGAGGATTTCTGAAGATGCGGAAAGCATCATGAAGTCCGGGGAGACTTTCGTGACAAGCACGCCGGGTGAGAAGCCCGTAATTGATGGGGCGCAATTTGCGTGCCAGGTTGTGGCTCCGATATTTGCCGAAAACGAACCCGCCGGAGTCGTTGTTCTAATGTCGAAGGAACCCAGAGAGATGGGGACGACAGAGACAAAACTAGTGGAAACTGCAGCGGCGTTCCTGGGCAAGCAGTTGCTTCATTAGTCTGTGTGCGCATATAGCCACCTCGCCGCGGGAGATGTCATGTCAGACATACGGGCTCTAGGCCTGGAGGCTGATACACACCGGATAGCTGGCGATTTTGCATTGCATAGGTAATACTGAGAGTGAAGACCCCTTCGGGATGCTCCTGTGGGGGTTTTCTTGCGCCTTTTATTGCACAGAGCCACCTTGGTGTTCTTGACTTGTCTGGTGTTTCTGCACATGAAGGTGTGACTGGCCCCGGCCTTTGTTTGGTGACAAGTGCGCGAACATGCGGAGGTTCGATGCCAGTGTCAGATGACCGTCTCCTCGCTATGGTTGTGCAGGTGGTATGGCCCATCCAGCGAGGAGGTGGCCTATGCGCAGCTCATTGAGGAGATTGCACTAGAGGATTACATCTACACCTTTGTAGAACGGCTAGGGACAAAACAGTGGGCAACGTGGATTTGAGGATCACTAAGGATTCATCGAGACTTACTGAATGGAGCATCACGATCATTTCGTTTTGCTGCGGAAGCAGGCGTTGAGCTCGACTGCTGCGTCCTATTGCACCAAGCGGGCGCCCGTGGTAGAATAGTGACGCGCCGAAGTGGCGGAATCGGCAGACGCAGATGACTCAAAATCATCCGACCGCGAGGTCATGGGGGTTCGAGTCCCCCCTTCGGCACCATCTTTTTCGAATTACATATGTGGATATGCAAACTGTGACGGACACTATTGGCGAATAGCCATGTGGTGTCCGTCTCTTCGTTATTCCTTTCAGGAGGGAACATTGTAGCCGGTTTGCGCGTAATGCAGACACGAGCGCCGGGGATTCTGATGTACAAAGACGGACCATCTGTTAGGCGACAGCAGAGTAAGCTATGGGCATCGATTTTCAAGAACTGAATCGGAGGATGCGCATAGAGTGACTGTCAGAAATAGAGTCTGATTGGGAGAGGTAGGTGGATGAAATGCTCACGCCTAGCCTAGAGGATTATCTTGAGGAATTGTGCCGTCATCTTGATTGCCATGGAACAGTGCGCCCGACAGACATCGCACTAAAGCTAGGTGTATCTATGCCATCTGTAACCAGGGCACTCCGAAGGCTTGCCGACATGGGCATGATCGCATATAGATCCCGGAGCGACTTGTTGTTAACAGAGGAAGGGAGGATAGCAGGTGACTACCTTGTGCGCCGGAATCACGCGCTGTGCAAGTTTCTCAGGGCGATAGGATGTGATGTTTGTATAGAGGATCAAGCTGAAGCCATGGAACACTATCTTATGCCTGAAACAATAGATAGGATTGAGCTTCTTACCCAGTTTCTCCAAGACAACGAAAACAAGACGAGGTTCAGGGACTTCTGCAATGGAGCATCGAATATCGTGTCCACATAGCCCCCGGTTTCCTTGTTTGGCTAAGCTTTCGCTGAACATAGTGCTGTCAGAGAGGTGCAAGGCCGCAAAACCGCGCTGCAGAAGCGATAATGCAACAGGTTACGACGGCTGTAGCCAGCGGAATCAGGGCTGAAAGAACTGTCCACTTTCGGCTTTCGGTTTCCCGCCAGATTGTTATCAAGGTTGTGCTGCATGGATAGTGAAGAACAGAGAAAACCATGGTGCATACGGCAGTCAGCCATGTCCATCCATTTGCAGCGAGCGTTTCTGACAGGTGAATCATGCCTTCTACTTCCACTAGCGTCGATGAAGACGTGTAACACATGATCAGGAGGGGGAGCACTATTTCGTTAGCGGGCAAACCCAGAATGAAAGCTGTAAGGATGAAACCGTCTAGCCCCATGGCGTGTCCGAGAGGCTGCAAAAACGTGGACATGTGAATAATTGCTGGCCGGCCTTCTATTACGAGATTGCCAAGGATCCATACGATTGCGCCTGCGGGCGCAGCTACTACCATCGCGCGCCAGAGCACGTGTAGCGTTCGATCATAGATCGACCGAATGAGAACTGGCAGTATCTGCGGTTTTCTGTAGGGCGGCAATTCCAAGATGAATGAAGACGGCATCCCCACAAGGAGCGTTTTCGACAGTGCCCATGAAACGATCAATGTCGTACATACTCCAAGCGCAACTGCGGCAACTACCAGAAGCGAAGCCATGCCCGAGCGCAATCGCGGGCCAGCGATGGCGGCGGTGATGAACGAGGCCAGGACGATGAGGGTTGGGAAACGGCCATTGCAAGGCGCGAAATTATTCGTGAGGATGGCAATCAATCGCTCTCGTGGCGAGTCTATGATTCTGCAAGCTGTTACTCCTGCAGCATTGCACCCAAACCCCATGGCCATGGTGAGGGCCTGTTTGCCATGGGCGCCGCATTTTTTGAAGAGCCAGTCCATGTTGAAAGTTATCCGCGCAAGATAGCCCAGGTCTTCCAGTAAAGTAAAGCAAGGGAAGAAGATCGCCATGGGCGGAAGCATTACGGCAACCACCCATGCAAGGGTGCGATAGGCGCCGAGCACAACAACCCCGTGCAGCCATTGAGGAGCATTGATGGTTATGAAGGCCGCACTGAGCTTCGCTTCTCCCCAAAACAAAGCCTTGGCCAGAAGCTGAGAGGGATAGTTGGCGCCTACGACTGTAATCCAAAAAACCGCTCCCAAAAGAGCGATCATTATAGGAATGCCCAGAGCTCTCGATGTGAGTGCGTCATCGAGCTTTCTGTCAAAGTCTGCATGGGGGGATGATTCCACGGTTACGGCTAGCTCTGCTATGTCGCGCGAACGTTGGTACAGCTCGATCACTGCCTCATCATGCGTCTCATCGGTTTCGGGCATCTTTGGCCACGGATTCACGGAATCACCGCCTCTCGGGCCCTAACGGAGGTTTGGTGGTTTGCAGCCACGGGCTCTCCTCGACCAACTGAATGCAGTATCGTGCGCTTCAGCTCATCTAATCCCTCTCCGGAGCGGGCCGCGGTCAGGACCACTGGAATTCCTAGTTCGCGACTGAGGACTTCTCGGTTCACGCGGATTCCTTTTTGCCTAGCTTCATCTATCAGATTGACACACAAGATTGCTTTGGCTGTAATCTCGAGCACTTGGAGGACGAGGTTGAGGTTGCGCTCGAGACAGGTGGCATCCACTACTATCACTATTGCTGAGGCTGTATTGGAACATATGAAATCCCGGGCGATTCTCTCCTCTTCCGATGTGGCGAACAGAGAATACGTCCCTGGCAGGTCAACCAGGCGAATTGTATCGCCGCTGTATCTAAGCAATCCGCTCGCCTGCCCAACCGTTTTCC
>Ga0208198_1003642_pt1 | contig 10342 bp, 6 predicted proteins | sample AD_JPNTR2_MetaG_FD_184446 | JGI IMG/M metagenome (GOLD analysis project Ga0208198, IMG submission 184446) | Active sludge microbial communities of municipal wastewater-treating anaerobic digesters from Japan - AD_JPNTR2_MetaG (SPAdes) (version 2) | ecosystem: Engineered > Bioreactor > Anaerobic >... | reverse complement strand
CAGCCGGCATGCGAATCTGCAAATTCAATATACCAGTTCCAATGGTTGGAGATCGTTATTACCCCCTTAGACAGTTTGAAACAGGCTGCCCTCATTGAATTCCGTTAAATTATAGAAAGGGCCAGGGCGGAATTTGGCGCGGCAACACGGGTAAGAGGCGGTGATTGCGCCGCCCCTTTTGTTCCATATTCCATAATAGATGTTCAATCTTATACCGCCCCACGGCCTCGCTTCATCAAATTTAGCAGCTGCAATCGCCGCACTGCGAACTTGGGTCGGCGGGTGTGACAGAAAATCCCTTGCGGATGCCGGTATGGTAGTCGATCACTTTTCCGTCCACGTAAGGGGCGATCGCTTTTTCATAGGTGAATTTAAGCCCCTCCACCTCTTCGACTATATCTTTTTCTTCATCGATTGACTCTTCCAGAGTCAGCCCGAAACGGGGCCCGCCTCACCCCACGCCGCTGACATAAAGGCGGATGGCGGCATCCTCTACTTTCTCACGCTTCATAATTTCCCTAAACTGCTCCGCTGCTTTGCCGGTAACCGCGAGCATAATTCGCATCTCCTTTCGTTAATGAATCCCGCTAAAATTAGTATTCGTTTAATAGAGTTCAATTCCTTTATTGTGCGGCATGATTTAACTCCAAGTAATTTATCCTGATTCCAGTTAAAATATCACATCAAGGAAAAGCATATAAATAACCGGGCGCATTCTTAATCTTACTTTACCAATCCGGCCATGGCAGCAGAAACTGCACCCGGAGGCGTCTTGTATATGAACCAGGTTTGCATATACTCTTTCTTGAAAAGAGGTCTCCAACATGACATTATCCCGTTCCGAAAAGATTAAAGTGATCACGTTCCCGCCCTCCCTCTGGCCGCTCCTGGCCTTGCTGGTGCTGCTTGTATCCGCTGCGGCGACTCTTGCCTTTTCCCCATCCGCCAGACTGGCATCACTATATTACGGCAGCCCCCTGAAAGGGGTCACCGTGGCCATAGACCCGGGCCACGGTGGGATTGATTCAGGAGCTCATTTTGAATCTTTAATGCTGGAGAAAGATATTGTTCTGGAGATAGGCCTGGAGCTGCGCCGGCTGCTGCAGCAGGCCGGAGCCAGGGTCATGATTACCCGGGAAAAGGACGAGAACCTGGCCTACCATTTCCCAGACGATTCCCTGCCCCTCCACCGGCGCGATGTGCGGGGGCGGGTTAAATTAATAAACGCCTCGGCGGCCACTCTCGCCATCAGCCTGCATATCAACTCCATCTACGACAGCAGCGTCAGGGGGCCGATCGCCTTCTACGCCGGGAGCAATCCGGAAAATAAGCGCCTGGCTGAAGCGATCCAGAGAAATATTAATCCGCTTTTTACAGCCGACGCCAAGAAGGGCCAGCTGGTGCACCAGCAGGCGCAGGAAAGCAACGCTTTTTACATTCTCAACGAAGTTGATATGCCTGCCGTGCTGCTGGAGGCGGCTTTCATAACCAGCCCCGACGATCGCGAACTGCTTGGAAGCAAATCTTTTCGAAAAAAAATTGCCCGGGCAATTTTCATGGGCATCGTGGAATATATCTTCAGCGAAGAAAATGATGCAGAGAAGATCCCGGACAATTAATTCTTTTACTGCTCCCAGTATTGGGGCTGCTGCTTCAGGAATTCACAGAGGACCAACCCTGATTCTTTCCACTCACGAGCTTTTCCCACGCCTATATAGCGGAAATGCCAGGGCTCATAAATATAACCTGTAACATGCTCCCAGCCCGGGGGATAACTCAAGGCAAAGCCGTAAAGATGCGCATTTTCGGCGAGCCACCTGCCCTGCGGCGTCTCGCCGAAAGCATCCTCCCAGTCATCGGGAGTCCCGCCAAAATCTATCGCTGTTCCAAGCTGATGCTCCGACTGACCCGCGCGGGCGCTAAAGCGGTTTGCCGCTTTTTGACCGTGCTTTTCCGCATAGCTGTTAAATAGCCCTACTTGGTAAGAATAACTTCTGTAAGCAGAGAGAACCGCTATCGATACCCCATCGGCCTCGGCGGCACGCCACAACTCTTCCAGATGGGCAAAAGCTTCCGCTCGCAAAAATAGCTCCCTGGGGGGATTCATGTACGGGGGAATTTTTACAAGGTCGCGGGGAGCATAATCCTTTTTCAAGGTTGTTTCCTTGGTCACGAGCGCCAGCAGGTAATCGCCATCCGATACCACCTTCAAGGCCGGCGGCTCAAGTTCAGGTTCCGGTTCTGGGGCGTCAAGCTGCGGGTTTTCATCCTCCGGCTCGGGCGCGTCAAGCTGCGGATTTTCATTGCCGGGGGAAGGCGTTTCGGGATCAGGATCCTCTTCAGCCGGCGGCTCCTCATTGCCCGATTTTTCAAGTCCCGGGATCGCCCAGGCAAGCAAGTCAGGCCGGTAGACATAGGTTAAAACCGCCACTACTACCGTCACGCACAGCAGGATCATCATCACGCGCCTTATTTTTTGAAATCTTTTCAGTTTCCTCTTCCGCCTGGTCATTCGATTCTGCCCTCTTTCTTTATTCCCTGGCTGATTTTCTTCGACAAAATAGCGGACAATCCCTGTCTATCTGATTAATTTTGACGACCATATCATGAACCGCCCGCCGGCGGTTTATGCCCCTTTGGTTTAATTCGCAGGGGCGGGCCTTGTGCCCGCCCGCTGGTGAGGTACAGGCGTTTTTGTAGCAGGGTCTGTCCAAAAAGTGCAGCCAGCTACAAAGCTGACTGAAAGTGTAGGGGACGGGCATGCCTCGTCAAGTTGTAGGAACGAGGCATGCCTCGCCCGCTGGTTGGGTAAAGGTGTTTGCTTTACTTTAGTAGTGGCTTTTTCTCTAAGCATGGTATTTTTTTTGTTGCTGCTACGGGTTTGGGCGGCTCATGAGCCGCCCCTACAAGCCTGGCGGGGGACCGGGGGGGATTTAATAACTCCCCCCTTTGAAAAAGGGGGGCCGGGGGGGATTTAATAACTCCCCCCTTTGAAAAAGGGGGGCCGGGGGGGATTTAATAACTCCCCCCTTTGAAAAAGGGGGGCCGGGGGGGATTTTAAAGCGTGCCTTACTATAAAGGGGCTGCCCGCTTGGGACAGCCCCTTTGGTCTGCGCGGATAATACGAGGCTTACATCGAGGCGCTGCGACCTGCTGATGCTTTCGCCCTGCCGGCGCGTCCGATAATGATGCCCACGACCAGAAGTATGACCAGGGAGACCAGCCAGATTGCCAGCAGCAGCAGGCTAACCTTGCTAAAGCCCGGCTGCAGCTCATCGCTGATCCCGGTACCCATCTTCTCCAGCCCGGGCATTATCTTGTCGACAATGCCGCTCTTAAGCTCATCGATACCGCCGAGCACCTCGGTGCGGATACCATTGATAACCAGCCCGAGACCGTCGCTGATGCCCGGATCACCGCCGGGGTTGGGGCTGAATTCGGGGTTGGCCAGGCCGTGGCTGATCTTGGTCAGCCCCTCAATGATCCCCGACTCACCGGTAGCAGCTTCGGTCTTGTTGAAGCCGGTGAGCATGTCGCCCAGGCCGGGGCTGAACTGGTCTTTCAGGCCGCCCTGGATCTGGGTCAGGCCTCCGGCAATTTGGCCGCCCAAACCATCGACAAGCTTGTTCAGACCGGGAACCATCTGCCCGTCAATGCCGAGCTTCATTTCGCGCATACCGGGTACAACCTGCCCGTTTAATCCGGCCAGAATCAAATCGAGGCCGTTTAGCATATTCTGATCGATTCCGCCATGGATCTGCTCCAGGCCGGGAAGCATCTTCCCGGTGATCCCTGTCAGCATATCAGTGAGGCCGGGAACTATCTGGGTGTCCACCCCATCCTTCATAGCTTGCAGGCCGGGAATCATCTCCCCGGTGATTCCAGTCAGAATTTGATTGAGACCGGGAACCACCTGGGCGTCCACCCCAGCCTTCATGGTCTGCAAGCCGGGAATCATCTCCCCGGTGATCCCAGTCAGCATATCAGTGAGACCGGGAACTATCTGGGTGTCCACACCATCTTTCATCTTTTGCAGGCCGGGATTCATCTCATCGTTGATCCCAGTCAGCATATCAGTGAGACCGGGAACTATCTGGGTGTCCACACCACCCTTCATGGTCTGCAGGCCAGGATTCATCTCATCGTTGATCCCAGTCAGAATTTGATTGAGACCGGGAACCATCAGGGTGTCTACACCATCCTGCATAGCCTGCAGGCCGGGAAGCATCTCCCCGGTAATCCCAGTCAGCATATCAGTGAGACCGGGAACCATCTGGGCGTCCACCCCACCCTTCATAGCTTGCAAGCCGGGAATCATCTCCCCGGTGATCCCGGTCAGCATATCAGTGAGTCCGGGAACCATCTGGGTGTTCACCCCACCCTGCATAGCTTGCAGACCGGGAATCATCTCCCCGGTGATCCCGGTCAGCATATTAGTGAGACCGGGAACCATCTGGGTGTCCACACCACCCTTCATGGTCTGCAGGCCTGCGACGATTCTATCCAAGCCTTCCAGCAGCAGCTCCGTAGCCTGGAGCAAACCGGGATCCTGGCCCGGCTCCGGGTCAGGGTTGTTTAGAGAATTGTAGACCGTATCTAGAGCTATAGACGCACGTAAAACCTTCACTGCATCAGACTGTTCTGGATCTGCCAGGACCTGCCTGACCGCATCTATGGCCGGAAGATTTTCTGCTGTCGCTTGATTGATTCTATAGATACCGTTGATGACCGTATCCACATCTTCGCGCGAACCCAGGCCGGCAAGCACCTCGGCCAACCCCTGGCTGAGACCGGGGTTATCCGGGTCGGCATTGTCAAGGCCCGCCTTAATTAAGTTCAAGCCCTCCACAATGCCCGACTCTCCATCAACTGCCAGGGTCTTATTGAAACCATGCAGCATCGAGGCCAACCCCTGGCTGATGCCGGGGTTATCCGGGTCGGCATTGTCAAGGCCCGCCTTAATTAAGTTCAAGCCCTCCACAATGCCCGACTCCCCATCAACTGCCAAGGTCTTATTAAAACCATGCAGCACCGAGGCCAAACCCTGGCTGATGCCGGGATTAGCCGGGTCGGCATTGTCAAGGCCTGATCTAATCAGGGTCAAGCCCTCCACGATACCCGACTCAAAACCATGCAGCATCACAGCCAGCCCCTGGCTGATACCGGGTTTTTCCGGGTCGGCATTGTCAAGGCCAGCCTTAATCAGGTTCAAGCCCTCCACAACGCCCGACTCCCCATCAGCTGCAAAAGTCTTATTGAGGCCGTGCAGCACCGCGGCCAAACCCTGGCTGATACCAGGTTCTTCCGGGTCGGCATTGTCCAAACCTGACTTAATCAGGTTCAAGCCCTCCACAACGCCCGACTCCCCATCAACTGCAAAAGTCTTATTGAGGCCGTGCAGCACAGCAGCCAAACCCTGGCTGATACCAGGTTCATCCGGGTCGGCATTGTCCAGGCCTGACTTAATCAGGGTTAAGCCCTCCACAATGCCCGACTCCTCATCAACTGCGAAAGTCTTATTGAGGCCGTGCAGCACCGCGGCCAAACCCTGGCTGATACCGGGTTCATCCGGGTCGGCATTGTCCAAACCTGACTTAATCAGGTTTAAGCCCTCCACGATGCCCGTTTCGCCATCAACAGCCATGGTCTTGTTAAAGCCGTGAAGAATCTCGGTCAGTCCACCACCAACGGGACCGCCCAAACCGCCGCGTATATCATTGAGACCGCTGATAATGCCTTTTTCTTGGGTGAAGCCGGTAATCAGGTCGCTTAGACCGGGGCTCATCTTGCCGGAAAGACCGGCACGAAGATCAACCAGACCGGGAACAACCTGGCCCTTGATTCCTGCGAGAATGTCACCAAGGCCGGGAACCATCTTGCTGTCGATACCGGTTTTCATGTCGCGCAGGCCGGGAACTACCTGGCCGGAGATGCCGGCAAGGATACTGCTCAGACCCGGTAGAATCTGTCCGTCAATGCCGGTCTTCATTGTTTGAAGGTTTCCGGCGATATCCTCGTCCAGCGCGCCGCTCAGGGTATCTAGCCCGCCTACCAGCTGTTCATTGCCGTCCAGAAGTTCGCCCACCCCGCCCCGGATCTGCTCGGTTCCATCGTAGAGCTGGCTTAAACCAAATAGAACGAATCCCTTTTTGGGAGAATCATTTGAAGCGGCGGCAACTGCGGCAACAAGCGCCAGGGCAACAATGAGAACCGCAGCCGCAACTTTTCGGATAACCACTTTGTCAGTGACTTTCAATTATTTCCCCCCTTTTCTTTTTAATTCACAGCCAATATTTAACCTTAACCCAACGTCCCGAACTTGTACCCTCCTTTCGTGATTTCATCCTGAAAAACTAACAGGGAATATTTTGTATATTTTATTCGACGCCATCTAAAAAATTCCTTCTCAATATTTTATATATTTAGTTTATTATTTATTTTTTAGGGCAACTCATGGTAACGGCAGGTCAGTCTGAAGAGGGGTTTTCAGTTCAGAGATTGTAGGGGTAGCCGGCGGTTTTCAATACTTTTGCCGGAGGTTTATCGCTGCAGGGTAAGCTTCGGAAATGAAGGGTCCGGCGAAAGGAGTTCTTTTACGGCAACAACGCGATAACCGCGCGACTTTATCTGCGGTATAACCAGACGCAAAAAGCCAGCCGATTGCTCCGTGGGATGCATCAGGATAATTGCTCCTGGAGAGAGGTTATCCAGGATCCGCTGCGCCATCGCCTCTTCGCCGGGGCGCTTCCAGTCCACGGTATCGAGGGTCCAGACGAGCAGGCGCATTCCCAGCGCTGCCGCCGCCCGGCAGGTGGTGCTGCTGTATTCCCCCTTGTGGGGAGAGAAATAACGGGGCTGCTGCCCGGTAAACTTTTCTATTATTTCGTTCGTCCGGCGCAGCGAGGAAATAGTGGCATTGTAATCGAGATCCGGCATGACCTCGCCGTCATCATAGCCATGATTGGCCAGCTCATGGCCGCGGCGGTGAATCTCCTGCAGCAGATCCGGGAAGCGCTCCGCCCAGCGGCCCACGATAAAAAACGTGCCCTGCGCATCGTGCTGTTCCAGGATATCCAGCATCTCCGGCAGGTATTCGTTGCCCCAGGCCACGTTGATCATGAAAGCAACTCTCTGCCGCGCGGGATTGCCCCGCTCGATTACCGCGGCGGGGTGGTCTGCGGCGGTGACTGCAGGGCGCAGCTCCTGCCAGACCGGGGCCACCGCTTCGCCGGGAGCCGCTGCCATCAGCCGGGCCAGCGTGGCCTGCTGATCAATCCGGTAGCCGTTCATTTCGGGGATGACGGTGTTGTAGGCGCTGTTGTAGACGGCGTCGACCGGGTCAGCCCGGTGTTTCTCGGCGGCGGCGCGGACCAGATCCGCCAAATCCGGGCCGGGCGCATCGCCGTTTTGATCGGGGTTATTGCTCCCCTGGCCCGGTTCTTCCGGATCACCACCAGGGTCATTGTGCTCGCCGGGATCATCTTCACCCCGCCGCTCATTAAAAAGAGCCGGTCCAAATATGATACCGGCGGCAAACGATGCCAGCAGGATTATGACGATAAGGACAATCAGTAGAACCTTTTTTTGCTGCATGAGTTTCTGCCTTCTTTCCGTTGCTGCATCTTCTATTGCCGCACGAGCCCGTGATGACAGTAAAATTAATATGCTTTGAGCAAAAGTTTCTACCGCGCAGACGACTGTGCCTCACCGCCGGGGCTGTCCCAAAAGGGCAGCCCCCTACTTATTATCCCGTCCCCGGTTAAGGATTGTAGGGGCGGCTCATGAGCCGCCCAAACCCGTAACGGCAATAAAAACAATACCACGCTTAGAGAAAAATCACTATTAAAACAAACACCTTTACCCAACCCTACGCCTTTGGCATTTTCTCCGGCTTCTGACTCCCGACCACCGACCTCCAATATGCGGGCGGTTCGCACTAAGACTTCATCCTAAACTCCCAGGCACAGTAATATTCCGCCGGGTGGGGATCGGGCGGGCAGGCCAGGCACCTGGTCTCAATGCGGGGATCAATGGTCCGGGCAAAGCCGCTGTATTCGACCAGCCCGACCGGCCGGCAGGGAAAGTCGGGCAGGTTTTTCCGCTTGCGGGCCGCCTGGACACGGCAGTCGTTCATCCGGAAAATAAGCAGACCGCTCTCGGGTTCGATAATCTCCTGCTTGTTGACAAAGCTATAGAGCCTGTAGCCTAGGGCCTTTTTCAGGGCGGCCAGGCCGCCGCCGCTTTCCAGGCCGAGAAAGGTCATGATCCGCCGCGCCTCGAGAACGGTGAATTTCTCCCAGGCGGCGGTGTCAAGCCCGATGGCTTCATCTATGCCCCAGGCTTTCTCCACCTCCTGGAACCAGAGCCCATCATGAGCCAGCCAGCGCTTGGCAAAATCCGCCAGCAGATCGTGAAGCTGTTCTTTGGACAGATCCGGTAGTTTCACAAAGATTCTCCTCCCAAAAGGATAATCCTGCTTATTATATAAGAATAGTTTTAACACTATCATGCTCCGCCAGGTTTGTAGGGGCGGCTCATGAGCCGCCCACCCCCGTACCGGCAAAGGAAACAGATAAAGGCTGAAAAAAAACGCCTCTGCCAGTAGAATCATCAACCTTACCTGCGGGCCGGGCATGCCCGGCCCCTACGGTTGTTCACGATGCAATGGACGGGAGTGAAACCCCGTTCATGAATTTAAATGTATCAGGCAGCCTTCGTAGGGGCCCAGCTGCGGCATTCTGTCTAGCTCTCCGGCTGCGCGGTGGGGATCGGTGGAGATGAGCAGCCGGGCAGGCTGAAGCCGGGGCGGTAAATTGATATCCCGCCGGCTGGCGGAGAAATTCAGGGCCACCAGGAGCCGCTGCTCCTCCGTCTCGCGCAGGTAGAGGTAGCAGTCTCCGGGGACGCCCTCGACCACGCTGCGGTAGCTCCCCCCGAGCAGGGCCGGCTGCTCCTTGCGCAGCCAGATCAGCTTCCGGTAGAAGTTCAGCAGCGAAGCGGGATCTTCCTCCTGGGCGGCCACGTTTCTTTGCGCCGCCTCCGGCCCGACGGGCAGCCATGGTTCGCCTGTCGTAAAGCCGGCGCCCGGGCTTTCGTCCCACTGCATGGGGCTGCGGCACCCGTCACGCCCGCGGTGGAAGGGGTACCACTTCTTCCCCACCGGATCCTTCAGCAGCCGCCGCGGCAGCCGCAGCTCATTCATCCCGATCTCTTCGCCGTAATAGATAAAGGGCGTGCCCCGCAGGGTCAGCAGCATCATGGCCAGCAGGCGGGCCCTGGCGTCTGCGTGCCCGTCCCCGCCGTAGCGGCTGATGGCGCGGACGATGTCGTGATTGCTGAAGGTGTAGGCGGGCCAGGCTTCAGCCGGCAGCAGCCTCTCCCACCTCTCTACGCAGCGGCGGAAAGCGCCGGCCTTCCAGCGGCAGTGGGTCATATCAAAATAGAAATTCATATGCAGTTCGTCGTTCCCGGAGCCGTAGTAGGAAGCTACAACCTGCGGGTCTTCGCTCAGTACTTCGCCGATGCTGGTTTTTTCCGGGTACTCGTCGAGGACTTGGCGAAACTCTTTCAGAACCCGGTGCGTCTCGGGGTGGTGCTGGTTATATTTTTTGATCTGGAATTCAGGCAGTCCCAAAATATGAAAAAGGTTCATGAGCAGTTCACGATCACCATAGGCCATCCTCTGATCAATCCTTGTCCGGCGAAAGAAAGGCGGGTTCGAGCGGAGCTGCTCATCCTTGCAGTAAATGTGGGCCACGTCGAGGCGGAACCCGTCGGCGCCCCGCTCCAGCCAAAAACGGACAACGCCTTCAATGGCCCGGCGCACCTCGGGATTAAACCAGTTCAGATCGGGCTGCTGCGGCAGAAAGGAGTGCAGGTAATACTGCTCCGTGGTTTCATCCCAGGTCCAGGCCGGCCCAAAGAAGTTGTTGCGCCAGTTGTTGGGTGGGCGGCGGCGCGGCCCAACCCCGTCGCGCCAGATATACCAGTCCCGCTTCGGGTTCTCTCTTGAAGATCGCGATTCCCTGAACCAGGGATGCTCGTGGGAACTGTGGTTCACCACCAGGTCGAGCATCACCCGGATACCGCGGCGGTGGGCTTCAGCAACAAGGCGGTCAAAATCCGCAAGAGTGCCGAAGCGGGGGTCGATGTCGCAGTAATCGGCTATGTCGTAGCCGAAATCGTATTCGGGACTTTTAAAAAAGGGGCTGAACCAGATGGCATCGATGCCCAGCGAGCCCGGCGTGCCGTCATTGAGATAGTCAAGCTTCTCGATGATGCCGGGCAGGTCGCCGATCCCGTCGCCGTTGCTGTCCTTGAAGCTGCGGGGGTAAATCTGGTA
>Ga0208198_1003640_pt1 | contig 10349 bp, 19 predicted proteins | sample AD_JPNTR2_MetaG_FD_184446 | JGI IMG/M metagenome (GOLD analysis project Ga0208198, IMG submission 184446) | Active sludge microbial communities of municipal wastewater-treating anaerobic digesters from Japan - AD_JPNTR2_MetaG (SPAdes) (version 2) | ecosystem: Engineered > Bioreactor > Anaerobic... | reverse complement strand
CTTCATGTAATTTTCTATAACCTTGTATTAATTCAAACATGAAATCAGTTTCAAAATCTTCAATTATTCTGTCGTAATCATAACCTTTCATGTTAAAGATATCATATTTATTTTTATACCATTGAACATCCATTCTATATCATACTCCCAACTTTAAAAAGCGGAAGATGGGTATCGATCCCACTTGAACGTCTTCGGCAAAGACGTGCATAACCTTTCTGCCACTTCCGCTAAATTTCTATTATTCAATAAAGACATCTCCACATATTATACTAGGTACAGTTTCTGTGGTTTGTAAATCTGGTTCTAATTTAACTATTGTACATTCAGTTATATTTATAAATCCTAAGTTTCGATATTTATTCCAGTTATCTTGCCAATCTTTGTAGAATTCTTCTGGATATCTCACTAATCTTTCTGCTTCTTCTTGATCATGTGCTACTATAATGAAACATCCACCTTTATTATTATCAGTAGCAAAAGCGGAATATACATTTAAACTCATTTCAATATCTCCTTTATTTATAATAAATATCTATTTAATCATACAAATAAACTTTTACATTAGTATCATCAAAAACATCATTAATCATTTTTTCAATTATATTCCAATCTCCACCTGCTAAACCTGCACCTATTTTTGGAAATGCTATACTTTTTCCTACAAAATTTTCTTTTATTTGAGGAAGAACTTTACCAAATGCATCATAATCAAACGGTTTTAATTTTACATTTGGATAATATTGAGTATATGCATTTACTATTATAATTTTTTGTTCAGGATAAAAAATATTTGTACCTTCCCAAAAAGTATAAGTACCTAATTTACTTTTTTTACCATATTCTACATTATCTATATTTTTTGCTTCTGGATAATATTTAGCAACTTGAAGTGCTATTCCAGCACCCATATTACAAAAACAATTACATCCATGAACTATGACATCATCTTTACCTTTAAATATATCACCATTTACATATTCAATCATATCATATCTCCTTTATTGGTACGGATGGAAAGAATTGAACTTTCAACCTTCTGTGTATCAGACAGATGCTCTTACCGTTGAGCTACATCCGTATATATCTTTATTCATTTCCTGCTAATATTAACTCAGGATCAAATTCTATTTCTTCACCATCATCTGTTTTCAAAATCTTTTTTCCCAATACTTTCTTTACTACTGTTGCCCAAATATTCTTTCCAGATTCTTTTCCTTTGATAATTACTCTATCACCATTTTTAAAACTATCGGATAGATATTCTTTCTTGTCCAGAATACTCATACTACTCTTTTTGTTAAATGGTGCGGTAGGAGGTAATCGAAACCTCTTCACTAGTTTGGAAGACTAGGATTTTAACCATTAAATTACTACCGCTTAATAGGCGTTATAGGATTTGAACCTATGACTTCTTCGGTGTAAACGAAGTATTCTATACCACTGAAATAAACGCCTTTAATTCCAATTATTATTTATAAAATTTCCATATTTTTGAACTGTAACTTTATTTATATTTTCTGAAATGGTAATTTCTTACACTCAAAACCGGAGGCATTTTTATGACCACCTCCACCATATTTTTTTGCTATTTCAGAGACATCTATCTCATCTCTACTATACAGACTAACACGATAAATATTACCATTAAAAACAAATAGTATGTAGATATCATATTGTTTAGAACAACTGTCAAAGAGCATTTTACTGACTTTACCTGCATTACACGCTATACAATTGTAACCTTCAAATTGTACTTCAAAAGAGAAATCTCTTACCATTTCTTTATAGTAATTAGATTTAAATCTTTCAATAGTTTTACCAATTTCTATGTATTTTTTATAATCCAATTCTACATTAATCCAAGTATTAGATGATGGTGAAGTATCGTATGATTCTATTCCAGACTTAAAAAACTTAGTATCATCTCCATACTTAAATTTCCAAAGATCCCAATCACCAACAAACTTAATAAACATAGGAGCATCTTTCAACATATTTTCATTGAAATTTTTAATAACACCATCTCCTCTTGCAGTCATATGATGAATATATGCATATGTTAATTCACATCCAGCAAAACCATCATATCTTACTCCACGTAATTGAAATTCAAAATCTTTGTATTTCTCTATAGCAGTTTTATGATGATCTATCCACGTAATATCATTTGTAATAGATATTAATCTTCTCATATCATCAGGACTTATAGAAAAATCTACAATCCAAACCTGTTCATTTGGTTTTATTATATCAAATGGAAACTCATCAGTGTAATCGATAGATATCATACTATCATCAAATAAATCATGAATCCCTACATTTCTATGTACCAAATGAGCAGAACATTTACCATCTAAATCATTGTGATAAAAACACTTCATAAACTTATTCTCCTTTCAAGACCACTCAAAACTATCAAAACATTTTTTGTAATAATTTCCATTTATACAAAAAGATTTTCTTACTCTTTTATTTGCTTGACGTTTCCAAAATTTACTACTCGGCATAGTCCAATAACTATCATATCTATGTTCTCTATGTGCTCTTCTATCTCCATACTTTGATGGTCTCTTACCCAATCTGATATAATGAGATCTTTCATTCATAATTATTTTTAAGATATTTCTGATTCTATTACTTGATTTATATCATATTCAATTATTTTAGGAATAGATCCATTTTACCATTGCATTTTCTCTTGAATCTGACATTACAAAATATTCTGTTCCACAATCATTAGGATAAAATCTATATAATTTCATTTATTTTCCTTTCGATTACAGCAATAGTATCGTGTATTGCTCCACCATGACTTATTAACAAAATATGTTCTTTTTCAAATCCTCTACTTTTACCCATTACAGTTGAATGATATCCGAATGTCATTACTATTCCATTACTATTTAATATTGAAGGAATAGCATCTTTCAAAGCATTAAAAGGACTCATTATCTTTCCTTTATACATCTCCATTGACTTTCGAATTGCGTATGGAGGATCGAGTAATATAGTATCAAATTTCTCACCGTTCCTTTAAACTTGGACAAATCCAAGATGTTTAGGTTTGTAACAGGAACCGTAGATTCCTGTAAGAAATCGCTCCAGTATATTCAAAGCTGCATTTACATCAGCATTGTCTTTGTGGTTACACTTAAGACATTTGAATACTGTTCCTGAACGATTTCCCCTATCAATGCAACCACATTTGGAACAAGTTATACTGGTATTAAAAGGAAGCACAGTTCTGAAACTAACACGGTTAGCCTCACATGCTTGTTCAAGCCTCTTTAACCAATATCTCCAGTTCCAAGCACCGATAGAAGCACGAATACTTTTACTCAATCGTGCTTTGAGTTTTGTTTTATTTCCTAAATTTTTTAATCTCTCTACCACAATTAAATCTGGATCAAGAGACATAACTTTCTTTACACACTCATCTATATACTGCTTAATAGCTCTTCTTGCTCTTTTCTGACCATTAGAACCATGCTCACATCTTTTTATACGTTCTATCATTAGTTTAATCTCAGTACCTATTTGAATACCATTATTCAAAGATGCAAGAGCATTTATGCCAGTATCTATACCTATACAATTAACAGGCTCTTTTTTAGGTGGAGTTTCAACTTCAAAACTAAATTGTACATACTTATCTGTAATGATATAACTATTTAATCTTTTACCAATAGAAGCTATCTTATTAAAATGTTTATGGTATTTAATGGGTAAATCAAGTATATGCTTGTCGCCTACAGAAGCTATATGTAACCATGCATCAAATTCAGTAGACTCTTCGGATTCATTAAGATCAGCTATAGTGCAAGAGACATACATTCTTTTACCTTTATGAACAGGCATCTTCATTTTATCAGGTTTAGACTTCCATCTTTCTCTTGTAGCCTTGATCATGTCAATAGCTTCTCTTGCAGCAACTTTTCTCAAACGGGCACTTAACCAAGTCTCTTTAGGAAGATCAACTATATCTTTAAGAAGTTCAGCTTTAGAAGGAGTTCCATTCTTCCAAAAATGATCTATAAAGATATTACAAACTTTACCATACTCGGTAAGGATAGTTTGTAATTCTTCGGTTTTATGTTTTGTAGCAAATTTTAAGCTACATTTTGTTGATCTAACAAATTTCATTCTATTATGCTCTCCAAAACATCCTTTTTCTTTCTTCTATTCTCAGCACTTCTTTTACCATATATCTTGGATGAAAAGGAAGATATAAGAGATAACATATCTTCTACCAATTCATTCTCATAACTTTTAGGAAGAGTCTCTTCAACTATCTCTAAAGTCACATTATGGCTTTCAAAAAACTTTTTCAAGTAGTTTATATTAAATCTTGCTAATCTATCTTTATGCTCAACAATGACTTTAGATATTTTACCTTCTATACATAAATCCATAAGTTTTAATAATTTAGTTCTTTTATCTGACATACCAGAGCCAACTTCATCAAATACATATTCAACCTTATATTTTCTTTCTACACAGTAATCAAGCATTCTGCCTTTTTGTCGATCTAAGTCACCTTTTTGTTTTTGTTCGTGTGATGAGACTCTACAATAAATAGCCACACAATCAGTTTTCACTTCAATGGTATCTATACCCTGTAATGATTGTATCTCAGACAATAGATATCTTCTATGACCTCCCTTAGTCTTTTTAGATGTGATCTTACCATCAGATTCCCATCTTCTAAGAGTTTTTTGGTCAACACCAAGCATCTCAGATGCTTCTTTTATGCTTATAAGCTTATTCATCTGTTTCAAGTAAATCCTTATATTGATCCCTAACCTTATCATAGATTTTTTGAAATTCCTCAATAGTAGGAACTTCATCAAGTTCTATAACATGAGGAAAGATTCTTCCATCATCAAGCTCAAATTCTTCTTTAGTAACTCTTACGACCATAGGTTTTCTTTTCTCCATATTTAACCTTTCACTATGTATTTATATTAATAGGTTATTAAAATGTCCAAGTTTTTACAAAAATGTCTAAATTTTATTTAAATAGTTACAACCCCTATATTAAAAATTTACAGAGTAGATGTCTATTCCACTAGACATTTTTCTCCCGATAAAGTGCGGGAGAAAAAGGATTTGAACCTTTATTTTTAGTTCTTGCTGTACCTACTCTTCAAAATTTTTCATCTATTTATCGAAAGTCCTATCACAAAAGTAATTACAAGTAATATCAATACTAATCCTAATGGAATCCATACAGGACATAATACCCATACCCAAGACCAACTAATAACTCCACATAACTTCAGAACTGTAAATACTATTGCTAGTAAAGTTCCTATACCAATTCCACCACTTGAACCATTTGCCATATATACCTCCTTAATTTATTGGTAGGAGCGGAGAGATTTGAACTCTCATACCTCTGCTTATAAGACAGCCTTCTTCACCAATCGAAGTCACGCTCCTATTCAAAAACAACAATCATATTTATTTATATCTCTAATAGAAATACCTCTACCTTTTGATATATTTCATTCATTTTAATTCTCTCAATAATTTTTAATAATTAACTCAGTCGATTTTTTAGATTGTTTAATTTCTGATTCTTTTCCTGAACATCTCATAACATACTTGGTATCAAATTTGTATATATTATAAGTAGAAAATAATTCTCTAATATATTCATTATCATTATAAGATATAAGCCATTTACATTTACATTCATTTATAGAATTTCTAAAATCCTCATGATTAAACATTCTATGTAAACTACCTTTATTATTTCCATACAAAGCATGTTTAATATCATATGGTGGATCTAAATAAATAAATGTCTTTTCATCATTTGTCAAAACTTCACTATAATCTAAATTAGTTATTTTAACATCTTTCAATATATCTGTATATTTCTGTAAATTAATTATTCCATTATCTGAAAAGTTTTGTACATATGCTTGTGGAGCATAACTCGAATTCTCAGTCAATCCTGAAAAAGAACACTTATTGACTATATAGAAAGCACAAGCAATTTGAAATTCATCTTTAGATGTCTTCAATATATCCAAACATTTCTCGAACAAATTTCTCCCAACTATATTATCAGGATATTCTTTTTTCTTCGATAAAATTGCATTTGATAATTCTGTAGAATTCTGTTGTAATTCTTTCCAAAAACAATATAAGTTGTAATATTTATCATTTATCCAGTATTGTTTATCTGGATAAGTTTGTTTCATGTAAATAAAAAAAGATGCTCCACCTAAAAAAACTTCTCTATACTCATTCCATTCAGAATTAGGAAGATAATCCTTTAGATATTTAACTAACCTACTTTTACCTCCCGGATATCTCAATGGAGTTTTTATCAAAGAACTCATCAAAAATCTCCTCATATTTCCTTAAAAAACATCTTTGCTTCACGTTCATATGCTTCTTTACTTGAAGATCCATGAACATAATTTACTGATGTAGATTTACCAAACATATATCTAATTGTACCTACTCTTGCTTGAGAAGGATCAGTCGATCCCATCAACTCTCTCCATTTACTTATTACATCTTCACCTTCAAGAATCATCACAACAAGATCTTTATTACTCATATGTTTAACATAAGGAAGATAAAAATCTTTCCCTTCATGTTCTTTGTAAAACTGTTTTACTTCATTCTCTGTCATTTGAATAAGTCTTATATCTACAATTTTTATTCTATTAAGATCTAAAAGTTTGTAGATAAATGATGCAATATCTTTTCTTTCATCTGTGAAAACTTCTGGTTTAAGAATAGCAAACGTTCTTTCAATCATTTTAAATTCTCCATTTTTGTTGGAAGCGGAGGTTGGATTCGAACCAACGTCATCTTTGTGAGATGTCGAGTTTATGAGGCTCGTGAGTTAGACCACTACTCTACTCCGCAATGTATTTACAAAATATAGCATTTTCTTTTAATTAAGTCAAGATATTTTTTAGAAAAATGTTAAAAATAAACCTTAATGCAAACTGCTACGAACCCGTAGGGCGTTTTGCTGGATGCAAAACGTGAATCCTGAATGGTTGCTTCTTAAGTCTTTGTAATTAGTAAGGTTACTGTGAAGAGTTAAACAAGGTTGAACATTTTTTTCTGTTTAGGTGTGATTGTTGGAGCACCAACAACTGCGGTGTATACTGCATCCCAGTGAGTATGATCCATTTTACCTAAATACAGATCTTGATTATTAGTAATAGTCGAAATTACCTTAATTTTATCCTTAGGTATGATCCTTGTACAATCTACATATGAATTGTGTCTTAAATAATTACATCCGTCGTATTTGTTGATTGCGATTTGCAAACTGTGAGTAACACTTCCCGGTTTATGGACATTCTCATTTAGGTTACTATTTATAAACAGGAGTGCAAATTCATTAACCGATTCACCAATTATCACAAATCTTTTTTCTTTAGGGGGGTGTTGTTGAGAGCTCGTAGAGTTTTATTACAGATCTTATTTTTATAACTTTACCGATATAATCACTTTGATTTTCTTCCGGGAAAAACTCCCCAAGCTTAGTCATTTTATTCTTCAACTAAAAGGTATCGGTTTTGTTCTACCTCTTTAATGTATTCGATCTCATCCTGGTTCAATCCAGATGCAGAAGCAATATCGAGTAAATTCATTGGATAACCTATGGCTGTGTTTTCAAATGTAAGATTAGCATTTTCTGAAATAGATTTGTCCAAACATTCAAAATCACTTTGAGAAAACTCATCACCATCGTAATCATTAAGTGGATTAATGAACATTTTATCTATGACTTCAAAATCACAGCAGTTACTCTTTCCATCTCTGCATTTTTTAATAATTTTGTATAATTCGTCTTGAACCGGACCGTAGGGAATTGCACAAAAACCACCAAATACCGGTTGTTTGTATAATTTGAGAGATTCTTTATCTGCGAAATACATTATCTTAAAAATACGATGAATATCAGGTCTTACACCCCGTTCAAGAAGCATTTTAGAAATATAGAGTAACCCGGATATTAATTTGGAATTTTCACATGTATTCATTTCATTTACCCTTCTTGCTTCTCCGTTACTCATAATTCACTCCTTGAAAAGTTTAGGTGTTCAATTATTCCGGCCGGTAGAAACCAGTCTTTATACTTTGACTTTTCCAACAGCCATACTTTATAATTTGTTTCACCAGACAGTTTAAAATCTTCCATAAAAATTTTTCGAAATGCTTCGAAAATCACAGGCACAAGTCTGCACCTATTCTGCATGTCTCCCATTTTAGCCCGTAACCGTTTTGCAAATTCCAGATCATTTCCGAAGTACAAGCAGTTATCCATATATGGTACGAAAACTGGATGATCAGGAAATGGTATTTCACTTAATGGCTGTGTATCCCAATCAGCGTACCATGTATAAGGCTCTGTCAACAGCATATCCACTCTCAGCCAGTTTGATTTACAGCGGTTATCGCATGGTAAACTGGCGTAAGGTTCTGGAAACTCAGTGATCAATTCGTAATCAATGTCATGTTCCTGAGCGTATTGTTTCCAAAAATCAAGACAGACTTGAATCTGTTCAGGAATAAAACCTACTGCGATTTGAAGAATTTTCATATCTCCACCCTTATTTATGCCTTAACCACCGGAATTTTGTAGTTAGTACCGTTCCTTTAAACTTGGACAAATCCAAGATGTTTAGGTTTGTAACAGGAACCGTAGATTCCTGTAAGAAATCGCTCCAGTATATTCAAAGCTGCATTTACATCAGCGCAGTACTCATATCCTTAACATATCTTGCCACATTATTAATAGGTTTCAAATAAATTGTTTGACCAACTTCTAACTTCATAATTAAACTCCTATATCTCTTTAATATCTATATTTAAATATTTCTCTATCCACCTTGCAACCAAATGTCTATGACAAAATTTACCTGATTTTTCCCAACATAAAATAATAGCATCTTCACCTAACATATTGTAAATTTCAACAGGATCAAGTTTATCTAAAACTTCTTTTTGATATTGTTCTATGTAGAACTCTTCATCTCCATCTTCTTTATACTTTTTAAAGAACCAATATTTAGGAGCAAGAATTTTTAACTCTTTCCCTAAATACCAATCAGGACTCTTCCCTGCTATCGATACTGCATTTGGATGATTACCTGACTTTGCGAAATAAGAAGTTTTCATTAATTTTCCTGAAGAAAAATAATTTAGGCATGGAAGAATTCGAATCTTCACTTTACATTTTTTGAGAATGTTGTCTCTACCAATTGGACTACATGCCCATATATTAAAGTAAGTGTGGAGGGATTCGAACCCATCACTTAACTCGCCTTAAACAAGTTGCCTCTACCAGTTGGGCTACACACTCATTTTTATAATATTTTTTAATTATTCCACAAATAGTTGTTTTTGCATATCCTAATTCTTTTGCTATTTCTATCTGTTTTTTACCTTCTTTATACATTTTCAAAACAGTATTAACATCTGCTGGTTTTTGTTTTTCTTTATAATCATAATTATAAATTACATCTTTATATTTTTCAAATCTATCTTTATCAAAATGTAAATTTTGATGACAATTTGCACACAAAACTATACATTTATTAATTTCATTTTCTATTTTTTCTTTCACTTCTAAACAACTTTCTTCAAAAATATGCACCATATTCAATTTTAAAAGTTTATCTTTTTTATGATGAAAATCTAAACCTCCAATATACTTATCATATCCACATATTTCACATTTATAGGTGATGTTCTGTATTTACAATTCATTCTCTGTACTGCCTCTCGTATTTGTTCCCGCTGTGTTTTTCCTTGACAGCCTCAACAAACTCCGGTTAGGATGTCAGGTTGAAGCAGTTGTTAGGCTTCTTTTGCTATCTCTACCAGATAATCCATAAACGCTTTTGGTGTAGCGTTTGTCTCTCAATTAAAAACCCCTGAGTGGAATCGAACCACTGTCAAAAGATTAGAAGTCTATTGCACTATCCACTGTACTACAGGGGCAAAAATTGCGTTCCTGAACGAATCCACCAACCGCCCACATTAAGTGCTTGCCAGTGCTCTTTATCTAATTGTAAGAATTTTATACACATTTTTAAATGCTTCTTATTTTTCTTACAATGACAAGAACGGAACGCTTTAATTTTTTAAATTCACAGGATGAGTTTTAGCGTTTTCAGATTAAATGTCTGATGCTTTTAGTTTGCTGAACTCATCCTTCAGAATATTTTAAATATAATATCTTTTTCTACTATTATCAATATATTTCTTTAAAAAGTGTTGAATGGTAGCAGAGAGAAGAGTTGAACTCCTTATCTTCAGGAGTCGTGTACTACCATTATACGAAACTGGCTTAATAACTT
>Ga0208198_1003631_pt1 | contig 10373 bp, 6 predicted proteins | sample AD_JPNTR2_MetaG_FD_184446 | JGI IMG/M metagenome (GOLD analysis project Ga0208198, IMG submission 184446) | Active sludge microbial communities of municipal wastewater-treating anaerobic digesters from Japan - AD_JPNTR2_MetaG (SPAdes) (version 2) | ecosystem: Engineered > Bioreactor > Anaerobic >... | reverse complement strand
CGGCAAGTGTTGGCGGCATGGCTGGTTTGTCGTGGCAACCTTGGGCGGGCATGCCACACGAGGGGCGCCACTTGAACGCGGGAATCGCGCGACTATCGTTTAACAACAGGTGTTCGGGCTGTAAGAAGCTCGGGTTAGGTAAAAAGAAGGGAGAGATATGGAATCTTCGCATCCGCAATGTTCGCCAATGCAGCCGCTGGTCACCCGCGTGGCTCCGGACTTTGTTGCTCAGGCCGTGCTGCCGGACAACACGTTTGCCGAGCTGCGACTGTCGCAATTTCGCGGCAAGTACGTGGTGTTGTTCTTTTATCCGCTGGACTTCACGTTCGTCTGCCCATCGGAGGTGATCGCGTTTGACAAGAAGCTGCCGGCGTTTCGCGAGCGAAATTGCGAGGTGATCGGCGTTTCGGTGGATTCGCACTATTCGCACTGGGCCTGGAAGAACACGCCGCGCGAGAAAGGCGGCATCGGGCAGGTGCAGTTCCCGATCGTGGCTGACCTGACGAAGAAGATCGCGCGCGACTACGGCGTTCTCCTGGAAGACGGCGGCGTCGCGTTGCGTGGGTTGTTCCTGATCGACCGCGAGGGGGTCGTCCGGCACGCGGTAATCAACGATTTGCCGCTGGGCCGCAATGTGGACGAGGCGCTGCGAATGGTGGACGCGCTGCGCCACTATGAAAAGCACGGCGAAGTGTGCCCGGCTAATTGGCGGCAGGGCGAAGAGGCGATGAAGCCGAGCGCGGACGGCGTGGCGAAATACCTGGCCCAGCACGGATGATGTGACTTAGCATGCTCTGAGAAGACAAGGAATGTCCTGCCGTTCTGCGCGTGCTTAGAACGGCGGGTGTTCAGGCGAGGCTCTTGGCAAGCCGCGGCTGAGGAGCCTCGCCTTTCATTGTTTCGTGGGGGCCAACGGCAATTTGGACGGGAGCGGATGGGAATCGAACCCACCAAGGACTGCGGGTACAGCCCTTCAACGGCTTTGAAGGCCGCGGTGCCCACCAGGTGCACGGACGCTCCCTGATTGCGAAGCATGTTAGTCGGCGGCGGGGCGGTGGGCCAGTGCGAGTTATGAGCATATGAGCGACAAAGTGGGGCAGCGCTCTGATTACCCTTCGTGGTTCAGGGAGCGCCGGAGGCGGCGGGCGTGGTGGCCAGGCGCTCCAGGACGCGTTGGCGCTCGGTATCTTGCGGCGGGCTGTGCAGGAGATATTGGCGGTAGTGGCGGGCCGCGGGTTCGTAGTGCTGGGCCAGCCATTCGGCGTCCGCCAAGCGCAGGGCCAGGGCGGGATCGTCCGGACGAAGGCGCGCGGCGCGGTAGCAGAATTCGCGTTCCAGGTCGTGATCGCCGCGCTGGGCGTAGTAGTCGGCCAGGCTGAGGTAGGCCTTCGCCAGCGTCTGGTCATGCTCTTGCGGGTCGCGTGCGGCGCGCAGGCGGATGTAGCGCAGATAGTCGTCCGGGGCGCCGGCTTGCAGGGCGATGTCCGCCAGGGCGTCTAAGTCGGTCGGCTGGGCGTCAGCAAGAATGGCGGTTTCGTGGGCTTTGGCCAGCGCCAGGGCTAGTTCGGGCTTGCACAGGGCCAGCCACAGGCGCGCGTGTAGTAGATGGGCGGCTGGTTGGTCAAAGCCGCCGTCCAGGGCTCGCCGCAGGCGGAACCAGGCGGAGTCGCTGGTGCAGCAGAGAAAGCGGTCCGGGCCGCGCTGCTCGACCAGGAGGAAGTCACCGGAGAACTGGCCGAGGCGCCCGTTTGTGATTTGGCGTACCGTCGATTTGCCGAGGATCTGGCCTAGGCCGAACCAGGCCTGAGCCGCCCGGAAATCGACGGCTGGAGTAGGGCCGTGTTCGCGTTCGAAATCACGCACCAGAGCCAAGGCGGCGGCCCAGTGTCGTTGGGCCAATTTGGCGTCGATGTGTGCCAACGGCTGCGCGTCCTCTGGCAGCGAGGGGTGTGTGCTCTGCGCCGCGGCGGGGAACGTCAACCTCCCAGCCGCCAAAAGGGCCAACGTCGCCAATAATGAGAGTGATGTCGGCCAGGCTTGCGGCTGCTGCGGCGAGCATTTCAGCCGGAGACAACGGCGGCTGCCTTTAAAGATCGCTGAGACTTGCGGTGTACAGGACTTCTCGGTTCGCATACGCTATCAAGCGGCGAAACGGGCGGCCGATGGCCCACTGGGCCGTTGTGTCGCATGCATTGTGGGCGAAACTAGTGCCGAGTGCAATCTGATATGGATGCGCACGCTCTTGAGTGTCTCGATTTTCCCCGGATTCGCGATTTGTTGGCCGGCTATGCTTCGTGCGGGCTGGGCAAATCGCTGGCCAAACACATTCAGCCGGTGGCACGAGCGGATCTCGTGCGTCGCTGGCTGAGTCAGGTTGAGGAACTGCAACGGCTGGAGTTGGAGCGGGGGCTGCCGCCGTACGGCGGGATCAGCGATGTGCGTGAGGTCGTCAAACGCTGTGCGCCCCCGCTGCGCGTGACCGTGGAAGAGATGGCGCAAATCGGCAGCACGTTGGCCGGCACGCACGCGGTGGCGGCGTACCTGCGCGACCTGCCCGAGGGACACCCGGAGCTGCAGCACCTGAAGGAGCGCATCGGCGATTTTGAGCCGCTGGCGCTGCGCATTCGCGGGGTGATCGACGAGCGCGGCCGCGTGCGCGACGACGCCAGCCCGAAGCTGCAGCGAGTGCGGCGCGAGATCGAGGAGGCGTCTGGAGAGATCGGGCACGCGGTGGAGCGCCTGCTGCACGAGCCGCAGGTGCGGCGCTTACTGCAATACCCCAATCCCACGTTCCACAACGACCGAATCGTGCTGCCGTTGCGGACGGAGTACCGCGGGCGGCTGCCGGGGATAATTCACCGCGCCTCGGACAGCGGGGCGACGTTGTACGTCGAGCCGGCGCAGGCGGTGGAGCTGAACAACCGGATCACCAACCTGCGGGTCGAGGAGCAGGAGGAAGTGAACCGGCTCTTGTGGGAGCTGGCTCACGAAGTACACCTGAACGAGAGCGAAATTCTCAAGGCGCTGGACGCGCTGGCGGTACTCGACCTGATTACGGCCAAGGTGCGCTTTGCGCGTGATTTCGAGCTGTGTTGCCCGCGAATCAGCGAGGATGCGGTGCTGAACGTCAAGCAGGCGCGGCACCCATTGTTGGTTGATATGATGCGGCGGCGGCAGGCTCAGGATGGCGATAGTGACCACGTCGTGCCGATTGACTACCGCCTGGGTGAGGATTTTGACCTGTTGATCATTACGGGTCCGAACACGGGCGGGAAGACGGTTACGCTGAAGACTATTGGGCTGATCGGGCTGATGGTCCAGGCGGGTCTGCCCGCGCCGGTGGCGCCCGGCAGTCAGGTGGGCATTTTCAGCAATGTGCTGATCGACGTGGGCGACGAGCAGAGCCTGCAACAATCGCTGAGCACGTTCAGTGCGCACTTGAAACGGCTGATGGGGATGCTGCGGCGGGCCAGCAAGCGAACGCTGGTACTGCTGGACGAGCTGGGGGCCGGCACGGATCCGGACGAAGGGGCGGCGATCGGCAAGGCGCTGCTGGACGAATTTCTGCGGCTGGAGACCCGCTGCGTGGCGACCACGCACCTGGGGGCTCTGAAGGGCTACGCCCTGACGCGCCGGCGGGTGGAGAACGCATCGGTCGAGTTCGACCCGGAGACGCTGCGGCCGACGTATCGCCTGCGGATTGGTGAATCCGGCAGCAGCAATGCGATTGAGGTTGCGGCGCGGCTGGGAATGCCGAAGCGTTTGGTAGTGGCTGCGCGGCGGAATCTTTCGCGCAAGGCGCGGGCGCTGCGGGCGGCCCTGCAAAGCACCGCGGACGTAAAGCGTCAGGCGGAAGAGGCACGGAATGCGGCCGACGCGGCGCGCGAAGAGGCGGACCGCGCGCAGACGGAGGCAGGGGCAGCCCGGGCCGTGCTCCAGCAACAGCAGCAGGATTTCCAGACTTGGGTAACACGAGTGGTGCATCTGCAGCCGGGTGACGCGGTACGGGTGCGCAACTTCGATCGCGACGGCCGGATCGTGCGGCTGCGTCTGGATCAGCACCGGGCGGAGGTGAACGTGGGGGCGTTTGCCGTCGAGGTGCCGCTGGGAGACATTCTGCCGCCGGAAACGCCGCCGCCTCCGCCGCGTCCGGTTCCGGCCGTGCCTGTTCAAGTGCCGCGCAAGAAGCGGGAGAAGGTTGCGGCGGCGGGGACAGCAGGGGCACAGTCGCCCGCGGGTGGTCGAGGCGCGGAACATCGTCCGGCACCGGGCAAGGGGGCGGGGCCTTCGCCGCGAGCGCCGCGCCCGCCCCGGCCGTCGTTGCCATCGCTGACGGCAGAGCAAGCGGCGAAGCTGGTTGCCGGCGATCAGGTTTACGTACGGCGGTTCGAGCGGGAGGGGCAGTTCGTGCGGATCAAGCCGGGCAAGCAGGTGGCGATTGTGAGCGTGGGAGCGATGGAGGCTGAGGTCCCGTTTGAAGGTCTGGCGTTGCCGATGCGGCGCAGGGATGGACGGCCGCGGCAAGGCGCGCGAGGCGCGGAGCGAAGAGATAGGGTGCGAGCGGGTAAGGCTCCCGAAGGTCAAACACCTGGCAGCCCGCCGCCGGAGCCGCCCAGCGCGAAGCCGAGTGCAGGTAGCGCGGACCCCCCGAGTGTGGGGAGCGCGGGACCAAGCGCGGGAAGCACGGAACCGAGCGCAGGAGGCGCTGGGTCAAGCGCAGGGAGCCCGGAGCCGAGTGCAGGGAGCCCGGGGCCGAGTGTAGAGAGAGAATCGGGGTCGCCGCCGGAATCGCCCGCAAGTTGATTCGGGACGCGGGTGCCATGCCCAAGCTGTAAGCGCGGGCATGCCCCTGTGATTTCCGGCGTTGCGGCGTCGGGGGGTAAACGGTGACGGCATGCCCGGGCCGCTACGCGGCTTGGGCATGGCACCCGACGGGGCGGGGGGCCGAGCGGGGGCTGACTAGATGGGCGGCGGCCGGGGCAGTATACTGCGTGGTCGACCACGACGAGGTGAGCCGCCGGGCCGGTGAGTGGACGGAGCGCCGGCTCGGGGTAGCAGGAGCCGTTCGATATGGGCGATGAACTGGAAGTGATGGATCAGGCTCCGAGCGGAGGAGATGGTCAGGCCAAAGAACCGTTTTTGAACAAATACTTCAAGGCCACCATTCGGATGAAGGTTTCTGACCTGCACCTGAAGGCGGGTTCGCCGCCGCGCGTGCGGGTGCGGGGCGACCTGCGGCCGCTGACGGGCGGGCCGCTGACGGCCGATCAGATTCGCGACGGCATCTTCGAAATGATTTCGCCGCGCTTGCGCCAGATATACGAAGAAAAGGGCGCGGTGGATTTCGCGTACGATGTTGGGCCGCCAGGGGATGCCGACCGTTTCCGCGTGAATGCGTTTCAGCAGCGTGGCAAGATGTCGGTGGCGGCGCGGCGTGTGTCGCGTGAGATTCGGAACTTTGAGAGCCTGAAGCTGCCGCCGTCGATATCCAAGATTGCCGAGTTGCACCAGGGGTTGGTGCTGCTGGCAGGTATCACCGGTTCGGGCAAGAGTACCACCATCGCGGCGATGGTGGATTACATCAACGAGCGCTTTCCGGTGCACATCGTGACGATCGAGGACCCGATCGAGTACCTGTTCACCGACAAGAAGGCCTGCATCAACCAGCGCGAGATCGGGATCGACGTCGAGAGCTTCCCGGACGCGCTGAAATACCTGATGCGCGAGGACCCGGACGTGGTGCTGATCGGCGAAATGCGCGACCAGGAGACGTTCAGCGCCGCGTTGCATGCGGCCGAAACGGGGCACCTGGTTTTCGGCACGATTCACGCTTCGAGCTCGTCGCAAACGATTTCGCGTTTGCTGGACCTGTTCCCGGAAGGTTCGCGGCGGCTGGTGCGGCAGACGCTGGAGTTCAACCTTCAGGCGATCATCTGCCAGAAGCTGATTCCGTGCGTAAAACCCGACTGTCCGCTGGTTCCGGCGGTGGAAATCATGATTTCCAATCCGTCGATCCGGAAGTTGATTCGCGAGGAGCGCGACAACGAGATCGTGGACGTGATCCGGGCGTCCTACGACGCGGGCATGATCGATTTTACCGAGCACCTGCGGCAACTGGTGGCGACCGGCTACATCGACCACGCCACGGCGTACGAGGCTGCCCCCAACCCGGACGAACTGCGAATGGCTTTGAAGGGCATCCGGGCCGCCTCGGCGGGCATACTAGGTTGAGTAATCAGTTGTTTGATGTGAGTTGTCAGCCTGGTGCGGCGCATCCAGGCGGCGCCTGGCCGGGGCGCGCTGCGTGCTGACGGGAGAACGTATGCTGCTGGCGTACTTGTCTACAATGGCCCAGTTTACGGGGGACAGCATATATGTCAGTCCGCTGAAGCTGCCGGCGATTTTGGTGGTTTTCGTGCTGTGGACGTTCCTGGCCCAGTGGGTCGACAAGGACACAGTAGCGGTAAACACGTTCCGAATACTGTGGAACACGGTGGTCGTGGCTTGCGGCGTGATCGGGGTGGTGATCGCGCTGCTGGTGCCGAACTTCCTGATCGGGTTTCCGGTATTTGTAGCGGCGGTTTTGACTGGGGGGATAGTGTACGTCGTTCATCGCAACGGGCTGGTGACGCCCGAACACACGGTTTTGACGGCGGCCCATTTTCGACGCCTCCGCGAGCAGGGGCTCAAAGGCAAGAAGCAGGTCAAGGAAGTAAAGGAGCGGGTGCGCGTGACCGGCGCCAACCGGCAGGTGGTCACCATCCCGGACGACGAGGTGGAGCGCGAGCAGTACCGCCTCATGCAAGACTTGCTCTTCGACGCGTTTTGGCGCCGCGCGGCTATCACGGACATCACCCCCGCCGGACAATCGACGAGAATCACGTACCTGATCGACGGCGTGCCGACGGAGCGCGAGGGCTTGCCGCGCCAGGAGGGCGACGCGGTCCTTCTGTACCTCAAACGCATCGCCGGCCTGAACCTTGAAGAACGCCGTAAGCCACAGCGCGGCAAGATCACGGTCGCCCTTGGGGACAGCAAGCATACGGTGGTGCTGCAATCGGCCGGCACGACGGCCGGAGAACGCCTACGGCTGCGCGTGGTCGGGCCGGAGGGTTCCTGCAAGGTGAAGGACCTGGGTTTCACGGAAACTCAATTGCAGCAGGTGCGGGCGGTGATGGGATTACCGCGCGGGCTGGTTCTGCTGACGGCCCCGAAGGGGAACGGCCTTACGACGACGGTCTACGGGTTTGTTCGCTCGCACGATGCGTTCTTGCAGAACATCCAGATTTTGGAGTACGACCGCGAAATTGAAGTTGAGAACGTGACGCAGCACCTATTCGTGCCCAAGGATGAGAGCACGTTTTCGGGCGAGTTGCAGAAGATCGTGCGGAGCGACCCGGACATTTTGGTGCTGCCGGAAGTTCGCGATAAGGAAACCATGCAACTGGCCACCAAGGCGGCCGCGGAGAAGGCCAAGGTTTACGTTGGGTTCAACGCGGACAACGTATTCGACGCGCTGCGCAAGTGGACGGCGCTCGTGGGCGACAAGGGGCTGGTGGCCAAAGGCTTGGTGATGATTACGAATCAGCGCCTGGTGCGGGTGCTGTGCTCGGAGTGCAAGGAGCGCTACAAACCCGATCCGGGCATGCTGCGCAAGCTGAACATGCCGCCGGAGGCCATGCTGCACCGTCCGCCGGAGCCGACGTACGACAAGCGCGGCAACCTGATTGTCTGCCAGGCCTGCCAGGGAACGGGTTACGTGGGGCGCACGGGGGTGTTTGAGGCACTGATCGTGGACGACGAGGTGCGCCGCGTGATTCGGGCGGCGGGCAGCATCTCCGAGGTGGAGTCGTTCGCGCTGAAGCGCGGCGGCGTCGGGCTACAGACGCCGGCCATGGCCAAAGTTCTCAACGGACTGAGCAGCATTCAGGAAATCGTGCGCGTGCTGAAAGGCCAGAGTGCGCGTCCCGCGAGCGGGTCCGGCCCGGCGGGCAGTCCGGCGGGCGCCAGTTCGCGGCCGGCCCCGTCGTCCCAGGCCGGCAAGACCCCCCGCTAAGACCGGAGCTTATGCATGATACTTAACATCGCGGTATTGGCGCTGATTTTGGCGATCACGTTCATGCACTCGCTCTTCGGCCTGTTCAGCGGGCTGATTAATGCGATGTGTGCGATCACGGCCATGTGTGTGGCTTTGGGATTTTCCGAGGCGGTCAATGCGCTGGCGGTTGAGCAGGGCATGCCGCCGAGCTACTCGCTGGCGGTGACGCTGATGGTGTTGTTCGTGGTAACGCACTTGGTCTTGCGGCTCGCGGCGGACAATTTGATCCGCGGCAACGTGCATGTACCGCGGGCGTTGGACGTAGGGGGCGGGGCGGTTTGCGGAGCGCTGATCGCCATGATCAGCGTGGGAATGCTGGTGATGGCGTTCCTCGCGTTGCCGTTTGGCGGGCGGGTGGCGAAGTTCTCGCGCTACGAGCGGACGGAAAACGTGCAAGACGACGGGCTGGTCAAGTTTGAGCGTCGCAGCGTGTGGCTCAAGCCGGACGAGTTTACTGCCGGCTTGTTCAGTCTGCTCAGCGGGGGGAGTCTCAAACACCAGCATGCTTTCGCGGAGGTCTATCCGAGCTTTGCCGAATGGGTAACTTGGACGGGGAATACGGTACAGCCCGAATCGGCGACCTCGCCGGGGCACGATAGCAAGTCGGATGGTTTTGGGTCGCGGGGGTTGGCCATTCAAACTTGGTGGGTGCACAAGGGCTCCTTGGATGCGTATTACCGGACGAAGCTGCCCGCCAAAGGCGTGTCGGCCAGGGAGCTTGAATTCAAGCCGCTCGCGTATAAGCCGGCCCCGGGCAAGCAACTCGTCGGTGTGCGGCTGAAGCTCATGGCGGCGGCCGCCGACCCGCATGAAAGCGCGCGTGTTCACCGCTTCCGGCCATCGATGCTGCGCGTCGTGGGGGTGGAGAACGGCGTTCCGCGGCAGTACGTGCCTCGTGCGTTAGGCGGGGTTATTGCGGGAGAGGACAAGATTCGCCTGGTCGACGTGGATAACAACTTCGCGCTGTCGGCGCGGGAGAACGAAACGCTCGTGGAGGCCTACTTCGAAGTGGGCGAAGATTTCGAGCCTCGTTTTGCGGAGTATCGCCGCTTCGCGCGGGCCGTGTTTCCGAAAGAGAAAGCGGCCGCGGCGCCGGCGGACAGATTGGTGGGCGAGGACACGTCGTCCGCGAAGAGCCGCGCCAGCGGGGCATTCATGCAGGCGGTTGTGGAACGCGGCACCGGCTGCCTTTCCGAGCTGCCGTACGCTTTGTCGGCCTCCAAGCTCAGGGCTATGGCGGGGGTAGAGTTGAAGGATGGCGCGCTGAAGTGCGGGCGGATTCACGGTTTAGTGGAAGATCTGACAGGGGCGGGCGGCGACAAGGTGAAGCAGTTTGTGTTGCCCGAGGGGCAGGGGCTGTTCCAACTGCGCTTCAAGGCTCGGCGGGCGGCGTCGCTGGCCGGCAAAGTTTTCGATTTTGTGGCAAGCGTTACGAATCAGTACATGGCGGTTGCCCGGGGGGGTGAGCGCTATTCTCTGGCGGGTTACTACGCCGTGGTGAAGCGGTCAGGGGCTGACTACCTGGAGCTGTACCTTACCTGCGAGGAAGAAGCGGCGGCCGGGCGCAGCATGCTGGAATTCAAGCAGATCACGAACACCGAATTGCGAGAGCGCGACACGGAAATCGGTCTGCTGTTCTTCGTGCGGTTGGGAGAGGTCATCACGGGCGTTGAAAACCAGAAGCGACAGGGGGTGGAGTTCGCGCCGCCGGGCTACAAGATCCAGTAGCGCGCTAGAACTTCTGTAGCGCGCCCGGACGCCCAGTAGCGGACACGAGCATCGAGTACCGCGCCCGAACATCCAGTAGCGCGCCCGGATGCGGTCTGATAAGGTTGGCCCCGCGCGCCAACGCGGCGAAGGGGCCTGGTTGGCGCCGCGGGCCAACGCGCCGAACTGGCTTGGTTGGCGCCGCGCATCCAACGCCCGGTAAACGCGGGCGATGCCCCTGGCGGCGCAAGCCGGCAAGCGTGCAAGCTGGTGCGGCCGTTCAGGCTGCCATGCTACCGCGGCTGCTTCGGCCGCCGTGTCCCGGCTGTCCCGGCTGCTGGGCTGCCGTCCATTCGGCTTGACAGCAACGCACGGTCTGGTAGGCTTTGGATGTTCGGGGCTTCGATCCCGGACGTCATTCTGGTCCCCGCTAGCTCAATGGTAGAGCACCCGGCTGTTAACCGGGTTGTTGTAGGTTCGAGTCCTACGCGGGGAGCTTTTAGCCCGCATCGAGCACGATGCGGGCTAAATTTTCGCGCCGACCACGCTCCAAGAACCGCGCACATAT
>Ga0208198_1003623_pt1 | contig 10389 bp, 10 predicted proteins | sample AD_JPNTR2_MetaG_FD_184446 | JGI IMG/M metagenome (GOLD analysis project Ga0208198, IMG submission 184446) | Active sludge microbial communities of municipal wastewater-treating anaerobic digesters from Japan - AD_JPNTR2_MetaG (SPAdes) (version 2) | ecosystem: Engineered > Bioreactor > Anaerobic... | reverse complement strand
TCCGCCATGGGGACTCCAGCCTCTTTATTATAGGTTTTCTCAAAGAAGATAGACAGGGTGTCATAGAGGTCCGGCAGGCTGTAAAAAGCTAGTGCAAAGTTGATACCCGTTGGTTTTAAAATAGTAAAGGATGAGAAGGAGATGATCGGCTTTTTTGCGATCATAATACGGGTCTGATTTTTAGCGACCATCTGTTCCAGTTCGCTGAACCGCAGCGGAATTTGCTCGCTGGACGAGCGCACATAGGGCTCTATGGCCTTATGGGGATAATTCGGTGGTTCAATAAGGACATGCAGTTTTTTACCGTTGGTTTGAAAGGTGAGTCCTTCTTCGGTTAAATAGATCGATTTGACTCCCGAATAGGATACAATTTCATACCGTGAATAGGCTGATGTATTGCTGAAAAAAGAGGAAATGATATATCCCTCATCTTTTGGCAGCTTATCCTGGGCGTAAGCTTCAAAAAGATCCATCGCTTTGCTTGGCATTGTTCCCTCCAGTTCTTAATTATAGTTTTTTTTGTGAATTCGGCAACTTATTTTTTCTATTTTGCCGAATATTTGCTTCCTTTTCGTATCGATCGGCCATTTCTAATATACCCTGTCTCTTATATACTAGGGCCATCCGTTGATAAGGTCGGGGATCCTCTCCGTTTCGAGCAGCGGCTTCCCGATAGGCATCTAAAGCCTGCTCAATTTTTTTATCCCGATAGGCCGCATCTCCAAGTGCCAGGGCTACTTCCACAGAATTTTTAAAATGTTTCACCGCCTTCTCCAGTATCGGATAGGAATACTTTTTTAAATTGGATCTATCCATACAGCCTATGAACTCGAGCAGAAGACCGATGTTTTGGGGATCCTCCTTAAGGACACCCTTGAGAAGAATTGCCGCATCCCGGTATCGGCGGTTTTTCCGATAAACATAGGCCAGTAGCCGTCTCAAGGTTCTATTATCTGTTTCCCAGGTGAGGAGGTCTTCTAATTCAGTCTGGGCCGCTTCGTACTGCTGCTGCTTAACCAGGAAGAGGGCAAATTCTCTGCGGATCCTCAGGTTATCGGGCCAATGTTCGAGATAGGTTTTATACCGTTGAATTAAAGTACCAACTGCGTCCGTTTGTCCTTCCTGAACAAGCAGTTCAAGAGATGCTATTGATCCTAGATAAGCCCGTTCGTGCAAAGTCTGAACCTGAATGGTGCGGGCATACCAGCCTTCAGCCAGATCAGGCAGGCCTATATGAAAATACCGTTGGGCCAAGGCAAACATTAACTCTGGACTGGGGCCAGTGTTTTTGATTGCCTGCTGCAGCTGGGCAATAACTGCCTTGTCATCCTGTGATGCATGGTCTATGGCAAGAGCTCTGAACCGCTGAATGATGGCCGAGTCCCCATTCATCCGTTGTAGTATATTCAGGGTTTTTTGCAGGGTTTCCCAGTCTTCCCGTTCCCATGCGAGCATTAACTGGGCATAACGCAGTTCTATTTGCTGGCTGGCAATTTCAAGGGCCTTGGAAAGGTGATTGTAAGCCCTTTCCAGATCTCCTAAGTTACGGAGGGCTTCGGCATACATGGCATGGACCATGGGGTCCGGTCCCCGTTTCCTGAGCCATAGCCCGCAGGCCCGTGCGGCCCTGTTCCATGCTCCTTCCGCAAGAAAAGAACGGATCATGAACCGTTCGACAAGTTCAGCATTCCAGCTTAGTTCCGGTACTTCTCCGCCTAATTCGCGGATGATTTCTATTTCTTCCAGGGCTTCCTGGGTCTGGTTCAGGGCCATGAGAAGGGTAGCCCTGTACCAGCGGATGCTGGTATCCTCAGGGGCAAGCTGGCATGCGGCGGTATAATGAGTCAGGGCTTGGGCATATTGTCCTGTTTCACGATATACTCGGCCCAGCTCCAAGTGGGGCAGGGGGGACTGGAGGCCATTATCCAGGACAAACTGGAGCATCTGGGCTCCCAGATCTGTTTCCCCAACTCTGCAGAGTCTGATTCCCCGTACGAGAAGGGCATTAAGGTATGAACGGTAGAATTTCTGGTTTTCCGGTGCAAGTTCCACCGCTTTCTGTAGATATTCTACCGCCTCCCGGGAACGTTTGCTTTTTAAGCAGGCAATACCGAGCATGGCGAGCACCTGGGGGTCATCGGGACGAAGCTCCAGGGCTTTTCGCAACAGGGGCAGGGCCTGCTGATTCATGCCCAGAGCTAGGTAGGTTCTTCCCGCAAAAAAATAGCCCTGGGCCGAGCCTGGTTTAAGCCGGATATAGTCACGAAACAGGGCAAGAGCTCTGGGGTATCGCTGCAGAGTATGATAGGCCCTGCCCAGAAGCAGTAACACCTCCGGTTCTACCGCTTCCTGTCGGGCGATTGCCTCTTCTAAGAGCTGTGCGGCCCCGGCATAATCCCGCTGCCGCCCCCGCTCTAAGGCTTCCTGTAAATAATCTAGTTTTCCTTTAGTTTCCACAGCCGTTATTTTACCCTGGCCAGGGTAACCGCAGCGGTAACAACAATGTCTTCTACAGAGCAGCCCCGGGACAGATCGCTGATAGGCTTGGCAAAGCCCTGCAGGAAGGGGCCAAAGGCTTCCGCCTTACCGAGGCGCTGAACCAGTTTGTATCCAATATTACCAGCCCCAAGGTCAGGGAATACCAGGGTATTCACCTTACCACGGATGGGACTGCCGGGGGCCTTTTTATCAGTAACAGATGGTACCAGGGCTGCATCGGCCTGCATTTCCCCATCAACAAGGAGGGATGGATCCCGCTTTTTTACAAGCTCCAGAGCTTCCCTCACTTTAACAACATCCGGATGGTCACCGCCGGATCCCTTGGTTGAGAAGGAGAGCAGGGCCACCGCAGGTTCGACACCCAAAAACTCCCGGCACGACTGGGCTGCAGAAAGGGCAATTTCTGCAAGCTGTTCTGCATTCGGATCGGGGACTACTGCGCAATCGGAAAAGATAAGAGCCCCATCCACACCCCAGGTTTTATCGGGACTCTGCATAACAAAGCAGGAAGAAGCGGTTTTTGATCCGGGGACGGTACCGATAATGGCAAGGCCAGCTCTCAGTACGTCGGCGGTGGTGCTTTCAGCGCCTGCCACCATTGCATCCGCATCCCCGAGATGCACCATCATGGCACCCCATCGGAGCTGAGCTCCTATATCAATGGCAGCCTGTTCCGGGGTCATGCCCTTATGTTTTCTCAGTTCATAATAGGTTTTAGCATACAGGTCCTTTTTTTCTGAGGTGGCGGGGTCCACTATGGTGATACCATGCAGGGAGACTCCTTCCTTTTCTGCGACTGCCTTCACAGCATCAACCTTGCCGACCAGGGTAACAGAAGCGGCCAGCTTTTCATCAAGAATAATACGGGCTGCCTTAACGGTACGGTATTCGGTACCTTCCGCAAGTACCAGCCGTTTTTGCATTTTTTTTGCCTTTTCTTTCATCTCTTTAACAAAATCCATGGTGGACTCCTTAGAAAATTATAAATGTGACGCCGAACAATTCATCAAACTATTGTTGGGTTGTATTTAGAATACTCTTCTTTTAATGCTCCTGCAAGTCGCCCTGGTACGAGGCAAGCGCAGGGGCCTTCAATGACTTGTCCCGGGCTTTTCAAGGGCTTTTCAAGGCTCCCCTTGTGAAGGCTCCTATATTTTTATATACTTTCAGACATGACCGTTGGTGTTTTTGGTTTGGGCCGTTTTGGTACCTTCTGGGCGGGTCTTCTCTCTGAACGTTTTTCTGTTTTAGCCTTTGATCGGGATCCTGATATTAAACCACCCCATGGGGTACGCCGGGCAAGTCTGGAAGAACTGGGCCGCTGTCCCATCGTATTCCTTTGTGTGACAATCCGGGCGGTCCCTGAGGTTTTACAGGTTCTCAAGCCCCATCTGGATAAGGGAACCATCGTCGCAGACACCTGTTCTGTTAAAGTTTTGCCCCGTTCATGGTTGCTTGAATATCTGCCTGAATATACTCCGATTCTGGCTACCCATCCCATGTTTGGTCCCGAATCGGCCAAGGATGGACTTGAGGGGCTTGCCATCATGATGGATCCCCTCAGGCTTGATGAAAAACAGGCTCAGTTTTGGGAGGATGTATTTGCTGGTTTCGGTCTTACGGTGGTCCGTATGACCTGCGAAGAACACGACCGTGAGGCAGCCTACAGTCAGGCATTGACCCACTTCGTCGGTCGTTCATTATACCGGATAGGTTTACCAGAAACGCCTATTGCAACCCGGTGGTATAAGAAACTCCATGGGGTAGCAAAGCAATGTGTTCGTGATTCTCACCTCTTATTTGAGGATATGCAAAATCTTAATCCCTATGCATCCGAGATGCGGCATAGGGTACTTCAGGGTTTTGCGGATACGCTGAAGGACCTCGGAGACAGCCTGGATCTACAATTTTTGGAGGAACTACATGACTGAAGTACAAAATGACAAACTGGACGATGAGGATTTTGATACTATTTTATCCAAAGATATTGAATTCACTGGAAAGCTGGAGTGTGATAAGCCCTATCTTATACGGGGTAAAATTGCCGGAGAAATATATGCCAAAGATTTATTAGTGGTGGATGAGGAAGCGGTGGTACAGGCGAATATTACCGGCAAACGGATCATAATAAGCGGCAGTGTAACCGGTAATGTAGAAGCCTCAGGCCGGGTGGAAATAACCGCCTCAGGTAAACTTATAGGGAATGTTACCGCTCCGGAAGTATATATGGAAACCGGGTGTTACTTTAACGGCGCTTGTACCATGATCAAAGGAACTGCAACGGAATAATACATGGATATCAATCAGCTTAACTATCGTTATTATATTCTCCTTACTATCTTTTTTATTGGTATGCCCCTGTTTCTGATTGCACAGGAAAAACCCGATGCACTGCAGGCATATCGGAATGGCAAATATGAGGAAGCCATTGCGATCTGTAAACAGGAATTGCAGGAAAACCCTTCGAATCTTGAATCCTACGTGGTTCTCAGCTGGAGTCTGGTAAAGCTTTCTCGGTACGATGAAGCCCTTGGGTATGCTAAAAAGGGGCTTGAGTTAAACCGTTATGATGTCAGGATTATAGAAATCCTGGGGGAAATCGCCTATTATCAGGGGAAAAATGCGGAGGCAATCCGGTATTTTCAGCAGTATATTACCCTGGCTCCTGAAGGAAGCCGTATCGATGTGGTGTATTATTTCCTGGGCGAGTTGTATATCCGGCTGGGGCGTTACCGCCATGCGGATATTGCCTTGAGTACGGCCGTGCGCTTTGTGTCTGGGAACGCCCTGTGGTGGAACAGGCTCGGTTTTGCCAGGGAGAATGGGGGCGAATTACGGAATGCCATTACGGCCTATGAGAAAGCTCTGTCTTTGAATCCGAATCTAGCCGATGCCCACCGGGGCCTTGAACGGTGCAGGCAAAGTCTTGCGGGCCGGTAATCGATGCTGAGCGTTTCCTTTCATACCCTGGGCTGCAAATTAAACCAGCTAGAAACCGAATCTATAGCGGAGGCTTTTAAGAACGAAGGTTTCGCTTTGGTGGAATGGGGACAGGGTGCAGATTTATTCATCATCAACACCTGTACGGTAACCAGCAAGGCTGAACAAAAGGCCCGCAGGATGATCCGAAAGACCCTGCGGGATAACCCTGCATCCTGCCTCATAGCTACAGGCTGCTATGCCCAGTTAGAGGGCAAAGCTCTGGAAAGCCTTTCTCCGGAGGGGCGAATATTTATAGTCACCGGAGACTTAAAATCGGTACTGCTGGATCTGCCGGCATATCTTATGGATCATGCCTGCACTTCCGTTGATGTCATACCCTTATTGCACCGTTGGATGAAGGATAAGCTCCAGGGGACCGATTCCCATATCGATCCATTCCGCTTTGATGTGCAGGATTATTCTTTTCATAGCAGGGCTTTCCTTAAAATCCAGGACGGCTGCAACAATGTATGTGCCTTTTGCCGGGTCCGGCTTGCCCGGGGGCGCAGTGTAAGCCCTGCAGCGCCGGTCCTGCTTGAGCGGCTGCGGCATCTGGAAGCCCATGGTTTTGCAGAAGCGGTCCTGACCGGCGTGAATTTAAATCAATATAAAGATGGCTCGATGGATGTTACCTCCCTGCTGGAATATCTCCTTCAGGGGACTGAAAGGATAGCCCTCCGCATTTCCAGCACCGAGCCGGAGGGGGTTGATGAAGGGTTTGCGGCGGTTTTTGCCCACCCCCGAATACGGCCCCACATTCATCTTTCGGTACAATCCGGCAGCGATAGGGTGCTGCAGCGGATGCGGCGCCGTTATAATGCTGCCAGGGTTATAGAGGCGGTGGACCGCCTCAGGATGGCAAAGGGGGATCCCTTTATTGCCTGTGACATCATCACGGGCTTCCCAGGCGAAACCGATGAGGATTTTGAAGCCACCTATGAGCTCTGTAAAAAGCTGGATTTTGCCTGGATCCATGCATTTCCCTATTCACCCCGGCCGGGAACTGAGGCTTACTCGATGCAGGACCGGGTGAGCGAAACCGTATCCGGCCAGCGCCTCGATCGGCTCCTCAGGCTTGCAGAGGCGGGAAAAAGAGCCTATGTACAGCGGTGGATCGGCAGGACCGTTTCTGCAGTGGTCGAGCAATACAGATCCGGGGAATACCCGCTGGCGGTAACAGAAAATTATCTTAAAGCCCAGATTGTACCGGAACACCCGGCCTTGGTTCTCCAGGGCAGAACCGCTATTACTTGTCAGCTCATATCACCATCCGATTGCGGCAGCCCCAGCGATGAGGAAAAAATAGATGTGCTTGCCCGGATTATATGAGGTTGATCTTTCAAAACTCCCTGAGTTTTGAAAGATCCTTTATAAAAGAACCTTAAAATTATTACAGGGCTTGTATTTTATACAGCCTGTTTTGTGTTATACTTATATTGAGAATATTCTGGAGGCGTATAAATGAAGCAAGCTCTTCGTAACGCATTTTTTTTAGTAGGAGGGCTTGTACTTCTAATAGGGCTCGGTTCCTGCGATCTCCTGTACAGCGGGAAGAATCTTTTCGCCGGTATTGATGGTCCCGATGTGGCTGCCCTCAAGTCCGCCACCGGTACCAGTTTGATTGATAAGCTCCATGCTGAAAAGGGCGGTGAAACCGGTACCTTTGGGGATACCTTTGTGGCGAAACTTAAGGATGACCCTGAAGCGGTAGATACTATTTTTAATAATTTGCAGGATATTTTTAACAGCGGAAATATCTATGACGCCGACACCAGGGCCGAGGCTGCTTCCCTTGCGGCGGATCTGATCCTCGCTGCCTCCGATACGGCGGGCCCCGTGGTGGACCAGGTGGTAAGCGCCATACTATCCCTTACCAGCGATCCTAATAATACCAGTTTTTCAGCCGATGAACTGGCAGTAGCCCTGCTTAGCACCATAGCCCCCGACCGGGCTAGTTTTATCAGTCTGGTACATGATATGGACCGGATCGCCGTTGCCTATGATGCCCTGGGATCCGCCCTAGTTGATGGTGGCGGTTCCGCCAGCCTCGACGCGGGGGACGGCCAGGCTGCGCTCATCGCCTTTATCCTGACCGCCCTAGTAGATGCGGTGCAGGGATACAACACGTATGAAGATAAGGCGGCTGCTTTGTATGACCAGTTAATCGAACCTGCCCTGGCGGGCACTCTTACAGATGAAAATGCGGAACAAGCAATTAATAGCTTATTTAGTACAAATGTTACTTCTCCTAATGGTGCCACCAATCTCCAAAATGCCTTCGATGCGGTTCTAAATCCTAATGCTGGTTCTCCGCGGGATGATCTATATTCTGCTACCGGTATTGGATCCCTGGTAGATCTTCTCGGAGGAAACTAGGATGAAAAAGAATATTTGTATCATTGCGGCTCTGCTGCTCATTTCGGCCGCCATAGCCTCCGCTGAGGATGTGTATATGTCGCCCTTCGCTCCCCGGAGTGCAACAATTCTGGCCCAGGGGGGCTCCTTTACCGCGGTTGCCAGGGGCTATGAATCCCTCTTTACCAATCCTGCAGGCTTTGCTTCTAAAAAGGGAGCCTCACCCTCATGCTGAACCCCTGGGTATATGGCAATCCTCGGGATCTCCTCATTTCCGCAGGTGCCATGGAAGCCCCCTCGGATTATACGGGCCCCTCTACTACCTTTAATGATCCAACCGGTATGTCCGATTATCTCGCCTATGCCAGCAAGGGGGGCTTTGGCGGAGGTGGAAGTTTTGGAATCGGCTGGGCTGGGAAGGGTATAGGGCTTGGGATCATGTCCTCTACGGACCTTTTCGCCTTCGGCAGCCCCTTCCCCGGGGGTGTTAAGGGATACCTGCAGAGCGATGTTGCTCTTGTCGCTGGTCTTGGGCTTACCCTTCTCGATTCCAAGTTGATAAGCCTAAAGGTTGGAGCTGATCTTCGTCCCACTATCAGGTTTTACAGTCCTCTGACTGCAAACACCATTCTTGATATGCTGGCCGGTTCTTCCTCCGGGTCCGCTGAGAACCCGCTGAATAATACCTTTATGTACAGCGGTTCAGCCCTGGCCATTGACGCGGGCCTTCAGGGTACCCTTTTTGAAAACCTGCTCTTCGGCCTCTCAATTCGGGACGCATTTAATACCCGCTACGCCATGTCTCAGTATCCGCTGGGTGATTGGCTTGATACAGCTCTGACGGGAAGTCTCCCGTCCAATGGCCCTGATGCATCCGATACTTATCTGGTACCCATGAATATCAGTGCCGGCATAGGCTATCATGTTGATATGGGCGGTCTTGCATGGCTTTTCGATCCGACGGTGCATCTGGAACTCGCGGATCCCCTGGGGGTTATCCGGAATAACAAGTCCCCCTGGGCTCTGCTCCATCTTGGTATGGATACCAAGGTCCTCAGGTTCATCAGCCTCCGGGCAGGCTTAAACCAGGGCTATCTTACCGCAGGGGCGGGGATTAAACTGCTCTTTATTGACCTGAATGTGGCAGCCTTTACCCGGGAATTGGGCAGGTATGCCGGCGACCAGAGTTCGAGCGGCTTTGCCATGGAACTGGCCCTGCGATTCTAAAATCATTGCGGAGGTTCTTTTAAAAGGCTGTTGCTTTTGAAAAGAACCTCTCTGAATAGAGGTGGTTTAGAGCGGTTTGCCTCTACATGCCTTTTTTTAAGTTTTTAAGAAGGAGGGCTTTGGTGATGAAGCATAAGCTTGTAAAGGGTTTCCTGCGAAATGTAATTATTGTAGGTATGTTGGCTTTTTCAGTCCTATCCTGCAGGCAGTTTTTTACCACAAGCCTTGCTCCCTGGGCTGCCAGGGATCCGGCATCGCTTATCCCTCCGGTTACTACCGGCAATATTGATGATCTCCTCGAGCAATCCGCCAATAACCCTGACCAGTCTCTTGCTTTGCTTGACAAGATTGCCAATGTGATAACCACTGCTTCTGCTGCGGATGCAGCGGTTCTCCAGGCGGCATCCCTTACTGCAGCCTCCAATGCCAGCGGGGTAGCGACCGCGGTCTTACAGAATACGGGGACCCTGTTGGACACCATGCAAAATAATGGTGATATAATTCCCGTTATATCTGATGCAATTTCTGGTCTCTCGAACCTGGAATCGACCGCAGACCTGCTTGCAACCGTTTTGCCCGATCCTTCTGATACCGCTGCCTTTGATGCCTTCGTTGCCCAGGCAAGCCCCGAAGACCTGGCCATGGCTGCGATTGTACTCCTTGCTTCCGAAGCCCAGGCTGCTGGCGGAGTGGATACATATATATCTAATTTTGACCCTCAGTCTGGGTCCTTGAGCGATACCGAAGCTCTCGCCGTTGCCCTGGCTTCTGCCGCAGCCACAAGCTACGCCGACTCTGGCGGGACGGGGCCCCTGGCGGATATATTGGCTGGTTTAAATCTTACTACCCTATAAGGATCGCAGGAGGTATACAGTGAAAGGGCGAGTAGGTTGTCTATTACTGTTTAGTTTTTTAGTTGCCCTGGGATTACAACAGCCCTTGTATGCAATCCCCGAACGATCCTTTGATTTTCCAAGCGCCCGCCTTGCTGCTTTGGGGGGCCGTCATGGAACAGTGGTAAATGATTTTACCGCCCTGTTTACCAATCCTGCGGGCTTTATAGAAGCGAAGGAGGGGTTCAGCATTACCGAATTGGGTCTTTCCGTATATGGCCCAGTTTTTGATATTGCAGATACGCTGGTCAATTTTTTGGGTTCATCCGGTTCCCTGGATATCTCAGGGATTGTTGGTCCTGGAGGCCTTTCTACAGGGCTTAACCTTTCAGGTCCCCTGGCCTTTGGCTGGGTCGGCCGTGGTCTTGGCTTTGGGCTCTTTAATCGTACTGTGGCTGATGCGGCCACCCAGGGGGCTACCATAAAGGTACGG
>Ga0208198_1003616_pt1 | contig 10396 bp, 8 predicted proteins | sample AD_JPNTR2_MetaG_FD_184446 | JGI IMG/M metagenome (GOLD analysis project Ga0208198, IMG submission 184446) | Active sludge microbial communities of municipal wastewater-treating anaerobic digesters from Japan - AD_JPNTR2_MetaG (SPAdes) (version 2) | ecosystem: Engineered > Bioreactor > Anaerobic >... | reverse complement strand
GTAGCGTTTGCTGTTGAAGGTCTTCATGTAAAAATCCGGCTCGAGGCCGGCGGCTTCGCAGGCCTTGGGGACTTCCAGCGAGTGTCCGGCAATCCCGGCAATCAGACCCCGGGCTTTGATTGCCGCCACCGCCTCGCCCAGCAGATGCACCTTCCCGTCCCGCACATAATCGTCCCCCACATTCCCGTGAGTGAAGGCGCCCACCGCCCCGTGGTCCGCCGCCTGTTGAATGCTGGTTTCCGGATCGTGGCGAATGTCAATCTGCGCCAGCCATTGGATGCGGCCGCCCCGTTCCTTCCAATACGCCCGCAGGATGCGGAGCGTGTTTTCGTCCAGGCGAAGGATGGCGGTGTTGATCCCCTCGGCTTCGCACAACGCCAAAGTCTTGAACACCTTTTCATCGGTAAAATACTCCTTCAGCAGCCGGGACACATAAATCAGGTCGCGGCTGTGAGCGAAACCCGAGATCAGGTTGCCGCCGCAGATGAGCCGGCTGATCGAAACCGAGCCGATCCTGGCGCGGGGAAAGTCCTTGGGTCTGGCCACCGGCAGCGTGGGGGGCGGAGCGGCGGGCGGGTCATTCGCCAGCAAGACCCGCTCCTCGAAATGAAACGCCACCGCGGTGGTTGTCGCCGCGACCGACCCCTTCAGAAACTTACGGCGGCTGAAATGCTTCTTCATGACTTGTCTTAAACCTATATTGATCCGACGGCAGAGACCAGAGAAAGTCGCGCCTTAACCCCTGCGGCCATGAGTGCGGGAAAGTGACGCCTCGAGGGTCGAGCCTGCCATGGATGGCAACTCACACCGGCTCGTCAACGCCGGCACTCATCGCAGAGACGGCACTGGCGCCGGAGGATGCTGGAGCAGGATGCCCAGGCCACGACCGCTGGCAGTCCACGCATCTCGAATTGATCCAAGGGTGGCGCCCGGGTCACCGCCTCACGGCCCGACTTTGAGCACGGCGTTGTGCAGGGCCGGTTGGAGGTCGGGGGCTTGGCTTGCGGCGGCGGCACGCACCAGGCGCACTTCGCTCAGGAACGCGGGGCGGAGGGCGCCGGGCTTGAATTGGATGTGATAGCGCGGAGCCTCCAAATCCGGCGGCAACGCCACCCGAATCCAGCGAAACCCCCAATGACCTCCCGCCCGCACCGGGAGTGTTTTGCCATTGACCCGCAGCAGCGCGTCGCGTTCGTCGCCTTTGGCGCCCCACGCCAGTTCGAGGGCGTCGCCGGCCTGGGGGACCACCTCGAATTCGAGGGTGAGCGGGTCCCGCCCGAGCCAGTAGTAAGGGGTGCCGTCGAGTTGTTCCGGCCCGTTCAAGAAACGGCACCAGGCTGCGGCGGCGGCGTCATCGGGCAGCGGTCTGGCGCCGTCGCCCAGCATCTGGCGCAGTTTGGGGAGAAACTCGCTGCCGTGGAAGACATGGGGGCCGGGATGAACAGTGAGGATGAGATTGGATTCGGCGTTGAACACCCGGTAAGCACGCTGGATTTCCGCCAGCGCCAGACGGCCGGTCTCGACCGGGAAACCGCCGGGGGCGCGCTCCTGCCGCCCCAGCTCGCACACCAACAGCCGGGGCGCAATGCAGGAGAAAATGTCGGAGAACTCAAAATGCTCCTCGAGTCCCGCAAAGTTAAAGCAGGGGCAATGGCCGTTCTTCATGTTGGCAACGGTGGTGAGCCAGCCGCTGCTGCAGGCCATTCGCAATCGTTCGTCCAACGCCGCGACGTACATCGTGGTTTCGCCGCCGAGCGACAGCCCCGCCACCGCCAGCCGGGCGGGGTCCACCTCGGGCAAACTGAGAAGGTGGTCCACGCAACGCAGGGCGTCCCAAGTGCGTTCGCCCATGAGAGACCAATTGGGGTGCTGAAGCTGGTGCTGGCCCACGTCCGGCGCAATCACCACACATCCCATCTGGCTGAGGGCGCGCCCGTACCAATACAGCCCCTGACCCCGAATCACCTGCTCGCCGCTGCCGCCGTGACCGTTGAGGGCCAGCACCGCCCCCACTTTCTCCCGGGGTTGAGCGGGCCGGGCGAGCCAGACGTGGGCGCGGCGGTCGGGCAGCGTTTGCAGGGTGAGCTCCTCGAGCACAATCCCCTCCTCGGGAACCTCGATGCGCTGGATCGTCCGGGGCTGCAACGGGCAGCGCTCGGGTTCAGCCCCGCCCATCATGAGCTCGAACAGTTTGGCGCGGGCCGTCCGCTGCCAGGCGCGGGCCGCCTCCGGGTTCCGGGCTTCAAACCGAAGCGAAGGCTGGCCGGCGGTGCTGAGGCCCGGCCGGCAGAGCAGGGCCAGCGTGATGACCAGGAACCAGAGGTGGCACCGACGCTTTCCCCTGGTTACGGCTTGCGGCGAGCGCCGGGGCGTCCAGTTGGCTCCTGACGCCCCATCGTGAGCAATCTTGCGGAAGTGGCGCATGGGTCTGCGCCGACTTTAGGCAGACCCCAATGTCCTGGCAAGCCGCCTGCGGCGGCGACGGAGGAGCGCGAAGTCCGAATCCCGGCCGGTCAGCCGAGCGCCACGCCCCGGACCGGTCGGAAGAGCGCGCGCAATTGCAGGATTTTTTCAACGGCCGCTTTCAAATCCGGCACGAGAAAATCGCGGTGGACGGTGCCGATCCAAGGAGAGTCAATCAAGACCGACGTGCAACCGATGGCGCGCGCGGCCTCGGCGTCCTGCCATTTGTCGCTGATGACAAACGAGCGGTCCACGTTCAGGTGCCATTTGTGAACCGCTTCAAGCAAGAGGCCGGCCTTTGGTTTGCGGCAGGGGCAACGGTCGGTTTCGTCATGGGGACACACCAGAATGTCGTCCAAACCGAGTTTGGTGGTCAACAGTTGGTGCATGCGGTCGAGTTGGTAACGCGACTGGTAACCGCGGGAGAGGCCGGGTTGATTCGTGGTGGCGATGAGAACAAAGCCTGAATTCTTCAGGCGCTTGAGCAGGGGGGCAGCGGCTTCGTTCACATGAAACTCGTCCAAGCTGAGCGGACTAACCTGGTGGTTCCGCTCGACTCTGGCCTGATTCAGCACACCATCACGTTCAATAAATACGCCCAGCTTCATGCTGGCCGAAAGAGCAAGAAGCTCGCCTACTTCTTTTGGACCGGATGGAAAGGCCAATGCCGAAATTCCGCGCCAGCGTTCCAAGACCCGGCATGGCAGGCGGAGACAAGCGCACCGGCCGAAGACAAGTCCTTGGTTCCAAGCGTCTTGGGAAGGAATATCCGCTCGCCGGATAGGCGGCGCAGCAACGGGCTGGCGTGGCTGAACGAACTCAATGGCCCGTCCCCCTTCACCCCAAAGGCCGCCCCGCGTCGTCCTGCGGGTAGGCAGAATTGTCCAGCGGCAAGTCAGGCTTGGCGGCTAATCCACCAAGTCCTGCAAACTGCGAATTTTCGCCTGGAGAGATTTTACGATGGGGGTGGCGCGAATGACCGCGTTTTGCTGGGTCTGGCCCGGGAAAGTCGTCATGATGACGCGCGCGGCGGCAATCGGCTCGCCGTTGCGGTCCCGCAAGGGCATCACGACCGTGGCCGAGTCATCCCCTTTGACGTAATAGATTTGTCCGCTGGCAATCACCTTCAATTCGGTGTCGCCCCCGGCGGCGCCCAGCTCGGTCTCGTCACGGCTGGCAACCAGCCGGGTGGTGTTGGGTTGCTCGCCGGCGACATAGATTTTGAGGCCGAGCAGGCGTTTCTGTTTCCGGAGCAATTCCCGGACCAGCGCCTGGGCGGGCGGCTCGCGGGGCGTGTAAACGATCCGGGTGTCGGTGAAATAGCTGACGGAATCGGACTTGGTCCAGAACGCGATTTTGCCCTTGGTGAACGAGCTGTCGGTCAGGGTCGGGAACGCCTCTTTGCCGTTGAGGAAACAGCGGATTTTGTTCCCTTTGCATTCAACGCCCAGCTCGTGCCAGACGCCGCTGGGGATGGGCACCTCGGGGCCGATGATCGTGCCTCGTTCCCCGTTCACCACCTTGTAGAAGCGGAAGGTGTTGCCGAGGGAGCTGGCGCGCAGCACGTAATAATTGGTCTCGTCCTGGAGCCGGAACGCAATGCCCGCCATCCGTTCGGCCGAGCCGGCAACGGTTTTGAACCGCGTCGTCAGCGTGAAGTCGCCAAAGACCTCCTCCTCGTAAATCAAGAGGGGGAAGTGTTCGTCCGTCGGGTCCTGGGCCATCTGGGCGAGCACCGGTCGTTTGGAAACCGACGGCGCCTGCGGGGTGAGCGGTTGCATCAGCGAAGGCACCTCGTCCAGCACAATCCGCCAATCACCCGGCTTGCCCGCGCCGCCGGCCGCGCTCCGGAACCCGGGCGGCGCCTGGCCCTCTTTCAACCGGGAAAAGTCGAAGGTCTTCTCCGCGGCCGGCAGTGTGGCGGCCGCGGAGAGAGCAAGCACCCAATGGAACAAACGGCGCATGGGCCCGGGAGTGCGGCAGGGAGAAGCGATCAAGGCTCCCAGATCATGTCCGCAACGGTGCGGCCGGCGGGAATGAACGGCAGCACGTGCTCGGTGTAGGGCACAATGATGTCCAGGACGTACGGTTCCTCCGCCGCCAGCATCCGCTCCATGGCGGCGGGCAGGTCCTTCTTGAACATCACCCGTTCGCACTTCACGTTGAAGCTGTTGCAAACGGCCACATAGTCCGGGTAGATCGCCTTGCGGTTATCGGGATCCCCGAGATAGGTGTTGCCGCGGTTGCCGCCGTAAAAGCGGTCTTCCCACTGCATCACCATGCCGAGGTGCTGGTTGTTCAGGATGATGGCTTTGGCGGCGATTTTCTCGATGTGGGCTGTGGCCAGCTCCTGAATGTTCATCAGGAACGAGCCGTCGCCATCAATGTCAATGACCTGGCGGTCCGGAAACGCGACTTTGGCGCCCAAAGCGGCCGGGTAGCCATACCCCATGGCGCCCAGCCCCGCGCTGGTCAGCAGTTGGCGCGGATATTTGAACCGGTAAAACTGCGCGGTCCACATTTGATGCTGGCCGACCCCTGTCGTGATGATGGCTTCGCCCTGGGTGAGCTGGTAGAGCAGGTCAATGGCCATTTGCGGCAAAATGACCTCGCTCTCGCGGCCCTTGAGATGGTCCCGCATGTGTTGGGACTTCATCACTTCCTCGGTCACCCGGTAGCCGAACGGCGCTTTGGCTTTCCACGCCTCGATCTGGCGGTGCCAGGCCGTGAATTTCTTCTGAATCGGCCGTTCCTTGATCATGCGGACCAGCCGGCCCAGCGCATATTTGATGTCGCTGACAATCGGCAGGTTTGCCGGCTTGTTCTTGTTGATTTCCGAGGGGTCAATGTCAATGTGGACAATCGTGCCTCGCTCGCAGAACTTGTCCACTTTGCCCGTAACCCGGTCATCAAACCGAACGCCGAAGGCCAGCAGCAAATCCGCCCCGGGAGCAATCAGGCGCATGGGTTCGCCGGGGTTCTTGCGCGGTTCATATTCTCCGTTGACGGCCCAGTTGGCAAAAGCGGCGCCGTGCATGCCGAGCCAGCGAAGAGACAGGGGGTGGTCTTCCGGGAAGGCGCCACAGCCCATGAGGGTTGACGTCACCGGGATTTGCGTGGCCTCGGCGAAGCGGCGCAGTTCGGCGGCCGCGTTGCCGGTGATGATGCCGCCTCCCACATAGAGCACGGGCCGCTCCGCTTTCTCAATCAGGCCGATGATTTCGTTGAGGGCCAGGTCGCTGGCTCTGGGGTAGGGGTCATACCCGCGGAGATTCACCTCGGTGGGGAAGACCGGTTGGGTGCGCGCCTGCTGAACGTTCTTGGGCAGGTCAATCAGGACCGGTCCCGGCCGGCCGGTCTGGGCGATGTAAAAGGCTTCCTTGATGATGCGCGGAATGTCGTTGACGTCCGTGACCAGGTAACTGTGCTTCACCACGGGCAGCGTCATGCCGTAGATGTCCGTTTCCTGGAAGGCGCCCTTGCCGATCATGGCCTGGTTGACCTGGCCGGTAATGGCAATCAGCGGCACCGAATCCATGTAAGCGTCGGCGATGCCGGTGACCAGGTTGGTGGCGCCCGGACCGCTGGTGGCCATGCACACCCCGGCCCGGCCCGTGGCCCGGGCGTACCCGCCGGCGGCAAACGCGCCGCCCTGCTCGTGCCGGGGCAAAACCGTCCGGATTTTGGACCGGGTGAGCGCCTGATGAATCTCCATGCTGGCGCCGCCGGGATAGGCAAAGATGGTGTCCACCCCCTCGCGCTCGAGGCAGGCCACGAGAATCTCGCTCCCCGACATGGCGGGGCCGCGTTCTCCCTGTTTGCGGGCGGATGCTTTTCTGCTTGTCTTGATCATACTGTCGTTATTTACGGTTTGAGCCGGCCGTCATGGGGATACAAAAAACCCACGACCGTCGCCAGCCGTGGGTTTTTGTCGAAATTCAAATCACCTTCGACAAACGCCTACGGCGGCGTCGCTTACAACGACTACCAGCAGTACGACTTGTCGAATTGATTCCAACATTCACCCAAACTCTAGTGGCTGGTCCCCGACGGGTCAAGCCCTGTTTCAAAAGAATTTGGCCTGCCTGAACCTTCTGCTCAGGCTTCGCGGAAGGATTGGCAGGCGCCCGCTGACCGCCGCGTGCAGGTTCACCGCCGGGAGGAACCCAGTTTGCGGCGGAACACCGCCACGATGTCCGTGGCGGCGGGGACTCGGGCCAGGCAGGCTGCCGACCAGTAAACCAACGCGGCAGCGGCGCCGGGAACGAATACCGCACCCAGTTGCCGCAGGAGGGATGGGTGGCCAAAGTGGCGCTCCCACGCGGCGTGAATGAAAAACGCCGCAACGCCCGCAGCCGCCGCGGCGGGGACGAGCACCCACAGACAACGGATGAAACCGGCCCAGTCCAGGCGGCCGAGTTTGCGGCGGAGCGCGTAAGTCAGCAAACCGGTGTTGAGGGCGGCGCTGAGCGTGTTGGCGACGGCCAGGCCGGCTTCGCGATAGCGTTGCACCAGCCAGAAGGCGAACACCAGGTTCAGCCCCAGACACAGGATGCTGATCTTCATGGGCGTCTTGATGTCGTCCAGCGCATAAAACGCGCGGGCGAGGATGTTGTTCATCGAAAACAAAAGCAGTCCCGGCGACAGGCAGGCCAGTGCCAGGGCCACCCGCACGGTGGCTTGCGGACCGAACTCGCCCCGCTCAAAGACCAGGCGGACGATGGGCTGGGCCAGGCTGAGTGAGACTGCGGCAGCGATGAGGTTGGCGAACGCCAGGTAGCCCAACCCCTGGCTGAGCGTCTGGCGGAATTTGGCGTAGTCCTTTTCGGCGGCCAGACCCGCCAGAGAGGCGCGCACCGGCCCATTCTCCGGAAACAGCTCGTACAGGCCAGAGTGGGGAGGAGGTAGGTGGCCAGCGAAATCCCAAACATGCCTTGCGGCAGTTCCATCAGGCGCACGGAATAGTTGAAGGTCGAGACGATGGTGCCCTCGACCCAGAAGGAGAAGAATTGAGTAAACAGAACATTGATTTGAAAGGCGGCCACCCCGATGGAACCGGGGAGCATCTTCCGCACCACTTCGCGCACGACGGGGTCGCGCCAGGGCGAAACCCAGTGATACCGGTAGCCTTCGCGGGAGAGGCTGGGCAGTTGAAAGACGACCTGGGCAATGCCGGCCAGCACCACGCCGATGGCCAGCGCGCGAATTTGCTCGGGCAGGGTCGCCCCCATGCGCGGCGCCAGCAGCAGCACGCTGGCGATCATCACCACGTTCAGGATCGCCGCCCCCAGGGCGGGGATGAAGAAGTGGCCGCGGGCGTTGGCCATGCCGATCAAGACGGCCGCCAGGCACACCAGCAGCATGTAGGGAAACATCAGCCGCAGCAGGCGCAGCATCAATTCGGTCTCGTCGCGGAAACTCCCCGCCGCCAGCAAAACCGAGAGAACCAGAATGGCCAGGACGGTGATCGCGCCGGCAGCCGCCACCAGCCCGGAGATCACCACGTTGGCCGTGCGCCACATCGCGGCTTCGCCCTCGACCACCCCCTTGCGCTTGAAAATCGGGATAAACGCCGCGGTGAGCGCCCCTTCCCCCAGCAACCGGCGGAACAGGTTGGGAACCTGGAAGGCGAGGATGAACGCGCTGGCCACCCAGGTGTTGCCCATGAAGGCCGCATACACCATCTCGCGCACCATCCCCAGCACCCGGCTGGTCATGGTGGCGGCGGCCATCGCCCCCGACGATTTGAGCATCTGCGACATGAACCGCGCAGTCTAGCCGCTGGCCGCCGGCGAGTCCACGGCTAGAGCACCACCTCGGTGCCGACGCCTTCGTCGGTGAAAATCTCCAGCAGCAGAGCGTGGGGCACCCGCCCGTCCACAAACGAAACCTTTTCCACGCCGGACTTCAGGGCGGCCACCGCGCTGTCCACCTTGGGAATCATGCCCTTGTCAATCACTCCGGCTTGCTTGAGGGCGTCCACGCGCGCGACGCGGAGCTGGGAAATCACCGAGTCCGGCTGGTTGGGATGCTCCAGCAGGCCGGGGACATCGCTCATGAAAACCAGGCGGCGGGCTTTGAGGGCGATGGCGGCCTGGGCGGCCGCGACATCGGCGTTGCAGTTGTAAATGCGGCCGTCCTCCCCGCGCGCCGTGGGGCTGATGACGGGAGTCACGCCCTGGGCAATGCACTCCAGCAGCGGGGCCGTGTTGACTTCCGTCACTTCTCCGACATAACCGAGCTCGATCGGCTGGCCGTCGGCTCCTTTGACCGACGCCTTCCGGCATTTGAAAATCTCCGGGCCGGGGAAGCCCCGCGCCGCGCCGCCCAGAGAGTTGATGGTCGCCACCACCTCGGGATTGATCTCACGCGAAAGCACCTCGTCCACAATCTGGATCACGGCTTCATCCGTCACCCGCTGGCCCTGGATGAACCGGGGTTTGAGTCCGGCCTTCTCCATGGCCCGGGTGATGGCTTTGCCGCCGCCATGAACGACCACCGGGTTGATCTCGACCGCCTCGAGAAACACGACGTCCCGCGCCACGCCCGTGCGGACCTCCGGATCCGGCGAGTCCATGAAACTGCCGCCGTATTTCACGACGAAGGTGGCGCCGCTGAACTTCTGAATATAGGGCAGCGCTTCGAGCAAGGTCGCCGCCTTTGCAATCAAATTCTGCATGGCGCGCAGCTTAGAGGAGCCCGGCGCGCGGCACAAGCGGCCAGCGGACCGGCTCGCCGCGCCCCACCGCCGGGACCCCTGCGCGAAGTCTCCCCCCCATCCGCGAAATCCGCGAAACCCGTGGTCTGGCGGGCAATGCTGGAGCTCTGTGCATTTTGCGTCTCGGCGGTTGGAGACAGACAGGCCCGCAGACCACGCAGACGGACGCAGAAATGGGCGGGGCCGGGCTGGGCCTCGGCGCGCACAGAGTACGTTCGCCCGGGGGAGGCTCCCTCGGTGAGCTTTCTTTCGTCGCCGCGGAATCGCGGACCATCGCGATGCATCGGGACTGACGGCTTGCAGCAACTCTGTGATGCCGCCACCCCCAACCCCCTCCGCACGCGGAGGGGGCTGGACGTTTTGGGGACGGGGGACCGGGGGTGGCGGCCTTACGGCCTTACCCCCGGCTACTGTCTGAAACCCTTTCAGGGTTTTGAAGGCGGGTTGGGGAAGGGCCGGGGAAGTCCCGAACTGATGACGAGCTCCGAAGTAATGGAGGGTCTGGATGAGGGCTGGGACGTCTCGTCCCAGATGGATAGGGGCTGGGACGTCTCGTCCCAGAAGGATAGGGGCTGGGACGTCTCGTCCCAGAAGGATAGGGGCTGGGACGTCTCGTCCCAGAAGGATAGGGGCTGGGACGTCTCGTCCCAGAAAGTTTTGGGTTGGGAGGGGGGCGAGGGATTTGGGTAGGGACCTGTTCCACCAGGTCCCTGATTTCCTGTGGTTGACCTGACCGCGGATGATGCGGACGGCACGATAGGAAAGAGCGGGAGGGAATGCCCCCAGGCCTGGCGCTGTCCCGGACGAGCGACTGCGCCCGCCGCCGGGAGCCCTGTGCGGCGTCTCCCTCATCCGCGAAATCCGCGAAATCCGCGGTCTAGCGGGCAATGCCGGAGCTCTGCGTCCCTTTGCGTCGCGGCAGTTTGATGGAGGGCACCCGCAGACCACGCAGACGGACGCAGAAGTTTCCTGGCGCGCTTTGCGTCCTTGGCGTGAGGCTTATGGTCGGGAGGCGAAGCTCACACCAAGAGCGCAATGCCGCGACGGAAGAGACAAGATGACAAGACCGCTGACCTCCTCGCGCTAAACCTTCCCACCTTTGCACCTTCCCACCTTCGCACTTTCCAACTCCCCCTCCCCTCCTTCCTTGACGCCCTGTGCGTCCTTGGCGTGAGGTTGAAAAAAAATCAAAAAAAATGCAGCGAGGTATTGACA
>Ga0208198_1003612_pt1 | contig 10405 bp, 8 predicted proteins | sample AD_JPNTR2_MetaG_FD_184446 | JGI IMG/M metagenome (GOLD analysis project Ga0208198, IMG submission 184446) | Active sludge microbial communities of municipal wastewater-treating anaerobic digesters from Japan - AD_JPNTR2_MetaG (SPAdes) (version 2) | ecosystem: Engineered > Bioreactor > Anaerobic >... | reverse complement strand
ATCCATGTACAAGAAGCTGTTTATTCCAGGGCCGACGCACGTGCGCGAGGAGATTCTGCAAGCGCAGACCGCACCCATGATCGGTCATCGCGCCAAGGAGTATTCCGATCTTCAGGGCAGAGTGACCCCCAAACTGCAACAGCTCCTCTACACTCAACAGCCCGTGTTCATCTACGCCAGTTCCGGCACCGGCGTGATGGAAGGCTCAATCCGCCAGGCGGTGCGCCCCGGCAAGCGCGCCCTGGTCACTGTTTGCGGGGCGTTCTCCAAGCGCTGGCTCGAAATTGCCGTGGGCAACGGCATTCCCACCGACAAGGTCGAGGTCGAATGGGGCCTGGGCTTCCGCCCGGAGCAGGTCGTGGAAGCGTTAGGGCAGGGCGACTATGACGCGGTGACCCTTACCCTGAACGAAACCTCCACCGGCGTGCAAAACCCCGTCGCCGAAATCGCCGCCGCTGTGCGGGCCGCTTACCCGGACGTGGTGATTCTGGTAGATGCCGTCTCTGCGATGGCCGGCGTGAAGATCGAGTTCGACGCCTGGGACATTGACTGCGTGCTGGCGAGCTCCCAGAAGTGTTTCGCCCTGCCGCCGGGATTGACCATTGCTGCGGTGAGCGAGCGGATGTTCAAGCGCGCGGGGGAAGTGCCAGGCCGCGGCTATTACTTTGATTTCCTCGACATGCTCAAGTACTACAAGAAGAATCAGACGCCTGCCACCCCCGCCATCAGCTTGATCTATGCTCTCGACAAGCAAATGGATGACATCCTCGCGGAGGGGCTGGAAAATCGCTGGGCGCGCCATTTGGAGATGGCGCACCTCGTGCAAGGCTGGGGGCGCAAGTATTGGGAGCTCTTCGCAGCGGAGGAGTTCCTCTCCCCTACCGTCACCACCATGGTCAACACGCGGGGCATTGTCGTGAGCGACCTCAACAAGGCTCTCGCCGAGCGCGGCGCCATGATCTCCAACGGCTATGGCGATCTCAAGGAGAAGACCTTCCGCATCGCTACCATGGGCGATCTCACCGTGGCTGATATCCGCTGGCTGCTGGGCGAGATCAACGACATTCTGGGGTTGGAGTAGCCAACCGGTACTGGATAAGGAGTGCAAGACATGGCCAAAATTTTGATTTGCGATCCCGTGGATGCTGAAGCCATCGCGCAGATGCGTGAGGCCGGCCTGGAAGTGGACGTGAAGGACACCATCAGCCTCGAAGAGCTGGAGCAGGTGCTCAATCAATACGACGGCATGGTGGTCCGCAGCCGTACCAAAGTCCGTCAACCGCTGATTGATGCGGCCCCGAATCTGAAGTTGATCGTGCGCGGCGGGGTGGGCCTCGACACCATTGACGTAGACTATGCGCGCAGCAAGGGCATCACCGTCCTCAACACCCCCGCGGCCAACTCCGCGGCGGTGGCGGAACTGGTCATCGGCCTGATGTTGACCCTGGCGCGCCATATCACCCTCGCCGACGCGACCATGAAGGCCGGCAAGTGGGAGAAGAAGGCCCTCGAAGGCACCGAAATCGCTGGGAAGACGCTGGGACTCATCGGCTACGGGCGCATCGGGCGGCTGACCGCCCAGAAGGCGCGCGCCCTGGGCATGACCGTCGTGGGCTACGATCCCTTCATCACCATCAACGACGCCGGGGTCCGCGCGGTCGAGCTCGAGGAGCTGCTCAAGATTTCCGATTACATCAGCCTGCACGTGCCGACCACGCCGCAGACCAGGGGGATGGTGAGCACGGCGCAGTTCGCGCAGATGAAGCCGACCGCCTACGTCATCAACGCAGCGCGCGGCGGGGTAGTGGACGAGGCAGCGCTCTACACTGCTCTGGTGAACAAAGTCATCGCCGGCGCAGCGCTCGACGTGTACACGGAGGAGCCGCCCAAGAGCGAGGGGTTGCTGCAGCTGATCGCTCTGCCGCAGGTCGTCGCCCTGCCGCACCTGGGCGCTTCGACCGTCGAGGCGTTGGGGCGCGTGGGCGGGGAAGTCGCCGCCCTGGTCATCGAGCATTTCAAGAAATAGGAGCGCCCATGGCGAACATCAAGGCCTTTCGGGGCATCCGCTATAACCCGGACCGTTTCTGCGACCTCTCGGAGGTGATCACGCAACCCTATGATCGCATCCACGAGGCGGAGCAGGCAGCCTATTACGCGCTGAATCCCTACAACTTCTGTCGCATTGATATGGGCCTGCGCGAGCCGGACGAGCCCGACAACAACGTCTACACGCGCGCCCGCGCTTATGCGCAGACCTGGCAGGCAGAGGGGATTCTCATCCGCGATCCCCACCCGGCGCTGTATGTGCTGGAACAGCACTTCACCACGCCCGACGGTCAGAGCCACGTGCGCCGTGGCTTCACGGCGGCGTTGGAGCTCACCCGCTTCGACGAAGGTGTCATCCTGCCCCACGAGCGCACGTTGAGCGGCCCCAAGGCCGACCGACTGAATCTGACGCGCGTGACACAGACGGCATGGGGGCACATCTTCGTGCTCTATCCCGACGCGGAAAATCGCATCAACGCGCTGCTGCAACCGTTCCTGGATTCTCACATGCCGGCGCTCCTCACCGAGCGCGTGATCGAGCCGGACGTGGAGCAGAACTTCTGGGTGGTCCATGATCCCGCGATCATCGCGGCAGTCATCGCGGAGATGGCGCCGAAGCGCAACCTCATCATCGCCGACGGGCATCATCGCTACGAGACGGCGCTCAATTACCGCGACGAGATGCGGGCGCAGCATCCCGACGCTCCCGCCAACGCCGCTTTCAATTACGGGTTGGTCACCTTCGTGAGCATGAGCGATCCGGGGTTGGTGATCCTGCCGACGCACCGCCTCATCTACGGCTACACGCGGATGGATAGCCGGGCGCTGTTGCAAGCGCTCACGCCCTATTTCGAGGTTCAGCCGTTAGCGAGCCGCGAGGCCCTGGAAGCCGGGCTTGCCGCGGCGACGCCCGCACAGCCGCGCTTCGGCTTCTACGACGGCAGCTACGTCCTCCTCACGCTCAAGACGCTCGACAGCATGGCGCAGCTGGTCCCCGAGCGCGCGCCCAGCTGGCGGGCGCTCGATGTCGCCGTGTTGCACGAGCTGATCATCGAGCACGTCATGGGCCTGAGCAAGGAGAGCGTGGCGCGCAAGGAGAACCTGGAGTATCTGCGCGACCCCAATCCCGGCTTCGAGCGGGTGGATCGGGGCGAGGCCAACTTCCTGTTCCTGCTCAACGGCACGCGGATGGAGCACGTCCGCGCCTGCACTGAGGCGGGCGAGAAGATGCCGCAGAAGTCCACGGATTTCTATCCCAAAATCATCAGCGGACTGGTGTCGCTGCCGCTGCACGACGTTATCGAGTAGGCCGCAGCGCGGTACATGCCGGGGTTAGCGCACGCTAGCCCCGGTTTTGTCTGTGATTGCCTGTTTGGCATTCTATGCTACAGTGGCCCCAACGAGGGACGATGAGCAATTTCCTATATCTGGTCACCTTTATCGGGGGGATGGTATCGCTGGCGCTGGAGCTCGCGGCCGGACGGCTGCTGGCCCCCGCCTTCGGCACCTCGGAGCTGGTCTGGTCCGCCATCATCGGCATGATCCTGCTGTATTTCGCCATCGGCTACGTCGTCGGCGGGCGATGGGCCGATCGCTCGCCGCAGCCCAAGACGCTGTACACCATTTTGCTCGCCGCCAGCGTGACGATCGCCCTGATCCCCTTGATCTCCCGTCCGGCGCTGACACTCGCAGCGCGCGGCATGGCGGCGCTCAACGCCTTTCAAGTCGGAGGGCCGCTGCTGGCCGTGCTGATCCTCTTCATCGCGCCGGTGACGCTACTGGCGTGCGTCTCGCCCTTCGTCATCCGCCTGGCCATGACCGATCTCGGCGCGGCGGGGATGACCTCGGGCAAGATCTACGCCCTCTCCACGCTGGGGAGCTTCGTGGGGACGTTCCTCCCCAATCTCGTGTTGATTCCCGCCCTGGGGACGCGGCGCACTTTTCTGCTGCTGGCGCTGATCACCCTGCTGCCGGGGGTCGTTGGCCTGTGGCGCAGCGCGCGGCGACGGGCGCTGGTCGGTGTGCTCCTGGCGCTGGCCATCGTGCTGCTCGCCTGCACCGACGCCGGCCCCATCAAGCCGCAGGCGCGGTTGATCTACGAAGAGGAATCCACGTATAACTACATCCAGGTGCTCGAAGGCGAACAGGGGACGCGCTTCCTGCTCCTCAACGAGGGGCAGGGAATCCATTCTGTCTACAATCCCAAGACGCTATTGACCGGCGGGACGTGGGATTACTTTCTCATCGCGCCGTACTTCAATCCGCCGCCGCAGACGCCGGAGCAGGTGCGCCGCCTGCTGGTGATCGGCTCCGCGGCGGGCACCATCCCCAAGCAATACACCGCCATTTACGGGCCGATTCCCATTGACGGCGTGGAAATTGATCCGGCCATCGTGCGGGTGGGACGCGACTATTTCGACATGACAGAGCCGAATCTGCACGTGGCGGAGATGGATGGCCGCACTTTTCTCGCACGGACGACCGCGCGCTATGACGTGGTTGCCGTAGACGCTTACCGGCTGCCGTACATTCCCTGGCATCTCACGACGGTGGAATTTTTCCAGGAGATTCGGCAGGTGCTCACGGAGCGCGGCGTGGTCGCCATCAATGCCGGGCACACGCCCGACGATTGGCGGATTGTCGAGGCGCTCGTGGCCACCTTGAAACAAAGCTATCCTTCGGTGCATGTCATCGCCGTGCCCAACACTTTCAATGCCATTATCGTCGCCACGGTCCAGGAGACTTCGGCGGAAGACTTCGACGTGAACCGGCGCCTCCTGCAAGACCCGCTCCTGGCGCGGGTCGCCGAACGCGCTGCCGCCAATCTCGTCACCGTCGCGCCGGGCGGCATGGTCTTCACCGATGACCGCGCTCCCGTCGAGCTGCTCACGGATGTGCTGGTCCTGCGCTACGTGCTGGGCACGCCGTAGGACGCGGAGGGGTATCACGGGCGAGCGCCATGAGGGTGAGGGGGTGAGCAGTCGTTGGGCCGGGGATGGAATCCCAGCCTGATCTGAGAAGATATTGGACGCCGATGAACGCAGATTCCGCAGATTTTGAAGTTTGCATCCCAATGCCGGTTGGAACGTGGACACCTGGGTACGGCTTCTATTTTCTGAGAAGATGTCATGTGCTCGCGCACACCGTTCAAGAATGAAAATGTGAGTCGTGAGCAGAGGCTGCGACGACTCGCCAGATGGAATCCCCAGCCTGACACGAGCCAACCGTGCTGAAGCGCGTTGTTGGGAGAGCTCGCTTCAGCGAACTTGACGGATCAGATCCGGCATTCATTCCGGGGCACCCTGAGAGCGGCCTGAAGTTTGCGCACCCTTTGCCACATAAGTGATTTTTCGCCTTTTCGCCTTTTCGCTTTTTCGCTTTTTCGCTGATTCGCTGACTGCTGACCCACTGATCTCTATTTTCTGAGGAGATGCAACCATGATACGAAGCAGAGGTTATTGGATCCTCGTTCTCGGCCTCATTTTGATGCTGCTTGGCGGCTGCAGCGGCGGTGAGACGCCCGCCGCCACGGTGACGCCCACCCGCACGCCGCCGCCGACAGCGACGGCGCTGGTGATCCCCCCAACGGTGACCCCGACGGCCACGCCGCTTCCCACACCGCAACCGACTGCCGCGCCTGTGGATGTCGTCACCCCCTTCCCGCCGGACGTGAATCCGCTCACCGGGCTGAAGGTCGCCGATCCCACGATGCTCGATCACAGTCCGCTGGCGATCAAGATTTCCAACTCCGCGGAAGTCAGGCCGCAATCGGGGCTCAACTCCGCCGATCTGATCTTCGAGCACTACGCCGAAGGCGGGATCACGCGCTTTACGGCGATCTTCTACGGCACCTATCCAGAGCGCGTGGGGTCGGTGCGCAGCGGACGGCTGATTGACCTGGAAATTCCGGCCATGTACCAGGCGTCGTTCGCCTATTCCGGATCGAGCGCCGGCGTCAAAGAGCGCTACCGCAAATCCGACCTCTTTCCTGAGCGCATCATGTCTCCGGATTTCGGCGTTGGCGCGCCCGCCTTCTACCGCGTCCCGCGGGAGGGCCTGGCCTTTGAGCACACGCTCTTTGCCGATCCCATGGCGCTGCGGCAACTCGCCATCGAGCGCGGGGTGGACAAGCGTCCCAATTTCCCCAAGCTCATGGCTTTCAGCGAGGGGCTGCCTGCCGTCAAGGACATCTACGATGTCAAGCGCGTGTACATTGATTACCGCGCCAGCAAGACCCAATGGGATTATGATCCCGCGTCAGGACGTTGGCTGCGCACGACGGCCGGCGTGCTGCACACGGATTATCTCACCGGTGAGCCATTAAGTTTTGCCAATGTGATCCTCCTCTACGCCAATCACCTGGAGACAGACATCCTGGAAGATACCTGGGGCGGCGGGCACATGTCCATCGAGATTCAGATTTGGGGACAGGGGCCAGCGCTGCTCCTCCGCGACGGCAAGATGACCCCCGGCTTCTGGCGGCGCGAGGTGCGGGATGAGATGTTGACGTTCATAGACGGCGACGGCAGGCCGCTGCCGCTCAAACCGGGCAACACCTGGTTTGAGGTGGTCCCGCTGGAGACGCAGAGTTCCGAAGAAGCGCCGGGTCAGTATCGCTTCCTGCCTTGAGGTTGCGTTTTTACCTGGCTATGCTATAATCTACGGTGTGTGGGTGAGTAGCTCAGTTGGTTAGAGCGCACGGTTCACATCCGTGAGGTCCAGAGTTCGAGTCTCTGCTCGCCCATCACCGTCCTCACGGGAGGCGCAAAACCATCCCCGTGAGGACTGTTTTTAAGGTTTGCCCCGTTTTTGCTGGTTACTTTAGTCCTCACGGGATGTTGCCCTTTCTGAGAAAAAAACGCTACGTTGTATACGCAGAACCCAATAGCGTATTAGCGGAATCCATTTTCAGAAAGGAGTCCACACAGATGAAAAACCTCACCTTTTCTCAGGCAATCGAAGGCTTTATCCTCGATAAACAGGCTGCGGGCAAAAGCGCCCACACTATCCGCAACTACAGAAATACCTTTAATGTGATCAGAGTGTGCCCTGGCACAATCGCGAGCAAACCGCTAATACGCGCCCGACTGCTGAACGTGACCGGCTGATCATCTTGACCCTGCTTTCGACAGGGATCCGGGCTGAAGAATTATGCGGCATTAAGTTCAAAGACCTTGACCTGGAAGGGCGCACGATCAAAGTTGCAGGTAAGGGGCGGGGACGGGGCAAAAAAGAACGGATGGTGCATTTTGGCAAGACGACCGCGCGCGCCTTTTGGCGTTATCTTAGCCCACGTATGAAGCAACTCCATCCAGATGATCCTGTGTTCACGGTGGGCGCGGATGATCTGCCCCACGTTATGAGCCGTGATTATTTGTGGAAACTTGTGCATCGCATTGGCGAACGCGCTGGCTTGCAAAAAGATGTCGGGCCGCATCTATTCCGTCATACGTTTGCTACCAACTACTTGCGCAACGGGGGCGATTTGTTCACCTTGCAGAACTTGCTTGGGCATACTTCCCTGGAAATGGTGAAACGTTACGCGCAAATCGTAGCCGCAGACTGCGCCCGCGTGCATGAACAGGCGGATCCCGTAGATCATTGGCGCTTGTAGTGTAAGAGAGAATTGAAAGTTAGCAAAACCAACCCGCTCGGCGAGGCATTCGCCGAGCGGGTTATGTTGAGTGCAGAGTTAGCGACTCTGCTAACCGCTGTATTTCTGCCTGATAATGCGTTGACAGCTCGGCCTCTCCTAACGCGGCGTAAATTTCCGTCAACTGCTCAAGCATGATGCGCCGGCAGGCCGAATTATCCGTATGGACTGTGACCTCCAGCCCGGCGTGCAGCTGTGCCAATGCCAGTTGGGGCTGCTCCAAACTCCTATAGACCAGGCCCAGATTGCAGCGGATGACGCCCTGCCCGGGGCGGTCATGCTCTGCCTGTGCAATCTCCAAGGCTTCCATGAAATACGGCAAGGCCGCGTGCGGTTGCCGGTTCCGCAACAACGCGGTACCCAAGAAATTCCCGGCGGATTTGACGCGCACCCGGTCGCCGGCGTTGCGCGCTACGGACAACCCGGCGGTGAAATGCTCTGCCGCCGCGCCGTAGTCCGTGGCCTGTAAAGCGATCCGCCCCCGCAGGATGTGGACATCGGCGATGACCTCGGCCTCGCCGCGTTGCTCGGCCAACTGCTGTGTTTCTGGCAACCAGGCCGTGGCCTTTTCCGGTTCCCCCAACAGAAACCAGGCTTGCGCCAGATCCATGAACACGCGCGCTGCCGGAGCGGGGTAGTGCAGCGCGCGCACCAGGGCAGACGCGGCTTCGAGACAGCGCGCCGTCTCGGCATACTCGCCCAGGCGCATACACACTTCAGAAAGGTGCTGCTGCAACCAGAGCGTCAACAACGGATCATCCGTAGGCGCGCGCTGGACGAAATACTGCAAACACGCGCGCCATTGCTGCCATTGTCCCTGATAGATCATGTAAGGATGCAGGCTGTGCGCCAGCGCCGCGCCTACGCTGTGAGTGGCGGGATGTGCGGCGCAGTTTTGCAACGTGTGCAAGATATTGGCTTGCGCCTGGCTCAACGCAGCGGGATCGGCCTGATGCGCGTGGATGTAGGTCTGCCAGTACGCCCCGGCGCGGGCGATGCTCTCCTGGTAAACCTGTTGGCGTTCGGCCAATGTCTCCATCATAGTTCAACGGAGGCATCTGGCGCGTGCTGCACCAGTTCCGAGAGGATGAACTGGCGCGTCAGCGGATGGATGCTGTAGTTTCTCTGGTGCGCATCCCCGCCGATTTCCAGCAGCGAGAGCTGCGCCAGCTCGGAGACGCTGGCGGCGGTCTGGCGTTCATCCAGGCCGCCGATAGCGACCAGTGCTTCCCATGGCCCGCCGGTCACGGCGAGTAGCGGCAGGCTCAACAGCAGTTGCCGCGCAGTTGGCGAGAGTAGTTCCCACGCAGCCCAGTAGATGAAACGATAGAAGTGTGTGGCATTCCCCCGCGCCTGTTCGATATCCACCAACACCTGCGGCAAGGGACGCAACGCCGCCTGGCCCACGACCAGTTTGAGCGCCAGGGGATTGCCGCCGGTGGCCTGGTAGATGCGCGCAAGGCTTTCCTCATCCGTCGCGTGGAGGGCCGTGTCACCCCGTTCCTGCGCGTAATAACGCACAAATGCGGTTGCCGCAGCTGGCGGCAGCGCGCGCAGATGGATCGAGGTCGCGTGTTCGTAGGCTGTGAGGCTATAGCGGCTGGTGATGAGCACCTTGCTGGGGCCGGTGAGCGCCCAGAGTTCTTCCGCCAGGGCGCGATAATCGGCGGCGGTTTCCAGATTGTCCACCACCACCAGATAGGGCTGAGCATGAAGCAGCGCGTGCAAGGCTTCTCGTTTTTTGGTGCTGGGCCAGGCGGTGAGCTGGGCATTCCCGGTTTGGCGCGCGATGCTGTTCAGAAGCGCATCTACCGTCAGGGCCGGGGCCGTGGAGAGCTGCACTTCGGCCCAGCCAAAGGTCTGGCGTTGGGCGGTCTCCCAGGTCAGGGCGGTGAAGAGGCCGGCTTCCATGGCCGTGAGCGCGAGTTCCCGTGCCAGCGCGGTTTTCCCCATGCCCCCCAGGCCATCCAGCACGATGAAGCGTTGGCGGTCTGGTGTGGCGAGCAGCTCCAGTGCTTGGGCCAGCAGCGCCTCGATGCCGAATAGGCGGGTGTAGGTGGGCGGGGGGAGGTGCGCGCGCCAATTGATCTCAGTAGCATCTTTAGTGGGTGTAGGAGGGCGAAGTTGCGTTTGCAAATTCCACAGGTGCGCAGCGATTTTCGAGAGGCCAGCGCTGCGGTCGCGGTAGTATTGCGTGTGTCCGATGTCGAGTTTGTAATCGTAGATACGTTGCGGTGGGAGTTCTTTGCGAAATGTGAGATCGAGCACGGCATACATACGCAGGCGTGGAGGCAAGTCCGACTTGCGTGCATCGGAAGCCGCCTGCTGTGCGGCAATGTCGGTTTCAGCTGTGGGCCATAGCGCATCAAAAGCCTCATCCAATACTTGTTGCAGCACAATGGCGGCTTCGACTGTCACACCCCGATTCAAAGGATCGAGGCGATTCTGCACGATCTCCAACACGGCCAGTGGACATTGCCCCAGATAGATCAGATCATGATAGTGTTTGAGCGCGTCTTCGACCCAAGCTCTGAAGTCCTTCTCAGTTAAGTCCATGATTTCCTTGCGCTTTACCTTGACACTATCTTTGCACTTTATAACAGCGGATAAGTAGGGGGCACAGCCAAACCGGCGATAATAGGAGTTGCTAGACAACCCCTAGCGGAGGTGAGACCATGCCCAAGCCGCTTGTATGCCTGTCTGAGC
>Ga0208198_1003610_pt1 | contig 10408 bp, 8 predicted proteins | sample AD_JPNTR2_MetaG_FD_184446 | JGI IMG/M metagenome (GOLD analysis project Ga0208198, IMG submission 184446) | Active sludge microbial communities of municipal wastewater-treating anaerobic digesters from Japan - AD_JPNTR2_MetaG (SPAdes) (version 2) | ecosystem: Engineered > Bioreactor > Anaerobic >... | reverse complement strand
AAAGTTGAACTATTTTCAAAGTTGAATCTTCTTCTTCGACCTGTTCAGCGACGAACCAATTTAAAAATTCCTGTGCGGCATAATCTTTATCGGCAATAGCCATCGTCATTAGATCATTGATTTTGCTGGTAACAAATTGTTCGTGCTCATAAGCGGCTTGGAAAGCATCGAGCGGCGAAGCCCATTTCTTAGCCAAAATATTTATTGGCTGGAGTTCGACGACATCACCACGCTCGAAAATATGGTCGAAAAACTTTCTGGCATGGTTTATTTCCTCCTTGGTCTGGACTTCCATCCAATGCGCCATTCCGTCGAAATTTTCGGATTTGAACCAGGCATTCATTGCGGCATAAAGATAGGCAGATTCCAGTTCGTGTTTGATTTGATCATTGAAAGCGGTTAATAATTTGGGACTAAGCATTATAATATTCCTTTCCATAAACCGTGAATGTTGCAATACTCACGTGCAGTTACCTTTTCGGCCGATACGTTAAAAATAGCCACCGGTGTATCGCCCGGCTTCAGATATTTCCGAAAAACCTGACCGTCGGCATCCAACTCAATCCACTCAATATAATGAACGTCAATCATCGGGTGGAGAACGCTACCGACGCTGACCTTGTAGCCGTCGGCGATTTTTTCAATTACCGGGACATGTTTTTCTCGGGCGGCGTCAGTCGTATTTTCGACGATAAGTTTCATCGGTTTGCCACAGCAAACCAATTCGCCCGCGCCTTCGTGTAAAACCTCGACTATATTGCCGCAGATTTCACATTTGTAAATTTGAGATCGTTTCGTCATTTTTTAATCCTCCTTTTTTTCTCTTTTGATGAAAACACTCATTTAAGGTTACAGAAATTTACACTTTTATTTAGAAAATGGGGAAAAATTATACGAAGGGGAGATAGTAATAATGAATTTTCAATATATGAGAAGTTGCAATCGCCGGCACATCTGCGCCGTAGCCGTTCACTCGCTGTCGTACGTTCCGATCCGACATTTTCACATTTACTTTTCAATTTTTTCTTTAGTGTATCCTGCAATGATAAAGAGAACGCCCGTTAAAAACGGAATGATCATGTGTAATGACAGTTCGCTCTAAAATATAAGTCCGATAATAAATCCGATTAAAATGGGTATGGATACTAAAAAACCGCCTGTCTTTTCAAATTTCCAACCTAATCCCAGACCAATAAACATCAGAGGAAAGATCGTCAACCAGGTATTATCCCAGACCGTATATTCCGGATTAATAAAAGGCAACGGATTACCATATCCGAAATAAAAAGGCAGACCAAAGCCAATTATTACAACGGCTAAGATCCTGGCTACCCATGTTAACACCGATTGTTTTCCTTTTTTTTCATCGTAGACTCTCTGTGATGTGTTTTGGAATATTTAGTAACGGCTGGCGGGTATGCGAAGTCTTGAACGAAGTGAAGGATTTGGGTGAGGGGCGAGCCGAGCCCCGAACCGCATACCCACCTGTTAAACGACCCGAAGGAACGAAGCGACCGAGAGCGCAGCGTGGCACGGAGCGAAGCAGAGTGAGTTTTTCATCTCCGAAAATCATCCTGCCGCCGTAGTTTTTTCTTACGTTCCGTGAGGGGTTCTTCGTAAAAAGTGCCTATCTGAACCTTCATCCCCTTCTGTTAGCTCATCTGCAATCATTTCCGCTTGTTTAAGTACGGTTTCTGTAGCGATGGCTTGCATGTCTGGAGGATAGCCATATCGCCGGAGTGTTCGTTTGACAATCACTCTTAGCTTAGCTCTAACGCTTTCTTTAATCGTCCAGTCAATGGATGCGTTTTGTTTCACTTTCTCATACAATACAACGGCCAATTCTCTTAACGTCTCTTTCTGCATCAATTCCCTGGCACTCTTGTTATCTGCTATTGCGGTATAGAACGCATATTCGTATTCAGATAAACCCATTTCTTCCGGTTCTTTGTCCATTTTCTTTATTTCTTTACTGAGTGCGATCAGTTCTTCAATCACCTCAACCGCAGTAATCACCTTGTTGTGATATTTCTTAATTGAATCCTCCAGCATTTCCATAAGCGTTCGGCTTTGGACAAGGTTCTTTTTCATTCTCGCCTTTATTTCGTCGTTGAGAAGCTTTTTCAGAACTTCAAGAGCGATGTTCTTGTGTTCCATATTCTGGACTTCTAACAGAAATTCCTCTGACAATATGGAAATATCCGGTTTCTTGATTCCAGCGGCATCAAAGATATCTATAACTTGTTCAGTTACAAGAGCTTGATCAATAACCTGTCTGATTGCAGTTTCGATTTCCTCGCTGGTTCTGCTGGTTCCGGTGGTATCAAATTTTACAAGCCTGGTCTTGACCGCCTGATAAAATGAGACTTCATTTTTAACCGCCATAGCTTCTTCATGTGGAATTGCGATTGAAAATGCCTTTGATAAAGCCGTAACTTCGTCAATATATCGTTTCTTGCCATTTTCAAGGCCGAGTATGTGTTCTTCTGCGGCGAGGATTGTTGATAACTTTGTTGAGGTGTCGGCTGTAAAATAGTGATTGTAGGTAAAGCCGTGAAACATCTGGGAAACGGTTTCCAATTTTTCAAGCATAAGTTGAACAGCCTGTTCTTGGAGAACCGCAGGTTCTCCTTTTCCGCCACTATCGGAATAAAACGATAATGCCTCTTTCAGATCGGAGGCGATTCCAAGGTAATCAACGATCAATCCGCCCGGCTTATCCTTGTAAATCCTGTTCACCCTTGCAATTGCCTGTATCAGCGTATGACCCTTCATAGGTTTATCCAGATACATGGTATGCAGACACGGGACATCGAATCCGGTAAGCCACATATCACAAACAATGACCAGTTTCAATTCGTCTTCCGGGTCTTTCATCCGTTCGGCTAATACTCTTCTCTGTTCCTTTGTCGTATGATGCTTTGCCATTTTGGGTCCGTCAGAAGGTTGAGATGTCATTACTACCTTGATTGCGCCCTTTTTCAGTTCATCATTGTGCCATTGCGGCTTTATTTTGATGATCTCATCGTACAAATCGGCGGCAATACGCCTTGACATGGTTACTATCATTCCCTTGCCTTCAAACACCTCCTGGCGCTGGTCGAAATGGGTAACGATATCCTTGGCAATTTGCCGAATGCGACCTTCACTCCCGATCAGCGCTTCGAGCTGGGTCCATTTTGCCTTTGCTTTCTGAGCTTCAGCAAGGTCTTCTTTTTCCAACTCCTCATCCAATTCTGAGATGAGCTTTTTACCTTCCTCGCTGAGAGTGATTTTTGCAAGCCTGCTCTCATAGTATATCTTCACGATCGCGCCGTCATCCTGCGCCTGTGAAATATCGTAAATATCGACATAGTTTCCAAAAACAGCCGGCGTGTTTCTGTCCTCTTTTTCTATCGGTGTGCCTGTAAAACCGATATAGGTAGCGTTCGGCAGTGCGTCCCGCATATATTTTGCAAAACCATAAACAGTCTTTTTGCCTATGACATTCCCTTTGTCGTCTTTTTCGTCTATCGTCTTTGCCTTGAATCCGTACTGGGTCCGATGCGCCTCATCCACTATAACGATTATATTTCGCCGGTCTGATAGCTCCGGATAAATGTTACCCTCCTCCGGCTGGAACTTCTGGATCGTTGTAAACACTACGCCGCCTGATGCAACGTTTAACAGCTCTTTCAGATGTTCTCTGCTCTCTGCCTGAACAGGATCCTGCCTGAGAAGATGTTTTGACGCTGCAAAAGTATCAAACAGCTGGTCGTCAAGATCGTTTCTATCCGTGATCACCAGTATCGTAGGATTGTCTAACATCTGAATGATCTTGCCTGCGAAAAATACCATTGATAGCGATTTGCCGCTTCCCTGAGTATGCCAGATAACGCCTCCTTTACGGTCTCCTGCGGGCTGGGTATCTACACTTATCAGGCCGTAGTTTTCAGGAGGTTCCATAACGTTAAGACCATAGGCGTCTTTCTCCACAAAGTAACCTGATGCTCTCAGGGTAGATTCTACAGCTTTATTCACTGCAAAATACTGATGATAGTATGCAAGTTTCTTGACGGTCTGAACGAATGTGATGCCCGTCTCTTTATCCTCTTTCTTTGATTTGTCGAAGACGATAAAATGACGGATGATATCGAGCAATGTCTTCTTGTTCAGCATTCCTCGTATCAGAGTCTCCAACTGGCTGACAAGCTTTGATGCTTCCCTCTTTCCATCTATTGACTTCCACGCCATAAACTGGCTACAATCAGAGGATATGGTGCCAGCTTTTGCTTCTAAACCATCAGAAATTACTATAAAGGCGTTATAATTAAAAAGGGCAGGTATTATTTGTTTATATGTTTGAATCTGTCTGAAGGCAGCACTTATGGTTGCCTGTTCATCTGCGGGATTTTTCAATTCTATAACAATTAAGGGTAGCCCATTAACAAAAATAATAATGTCAGGGCGCTTGTTCACGTTACCTTCAACGATCGTGAACTGGTTGACAGCGAGAAACTCGTTGTTATCAGGATTTTTAAAATCAATGAGTCGGACGAGATCGCCTCTCTCAATACCATCTTTTTGGTAGCTTACCTTTATTCCCTCAGTTAGCAATCTATGAAAAGATTCATTGTTTGTAATAAGTCCTTGAGAGCCAAAGCGCTGTATCTGTTTAATAGCGTCTTGTCTTGCCTCAATAGGGATATTAGCATTGATCCTATTAACTGCATTACTTAAGCGGTCAAACAGCAAAACATCCTCAAATGATTTTCTTTCTGCTTTTTCTCCGTCTGGTGCAATATCAGGACCGGATAAGTATTTATAACCTTGATCTTCCAATAGTTTTATAGCGAACTCTTCTATCTCAGATTCTGTTATGCGCGTCATACCCTTACTCTCACTTCCCCGCTCATCAGCTTCGGCAGCAGCGTATCCCGCAGTTTCTCAAGGGTGCGTATTTGACCCAAATTAAATATTACTTTTTCATATAAGCACAATAATTTTTCAGAATATTCTTTAATCTGCTTTTCCGTTATTTTAGGAAACTCACAGTTTTCAATTCCAATTCCACTAATATTCGGCTGTGCGCTACCTGTTGCAGTATTATCTATATAATCTTGTCCATAATCTGATTTCAATTGCAAATATGCCAAAAAACGCGAGCCATTATACTTTTCTTTTAATAACCCCACACGTTGATTTAGCCATAACTTCCGTTCTGTTTGTGGAACAATACCCATTTTCCCGATTTTGGCACCTGTCATTGCAATCAATATATCACCCGTTTTAATAACAAATCTTGAATCGGTTTGGTTTGCTACTGATTCTTCAATAAAATCGCAGTTATAAATATCAACAATATTCTCTGAAATATTCTTTATCTTAATTACACCATTAACACCTACATCTTTAAAGTCTTTGCTTTTGAAGGCATATCCATTCTGAATCTCAATCAAATCAGAGATAGTACAGGAATAATCACAATCCACAAACCACTGCCTGAAAAGCGTTTCCGCTATGGCTTCGAGGGTCTTGTTCTGGCGGTGGAGCAGATCTATCTTGTCATCGAGACTGGAAAGCACCGAGGCGATGGCTTTTTGTTCGGGGAGAGGGGGGAGAAGAATTGAAACTGATTCTAAATCATTTTTATTAACAGATCCATAAACTGTCCCACTTTCTGAATTAATAATATCACCCTTAATAAAATGCAAAATATAAAATAAAAATAAATTCTGTTGGTTTTTAGCATTGAAAGAAGCTAACCCTCTACCTATGCATATTTTTCTGTTGGCAATATTGATATCACCGACTGGTGCTCTGACACTAAAAAGAATTTCACCTTCATTTGCAATTTTTTTTGGATTAGTGCAGTAAGTATCAATCAAGGGGTATCTACTACCAAATGTTCTATTGCCTTGCAAGAAAGGTAATCCTTCACCAAAATCATTATAATTTTCTGATTTTGGCGATTGTCCCATATTAATGTCAGCGATATCTCCTAATCTGCACTCCTTCCACCCTTCGGGTATCTTATTAACCATTAAAAACCCCTTTTCCACCTGTTCATTCGAGCTTCACCTTCTTTAGGTTTTCCTTTATAATTTCATTCAGTCTTTCTTCCTCTTTCAACTGCTCTTCGAACTCGGTTTTAAGCTTGGGGAAGCGCACCTCCTTACTTAACTCTTCTTGTATTTGCACCGATTTAGTGTTTCTTTGTGCATTTTTAATAAGGTGTGCACAATGCAAGTGCATTCTCCGATAGATATGCACAAATTTCTCATCTTTTTGTGCACTCCCGATGGGTGTTGGATAAAGGCTGTGCATTTCATCAATTCTTAAATATCTCATACAGACCCTTATTTTTGAAGATAAACTCGTTTCCAACCTTCTCCTTTTCAAGTATCCCGATTTCTACCAGTCTATTCAGATATTTGCTTGCAGTGTTTCTCGATGCGATCCCCTTTTCTACTAGAAAGGCATATTTGCAGTAGACCTGCATGAACAAAGTCTCCAGCAATTCAAAGCTGTAAATCTCCGGCGCATCAGATTGAATCTTCTCTTTAGTATCATTGAACAGTTCGATTATGGTGAAAACCTTGTCAAGGGTATATCTCGAAGTTTCTTCTACCGCTTTAAGCATAAAGAGTATCCATTCTTCCCAGCTGTTCTCATTGGTTACACCCAGTAATAGCCGATAATAATCGTTCTTGTGCTCGTTGATGTATTTCGAGAGGTACAGGACAGGATCGTCCAGCAAATTGTATGCAGAGAGCAGCAATACATTGATCACCCTGCCAGTTCTCCCGTTACCGTCTTTGAACGGGTGAATTGCCTCGAACTGATAGTGAAGTATTGCCATCTTTATAAGCGGGTCTATCCCATCGGATTTTGAGTTGGCAACCGTTATCCAGTTGTACAGTTTATCTAAAATCACATCCCTGCAACATGGTGGCGTGTAAATTCTTCTATAATCATTTCCGATATAGACTGGAAGATCACGAATGCCATCATTTTCATCTTTGATGTTCCTGTAAATCTTCTCGATGAGTTCAACGGAAAACTCGTTCCCAGATTTTATAACTTCAAATCCATCTACCAATGCCTTCCCGTATCTCAATACTTCCTTGGTGTGCAGGTCTGCCTCAGAATCTGCGGTAAAGGCCTTGAAAAGTTTATCATTCGTTGTGAAGACATTCTCAATAGATGAGCTGTCTTTTGCTTCCTGAAGGCTCAAAGTATTTATAAATATTTTTGGATTTGGAATTGCTGATAGCCTACCTTTTAATTCTGCAAGAGCCCGATTCGCTTTATTTGCTTGTTCATAGATAGTTAATAAACGCCAATATCTCTTATCTGGCAATATCTCTGGCAACTGATTGTAAGGTTTATTAGCATCAAACTTCATTATCCTTTCTCCATTGAGATTTTTTCCAGATTCTCCAGAATCTGTCTGTTCAATCTTTCTTCCTCTTTCAACTGCTCTTCGAACTCGGCTTTAAGCTTGGTGAACCGTTCCTTGAAATCGAAGTCGTCCTCCTCGTCTGGCAGCCCCACGTAACGGCCGGGGGTGAGAACGTAGTCAAGTTCACGCACCCGCTCGATACTGGCGGAATTACAGAAGCCCTCTACGTCCTCATAATCTCCGTCTGGATTGCGCCAGTTGTGGTACGTAGAAGCTATTTTCTCTATATCATCTCTCGAAAGTTCACGGGTCTTTCGGTTGATGAGATGTCCCATGTTTCTGGCATCAATAAAAAGGATTTCATTTTTTCTGTTTCTATATTTCCCATTTGATTTATCTCTGCTTATAAACCAAAGACAAGCTGGAATTGGCGTATTTAAAAATAGTTTCGCTGGTAAGTTTACTATACAGTCAACAAGACAGGCTTCTATAATATTTTTTCTAATTTCTCCTTCCCCAGATGTTTTTGATGTAAGAGACCCCTTCGCTAATACAAAGCCTGCAATACCAGTTGGAGCGAGATGATAGATAAAATGCTGCACCCAAGCATAGTTTGCGTTCCCTTCTGGCGGTACGCCATACTTCCAGCGTCCATCTTTTCTTAAGAGATCTCCGCTCCAGTCGCTGTCGTTAAACGGTGGATTAGCAATCACATAATCGGCTTTCAAGTCTTTGTGCAGATCGTTTAAAAAAGAGCCCTCGTTGTTCCATCTGACCTGTGAGCTGTCTATGCCTCTAATGGCAAGGTTCATCTTACAGAGTCGCCACGTTGTGAGGTTGCTCTCCTGCCCATATATGGAGATATCGTTTATCCTTCCCTGATGATTCGCAACGAACTTTTCCGATTGGACGAACATACCGCCTGAACCACAGCATGGGTCGAAGACCCGACCGTTATATGGTTCCAGCATCTCTACCAACAGTTCAACAACGCTTCTCGGCGTGTAGAATTGGCCTCCCTTCTTTCCCTCTGCCAGAGCGAATTCTCCGAGAAAGTACTCGAAAACATGACCCAATATGTCAGCACTTCTGGCTTTTGCATCACCGAGAGCGATGTTTCCGATAAGATCGATAAGACCACCGAGATTGGTCGGATCAAGATTTCCTAGCGAATAGACCTTTGGCAGTACTCCTTTGAGTGAAGGATTTTCTTTCTCTATTGCGTCCATTGCATTATCCACAAATTTGCCGATTTCAGGTTGTTTGGCTTTTGATTGTAGATAGGACCAACGGGCTTCTGGTGGAACAAAAAAGACATTTTCGGCTTTGTATTCGTCCCTGTCTTCTGGGTCTGACCCTGCATAATCGCCTTCACCCTTTTTTAATTTCTCGAACAAAGATTCAAAAGCATCAGATATATATTTTAGAAAAATAAGCCCCAAGACAACATGCTTATACTCGGCAGCGTCAATGTTCTTTCTGAGTTTGTCAGCCGCCTTCCAAAGCTGTTTTTCAAGAGGTTCATCCTGATTGTTATTGATCTTCTTTGCCATCTATTTCATCTCCATTTTAAATTGAATCTATACCATATAATAAAAAAGTTGGGTCTCGCTTTGCGAGCCGTTTAACCGTTGTTATGCAGGGTTGCGAAGCAATCTGGTTCGTGTTATCCTTTCCCGTTGGTTTGGTTAACCGAAGGCGGCAGGATGAGATGATTTTCGCTTGTCTGGATTGTCCAAGGAGGCGAAAATTTTTGTTTAACTCGTGTATAAGCGAACTCTTGTTTCGTATATCTACCCGTTTTTGGTGTGCTATACGCCATATGACGTATATTTCGCTTATGTCTGAATTGGTTTGGACAAACGGTTTGGAATAAAATAGCGCCTTCCGGTAATAAAGCCGGGTTGTTTTCCTATGAGTTTCCGGTGGTAAGATGCCTGTCATCATTATAGTCGTTTTTCTGACGTTAATTCTACAAACTAAAATCAATAAATTCAATGGAAATTTCCTGTTTAATTTTCTTAGTTTGTAGTTTGCGAGTTTCGAGTCTACAGTTCACAGTTTGTATTTGCATGCCCCTTGTCGGGAATTCCCGTCACCTGCCACCCGTCACCTGTCACTGTTTTACAAATTTGGAAACATTTTGGTTTTTAAATACATTCCAGCGTTAATTTCAGGATGAGGTTGAAATTTTGCGGCGTATATTCGACATGCCAAATCTAAAACGGGATCTGGCGGGTGTTGAAAATATTTCCGCGTTATTTTACCTTCTGAATTTGGAAATTGCCTCAGGCGAACTAAATTTGGCGTTCTTTTGAAAGGTAATAATGGCAAAGCACGATTGGCGCAATATAATCGCGAAAATTTCGCAGGCTGATAAGATCCTGCTGACGACGCATCATAATCCCGATGGCGACGGGCTAGGTGCAGAAGCGGCGCTTTACCATTGCCTCAAGCATCTGGGTAAGTCGCCATTTATCTTGAATTCATCGCCTTTGCCGCCGGAGTATTCATTTCTGAATGAGGGTGAAATTTTCCATACTTTTCCCAACGAGTTAGATCAAGTTGAACTAACTGATTTCGATTTGTTAATGATTTTGGATGCCAGCCATACGGAACGACTCGGGGCGCTCGGTCCGATTCTGAAATCGCTTAATATTCCGACTATTTGCATTGATCATCATCCGTTTAATAACTGTCTGCCGGAAAATATTAGCGTCATTGATGATAAAGCCCCGGCAACAGTCGCACTGGTATTTGAATTATTAAAAATCATAGCGCCGCAAGCAATAGATCAAAAAGTGGCTGAGGCTTTGTACGTCGGCTTAATGACCGATACTGGTTCATTTCGATTTGAAAATACTACTGCTGAAACGATGCTTTTAGCGGCTGAACTTTTGCGGTATGACGTTCAACCGGGCTTGATTTATAATTATGTTTACGAGAACTATCGTCCAGAAAGGATGAAATTGCTCGGGATGGTATTGCAGAATGTTCAATATGAATTTGAAAATCGGTTGGCAT
>Ga0208198_1003606_pt1 | contig 10419 bp, 8 predicted proteins | sample AD_JPNTR2_MetaG_FD_184446 | JGI IMG/M metagenome (GOLD analysis project Ga0208198, IMG submission 184446) | Active sludge microbial communities of municipal wastewater-treating anaerobic digesters from Japan - AD_JPNTR2_MetaG (SPAdes) (version 2) | ecosystem: Engineered > Bioreactor > Anaerobic >... | reverse complement strand
GACCCAAATATATGCCTTTCATACCAAGTGAGAGTAATGTCCAGAAAATTGCAACTGCCTTCTGCTCCATCCAAGTAAGCACGAGTGAGAGTGGCAAATCAGTTACTTGAACACCAAATGTATCGGCGAGTGCCATTGCTATTTCAAGTGCAACGATTGCATCGTTACATTGTCCAACATCCAACAGTCTTGGAATACCATCTATATCACCAAGCTGCAAATCATTTATCCTGAATTTTCCACACGCCAGCGTTATCACTATAGTATCTTGTGGAAGTTTCTCAACAAACTCTCGATAATACGTACCACGTTTTGTTGGTGTATCACATCCACCGACAACGAAGAAGTGTTTGATCTTACCTGCCTCGACGAGTTCCTTTATCTTACCTGCAAGTGATGTAACCACGCCTGTAGAAAATCCTGTTGTCAATTTGTATGTTCCAGGTTGTTCTGGTAATTTTGGCAATGACTTTGCCTTCGCTATAACTTCGGAATAATCATAACCATCTATGTGCTTTACGCCAGGCAGCTGAGCAATCGATGTTGTAAACATACGATCCTTGTAAGAAGCGGGAGGAATCAAAACACAATTACTCGTTCCCAAAATGGCTGCTGGATACTTGGCAAAGAGTTCTCTCTGGTCATACCAAGCTCCGCCCAAATTACCTGCCAAATTCTTGTACTTCCTAAGTCCAGGATAACCATGTGCAGGAAGCATCTCAGAGTGCGTATAAACGTAAACATCAGTACCTTCGACTTGTTTAAGAAGTTCTTCCAATGCCTTCAAATTGTGTCCTGTGACGATGATTGCATGCCCTTCCTTCGTCCCAGTTTCTACTTCTACAGGCGTTGGTTCTCCGTACGTTTCGATGTGTGCCTTTTTGAGTAACTTCATGACCTTGTAATTCATCTGGCCTGCTTCGAGTGCCAATTTCACGAAATCATCACCATCGAAGTTGACATTTGTTAAAGTCGAGTAGAGTCCCTTACCAAGATATGCCGCAATTTCTTCATCAACATATCCAAGTTCTCGTGCATGGTAATAATATGCTGATATACCCTTTAGGATGTATATCAGATTATCTTGCAGCCTTGCAACAGTTGGCTGCTTGCCGCACACTCCAGTAACTGTACATCCTTCACCATTCAAAGTTTGAGAGCACTGATAACAAAACATGTTGAGAGCCATAAGTCACACCTCCTAATTTAGTGATACTAACCTTACAGCATCATTATACAGCACTCTCGAATAAAAATTCGTAATCTATGTTACGATTTCAAAAATCGAAAAGACGTATCTGCTCTGGGTTTTTTGATTTACCATCTACCAAAATATCCGTCAATTTTCGCATTTCATCATATACCATATTTTCATCGAGAGTGATTGCACCTTTCTTGATCAACTCTAAATTTCCCTGAGGAACATTGCTACCATTTCTAACGTACAACGGGACCCATCCATTCTTCAAATTTTCAGTTGCACCACTCCAAGTTCCACCTTTTCCATAGTCCGAAGAAACCACTATGGCAGCTTTAGATAGCGCATAGATGTATTTATTTCTATCCATGGCGTTGTAAATCTTGAAAGTAGATTCTGGATTAAATGGTGATACAATTAACAATTTGTTTTCTATAATTGCATCTCTCAATTCCCTCTTTCTAACCACTTTCTCCATACTATCTGCCAAAACGGAGATGACCGTTCCACCTGAAGACAGGGCGGCCATCTGAGCGATTGTATCAACACCTTTTGCTCCTCCAGATATAACCGTCAGTCGTTCGTTAGCACACTTTCTTGCAACAACTTGTGCAAAATTCATCCCATCCTCGTCAACATTTCTCGAGCCAACGATTGCTATTCCCTCTTCCTCAAAGAGATCAGGATTTCCTGAACAGTAAAGAACCACCGGCGATTTGTATTTCAATTTACTCTTCAAGGCAGTTGGATAAGTCTTTTCAGCCCTCGTTGTAACCCATATGCCCATGTTTGCAAGCCTTTCCAACTCAAATCCAAGGTACGCACTCTGCTTCAGTAGATTTTCTATTCTTTCGGCCTCATCTTGTGAAATATCCAAATGATCTCTCCAATCATCAACTGTTGTATCGAAAAAGGCTTTCGGTGATTTCATAGCGCTATCCAACAATTTCTTTGATATTTTATTCCACTCTGCAACTGTTAGTGGTTTGAGATCAACGTTTTTCACGTATTTAACTACTATATCCGAACAAATCAGTAGAATTGCCTTACTATCGTCACTTAAGAAAGCGTTGGTTGTATCCATCAATCACCATCACCTCCGGAAGTTGTAGCCAATGCAAATGGATAAACAACCCCGCTACCACTGGAGCGTAACTTGTAGCCACACATTGTAAAAGTCCACCTTGAATCTACAAAATCATCAATTAGTATAACGGGACCTTTTGGACACTTCTCTACTATTTGGAAGCAATCGTATACATTCTCTGCTTGCTTGTTTGTGTTTTGCATAGTTTTCTGCTCAGGAGTTTCCTTGACTTTTTTTATCACCGGATAAAATGGAACTCCCAGCTTCGTCGCCACTCTACTTGCAAAATCCCTTACAAGATTAGGTCGTCTCAACGAAGGAACAGCCGTAATCCAAGTATCCTTCGTGACAATTCCCCACTTCTTTATCAGATCAACAGACGCATCTACCAGTTCTTCTCTGAAGTGATCTCTCTCGTACTTATCTCCCTTTACATATCTACCCCATCCAGAATCGCCATAGACACTCAGAGCTCTTCCCTCATTAACTTGATATTGCTCCGGTATCTTCCCTTTTAAATCTTTACCCCAATTAGACGGCCATTGTTTTCTCGGGTGTATTCTAATGAAATCTTCCTTTAGAAAACTAATCGCTTCCAAGACAGTGTCTCTATTAGAATTCGTTCTAAAGAGGTCTCTGTGGAGACAATTTGAACATCTACCACATTCCTTAGCATCTTTATCATCCAACTCCATTGCGATAAACTTCATCAAACATTCTTTGGTCTCAGTATACTCCTTTATCCTTTCCAATTCGTTCCTTCTTATCCGAGTTATCTCCTCACTCTTTACCAGATCAGGTTTCCATTCATTTGTAGTTCTAAAATACCTTGATCCATTTTTTGCAACAGCGCCATGTAACGTTAGAAATTTCAGTGCCTTCTCTATTCTACTCTTACTCATATTGACGTTGTTCATGATCTGATAGATTGATAGTCCATAACCAGCATTTTCCAATGTTGTCAGTACCTCCGACATCTCCAGTTCAGTCGGGAATGCATTACTTATGAAATACTCTTGTATCTCATCGTCCTCTTCACCACAGAGCAAAATGGCATATGCGTTATCGATATTCCTTCCTGCCCTACCAATCTGCTGATAGTATGAAACGATATTACCGGGTCGCTGGTAGTGTATGATGAATCCAATATCCGGTTTATCAAATCCCATTCCCAACGCAACGGTGGCTACTAACGCCTTTACTTCATTATTAATCAATCTTGCCTCAAGTTCTTCCCGACGGTTACTATCCAACTTTGCATGGTAAGGTTCAACGTCATGACCTTTATACTTCAACCACTTTGCAACCTTTTCACAATCTCCGACAGTTAGGCAATATATGATACCTGAACCTGGCATCTTCTCTAAATTTTCGTCTAGCCAAGCTAACCTTTCTGCTTGATCTCTTAATTTGATCACTTGCAACTGCAAAGATTCCCTAACCAGACTTCCCCTTTGTACAACGATATCATCACCGAGTTGTCTCATTATATCGTTTACTACCCTATCATTTGCAGTTGCCGTTGTTGCAATAATTGGTATGTTCGGTGGTAGCATTTTTATTATACTCACAATTCTCTGATAATCAGGCCTAAAATCGTGTCCCCAATCAGAAATACAGTGTGCCTCGTCTACAACGAACATTCCGATACCATCTCTGATTTCTCTGAACGTATCCGTGATGAAATCAGTATTTGAAAGACGTTCTGGTGATACCAGGAGAATATCGCACTTTCCATTTCTCAATTTCTGCTTAACTTCCACCCAATTGTCCTCATTTTCCGAATTTATCGTCTCGGCCATAACCCCAATTTTCTTGGCATTTTCGATCTGATTCCTCATCAGCGATAGCAGTGGGCTGATCAACAATGTAATACCTTTACCATTATCTCTATTGATTTTAGTAGCTATAAAATAAACGATACTCTTTCCCCAACCTGTCTTTTGGACGATCAACGATTTTTGTCCATTAACTGCAGCACTTATAGCTTCCAACTGTCCATCACGGAAAGTAGCGTCTTGCCCAAGCATACTTTTCAGATATGTAGTGGCAACCTCACTAACTCTCTCGATCATAAAGTATCAACTCCCAACTATTCTGCATTCTGCTACCATTCTCTCAATTATAGATTATACACTAATTCATTCTACAAACAAAAAATGCACAAGCAACAATAGTAAAATAAAAACACAAAAAGCGGGCTAATTGCCCGCTTTTGCGTGTCATTTAGTTCTATCCAATCTTACATTTTCCTTGTCTTTATTGGTTTCCTTGTTATGTTCTTTGAATTACTCCTTAACCTTTTCCATCAAAAGGTCAAGAATGTCCTTAACTGTAAGCATTCTTTCGATCTCATCATCTTCGAGCTTTATACCAAACTCATCTTCAAGGATCATCACAAGATCAAATGCATCCAAAGAGTCGGCACCAAGGTCCTCGATAATATGAGAATCCTCATCGATATCTTCGATAGGAACGTTCAGCTTTTCTGAGATCATTTCCGCAACTTTCTTGAAGAGTTCTTCTCTATTCACGACTCATCGCCCTCCTAAATGAATTCTATAAAACTGATTGAGTTGTTAAAACAAAAAACTGAGATAAAAAGCACTTAAACGATGGAAAAATAAAAAATGTGGCCGACAAAGATAACAAGACATGACCATTCGGTTGTAAACGTTGTACCAACACAATAGAGAAAAAAGTGCTTACTGGAATCCATCCACTTGGTATATTTTAATCAATATTATATACTTTGTCAACAAATTTCTGAATTTTACGAATAAATTCCATAATCCATTCCAAAACCAAGCATTGATGCATACGAAGTTGTCACTGTGCTGCTTTGTCACATGAGTTCTTTCGTCATACTGCCTATGAACGTGAATGCCTTCTCCCAGAATCCTTCTCCTTCTATATCTATTCCCATCTTTCCAAGCAACTCTTTCGGTGGATATTTTCCACCACTTTCGAGTAATTCTATGTACTTTGGCACGAAATTCTTTTCATCTTCCAAGTACTTTTGATAAAGAGCGATGACAAGACAGTGAGCAAAGTTGTACGCATATACATAGAACGGTGTTTCGTAGAAATGAGACACCATAGCCCATTCATCATTAATCGGCGAGGAGACTCCAACTTCTGCAAGTTGGAGAGGAATCGCCAACTCTACTTTCTTATTAGTTACTAGCAAAACAAAGAAGTATGTGATATAATTATACCGACAAATACCTTTGGCGCACAATTGTGCGGATAAGTAAACTGATGAGCCTGTTGGCTCTACAGTGTAGAGGCTGTTTAGACCAGCCTGAGAGAATAAGGGTCGTTTGACCAAACTTCTCTCAAAATCTCCCACCTCTATAGGTGGCGGGATGGTTTAACCATCTCATCTTCGATGTTGCGTAACAGTTTCACAAGTTCTTCAACATCAGTCGTCTGCTCTAAATCATCTACAAACTTTCCAATATTCTCTAAATGCGCCCTTGCATTATTCAATGCCTTTTCGTCATTCTCAAAAATCACAGACAGATCCCAATTCAGAATAATCCCCCCTTGTTAAGTCTTGTTAGATAGAAATATTCAATTACTTATCACAATATCCGAAGGCTCGACTAAAATTTTCTCATTACCAAAAATTTCTATTTACCTAACACACATCTCCAAATAGTAGAAATAGCACAAAGAGATTTCAATGCAACCTGTCTTTGTCCTTATTTCTTTTCCAAGTTATTTGGATGATTGTCATAGTAACTCGCAAAAATTTTGTATATATTCGCACTAAAACGTAAAATGCTGTTTTGCGCTCCTAGCAAAATGTTTATGGCCTCTTGATAAAAATCTTTGGACATATCGTTCTTAAAGGCAATATCTAAGGCTCTTTCGTACGCTTTTTCCACATCTTTAGAGACAATTATGCCAATATCTGGATATATTTGAACATATTCTACGCAAGATTCTAAGTAACAAAACAATAATTTAACGACATTTGCAGGTTTTTTAGATATCTTTACAAAATTCTCAATGGTATCTATAATACCTCCGTAATCGATCTCTCCAAAACCTGCGTCACTGACAAATTCGTTGCGTATGAAAGATTCGCACTCTTCAAGTAGTACATCTTCGCAATCTGGGTGTACCTTTACACAAAAATACTCACTAACATGCTCATAATTTTTGGCAAGCTGAACTATCTCATCTTCCAATTCTTTCCTACTTAGCTTTGCCAAGTATTTCCTTAGGTCCGCAATTTTCAATTTGGGCATAGTTTCTCACACCATTCCCAAATATTTTGTACGAGCATGTCTATTTTTCCTCATCCTCGCCTATTCTGAGCATGGCAAGGAATGCCTCTTGTGGTATGGATACGTTACCTATCTCTCTGAGCTTTTTCTTTCCTTCCTTTTGCTTTTCAAGTAGTTTCATCTTCCTTGTGATGTCTCCACCGTAGCATTTGGCAAGCACGTCTTTTCTCAGTGCTCGGACGGTTGACCTTGCTATGAATCTTCCATCTGCCTTCGCTTGTATGGGTATTTCAAATTGATGCTGTGGGATTAAGTCGGCAAGCTTGTCGACAAGTCTTCTTGCCGTATCGTAAGCCTTACTTCTATGTGCAATGAACGATAGTGCGTCAACTGGTTCTTTGTTGACATATATCGATATCTTCACAAGCTCGCTCTTCCTGTGTTCGATGTATTCGTAATCCATGGAGGCATATCCTCTGCTAACTGCCTTCATGCGATCGAAGAAATCGAATATAATTTCTGCAAGCGGTACCTCAAAATGCATAACAACACGCTCATGACCAGCATTTTCCGTGGAAATCATCGTTCCGCGCTTTTCATTTTGCACAAGGTTCATGAGTTTTCCGATGTATTCTGGTGGTGTGATTATCGACAACTTGACGTATGGTTCGTATATTTCTGCGACGTCCTCCTCGTCTGGAAATTTCGCTGGGTCGTCTATTGTAAGCTCTCGCCCATCTCTGAAGACGAGTTTGTATTCGACGTTTGGTGCAGTCAATATGACGGCCATTTCGTATTCCCTTTCAAGCCTTTCTCTGACAACATCCATATGTAAGAGCCCAAGAAAGCCGCACCTGAATCCAAAACCCAATGCAGGTGAGTGATCTGGCCTGTATATTATTGCAGCATCGTTGAGTTTGTACTTATCGAGTGCCTTTCTCAGTTCCTCGTAGTATTCAGGCAGTCCGGGATACATACCTGCATAGACCATCGGTTTGACTTCTTTGTAACCGGGCAATGGCTCTTGCGTTGGATTTTCTGGCTTTGTGATTGTATCACCTATCTTCGCTTTTGAGACGTCCTTCAGCCCTGCTATTACATACCCTATATCTCCCGGTCCCAACTTTTCCGCGGGCATCATCTCTGGAGCAAATGTCCCAACTTCGATGACTTCGTATATTTCGTCGCTCATCATCATCTTTATCTTATCACCGGGTTTTATCTCACCATCGAATACTCTGACATATGTTACTGCGCCACGATATTTGTCGTACTTTGCATCGAAGATGAGCGCTCTTAAATGACCATCGTCGCTCGTTTTTGGTGCAGGTACGAGCCGTATGACCGCTTCAAGTAGTTCTTTAACACCGATTCCCTCTTTCGCGCTTATTCTGAATATATCCTCGCTTGGTATGCCGATCAAATCTTCGATTTCTGCCACTGTCTCGTCTATGTTCGCTAGTGGCATGTCTATCTTGTTAACTGCAGGAACGATTTCCAAGTTGTGCTCTATCGCCTTGTACGTGTTTGCGACAGTCTGTGCTTGGACACCTTGCGTTGCATCGACAAGGAGTATGGCACCTTCGACTGCTGCCATGCTTCTATCCACTTCGTAAGAGAAATCTACGTGACCTGGCGTATCAACTATGTTGATTTCGTACTCGTTACCATCGTCTGCCGTGTAGAATACCCTGAGTGGGTGTGATTTAATCGTAATTCCTCTTTCTCTTTCTATGTCCATGCTGTCGAGATACTGCTCACGCATCTTGCGCTTTTCGACAGAATTAGTCATTTCCAAAATCCTGTCTGTAAGTGTAGTCTTCCCATGGTCTATGTGGGCGATGATACATATGTTTCTGATCTTCTCAATTTTTCTCATTACTTACATTTCCCTCCGCATCGTATATGTTCTTAATCCTTACATCGATCACAGAATAAGGTATGATGATACCATTCTCGTCAAAAATCTTCTTTATCCTTATCGTTAATGCATTCAGAGAATCGAAATACGTTGCACGTTCCGTCCAGAACATGACGGTGTACGTTATGCCGCTGGAATCGAAAGACTTGAAAACCACGCTGTTGCTCACCGAATCGTTCTTCACTACAAGTGGTTCTTCTTCTATTGCACGTTTGAGTAGTGCAATGACCTTTTCCATGTCAGATTTGTAATCGACCGTTACGCTTATTTCTATCCTTCTAAAATTCGTTGGCCAGAATTTCGTAACTGTGCCAGACCATACTTTTCTATTCGGTATGAGTACCAATTTTCCATCAAACGTCCGCAAGAGTGTATTGTTCATCTTAAGCACATCTACAATGCCTGTCTGTCCATCTATATCTACTACCTCGCCTTCGAAGACCTTTCGAGTAACAAGCACGAGTATGCCAGATAGAAAGTTTGTGAGCGGTTCTTGGAATGCTAAACCAAGTACAACACCAGATATTCCAAGCCCAGCAAGGTATGGTGTGAGGTTTATGTTCCATATCGACAATATTGTAGCAATTCCAAAACCATATACTAAAAAGGCGATCAGCAGAGATAGTGTTTTAGGCGCTTTCACTTCTTTTCCTATCGTCGATGTGAATTTGTTGATAGACCTCATGATGAGTCTGTGTACTATGTACGATACCGTTATGCTTACAACTGAGAGGATTATTTCTATCAGTATGTCTAAAGTCGCGGCTGACATATTTTCACCTCATTTCTTCATTATAATTGGTATAATCAGTACATAAGTCCAATTGCGTTCCTCACTTCTTCCATCGTCTGTTTTGCTATCGTTGATGCCTTTGCATTGCCTTTTTCGAGTGTCTCGTTAACATCATCATCCGTGATTTTATCGTATCGTTCCCAAATTGGTGACAATCGTTCCACCATGTGTTTGAGAAGTAATTTTTTGCAGTCTATGCAACCAATTTTTGCTTGTGTACATCCTTCCATAATCCACTGCGTTTCTTCAGGATTATCTGTGGTGCCAAACGCCTTGTGATAATCCCATACGGGACAAATTTCCGGGTTTCCCGGATCTGTTTTGCGCTTTCGTGCTGGGTCTGTGATCATGGGGAGAATCATCTTCGACATCTCATTTTCGGTCGTTATCAATGGTATCGTGTTACCGTAACTTTTACTCATCTTCCTTCCATCTGTACCGAGCATTTTTGGTACTTTCGATAAAAGTTCTTTAGGTTCCGGAAAGACTTCCCTTTTGAATATGTAATTGAATCGCCTAGCAATTTCCCTGGTGAGTTCCACATGGTAAACTTGATCTTCACCAACAGGTACTCCATCTGCCTTGTATATGAGTATATCTGCCGCTTGTAAGACTGGATACATGAGAAATCCAGAATTGGATAGGTCTCTGTCAGCTATCTGCTGTTTCATCTCTTTATACGTAGGCACGCGTTCGAGCCAAGAAACAGGTGTCACCATCGATAGAAGTAACATCAACTCTGCATGTTCCTTTATCGCTGATTGAACAAACAACGTAGATTTATTGAGGCCAACGGCCATGAACGTCTTCATCAATTCTTTCGTGTATTCCTTCAACGTGGATGTATCTTCAAAATTCGTCGTGAGTGCATGCCAATCTGCAACGAAGAAAAAGGTATCGTTATCTTCTTGTAGTTTTAGCCAATTTTCAAATACACCAACAAAATGACCAATATGGACTCTACCCGTTGGTCTTATACCACTTAGTATTCTCAATTCTTTCGACCTCCTCGAAATTTATGTCAAAAAACTTATGTCAAAAAATTACGTCAAAAACTTATTACGAGATTGCATCAAAACAATGGTTCAAATCCTTGTTGTGACCAGTAGGCCTTCATCGCATCGTTGTATGCATCCATGAGCATCTTTTTGTGTCCATCTTCCCAATCGGCAAGCATATTCA